>Ga0209292_1000124_pt1 | contig 109603 bp, 85 predicted proteins | sample GOMGulsemesocosm_2_FD_184634 | JGI IMG/M metagenome (GOLD analysis project Ga0209292, IMG submission 184634) | Methane-oxidizing microbial communities from mesocosms in the Gulf of Mexico - GOM9C Gulf of Mexico (SPAdes) (version 2) | ecosystem: Environmental > Aquatic > Marine > Cold seeps... | reverse complement strand
GGAAATATTGGTGAGAAAATTCAAGCTTTTACCAACGATAAAACACTTGATTTAAGTGATTTATTCAGTGACGAGCGTAGCGATAGCCTTGATCAATACTTAACGTTTGGTGAAGAGCTTGAAGAAACACCATTAGATGTTGAACTCAATGATAACTCAGATGATGCCTTGATTGTACAAATAACAGACACTGGGGCTGCTTCACATAATGAAGTAAGTCCTATGGTCACCAATGGTTTATTAACAGATGGCGGTATTATTGTTAGTGATACGACGGCGCCAGCTGCCTCGGTAATTGCTGATATGGAGTCGACTGAACTTTTATAGTGAGATTGCTACTATCGGTCTCGACCAGTATTAATACATTAAATGAATAAATATACGAATAACGAAATGAGTAACTAAATGAGTAACACAGCACGACTATCTCGGCTGTGTTATTTTTTAAGTACTTTTAAAGGAATTTTACGCAGTGCAAGCCAAAGTTCAACCCACCACTCAGCCCTCATCACAATGGACGATTAATGCGTCACAACGCTTAAATTCAGACCCATTGCTTGATAGCTTAGTGCTCCTTACCGAGCATTTTGGTAACCCATGTTCAGCCGAGGCGTTGGCTGCCGGATTGCCCATCACCAGCACTAACATGACCCCTGAGTTATTACCACAAGCAGCCTCTCGAGCAGGTCTTAGCGCAAAGCTTGTGCGTAAAGGTTTAAACGAATTACCTTCTATGTTGCTACCTTGTATCTTAATGCTCAAGGATAAAAGAGCCTGTGTTTTACAAGAGCTTAATATAGAAGAAAATAAAGCAATTGTTACTTTGCCAGAAACCGGCGGCGAAGAACGTCTCACCCTAGAAGAGCTAGAATCGAATTTTGTTGGTTATTTATTTCTTATTAAACAGCAATATCGTGGCGATAGAGATTTTGATGTTCACATTAATGACTCAACAGAACATTGGCTATTAAAGCACCTTAAAGCGGCGGCTCCGATTTATCGTGATGTGATCATTGCCTCTATCATGGTTAATATTTTTGCATTGGTATCACCACTATTTGTGATGAATATTTATGACAAAGTGGTACCCAACTTGGCTTTTGAATCCTTGTGGGTACTGGCTATTGGTGCTGGTATTGCTTACATATTTGATTTTATATTAAAGCAATTACGTGGTTACTTGATTGATGTTGCAGGTAAAAAAATTGATATTGAAGTCTCATCTAAACTTTTTGCCAAAGTGATTGGTATTCCTCTTGAAAAGCGAGCACCTAGTATTGGTGGCATGGCTAAACAAATAAGTGAATTTGATAACGTTAGAGAATTTTTTTCGTCAGCGACCATCACCGCTTTAGTCGACTTGCCTTTCTCTTTTTTGTTTATGTTTTGTATTTGGCTTGTCGCAGGCGATCTCGTGTTATTTCCACTTATTTCGTCGATGTTAATTATTGCTTATACGGTTTTAAAGCAGCCTAAACTACGCGCTGCGATAGAAGAGAGTAACAAGTTTTCAGGTTTACGCCATGGTCATTTAATAGAGTGTCTTAGTGCAGTCGAGTCGATTAAGGCTAATGGCGCAGAAGGTGTAGTACAAAACGCGTGGCAACAGATGAACGGTCATACATCTAACTGGTTGCTTAAGTCAAAAATCATTACCAATTCAGTGGTTAATTTTGCGAGTTTTGTATTGCAAATATCTGTTGTTGGTGTTGTTGTTTTGGGGGTTTATCGCGTTTCAGATAACCTGATATCGATGGGGGGGATCATTGCCGCGGTTATGTTAACCGGCAGAGCAATCTCTCCGGTAGCAAAGCTTGCAGGTCTAATGACTCGTTCAAATCAAACGATAAGCTCATTAAGGCAGCTTGATGGTTTGATGAAGCAAGAAGGGGAGTTTGATAATAAAGCGCATTTGGCAAGTCGTACCAAGCTCTCGGGGGATATATGCGCTGAAAATGTTAGTTTTACTTACCCCAACGCCGATATTGAAACGTTGCAGAAAATGTCAATTAACATTAAGCAAGGTGAAAAAGTTGCGATTATTGGGCGTAACGGATCAGGCAAAACAACATTGGCAAAATTGTTGTTGGGGCTATACCAAACTACGAATGGCAGTATCCGCTTTGATGGTTTAAATCATCAGCAAATACATCCAAGTGATTTACGTCGTAATATTGGCTATTTACCTCAAGATATCACCCTTTTTCATGGCACCATCCGCGATAATATTTTATTTGGTACGCGACAAGTCACAGAGTATCAACTCATTCGAGCTGTACAACTCTCTGGTGTAAGTACATTTACAGACCATGAAACACAAGGACTGGACCAACAAGTAGGAGAGAGTGGTAATGCATTATCTCGTGGACAGCGTCAATCAATTGCTTTAGCGCGAGCTATTTTAAATGCACCACAGATATTATTATTAGATGAGCCTACCGCCAGTCTTGATGCGCGAGCAGAAAAGCAGTTCATAAAGTCGATTTCTGCTACAGCCAATGAACGAACCTTGTTACTCATTACCCATAAAACCGAATTATTACGTTTAGTTGACCGTATCATCGTTATCGAGAAAGGTAAATTGGTTGTGGATGGTCCTAAAGATATGGTATTACAACAACTTAAAGCTGGTAAACTAGATCAGGAGGTTTCACTTTGAAAGTAAGCCAAAAAGACCTTGAAATGGCTGACGACGTTTACGGAGCAATGTTGACGGAAGTGCCTAGTTTGCACAGGTTAACAATTTGGGCAATGGCAGCTTTACTCCTGTGTTTTATTTTGTGGTCAAGTTTTGCTTCATTGGATCAAGTGACCTCTGGCTCTGGTAAAATAATCCCGTCATCACAAGTACAAATTATTCAAAGTTTGGATGGCGGCGTATTAGAAAAGCTTTTTGTACAAGAAGGCATGCAAGTTACTAAAGGTCAGCCGATTGCAAAAATCAATGATACCCGTTTTCGTTCCGACTTTGCAGAACAAAAACAGGAAGTTGATAGCTTAAGAGCAAATGTTATTCGTTTAAGGGCAGAGTTATCTAGTATTCTTATTGGTAAAAATGATGATTGGAAATTACAACTTGAATTAACAAAACAAGTGCCACAATATCCAGAAGACCTTAATGTTAATGCAGAGTTAATGGTAAAACGGCAACAACAAGAATATTCAGGACGATTGGACAATCTAACGAATCAACTCGCTATTCAAGGCCAACAAATACAACAAAGAGAGCAAGAGATTGCCGAGTTGGACTCTAAAATAGCAACGATGAAAATTAGTTATCGACTCGCAACAAAAGAACTTGATCTAACACGACCTCTCGCAAAAAAAAATATAGTATCCAAAATTGAATTATACAAACTCGAACGTAGTGTTAATGAACTTAAAGGTGAATTAAATGCAATTCGCTTATTGTCACCTAAACTAAAGTCAGCATTACAAGAGTCAATATTAAATCGCCGTGAAACGGCATTAGCTTATCGAGCAGACGCTAGGGCAGAACTCAATGAATTACAAAATAAGCTTTCTAGAATAAATGAAGCACAAGTTGGAGCTCAGGATAAAGTAACCAAAGCACTTATAGTATCTCCCGTTATTGGTACTATTAAAACGATACATATTAATACTCTAGGTGGTGTTGTAAAATCCGGAGAAACGATTGTTGAAATAGTACCTACAGAAGATATGTTAATGGTTGAAGCAAAAATAAAACCAAGAGATATCGGTTTTATTTATCCGGGATTACCTGCTGTTGTTAAAATAACTGCTTATGATTTTACAAGGTACGGCGGTTTAAAAGGAAAAGTAGAGCATATTAGTGCTGATACAACACAGGATGAAGAAGGGAACAGCTTTTATCTTATACGAGTTAAAACGGATGCTTCAAGTATTAAAAACAAAAGTAATGAAGAAATGCCTATTATCCCTGGAATGATGACCAACGTCGATGTAATAACAGGAAAACGGACAATCTTGGAGTATATATTAAATCCAATATTGCGTGCTAATGAAGCGGCATTAAGAGAACGATAAAACGTAGTACACATTTATTAATATTAATAATAATAATATGGAAATTCACATGAAAATAAATAAATTTGGCCTAAACCAATTAGGAGCTATTAGCCTTATCGGTTTATCAGCACTATGTTCGCACCAGATAAATGCGCAGAGTTTAGAAACGGCAGTCGCACAAGCACTGGATACTCATCCTGATATAAGGCAATCTTTCGCTAGATTTAAATCAAAAGAAGAAGATGTTAATCGAGCGTCAGCGGGTTATTTACCTACACTTGAATTAACCGCGGGCTATGGATATGAGTATACGGATACCCCAGGTAATCGCAGAAGCTCTCTTAATTATAGTGATGGGAGAACAGAGTTAGAACGTGGAGAATTTGGTATTACTCTACGACAAATAATATTCGACGGCATGTTTACCAGTAGTGAGATTGACCGTACTATGTATGAGGCAAGTGCGGAAAAATGGACATTGATTGCTTCTGCTGAAGACCTTGCCTTACTCGTTAGTAAAGCTTATCTAAATTATTTAAAAGCAGAGCAAACGATAACGTTGGCAGAAAAAAACGTTAATTCCCACCAAGAAATATATGAACAAATCAAAGAACGTACAGAATCAGGACTAGGTAGTGTCGCTGATTTATCGCAAGTTACTGGGCGACTGGCTCGTGCTAAGTCCAATATGATCGCGGCACGTAATAATCACTTAGATGCAAGAGCGCAGTTTGTACGTTTGACAAATATGCCACCAAGCGATTTAGTGATGCCCGTACCTGATGCTGATATGCTACCTAGAAACCGCGAGCATGGTTTAAATATCGCTATTGATAAACATCCAATTATTCGCTCAGCACAACAGGATATTAAAGCGGCACGTTCTTTTAAAGACACTGTAAAATCAAGCTATTATCCAACATTGTCTTTTGAACTAAGTGCTAATTCTGACAACGACCTTGCTGGAGAAAGCGGCTTAAATCGTTTTGGTCCCAATGTAGGAGGACATCGTAATGACGTTACCGCGATGTTACGCTTCAAGTATAATCTTTTTTCAGGTGGTAAAGATGTTGCACAAGAGCGTAGTGCTGCGTATAAAGTCATAGAAGCAAAAGAAATAAATTATAGCGCACACCGTCAAGTGACGGAAAGCTATGAACTTGCTTGGAATGCATTTGAAATGTTGGAACTTCAAAAACAATATATTAAACAACATATTATTACTTCCAAAGAAACTCAATTGGCTTATAAAGAGCAATTTAGCTTAGGACAAAGAAACTTATTGGATTTACTTGATACTGAAAATGAACTTTTTCAAGCAAGAAAAGACTATTTAGAAGCAGATTTTAATGAATTAAGTGCTAGGTACCGATTGTTAAATGTTACCGGGCAATTACTAGACTCGTTACGTGTCACACGTTCGACAGCTTGGCAGGGAGAGCATGATTATGAGTAAGGAACAAATAATGTATACTAATCAACGTATCAAGTGTTCAGTAACTAAACTATTTTCAGCTTTATTTGCCATAGTATTGATAAGTGCGTGTTCCAATACAAGTTTGGTTCCGATTGACGCTTCGGTTGAACAATTACAAAACCTTGAAGATTATGATAGTGACGGTGTGATTAAAGCGCGTGATAAATGTGCAGAAACAGTAATTGGCGCGACTATCGATAATTATGGGTGTGGTAGACAAACGCCGAGCATAGAACCACTTAAAGTTGATATAAAATTTGCTAATAATTCTTTTGTTATACCGAGCGTTGCCTATGAAAAAATTAAAGAATTGGCTGCTTTTCTTGATAAACACCAAGAGTTACGGGTAATTATTGAAGGTCACACCAGTCAAGTCGGTGACATGGAGCTTAATCAAGCTCTGTCTGAAAATAGGGCCTCAGGCGTTGCTTTTGTATTAGTTAATGACTTTAATATTGCTTCGCAACGTGTCTCTTCGGTAGGATATGGTTTTGAACGTTTGGAGGAAGAAGGTGATACACCTGAAGCTCACGCTATTAATCGCCGTATTATGGCAGACTTAACCCACACTAAACATATTGATGACATGAAATGGACAATATATACAGTTGACCAAGAATTATAATAAAGAAGGAGTAATATGAAGAAAAGCCACTTTTTAACAGCAATGTTATCAAAGCCAATTCAAGTATTACTCCTTAGCACATCGCTGCTATCAGCACTTAATGCCTCTCAAAATTCACTACTAGATGAAGCTAAAATAGTGACTTCACTGGAAGAAAGTTATGGGTTGAGAGCCGGAAAACGCGGTAAAGCTTGGTTTAAACTGATGAAGCCAGAAGGTAATGATACGGAAAAAGAAACATTAAAAAAAGTGAATCGTTTTTTTAATATGTTCCGTTTTATTGATGATAGTAAACTCTGGGGTGTTAACAATTATTGGGCAACTCCCGTTGAGTTTATTGGTGTAAATGGCGGCGATTGTGAAGACTATTCCATTGCAAAATACTTTACATTGCTAGAATTGGGAATACCTGATGAGAAAATGCGGATCACTATGGTAAAGGCGACGAACTTAAAGCAATACCATATGGTGCTTGCGTATTATGATACGCCAGGAGCTATCCCACTTATTTTGGATAATATTGATGGCAAGATAAAGCCGGCCACAAAGCGCAACGATCTTATACCGGTATATAGCTTTAATGGTAGTCAATTATGGTTAAATAAAGAAAAAGGTCGAGGTGTATTGAGTGGTAAGTCATCACGCTTAAAGTCTTGGCGTGATCTGCGCCAACGTATGAATACCGCGACACTTAAACAACCTAAGCTAAAGCTGGAGTTTTAAAGCAATGACATTATTTAGACAAATAAACTCATTATTATTTGGACTGTTTCTCTTAGTCATGATCAGTTTGGTTTATTTTCAGTTTAATCAAGCAAGAGATTTTATGAGTCAACAAATGGAGTCTGACCTTAACAATACCATGACCTCGTTAGGTTTGATGTTAAAACCCCACATAGAAACTGGCGACATGGTTACAGCAGAAACTTTAGTTAATGTGATTTTTGAAGGCGGCTTCTATAAAAAGGTTACGTTAAAGTGGTTGGCAGACGATAAAGAGCAAGTATGGGAAAACCCTGTGATTATCGAGGGTGTTCCACAGTGGTTAGTTGACTTGGACTTATTTGAAGTTCAAAAAAAGCAAAGCTTAATCACTTCAGGCTGGATGCAGTTAGCAACACTTGAAATAGAAGGGCACCCAGCACACGGTTATCAAGAGTTATGGCGGGTAATGAATGATACTATTATGATTTTATCTCTGTTATTTATTCTTTCAATTTTTGCACTTAGGCTCAGGCTCAATCGTATTTTACAACCATTAAATGATGTGGCTGTTCATGCCAAAGAAATAGCACAACGAAAATTTGGACAAGATATTGAGCTACCTCAAACAGCGGAACTAAAAGATGTTGTTATTTCTATTAATTCAATGTCAGGGCAGCTTAAACAGGTATTTTCAACACTAGACCAAGAAGTGAGTGAACTCAAAGAAGATAAACTCATTGATCAAGTTTCTCATTTACCCAATCGTCAATACCTTTCAGCTCAAATTAATAACTGGCTCAATGAACCGGGTTATGGAGGGCTTATTTTAGCCAAATTTGAATGGTTAAACGATGTTCATAGTAAATATGGTTATCAAGGGCGTGATGAAATCATAAGAGTATTGTCAAATAGGATGAAAGCTGAGTTACCTGAAATTGCTGATTCTATTATTGCTCGCATAGCCAATATCGAATTTGCGTTTTTATTGACAAAAGCAGAGCGTCATCAAATTGAAAAATATTTACAAACCCTTATTCGAATAATTAATCAAGAAATAAGTAAGGCGGGTTGTACGCCAAACAGTAAATTTACATTAGGTATTAGTCAGCGTATCGAAAGTATGCAACCTTCTGATTTAATGTCACAATCTGATAATGCATTACAGCAAGCGCATAGAGAAAACAAAATTAGCCATTGGATTGATGCTCAGCAAGCGCAAAAATATAGTAGAGAGCAATGGCGAAGTAAACTTGAAGATGCTATTAACAATTATCACTTTGTATTTCAGTGGCAACCTATTTTAAATATGACCACAAAAGAGGTTATTCAACGTGAAATTTATTGTCGATTAAATATCGATGAAAAAATTGTTAGAGCATCAGAGTTCATGCCTTTTATCGAGTTATTATCCTTGGGCAGTCAACTTGATAAATGTTTGTTGGAAACAATAGAACAACAACAAATTCTAACACGAACACAACAACCGATTGCTATAAACCTAAGCCATGACAGTTTAATAGATGCTGAATTTTCTCTATGGCTTGGTAATTTTTTACAAAAATCAGCACACGTTGGCCACATGCTGTTCGAAATGCCTGAGTCAGCATTGATCAATTCTTTTGAGCAATGTCATCGTCTTGCACAAGTTATAAAATCAGCGGGTGCAAAAGTGGGAATTGATCAATGTGGTCGTCAAATTGGATCACTTGATTATTTACAAAAATTACAACCTCATTACATCAAACTAGACCAGTCATTTGCTTTTTATGAAAAGCTAAATCAGAGCAATGAATTATGTCGTGCGTTAATGAACGTAGCAAAAGGTTTAAACATTGAAGTGATCATTACGGGTATTGAAGACAAAGAGCAGCTATCGAGCTTTTCGTCGTTAAGAGCTGATGGATATCAAGGATATATATTGCCTCCCGAGGATCTTTCCTTGTAGAGTGAACATATTAATATAAGTGGTGTTGCAAATGAATTCTAGTTGCCATGATTAAACATTATCTCAGCTAGAATTTTCATTATCCATTCACTGCATATATATCGCCTCCAAATAATCGAATACTATTTTGGTTACGAAAGCTCGCAAATACTACTATGCCTTTGTCTCGAATATCAATGAGTTGTGACTCTGATAATAAATGTTCACCGCAGGCTTGTAATTTTTTCTCATCATTTGCGCTATAAACAAAAGCGGGTAATTCAGTAATGTTAGTATCGATTGTGGCTTGCCCACGCTTTTGACTATTCACCTCAATATGGTATCGCCTGATCAGTAGCCGAGCACAAGCAAAGGCTGAGTTTCCCCATAATAATTTATTGTGTTGATGTAATTGGCTAAATTCTTCAAATGGGAAAGTATCAACCTCATCATGTTTTTTACCGTAAGGTACCCGCAATAATACTCGTGGGTAGCTCAGGGTTAAATGTCTTGCTTGAGGTGTTTTTCTGAACTGTTGCCAAAGAGAATCTTCATTTTCATTAATCAAACTATTGTCCGCTGCAGCAATAAACTGACATTTTAAGGTTTCAGCAATACACGCGAGATAATTCATTGCGGTGATATCATCGTTTGTTGTTGAAAACTGATAGTTACCAATTAATATATCGTAACAATCAATGTCGGTATTTTTAATATGTTGATTAAGCTGTGTAACAAAGTCGTTATCGCCAGTTACAGCTCTTGTAAGAGCATTTCGGTCAGTATTAACGAGATAAAAAAAGTGATTGGCTTCGTCATAGGTTTCATTAAAAAGAACTTCTCTAACCGAGCGCCAAACGGACTCTAGTGATTGGAACTCGTCTGAATGAATTATCGATTTCATCAACTGCTCTATAGCGGTATCGATTAATATCATCAAATTGTTATGTTCAGGTTTAGTGTCTTTAATAATATGAGGGCTGAGTAAATCACCTAAAAAGCGATCTATATTTACTATCGCCGAAATTTGATCGGGAAAATTAGTATTAGGGGAGTTTGATAAAGGTGGGGATTGTTTTTTACCTAATAGACGCTCAAACATATCTCCACTGTTTTTCGTAATTTTATTCTCGGCAATTTGTGAATTAGAATCAGGCTCATCATCAGTTCTTTGAAGTCGTTTTTCCGTATCTAGTTGATAATTTTTCATAATCTCATCAGCGGCATTCTCTGTTGTTGCTGAATTGCCCAATTCACGTTTTAAACGCCGTAAACTTTCAAAAATAGTATGATCAAATAAGTTATCAGGATGGAAGTCTTCTAATTCACCAAACGTAAGGAGATGGCCTGACGGTAAACTAATCGAAGGTGAAAGTTTCATCATAACATCATCAAAATTATCAATATCGATTTTAATTATTTTATTAGCTAGTGAGTTTCCTGACTTCGTAATATCGCCAGTATAATCCCCAAGAAAATATATTCGCATGGGGCAACTTTGAGCAATAGGTTGGCCAATATTGGTGGAAAATCCATATTCAAAATTAAGTCGACCGGACATACCTAGCTCCAAAAATTAATTGTTTTAAAATAGTTGAACATATACAAGATAACTCATTAGTAGCCCATTTTTTAAATATCACTTTCACTTAAGAATGCAATGGGAATTTGGCGGGCCATTGATGACGCATTTGGTTTGTATAACGTCCGGCTCCAACACTAATCGTATAGGTCAACCCCATATCAAGAAGTCCTTTTGCTACAAGAGAGTTACGTAAACGTTCACTGTTATTTAAAGCATTATAGAAACCTTTAAAACGTGAACGCTGTGTCACAGCCATTTCTCCGGATCCTGTACTTTCAAAAATAAATTGATATGGACCAGGAAAACTGGCTTCAAAGCATGCTCGATGATGCTCATTGATCCAGTAGCTTTCTTTGCCACCTCTTGTGTATGCATCCATCTTTGAGTGTTTGGCAAAACTACGTCTGCGTAACCCTGTGCCAACGACTCGGTCACCAATTCCTTGTGACTGATAGGTACGATGTTCTGAAAGAGAAAGTACTAACGCAGCATAAGCTTCACACATTCGAAGAGGCATATTTAAGTGTGCAAATGGGATGCTAGAGATTGGAGAACCAAATTTCTTGAGAAATGCACATGCTAAATTACGTGTAATATATGCTGAGTCGGCTGGAATATTTGGGATTACTTGGGCATTATGTACACCAGGCATAGGAAGCATCACGGCTGTTGTTTTATCTGGCTCTACTGCCATTCTACTCCAGTCTTGAGGTTTAAACGTTTTACGCATCTCATGCATGGCCAAAATACTGATGTAGTTTTTCACATTAGGATGAAGTACTTTTGTATCTTGCATTTCTTCACCTGCAGAACCTCCTGCAACAGGATCAACCGCAAATATATTACATTCAATGGAATCCCCAAAAATTTCATACATTTGATGCGCTATTCTGATGCACGTTATGGCTCCTCGGCTCCATCCCACCATATTTACACGGTCAATTTTTCGGCCAAGGCCGAACTTTAGTTCCTGTATAATGTTTATAGTTCGAATTACATTCTCATCCCAGCCTTGGCCACTAATCATTCCTCTAACTTGGGCCGCATGTTTTGGTCCTCCGGTATTACCATGTAAATGATCTTTAAAAGAGGGGGAATTAAATGGATTCATTCTCTTTAGAAGTGAACGATTTGATTTTTTAACCCCTGCAATCGGATTAACGTTTTGTGGTTGTAATATCCCATCACCACTATGACCTGGACCGTCATTTATTATGTAACTTCCATCAGTGACAATTTCTCCAGATATTGATGCTTCACATCCATCTGTATGGTTGTGAAACCATGCAACAAGTTCATCCTTTTCGCTACCCTTAATTCGATTGAATCCAGTGCCATGACAATAAACAGTAAAAGTACTCATTTTTATCCAAATTAAATGTTCGTTAAACAAAACGGGCCGTGAATACTAAGTATTATTAGTTAACCCTAAGCAATTGACGATATTCTTTTTATACGATAAAAGTAACAAACGTTGCAACGACGGTTGTTACTTATAATCTAATAACTCGCTGGTTGAAAATCAATCGTTTTTTGTAGTTATATTCAACTGTTAATTTAAGCTTATTTCTAGTAAATTATCCAAAGTAACTGAAGATACGTTAGGTTATGAATATAAAATATCTTCTTCAGACTGATATTGAGAAGAAGATGTGGGCGCGAATCTTTAGCATTTATTATTATTTAACATGAATGTTTTTTGAATGAAAGGCGAATAAAAAACAAACAGCACACCTTGTGTTATTATTTGAAATTCTTATACTTAACTTGGTATTTAGGCAAATATTTAACCAAAATTTAATGGTTACCCTATTGTTGATATCAGACATCAAAGTTTAAGCAGCCAAGAATAAAGGACTAGAGTATGAGCTCAACTTACCAAAATATCCCTACCTTATCGCAATGGAAATCGAGTACAGCGGTTTGGAACAAAAGACGAAGTTCACAACTTAAAAAAGTTGATGATGCGATATCTAAATGGGAAAACCAAGGGCAAACTGATCTCCTAGTAACAAATATAAAAGAGGCGCTTAACGCTTGGTGTAAGTCGAAGGGAGGGGTAGAAGTTTGGACTCAAAATGAGCGTAACAAAACGGGTAAGGTAAAAAAGCTCTACGAAATTGTTAATGGTCAAATTCAAAGTAGTTATTTAGATAATTTAGCTAATTATCGTTATGGCGTGCTATTTTTACTTGGAAATCTTAAAGTCGATGCGAATATGGTGGACATCCTTATTGATGCGGCAGGATCTACAGCAGGTAGTATTTTCTCTAGTACGACAACTTATGGTTGGACAGGGAAAGGTTCTTCCACTGAAATGGATTATAAATTGATCGGCGGTGGAGCCAGCGCAGCAACAGGGCTAGCAAAAAATGCACTCGTTAAACGAGACTTAAAAAAAGTGGCAGTTCCTGAATTAGCCCAATTACCAGAACAATCATTATGGGTACAATTTAAGACTAAGTTCACTGAGTTTTTCGAATGGCTATGGAAGAAAATTATAGGTGTCTTTGCTGTTAAGAAGGTATCGAGAACATTGGTAACAAATGAAGCAGGAGGCTATCGTGAAGTAAGCTCAAATCAATTTGATTACGCTAAGTTTTATGGTACTTTTAAAGCGATTATGTTGGCAGCAGTTGCTAAAATTTTTGAAAGTGCTGCACCTTTTGTACAAGATATAGCAGCGGTTACTAAGCATATTTATAACTTTGGAAAGTCGGTAATTCAAGCAACGTCTGCATTCATTTCTTCATGTAGAGTTCAGATGCTTAAAGGTCATCCCGGTCTAATTTGTAAGGCATTACGCAATTCAATGCTAAGTGATGCATCAGCATCGTTATATCAAACGATTAAATACTCGTTGTCGATAACCATTAATGCAATGTTTCCAGGTGTAGGTGCAGTAGCCACCACTATTGTAAAAACGATTTTATATGTTGTCGAAAAAGCAATAGAGTACATTCGTCGATATACTCTGTTAACCAATGTCCGAGATTATTTATCAAGTGCTAAGCAACATTATTTGTCGGCAAAGGCTAAGGATAAAAAGTCAGGTTTACATCTTGAGGAAGAAAAGTTTACCGCTTGGTATCGCTCTGTTATCGAAGATGCCCCAATTCTTGCAGCCTTAACTCTTAATTCAGGGATTTGTGGTGATGCTATGCATTTTATTAAGATGTTCAATAATGGTGATAAATTGATTTCACAAGATAAGTTTGATATCGGTGTTAGTTATCGTAATGACATGAAAAACTACAGCTCTACGATACTCACTAAAACACCATTACAATTCTATTGTGCGAGAAGTGGTAATACAGGAAAATACATCAATGCACTAATAGCATCCGCTAAAGGTTTTACTACCAAACAACCGCAATCAGAGTTTTCTAAATTATTAACTGCGTAACTCTGTAGAAAATATCTTAGCTAAAGTACAGTTGAGTATTAGACAGTTACTGGAACAACCAATATTTTAGATAACATCAAAGGACATATTGTTGACGTTAAGAAAAATGTTATTTTTTGATTAAATAGAAGGTCACATAATAAAACCAGTAACCTTACTAATGCAGTAGTCATCAGTTAAAGAGCATTAAATATTTGTTAATTTCTATTAAATTTAGGAGTTTATTGAAGACCGTAAATAATTTTTAATGATCTAGCTTATCTATTGGTTAATCATAATTTTCAGTGAGCCATTTCAAAATGTTGTCTACATGCTTGTCCATATTATCAAGCCCATCACTACGTTCTTTTACAACTTTTCGAATGTTTTTAGCCCACTCCATCCCTTCAAAATAATCAGTACCACGTGCTATTTTCTCATTTTGACTTAGTCCTTCTACTTTATCTAAAAGGACTACAGAAAATACGTAATGAGCTTGTAAATAATTACTCATATGTGCAAGTCTTCTAATATATTCCCAAACAGCTCCACCATATTTTGTCCCTGAATCTATATGCTTCTTAAATTTTTTAACGTTCTGGTTTAACTCCTTTTTATATTTTTGCGCTAATTTATCATCATTAGTTAAGTAAAATTTCTCTGCTGAGCTGGTAATATTTGTATAGAAGTTTTCAAGGTCTTTATACCATTCTTGATATTTAGCAGCACGATTGTCATATTTTTTCGGCATCAACGCTATTTGATTACCCCCTTGGCTGCAAAGTTCATCAGCAGCTTTATGGGCTTCTATTTGCCCAGGGCCTCCATCAAATGGTCGTTTCTGAGGTGCTGAATCATCAATCAAAGACCATGTATATTGGCTCATGACTTTATGGTATTTATCTCTATTGGAGTAACGTGAATAGCCGAGATATCCAAGAGCTACAACTCCCATAACTATCCCTGTAATAGGCGCAAGAGCAACTGAACCTACGACGGTTGCAGCTGCACCTGCACCCGTGGCAGTTAACCCCGCTGCAGCCGCTAGTGAACCGCTAGTGGCAGCGGCAGTAACAGAGCCTCCTAACGCAGCTGCACCAGCCACGTTAGTAGCGCCTTGTATACCTGTATTTACTACACCTTTTTTACCATTGCTGCCACTGGTTCTAAACCAATTTGAGATAGAATGTGCAATTGATCTTGTTGTGCCAGCACTGCCTTCACTCGTCCCGTCTCGTAAGCCTTCATATTTTATTATTTTAGCCATGATATTTCCTATTCAATATAATTAAACAAATGATCTAGTCTTATAATACTATTCAAAGGAAACTACAGGCTCAGGTTGTCTATTAACTCTGTGCTTTTCCAAATTAGGCTACATGTTTCGTTTATAGCCCATTTTTGTATGCCAAAAATCTAGTGACTTAGCACGTAAATAAATTCCCCACCTTTCGCGTTTACTTCAACTTTACTAATAGGTGAGCCTTCCAACATGTGAGTTAAAAATTTATTACTAATTTCAGGTAATAAGGTATTGGTAAGGATTGAGTCGATCATTCGACCACCACTTTCCAGTTCAGTACAGCGACTTACCACTAAATCAACCACTGCATCGTTATAAATAAACTCAATGCCTTGGCCGGTTTCTACGCGGTCTTTAATTCTGTTGAGTTGTAAACGTGTAATTGATTTGATCATATCGTCTGATAATGGGTAGTAGGGAATTGTGACTATGCGGCCCAACAATGCTGCCGGAAAAACACCTAACTGTGGCTCGCGCAATGCTTTAGCAATACCGTCTGGCTCAGGCATTAATTCAGGGTCTTTACACATATTCATGATCAAATCACTACCCACATTAGAAGTCAGTAGGATCAAGGTGTTTTTAAAGTCGATCATACGTCCTTCACCGTCTTCCATTACCCCTTTATCAAATACTTGGAAGAAGATCTCATGTACATCGGAATGGGCTTTTTCAACTTCATCTAGTAATACAACTGAATAAGGTTTACGACGCACAGCTTCGGTTAAAATTCCACCTTCACCATAACCAACATATCCTGGAGGTGCACCTTTCAAAGTAGACACCGTATGGGCTTCTTGGAATTCACTCATGTTAATCGTTATGACGTTTTGTTCACCGCCATATAATGACTCCGCTAATGCTAATGCGGTTTCCGTTTTACCGGTACCAGATGGGCCGCATAACATAAATACGCCGATTGGTTTATTAGGATTATCTAAACCAGCACGAGATGTTTGTATACGCTTGGCGATCATCTCCATACCGTGATCCTGACCAATGACACGTTTTTTCATAATATCGGCTAAGTTCAATACGGTATTAATTTCATCATTGACCATTTTACCTACAGGTACACCAGTCCAATCAGCCACAACTGAAGCCACGGCTTGTTCGTCACAAGCAGGTAAAATTAGCGGTGATTCACCTTGCAGTTCAGTCAATTTTTTGTGCTCTTCGTCAAGTGCATTTTTAGCTTCATTAATGGCTGCAGTGTTATCGATGGTTTCAACTGCTTCATCAAGTGCAGAAGTTTTTTGTTCGTTTAGTAAATCGCGTAATTTACGTCTTGCTGCAAGTACAGTATCCACCACTTCTTTTTCTTGCTGCCATTTGGTGGTCAGTGCTTGTTCTTTATGTCTCTCAAAAGTTAAATATTCAACAATATCGTCCGTACGTTTTTGGTTAATGATACCAATAGCCGCTTCTTTTTCGAGTACGTTTTGCTCAACGGTTAAGTTTTCAATGCGCTGCTTACAATCTTCCAACTCTGCAGGAGTCGCAAATTGACTAACAGCAACACGGGCAGCTGCCGTATCGAGTAAACTTACTGCTTTGTCAGGTAACTGACGGGCAGGGATATAACGATGTGAAAGCTTTACCGCAGATTCAATAGCACCATCAAGCATTTCAACATGGTGATGTTTTTCCAACATACCCGCAATGTTACGCAACATTAATATCGCTTTCTCTTCACTCGGTTCTTCTACTTTTACGACTTGAAAACGACGTGTTAATGCTGGATCTTTTTCAATATGTTTTTTGTATTCTGCCCATGTGGTTGCACCTATTGTACGTAATTCTCCACGTGCTAACGCAGGTTTTAACAAATTAGCGGCGTCACCTGTACCTGCAGCGCCACCAGCACCAACTAAGGTATGAGTTTCATCAATAAACATAATAATAGGGGTCGGTGAGGACTTAACTTCTTCAATGACTTGTTTGAGACGGTTCTCAAATTCACCTTTCATACTGGCACCAGCTTGTAATAAACCAATGTCTAAACATAATAGTTTTACATCTTTAAGGGCGGGAGGCACGTCACCTTTGTTGATACGGTGGGCAAAACCTTCTACTACTGCTGTTTTTCCTACACCGGCTTCACCGGTTAAGATAGGATTGTTTTGACGGCGGCGCATCAAAATATCAATTAACTGACGAATTTCTTCATCGCGTCCGATAATCGGATCTAATTCACCTTTTTCAGCCTGCTCAGTTAAATTGGTGGTATATTGATTAAGCGCTTCTTGTTTGCCCATAGTCGCTGGTGACATGGCTTCACTGGCTGTACCAGGTTCTCCACCGCCAATATTTGAGCCATCAGTTGCTTGGGTATTATCTTCACAAGAACCTGATACTATTTCTGCAAAGTCATCGCCTAATTGTTCAACTTTAATTTTGGAAAACTCGCCAGACATGTTTAACAAGCTATTTTTTAGTTCTCTTGTTTTTAACATACCAAGAATAACGTAACCCATTCTAACTTTTGAATCACCATAAACTAGGCTGCCATATACCCAAGCGCGCTCTATACTGTCTTCGATTTTACTGGACAGATCCGAAATTGAGCTCGCTCCGCGTGGTAGTGCATCCAAAGCATTAGTCATGTCTTTAGCCAATATTGAAGGATTGATATCAAAATGTTGAACAATCCTGTGTAGATCAGAGTCCTGTAATTGCAAAATTTGTTGAAACCAATGGACTAGTTCAACATAAGGGTTGCCCCTTAGTTTACAAAATACTGTAGCACTTTCTACTGCTTTATAGGCTATAGGGTCTAACTTTCCAAAGAGGTTGACGCGACTTATTTCAGTCATAATATTTGATCCCTTATAATTATTAACATGCCTTTTTAAAGACGATTATGGGGTCACACTGGGTTAAATGACTTAACTTATTCTGACACCATGAATTTATTCCAAGCTTTGTCGAACCTAGTTGACATGCTTGTGTTTGTTGTTCTTTTAATACGATATTGATTGAGAACTCATATTCTTGGCCCACGGCTTTCTGTGTTAGTTCAATAATGGTATCTAAACCATGTTTATTATTTAGCAAACTAATATATTGTTGATAATCTACTGGGCCGATATTAATAGAAAAACTGAAATTTCGTTGATAGGTACGTGTACCTATAAGACTACTTACCCCCAGATTGGCGTTATTTAATCCTAATTGTGTTTGTTCACTTTGTTGTAAGTCATACCAACGTCCCTGGAACTCCTCGATGTTTACATCAAGATGTAAATACTCAGTCAGTAATTGAGCAAGTGTTTTAGCACTGCGGTTTTTTTGGCTAAAGAGCCCTGCTAAGTATTGGTGTATATTTTTGCTTTGTTTAAAAGTGTCCTGACATGTATTGGTTTCACCTGAAAAGGCACTAAGACGTTGTTTAAAATTGTCATGGTCTGGTCTATCGTGGCTTACTGTAGGTTGGGCGTCAGCCCAAGCACGATAAAATAGTGAAATAAAGCGATGATTAAAAATGTCTAAAAACTCTGTAAAAGTATTATCTTTTAGTCGATAATTCCTTTCAATAGCGTATTCAGTAAGGTGTGAAGGCAAAGGTCCATTGATACCGAGCATGCCCCAATAGCTATTTTTAAGTTTGTAATCGCCACTTTTATCATCAAATGTTACTTTAGTGAACGCTGAAGAATGAAAATGCAGTAAGGGGGTTTGCCCAAAACGGACAAAATCTTGCTTGGGCGATACGGAATAACCTATGCGTTTGGCTAAAGGTGCATTGGCATCCAAATATCTTAATAACGGAGCAAACCCTTGTTTATAAAGTGTATCAGGATCGCTAGCTAAGTCGCCTAAATAGCGTTTCGCAAGCCGATTCGAATTGGCCATCGGTATATCTCTCTGCTATCTGATGAATTAAGGATAAGTTGAGTAAAAGAGTTTATGCTGACATATTGGGAGAAAAACTGATCAAGGATCATCCCTAACATAAAGGTGCTATTGCCTTCATAAGCAAGTTCATCCACAGTTATTTCAATGGCCACTCCTCGGCCAAAGCAAATAGGACCCGCAAACGGTAAACGGCTGGTGATTTGGTGAGTTTTTAAATCAATTATGCCATCTATTTGTTTTGTCTGAGCATGGTCTTTTTTATTCATCATCAAGCCAAGTAATGTTTTAAGTTTAGTCAGTGCTGATGTTGAATTATTGTCAGTAATACCAAGAAAGTTTATCGACAATTGATTAATGAGGTCCCAAGCAACATTACCTTCACTTAAAGGAGCATTAGGTCGAGTTGGTTCGCCAACACAACGCACTGATTCACAAGGAGCTCCAGTATCAATAGTAAAGTCTGTTTTACCTTTCCCCAATGGCATCATTAAAGGTAAGTCACGATTGCAACATAAGGTGTCGACTGACAATTGACGTAAATTATCAGCATAAGGTGCATTTTTGGGATCAACTAATGATAAATAGATTTCCGTACCAATATAACTTGACCTATGGCCAAATTTACGTTGATTTACATTTAAACTACGGGTATCTCTAGTTGTTGTATAATAAGCATTATGTTTATTTGTATGGGCGTCATCGGCAGCGTAAAGGGGTAAAAAATCTGTTGTGGGCTCTATACCTGAGCTAAAGCCTTTTATATTTTCTATTGTACAAACTTCAAAGTCGAGTGGTCGCAATTTGTCAGGAACCACATGAAAGTCATTATTTATTCGAGATACATTAATTCGCTCTGCACGTTTAGGAAATAGATTAATCGCAGGGGTGCAATGTAAAGCCAAATTATCAGCTGATACTAAGTTTTCTAAACGAGGGTCATTGTGTTCAAGTAAGAATAATAGTTGAATTGTTTCTTCGTGACACTGCTTAAGTGTAGCTTGTAAATTATCAACAGATAAAAACAAGTATCGTTTTGCAAAAGCAAAGTATTCTTTTAACAGGCGAAATCCATCAAACTGCTTATTACAATAGGGCAGTAGGGCATCTTCTTTGTCGTATCCATGGGCGGTAATGCTTGTTGGTGTATGTGCTTTACGCCACATATTACTACTACTTTTATAAAGACAACCTTGGTAGCCCTTAAATAACGACTCAAAGAGATATAATGGGAAAGACTCCGTACCTCTTATATGCAACATCAGGGAATCAAGCGACATTTCAGAAAACTTAACTCCTGGAGCAGCTTCTAGTGTAACCATTACACCACTTTTTGGTATAAAGCCAAGTGAAGTATTTGTCGTATATGAAGCCAGCTCTTGAGCATTTATGTACTCTGCTTGAGTTAGCTTTATCGGCCATAAAGTCACTTCGTGTGATGTTCTATATTCACACGCTGTTTGTTCGCCTTTACCCAATAAACTGTGCAGGGCTGTTTGTCGGGGGATAGTGACCCCCTCAGTTAAACTACCTTCCTCAAAATCTGGATTAAATTGAGTGATTATCATTGAAGGTGATGGTTGTAGAAAAGTGGGGAAAAGTTGTTCCATCAAGTGTTGAGTAAATTTTGGGAAAGAGGCATCTAATTTTAAATGAATACGAGCAGACAAAAAGGCAAAACCTTCTAATAATCGCTCTACATAGGGGTCTGAACAATCAAAGCCGTCTAGTCCTAAACGCCCCGCAATTTTAGGATATTCTTTGGCAAATTCAGCGCCAGTTTCTCGAATGAATTTTAATTCTTGGTTATAAAATTCTAAAAATTTTGCTTCCATTAAACTTTTAGTTCCAGTTGTTTAGGGTTACGCTACCATTTTCGACATCGACTTCTGTTTTTAAAAATAGCTGTAAAGGTAAAGGTTGGGCCCATAGGTCCCCCGATATTTCAAATGAAAGGGTATTACCGTTCATTTCTTTTTCTGATACTGAAATTTTTATTTTCAACGATTTAGGGATAATACGAGGCTCGTAATGCTTAATGCATTTCGTGATCTCGCGCTCAATATGCTTGGGGCTAAATACAATACTGCTAACGCCAGATAGATCAAGAATACCGTAATTGAGTGTTGATTTGGCGACTTCTGGATACTCAGAAAAATCCATATTTGCTGAAGCAGCTACGCTGTTGAGTAACCATGCGAGATCTCTTTGTACTAATGCCTTTAAACGAGAAACTGAAATAACACGTTTATCTCTTGATTCAGATAATTTATTTGGTTCATCGTCTGACAAACGATCAAGTAACGAGAGTTGTAAGCGTTCTTTTTGAGAAAGTTCAGGCATCAGTCGTGATTAAACTTGATTGTAGTAACATTGAGCAGTGGATATTCTGCTTGGTCACTAACAAAAACACGTTGACCATGACCAATATAAAAGTGTTCTACGGGTTCCTGCCAATCACAAATTCTGGCGAGCAACTGTGTATCATTGGTATCTGAAATAATAGGATAACGTACAGGAATAAAGACAATTAATTGACCTTTATTTTTTAGGGTTAAATTGGCTGGTCGCCACACTAAATCACGTAAGTCGTCGACAGGTTCAAAGTTAATTTCACCAACGTACTCTAAAGGTAGCCAATAATAGCCACCGTTTAACATAACCTCTATCGCTGGACCAAAACGTACATCACCATCACTTAACCATGTAAATGCTTCATCATTAATTGAACCCGAAATCGCTGGAGCTAAGTCAGCACCTTGTTGTAATAACTGGTTTGCTTGTTTGATATCATTGTTACAATAGTGTTGATAAGCTTTTACATAATAAGCAAGCCAATCAGATGGTTCACCAAAACAAATAGGCTCATTGACTCCAGACAATACCTTTTCGCGTTTCAATTCACACTCAATTAATTGTTTATAGGTATTAACCATAGCTAATGTTGAGTCTGATAGATCTTTGAGTACATCGAGCTGTGTATCTGCACGTTGCCAATCACGACTAATACAAGATAACTGAAATAAGAATATACGAAGTTCTACATTGCTCGGATCTTTTTTAATCTCATTAAATAGCTGTTTTTTACAGGATTGAAGATCACCTGCTTGTAAAAAGCTTTCGGCTTTCATGTGATTACTCTAATCAAATTAATTTAATTTACAAAGAAGTTATTGAAAGAACCAACCTATAATAGATTGGTTCTCCATACTTTCTATTCTGTAATATTGCCGGCAATGTCGAATTTAAATTCAACTTCAGGATCACCAGTACCATCTTCTTTTTGCGGTACATATTTAACATGTACTTTGGCAAAATTTAAGGTGATATTTTCAGTTAACTTGTCTTCACCGCCCGAACCACCAGTTGAGTAGGATGTGATCATGACTTTTTCCATCTCAATAATAATATACTCTAATGGTGTTTTCCCCGCCTTACGAACGGTTAGTCTTGCTTTAGTAACATGGTCACCTGTCGCAAGTTTTGTCATTAACGTAGCTGATGCTTTGTCAACATATTTAGTAACATTGATATCTTGGAAGCTTGCTTTACCCGCTCCACCACCGGCCCCCATATGGAATGTACCACTTTGGCTCATACCCCAAGACCAGGCAAGTATATCGATTTCTTTACTTTTTTTACTATCTACTGATTCGCCGTCAATGCCTTCTAACTTTAAAAACATGTCAACTGCCATGAGTATTCTCCTTTAATTTATTTAAGTCGTTTGTTTATTCGTAGTGTTAACTATTTTTCAGAAGGTAATTTGGACACCAGACGTAACGATGCGGTTAACCCTTCTAATTGATAATGAGGACGTAAAAAGAATTTAGCACTGTAATAACCGGGGCTACCCTCAACTTCATCGACTACTACTTCAGCGGCAGACAGTGGTTTACGCGCTTTAGTTTCTTCTGTAGACGTTGCAGGAGCACCATCTACATAATTATTAACCCAACTTTGCAACCACATTTGCATATCTTCACGCTCTTTAAATGACCCCACTTTATCTCGTACAATACATTTAAGGTAATGAGCAAAACGACAGGTCGCAAACAAATAAGGTAGTCTTGCGGCTAAGGCTGCATTTGCTGTTGCGTCTGGATCATCATATTCTGCAGGTTTCTGTAATGATTGTGCGCCAATGAAAGCTGCCATATCACTATTTTTACGGTGAATTAATGGCATCATTCCACATGCTGAAAGTTCGGCTTCACGACGGTCACTAATAGCAACTTCGGTAGGACACTTCATATCTACGCCACCGTCATCACTAGGGAAGGTATGTACAGGTAAACCTTGTACATCACCGCCAGACTCAATACCTCGGATACGAGAACACCAACCATATTCTTTAAACGAACGGTTTATATTAACAGCCATAGAGTACGCGGCATTGGTCCAAGCATATTTCGACGAATCTGGGCCGCTAACATCCTCTTCAAAATCAAAGGCTTCTACAGGTTCGGTTTTATCGCCATACGGTAAGCGTGATAATACCCGCGGCATAGTAAGTGAAATGTATTTGGCATCTTCTGTCTCACGTAATGACCTAAATGAAGCAAAGTCTGGTGTAGAAAATACTTTAGTAAGATCGCGAGGGTTACTTAATTCACTCCAATTATCCAGTTGTAATAAACCAGGAGATGCTGCGGTAATAAACGGCGAGTGTGATGCGGCACAAACCTTTGACATATTGGTTAACAAGTTAACGTCGGCAGGACTGTTGTCGAAGTAATAATCACCAACAATTGCACCAAAGGGTTCACCACCAAATTGACCGTATTCTTCTTCATAGAATTTTTTGAATATTGGGCTTTGATCCCAAGCAGTACCTGCAAATTTCTTCAAGTTTTTGCCGAGTTCTTTTTTAGAAATATTGAAAACTCTGACTTTCAGGTATTCGTCAGTTTCAGTGTTGTTTACTAAATAGTGTAAACCACGCCAAGTCCCCTCAAGCTTTTGAAAATCTTCATGATGTAATACAAGGTTTATTTGTTCAGTCAGTTTTTTATCTATTTCTGCAATAATAGCTTCTATAGAATTAACGGTATCTTCAGAAATAACGTTAGCGTCCGCTAATGCATAACCCGCTAAAGTATTAACGGCTTTTTCAACTTCCGTTTTGGCATTTTCTGATTTTGGTTTAAATTCCTTTTGTAATAAAGACGCAAAGCTATTGGTATCAAGATCTTCCCAAGCTGTTTGTTCTAGTTCTGCTGATTCTAGTTCTGACATAATATTACTCCTCGCTGGCTTCATCTTGTGGTTTTGGCGCTGCGCTTAAGGTTGCTAATAACGATGGGTCAGCGAGTGCTTTAGCGATAAGTTGTTCTGCCCCATCTTTACCATCCATGTAGGTCACCAAGTTAGATAACTGTGTTCTGGCTTCAAGTAATTCTTTGAGCCCATCTGTTTTCTTAGCGATGGCTTCAGGAGAAAAATCGTCCATACTTTCAAAATTCATTTCAACAGCTAAGTTACCTTCACCCGTTAATGTATTTGGAACAGTTAATTGAACTCTTGGCTTTGAGGCTTTTAGACGATCGTCGAAGTTATCGACGTCTATTTCTAATATTTTACGTTCAGAAATTGGTGCTAAAGGTTCTGCAGGGTTACCGCTTAAATCCGCCATAACTCCCATTACAAAAGGAATCTGAACTTTTTTTTCTGCACCATAAAGTTCTACATCATAACCAATTTGTACACGTGGCGCTCTGTTGCGCCCGATAAATTTTTGACCACTAGACACGTTTGCTCTCCTATTATTTTAAGTACTAGTCAATATATTTTTACTGAACTAATAGATGTTAATACCTTTAAAGTTTACTTGCTTACCACGAACTATCGGATGAACTATCTGACGAACTTGAAATATCTTCTTGCGACTGCTCCGTCAAACCACCTAACTTTTGTACTTGTTCCAAAGCATCTGGGAATATATCTTTGACGATTTCTAAGAAGTCTAAATTGACTAATTTTTTAGAGCGATTAACTAAAACAGGGATAGGGCTTGATGGCTCATATTCATTATAATAATTGCAAATGAGGTCAAAACAACGTTCTACATCTTGGCGCGAAGTTAATTTCATATCAGCACTATTAAATGCGGGTATATTCATACTGGTTTCACTCACTGTACTTATACTTGATGTAGTTGTTGATGTTTGTGCTTCATCAATTGGTTCAGCATCGGGCTCAACTATTTCTTCTTTTACGTTGCCATACTTTTTAATGGTATTTGCTAAATGAGCAAGAACATCAGTCGTCACATCAAAGTTAACGTTATATTCGTTACCTGACTTTTCGATAAATGTTTGATTAATTGTTTCTAGATGGGATACAGAACGGGTTACTGCATTGTATATCTGTAAAATAGCATCGCTATCGCCATCTTTAAATATGCCATTTACTTGGGCAATATTTAAATCTGAATCATTTTTTTTAGTAGCTGGGTCGTTAGCTCTGTCAATGAGCTGTAATGTAATATTACCTAATACTTTTGATTGTACTATAGGTATTGATTTGAGGGTGTGTATGATAAAGGTTTTGTCTGACAGATGCCCTAGAGCCGATATTCGTTCAAGTGGGTCACCATCATCTTCATCTAATGCAGGATAGATTGCTTGCCATTGATTTTCAACGAGATGAGCCATGCCATTTAGACATTGTTCAAATTTTAAAATGCCTTCAGTATTTAATACTGATTGCGCCAAGATACTAAGTAACTTTAAATCACGGGTTTTTTTTAGGTATTCAATGGCTTGTTTTTTTATTGAACGCCAGTCAGGTGGCTCCGCTGGAGCTGTCGTTTGACCGTCAAATCGCTCAGGTGTGCCTTCAGATTCAAAAAAGAAATTTTGAAAACTAGGATCATCTTCCAAATTGCTGCCGCATTCGTTAGCAACATCAACAACAGCACTTATTAATTCATCATAGTCCATTAAACAGTAGAGCCTTTATTAAAAATTATTATTATTATGACTAAACGAAGAACAATACTTTTTTAAAAGCTTTATTCATTTATTTACAATTATTTCGTTTATGTTATTTATAATGTAGTTGATTTTTTGCTCGGGTCAACTAATTTTTGAACAAATAAGGAGGTAATCGAATGTTTTTTAAACATTTCAAGATGTGGGAATATAAGCTAGCATTGAGTAAATAAAAGTAATATGAAGCATTTTGTTTTGATAAATAGTATTAACGAAAGAAATTCATGTTGATATAAGTCATGGGTGTTTTTACATTAAAAGATGGTAATCGCATTCAGACTAAGTCTTCGGTTTCACACATGAGCTAAGTAAAAAATCCATGTAAACACAATCTTTTTTTTCAAGTAAGCGTAGGGCTATGGCTGACTGTTAATCTAATACCGTTGAAGATAATTAAGGTATGACTGTAAGGACCTATAACGTAGGGCTACATTAGCTACTAAGGCAATGATGACAGCATATTATGATATTCGCCTTATAATTTAAAAATCAACGTATAGTCAAAGCTGAAATGAAAGTTCAATGACCATAGTGTAAATTAAGTAAATGAAAGGAAGTAAAAATGCCTGCACAAGAACGTTTGGTTGCCATATCAACGCCACTAGGTGATGACGAGTTACTGTTACGTACCGCACAAGTGCATGAGGAACTTGGTCGACCGTTTACTATTGATCTTGAATTAATCAGTGACGATGAAGATATCTCCTTAGACGAACTATTGGGACAAAACGTCACTATTCATTTAGAAACTGACGAAGAAACACGTTATTTTAATGGCATCGTTACTGAATTTTTTCAAAAAGAAAATATTGATCGCACAGCTTGTTATGGCGCTGTAGTAAAACCCTGGTTTTGGTTACTTACCTTAAGTGAAAACTGCCGTATCTTTCAAGAAAAAACCTACCCAGAAATCATTAAAGAAGTGTTTGATGAACTCGGTTTTTCTGATCATGAAGATCAACTAACCGGTACTTATACTCCACAAGAGTACGTAGTTCAGTACAACGAAAGTGACTTTGATTTTGTTTCCAGAATCATGGAACAAGAAGGTATATATTATTATTTTTCCCATACCGATAGTAAACATTCATTAGTGATGCTTGATGATAGTTCAGTGCTACCTGACATTGGTGAAGTACCCTTTAATGATGTTGAAGACGGTGGTTATGAAGTCGATGTTGAAGGGATTAAAAAATGGGAGAATTATAGAACATTACGTACCGGTGGTGTTAGTTCAACAGATTTTGATTTTACGACCCCTTCAAAAGATCTTGCCGCAGTAACGACAGATCCCAAAACGGGCTCATTGTCTGCATTACAAAAGTTTAACTATCCAGGCAAATATTTAGAACGCGCCAATGGTACTAATTACACCAAGATGTTAATGGAAAAAGAAAACGTAAATTATGACGAAAAATCGTGTGCAGGAAATTTTAGAACGTTATTTGCGGGTAGTAATTTCTCATTAATAGATCATCATCGTGACGATCAAAATGATGACTACCTTATCACTAAATTTACCTGTATTTTAAAATCAGATGAATATATCTCTAGTTCAAACGGAGAAAGTACAGAAGGCTTTATCTGCAAGTTCACCGCTATTCCTGCTAACGTTGTTTACCGCCCGCAAATTTTAACTATTAAACCTAAGATGACAGGTCCACAAACAGCAATGGTTGTAGGTAAAGAAGGTGAAGAGATTTGGACAGACAAATATGGTCGAGTAAAAGTATTTTTTCATTGGGACAGATACGGAGGGGCCGATGAAAAAAGCTCTTGTTGGATTCGTGTTTCGCAGTCTTGGGCTGGTAAGGGCTGGGGCTCAATGCAAATACCACGTATTGGTCAAGAAGTATTGATTGATTTTTTACATGGTGACCCAGACCAACCCATCATTATTGGCAGTGTTTATAACGGAAGTACCATGCCACCATACACACTACCAGCAAATGCAACTCAATCAGGTATTAAAACTAGAACAAGTAAAGGTGGTGGTGGTTTTAATGAATTTCGCATGGAAGATAAAAAAGGTGAAGAACAAATCTTTATACAAGGTGAGAAAGATCAAGAAATTAATATAAAAAATGATTGTTTGGAAACCATTGGTAATGACCGACACTTAGTTGTTAAAAATGACCAAATTGAGTTGGTTGAAAATAACCGCAATGAAGAAGTTAAAGCTGACCATATAGAGAAGATTGGTAAAGACCGTAATCTAGATGTTGCAGGAAAAGAAGCCAAAAAAGTAGAAGGAACGTTGTCATTGACTGTTACAGGTGACGTGACAGAAGTATTTAAAGCGAATCATTCTATGTCAGTCACTGATGATAGTGATATTAAAGGTACTAATATTTCTATAGAAGCAACTGATAAAATAACGCTAAAGGTAGGCGGTTCAACAATTTCCATTGAAGCGAGTGGCATTACCATCAAAACAGATAGTGATATTGAATTGGATGCTGGTGCTAATGTTGATGTGAAGTCAGGGGCTGATTCTACAATTGATGCAGGAGCCAATGCTAACATTAAATCAGGTGCTAATGCTGATGTTAAAGCGGGAGGTATCGCCACTGTTAAAGGTAGTATGGTGAATATTAACTAGCTTTGTTAGGAGGTTACTTTAAACGATAGCAAATATTTACAGTTTAACAGTGCATATACTTAACGAGATATTTATAAAGGAGTATTAAATGGCAGTACAAGTAAACATGGGAGCCAGTTTAATGTGTACGATGGGCGCAGCACCCAGTACATTAATTGTGCTTCCTGCGAATAAAGTGATGGCTGAAAGTAAACCCGCAGCCAATATTATGGATAATAAACCTATTGTGAATATACCACCTTTTGGTGTGTGTAAATCGCCGGCTAATCCAACAGTAGCGGCAGCAACAGCAGCTGCATTAGGTGTACTTACGCCAATGCCTTGTATACCGGTTATTCCAGCCCCTTGGGCGCCAGGTTCTTCTACTGTGATGATTGCTAATTTTCCGGCATTAAACAATAGTAGCAAGTGCATGTGTGCTTATGCCGGCACTATATCTATCACCAATCCAGGATGCACCAAAGTTAATGTTCCTTAAGTTACGGTTCTGTATGAATAAGGAAGTGAAGATATAAAAAATCGCAACAAGAATTAGCTTGTTACGATTTAGGTTTATAGATTCATTAGGTTAAATTTTTATTTTTAACCTTTTATTCTATTGGTTAAGCAACCCGTATACGCCGATAGAATAAGCGCGTTTGCTCTTAGCACCTAATAAGGCATTAACATGAATACTGTCACCTAACATAAGCATCTTTTTAGAGTAGCGACTATCAGCAGTGCCTTCACTAAAGCCTACCCCGACATTTTTGTGAAACTCGTAGGCCACAACATCACCTTTTTCTACGCTCACAGAGTTAGCAAATTGATGACGATTGGGTCCAACTAAATTCATTTTTATCGCGCTACTTTCCCAGACGACGACCAGTTTACTTTCAATGTAACGCAAGATCTTTACTTTGACAGTCGAAGGTTTAACAACATAGGCACCAATACTGGTTAATATGCCGGAACTATTAATGCGATTGTTTAAATCTACGATTGTCATAGGTGAGTCTTCAACATTACTACGTTGAACAAGCTCTCCTCCAATATAATCTAACAAACCACCTTCAACGAGAAAGCTCTTCAGACCAGTAATTTCGCGTTGCACAAATTTACGTACCTGATTTCTAAGTAATGATGACTCTTTCACTCTAGAGTTTTTCTCAGTATCAAGTACAGAGACAACGCCACTTAGTTTATTAACCTTGAGTTTCAGTACTCGGTTTTCATCTTGCAGTACATTGTTTCTTTCTTTTGCAATTTTGAGTTGACCTTCAAGGTTTGTTGCGACATCCCTTAAGCCACTCTTATTATTGTTAGTGGAACCACACCCGATTAATAATGTTGTACAGACAATTACACCGATAACTGAACGCATATTTTTCTCCATGTTGTGTTTGTTCATATATTTCACGTTGATTAGTTTTCTATAGAAAACTTATGGGTTGCTACTCTTTCACTTTTTTGCATAAAATCTAGATAATAACCACCTTCAGCAAAGCCAGCGACAGGACGAGATATTTTAAAATACTTTACACCTGAATTTTTAGTAATAATAACTGGTGTTGTACTTAATTTGTCACTTCTTGAACCCGCATATAGTATCGCTTGTAAAACTTTAGTCTGCTTTCCAAAGTTTGTATATTCAAAACCAATATAAATAATACGATCAGCCTTTAACTTATTACTTGACTGCTTAACCATTTTTGTAAAATCTTGTCCCTTGATGATCAGGTTAGATATTTTGGGTTTTTGTGATGCTTTGTATTGTTTTATTGCAGTATTTAATTTCTGTTGCTGTGACTTGGCAAGCTTGCTGGCAGGAAAATAACTGAGTGCGGTGGTGATTATCTTTTGCGCTTTAGTAAATTTGAGTGCTGATATTTGCGAAGGTATTACGGATAAATATTTTTTTTCAATTTTTGATATTGCATTCAGTGCAGTTTCATTTTTTGGCTCGAGTATTAATACTCTTCGATATAATGTCAGAGCACTTTTTCCAGAGGAAGAAACTAAATTTCCCATTTTTTCTTCTGTTAAGCCATCAGCTAATTGTTGTTCTATTTGTTTTTGCTGTGCATTAAATTTTTCATCTTCTAAGATCTTTATGTTGATATCGTCACGTAAAACTGAAAATTTAGTCGAAGAGTCTGGATCAATATTTTCGCCAAGTTCAATGTATTTTAGTGCTTCTTGGTATTGTTTGTTTTTAGCAAGTTCATTGGCAGAACTGTGATATTTTTCACTAATATTTACTTTGCCTTTTTTAGCTATTTCATTGTTAGGGTCAATAGTGAGTACTTTGTTATATAAGCCATGAGCGTTGTTATCATCAACTCCTGATAAATTATTATTAGCTATATGTGTTTCTGCTTCTGCGAGCAGTGTTGTAACTTGGTTAAGCGTATTGATTTTTGTTTTTATTGATAATATATGTGCAGCATTTTCAAGCTCAGGAAATAATCTCAGTTTCTTTTGTAATGTTTTAGTCGCTGATAATAAATTTTGATTAAGCAATTGTTCTTCTATCATTGCAAGATAAACGCTTTTGATATTTTCTATACCCTTTGTTACTTTAGGGTGTTCGCTTTCGATCAAAGATATTAATTGATATGTTTGAAATAATTCGTCAATAATTTCATTGTTGAACGCCAATTGCTGTTCTTGCCCATTCGCTTTCTCTAACAAAACTAACAATTTTGATTGAGTAATCGCTTCTTCTTTTTCTTTTGTGGCTAACTTTTCAGCTTCTAGTTTTTTGTTGTCGAGTAATTGTTGTTCAATTAATTGTGTTGATTTTAATAATGCATTAAGTTTGTTTTCATTTTCTTTTGTCGCCTTGTTTTTACCCGACAATAAATTAGCAATAAAGGAGTCAACACCTCGGTTTAAATAATCACCCGTACCCGCTACGACTAGAAAAATAATCGTAGTGGCAACAATCATTAATGTACGTTTATTCTTTTTTTCATTAGGTAAGTTAGGAGGAGTCAGGTTAATGATTTTTGTTTCATCATCTTGATTATCATTATTTAAATTATTGCGTTGAACTTTGGTTAACCCTGAGTTGGATATTGGGGCAGATACACTATAATTAATATTTTCTCCACTATCTCGATGTCCTTCTTTAGTAAACTCAGTGTTGATTAGTGTTAATTCGTCATCTGAAATATCGTTGAGTGCTTTTATAATGTCTTCACCATTTTGATAACGCTCATCAGGCATTTTTGCCATGAGCTTGTCAATGATAGGTTGAAAGACTGTTTGTAAATACTCTGGTAGCTTTGGAATAGGATCGGTTAAGTGCATAATACCAACGGCAACTGCGGAGTCACCTTGATAGGGAAGTTGGCCTGTAAGTACCTGAAAAAATACGACACCCAAACTGTAAATATCAGAACGCCAATCGACTTCTTTTCCTTTAGCTTGCTCTGGACTCATATAATAAGGAGTCCCGATTGCAGTACCTGTCTGTGTCATTTCACTGATACTGTCAAATGCTTTTGCTATACCGAAGTCCATTAAAACGGCGCGACCGTCTTCATTATTAACCATGATGTTTTCAGGCTTAATGTCGCGGTGTACATAACCTTTTCTACCGGCGTAATCTAACGCTAAGGCTATTTCTTTTATAACTTTTATTAAATGGAATAGCGATATGCTGTGTAATTTTTCTTTTAAATCAACGCCTTCAATATATTCCATTGAAAGGTAATGATGATTATTAATCACGCCAACGTCATATACAGTTACGATATTTGGGTGTATTAGACGACTAACAATTTTTGCTTCTTGTAAAAAACGATCTCTAAAGCTTGGATCTGAAGATAGTTGCTCTGCCATGACTTTAATAGCGACTTTTCTCTCAAAGCTTTCCTGTATCGCCAGGTAGACGGTAGCCATGCCACCATGGCCAAGGATTTCCTTGATTTGATAGCCATTTATTTGAATTGAATTACTATCCATTTTTATTTGTCAGCTCTCATGTTTTTTGGGGTTAGTTATTATTATCTGTAACGTAATCAAACAATGAGAACGTATAATAAGATTAATCTAATTAAAGTTTATACCCAAGTAGTTTATTTTTTCATCGTAAATTGTTTATAAATTAATTGAAATTTTATTGGCTTATTACTTGTATAATCATGGTATTTAACTTAAATTTTGTGCAAGTTATTTAAAATAAAAATAAAGATTGGTTTGTATTTATGGCCTATTTGCAACTTAAACTTATATCGAAAAGCTCAACAGAACAAATTCCTTATTGCCGTTTTACAGAGCAAGGTGGCTCAATAGGACGCTCAAATGATTGTGATTGGACGTTGCTTGATACTGATAGATATATATCAAATAAACACTTAGATATTTCTTTTTGTAATCAAAATTTTGTATTAACTGATGTTAGTAGCAACGGTGTATTTATTAATAATGCGAATGTGGCGTTGGGTAAACATAATGAACATATATTACAACCTTCAGATAGTATAACTATTGGAAAATTTTGTATTCAAGTTGAAAGTCTTGAAATCGACAGAAATACTGAAAGTTTATCAGAATCGTTGAGCAATGATGTTGACAGTGGTTTGTTGGGCTTGGTAATGGGAGAAAAAGTTGAGCCTGCAAATAAACAAACATTAGACCCATTGGCAGTCATACCAGACAGTAATCAAGATAATACAGCAGGGGAAATAGAAAGTGACCTTGGTCTACATGATATAATTTCTGGGGCTGTGAGTTCTCCAGCTTCGAAAGTTAGTTCGGCATCTACAGAACAAAATGCTCCCTTTAATGGCATTTCTGAAGAATCATCTCCATTTATTAAACCTCAAGAGCCTCATACTCCCCCTACAGTTAGTCAACATTATGTAGCGAATGATACGAGCATTCCAGAAGATTGGGAACTCTCTGGAATCATGCCTGCAATATCAGAATATAAATCACCTAATATCACTGCCGGTGTTGAAGATGCTGACAAGGCTAAAGCAGAAGATGTGGCAGTACCAGACTCTACTGAAGCTGAATTACAAAATGACTCTTTTGCGTCTAACAAGGAGTTGTCAAGTGAACCACCAAAAACAGAATCGACTATCCCCGAACCGAGTACAAGCATTCTCGAACCTAGTGCCAGTACCCCCGAACCTGGTGTGAGTATTCCCGAACCTAGTGCCAGTCCCCCCGAACCTGGTGTGAGTATTCCCGAACCTAGTGTGAGTATACCCGAACCTAGTGTGAGTATACCCGAGCCTAGTGTGAGTAGTATGAGTAACCCAGAGCCTATAAATGAAGCCTCTGTAAGTGATCATTTGTTTAATGAGAGAAACACTAATCAAGAAGTAACCACTAGTAATAAAGATTCAGTAAAAAATAATGAAGAAGTATTTTTCAATAGCTTATATAACAAATTAGGCTTACCTAAAGAATATATATCGAGTCTAGATCCTGAAACATTTGCTGATGATATTGTGACTATTTTGCTATCAACGACTAAAGGACTGATGTCACTACTAAATAGCCGAACAGCATTTAAACAAGAATCAAGACTATCATTAACTTCAGTGCAACCACGATCGAATAACCCGATAAAATTCTCTATTGACCCCGTCGATACGTTAGAAATGCTTTTGCTGAAAAAGAAAAAAGGATATATGTCTGCAAAAGATTCCTATGAGGAAGCTATAAATGATATTCAATTACACCAAATGGCTTTCTTATCAGGTCTGCAAGCTACATTAGTTGGTGTTATGGGGCAATTAGATCCTGAGTCAATAGAAAAGCAGATTAATGAAAATAGTAGAAGTTTTATGGGCTTAAATTCAAGTAGCAAATGTTGGCAACTTTATAAAGATAAGCAACAAGCAATGGAAAAGACGGTTACAGAAAATTTAAATGAAGTGCTCAGTAACTATTTTTCTGAGGCATATCAAGCGCAAATTAATAGCTTTAAGAACGAAAAATAAAAAGGATAAAACATGTTCAATTATATTAGAAAAGTAGTCGTTTTTTGTATATGTGTTGCACTGACAGCTTGTATGAGTACCACCGAAAATAAAGTCGATTTTAGTTATGCTATCAGCGCAGCCTCAGATATAAACCCTGATATTGAAGGGAAACCATCTTCAGTTGTTGTTCGTGTTTATCAATTGTCGAATAAAATCAACTTTGAGAATGCGAGCTATGACGCTCTTTTTGAAAGTGATCACAATGCACTAGGTACTGAATACATCACACTTAATGAGTATTTGGTTGATCCTAACACTAAAAATACAATTGATTTGAAAATTTCAGAAAACGCTAAGTATATTGGTGTTGTGGTCGGTTACCGTAGTATTGATATGGTGACTTGGCGCACCGTTATGGAAGTTCCTGAAGGGAGCTTTTGGAAAAGTTCGGGGCTAGAAGTTAAAGTTGAAAAATTGTCGGTTCGCGTAATAAAAATTTAAATTTTGTGAAAAGTTAAATTAAAGGATAAGTTTGTATGACTTGGGAAAAAAGAGTGGTTTGGTCTGAAGGGATGATGTTACAGCCACAACATTTTCAGCAACAATCCCGATATCACGAATCTCAGCTACGAAATAATATGGTTTTATGTCAACCACACTTTTGGGGACTTTCTTGTCTTGAAATAGATAAATCTCATTTAAAAAATGGCAAATTCTGTTTAACTTCGGCTGAGGGCATTTTACCTGATGGTAGCTATTTTAATTTTCCTAATATTGACAACGTCCCATCTGCGATAGATATTAATGAGGACTTGTTAAATTCAACAATATATTTGGCGGTTACCATTAGGCGTCATGGCAATACAGAAACCTTCAGAGATAATGGTACGCAAAGTCGTTTCGACATTGTTGAATTTGATGCTCGAGACGTTTCAGGTACCTCTTCGGCTCAACAAGCTATTGATGTTTCAGGCTTTAGTTTTTCTTTGAGAACGGACAAAGATGACAATAACGAGTTTACCTGTATCCCTATTGCGATTATTGAAGACGTAAGCTTGAGTGGTGATATTACTTTAAAAGAAAGTTTTATAGCGCCTAACTTAAATATCAAAAATAATGCTTATATCAGCAGTTTTATTGGTGAGTTGGTTAAATTAACAAAACACCGAGTGAGTGCATTAGCTGCTCGAGTTTCTGTTGCAGGTAAAGCAACCACAACAGAAGTGACTGACTTTTTGATGTTGCAAACACTTAATCGTCATTATCCTGTACTAGTGAATTTAGACCTTACTGAAAAATTGACAGCATATGAGCTATATATAAAGTTTATAGAGTTAATTGGTGACATGAGTACTTTTCTTAAAGCCGATAAATTAGTTCCAGATTTACCACATTACCAACATAATAACCTTACCGATATATTTTCAACTTTAATTGATGAATTAAGGCAAGGATTTAGTGTCGTATTGGAACAGAATTCTATTAATATTCCTTTGCAAGTTAAAAAATATGGGATCAGTATAGGAAGTGTTTCTGATAAAACGTTGTTTTCTTCTGCCTCCTTTATTTTGGCCGTTACAGCTGATATATCAACGGAAGAAATACGCCAATACTTTCCTCCACAAGTTAAAATTGGTGCAGTTGAGCAAATTAAGGAACTTGTTAACGTTCAGTTACCTGGTATTCAGCTAAATAGTTTGGCTGTTGCGCCAAGAGAAATTCCTTATCAGCGTAATTATGTCTATTTCGAGTTAATTCCCAACGGTGAATATTGGGACTCTTTGGTAGAATCAGGAGGGATAGCATTTCATAATGGCACTAATTTCCCTGGTTTGTTGATGGAGCTTTGGGCCATACGGAGTAGTTAATTATGACTGATGACTTATCTAAAACATTAATAATTCCAAATCCTGGAGGAAGGAGAAAACCAACAGGAAGTGATACCACTGAATTTTCTTCAAACTTAGCTGCTTCTCCAGAGCCTTCAAATAAAATTAATCTGCAGGTATCGCCAATATCGGTGTTATTTGATGGTGAAAATTCTCTTTTATCTAATGCGAGTGAAATCTTAATTCTAGCAAGTAATATTCGTTCTTTAGAGCCCAGTAATAGTATTGAACAATTGCGACAGGATATTGAACAGTTAATTGCAAAATTTGATGAGCAAATAAATAGCGCAGGGCTCAATAAGGAGATTGCATTAACGGCTAGATATTTGATTTGTTGTTTATTGGATGAGTTGGTGCTCTCTACGCCATGGGGATCAGATAGCATTTGGAGTCATCAAACGTTATTAGGTAAATACCACAATGAAACGTCTGGGGGGGAAAAATTCTTTTTGATAGTGAACAAATTATTAGAACAACCCCAGCGAAATATTGATTTAATTGAATTATGTTATGTTTGTCTATCTGCTGGATTTTGTGGCAAGTATCGAGTTTCGAAACAAGGAGAAAGTGAATTACTTCAGATAAGCCAAAAACTTTACCAGCCGATAGAACAATTCAGGCCAATTGATAGAGATTTATCTCCTAGTTGGCGAGGTGCTGGTAAGTCTGAAATCAGCTTTACAAAACAGTTTCCTCCACTAGTCGCATTTTTATTGTTTGGTTTTGTGGTATTAGCTACTTATATTGGTTTTCTATCAAGCTTAAAAACTAAAGTCGAACCTCTTTATCAAAAAGTTGAGTCAATTGGTTGGGATGATTTTGTACTACAAGTGGAAAAAATCCAACCTAAAACACTTGATGTAAACACTATTGGTGACTCGTTAAAATCAACATTAACTAAATATATTGATAATAAAGTTATTGCTGTTGATGTAAGAGACAATAAGCTAATTATTCGCCTAATTAGCACCAGTTTATTTAAATCAGGTAGTAGTATTGTAAACGAAGATGCATTACCTGACGTAAACGTATTAGTTAATTCTATTAAAGATTATGCTGATCGTGTTTTAGTTATTGGACATACAGACTCAACAGGTAAAGCTGATTCAAACTGGGTGATTTCACGTAAAAGAGCTGAAGCTATTGCTCAGTGGCTAACTAAAAGCAATGTTCAATTAACGAACACTATCACTCGTGGTGTTGCTGATACTGAACCGCTTGTTCAAGACACTGGTAGTGACTATAACCAAAGTATTAACCGCAGAGTTGAACTGATTCTGGTTTTAAAAGGATAACGTTTGGAAATGGAAAAAATAAAAAAAATCATTAGCAGTGTTTGGTTTATACCTGCAATTTCTATTTTACTACTCTCTTTAATTATTTTTTTTGCAGGGCCATATATAGCGTTTGCGGGATATTACCCATTGGCGACTTTAAGTAGTCGAATTATCGTTATTGTTTTAGTTTTATTGATTTATTTTTTGGTGCAATTTGTCAAATATCACCTGAAAATCAAAAACCAGCAAAAAATGGTTGAAGAAATTACCGAAGAGAACGGCGTTGAAGACGTAATTAACGCCGAATCAGCTGAGTTAAAAGATAAGTTTAACCAAGCTTTTAGCCTGTTAAAAAACAATAAAGCAGGGCCTAGTTCTCTTACTGAGCTTCCTTGGTATATGATTATAGGCTCACCTGGAAGTGGAAAAACAACGCTACTTTCTAATTCAGGCTTAAAATTTCCATTATTTAATGAGTTTGCTAATCAAGCAGTCCAAGGTGTTGGAGGCACTAAAAACTGTGATTGGTGGATTACTCAGGAAGCGGTGTTGCTTGATACTGCGGGAAGATACACTTCACAGGATAGCCATCAAAAAGCAGATCAGTCAGGTTGGCATAATTTTTTGGGAATGATTAAAAAACATCGACGTAAACCGATCAGTGGTTTGTTGGTGAGCTTTAGTATGTCTGATTTAATGACAATGAGTGAATACGAACTCAGCCAACAAATAATGCAAATGAAACAACGTATAGCAGAAGTGAATGATTTTTTTGCTACGAAATTTCCTGTTTACATTGTTATCACTAAATCTGATATGGCTGCCGGGTTTAGTCAATTCTATGAAACGTTTTCACATAAAGAGAGAGAGCAAACCTTTGGTATCACTTTTGATAAAAAGGAAAGTCTTGTTGGTGATCTTCTCAGTAAGTTTTCACAAGAGTTTAAGCTTTTAACACAATCTATCACTCGACGTCAGTGGCAACGCATCTCTTTAGAGCGAGATCCAAGCCGTAAGTCACTTATCTATAGCTTTAGTGATCAGTTCTCTTCATTGAAACCTACACTTTCGAATATTATCGAAAATTTGTCTAAACAAGATGATGGCCTTACAACGGGGATTATTCGTGGGTTGTATTTTACCAGTGGGACCCAGCACGGGGCGCCAATTGACCGCATTATTGCTAAAGTGTCACAGGCGTTTGGTTTAAAAAATACAGCAAAAGCACTATGGAATAACGATCAACGCAGTTACTTTATTAAAGAGCTGTTAGTCGATGTTGTGTTTCCTGAGTCTGATCAATTTGGCGTGATGACAGGGTATGAAAATCGTAAAAACGTCATTAAAAAGATAGCGATGGCTGCAGGTGGTATTTTTGCTATAGCCCTTTGTATCGGATTACTTGTTAGTTACAACAATAATTCTCGGTATATTTCATTAAGTGAATTATCCGTTGATAACTGGAGTAAGCAATATGAAAATTCGGATTCAAGTGGAGACATTCGAAAATATATTCCAGCTTTAAATGACTTCGCTAATAATATATCGGCTTTAATTGATCAAAATAACGCGCAATTTTCTGGATTAGGCTTAGCACAGTCAGGCTCATTGGAAGGAGCGTTAACGGCAAGCTATAAACGTCTATTAAAAACCGTTTTATTACCTTATGTAAAAAGTCAGATTGAGACACAACTAAGCAGTGTTGAGAATGCAAGCGAACGATACCAAGCATTAAAAGCCTATTTAATGCTGGGCAGTGCAAGCAATAGAGATGATGCATTCCTAAAGTATTGGTTAGATAAAAACTTAAATAACAACTCATTCTTTTCTGATTCAGAATTTACTCAGTTGTCGGCCCATGCTGAAAATTTAGTACAAAATAATATGTCATTTGATATGCTAAATGATCAACTTGTAGCGGATGCAAGAAATAGTTTGCAATCGCAACCTGTAGCCGACATTTATTACCAACAGTTTAAAACAGCACACGCTAATGGCTCAATTGACATGTTATCGATGGCGCAACTAGCAGGCACGGATTGGCGTTTAGTTTTAGATACCGAAAGGGATGATATTCTTACTATATCCCGTTTATATACGCCTGAAATCTTTTCGAAAGTCATAGCGACCGATATTGGCAATTATATAGACCAATTAGACAGTGAGTCGTGGTTATTAGGTGAAGCAAATATTATCAATAAGACGGCTTTAGCCAAAAAGTTTGAATCAATTTATGCCCGAGACTATGTGAATAATTGGCAATTACTGCTTAATTCAATATCGGTTAAGAAAAGTAGCAATATGGCTGCTTTAAATTCAGCGCTATCGCTAACAAGTGGCGTTGAGTCACCTTTATTTTTGCTCATGGACTCAGTTGCCCAAGCGACTAAATTGGTTGAAATTGGACCTACTTCGCAGTTGGTTGATTTGTCTGTGAATAAAGATAGATCTATAGGTAATTCACAAATCCGTAATAATGACGCACCCGAATATTTCATCACCTCTCAGTTTAATAAGCTTCATGAACTTATGGGTGAAGATAGAAGAGCGGTTGTACAACAAAGGATGTCGGCGATTTTATCGGAAATATCGGTGGCATTAAACCTAGATATAAAAAGTGATGAAGTCAGTACTCATGAAAGTATGCTTAACTCATTAGAGGCGTTTGCTTACGTACAGACCGAGCCATTAAACCTTTGGGTATCACAGCTAGCCAACAATATTAAGAATGTAGAAAATCAAAATCATCGCATAAAAATGGCAAAAATATGGGAACAAGATGTATTACCCCAATGTAATGATACAACGGCTTTTAAATATCCTTTTGAAAAATCAGCCAAAACAGATGTTACCCTTAGGGATTTAGCTACTGTTTTTGGGGCTTCTGGTTCAGTTTATCAATTTTTTAATGAACATATACAACCGTTAATTAAGAGTAAATCCTATCCTTGGCAGTGGAAAACTAATATAGAAAACACTTACGGTTTTAGTGACGACGTGTTGCCTTTTTTCGAGAAAATTAGTCGAATTAGAGACAGTCTTTTTGTTGCCGATAGTAACAGGGCACAACTGAATATTTCGCTTAAACCCCTTTATTTGGACTCTCGCCTCGGCAAATTTAAAATGTCTATTCATGGGCAAAATTTAAGTTATCAATTTGGGCGCCCAAGTACTACCAATATATCGTGGCCTCCAGAGAATTTCAGTTCAAGTAGTCAATTTAACTTTGTGCGACGTGATGGCAGTGAAGTCGTTGAAAGTAAAAAGGGTTTATTTGCATTATTTAGGTTAATTGATAGTGCTGATGTGAATCAGATTAACGAAAATAAAGTTGAAGTAACATTCTCTAAAAATAATTATAAAGCTATTTATGAACTCTCGGGAAAAGGTACAGTTAATCCTGTTATTTTTTCTCAATTGTCGAGCTTTAGATGTATTTCTAAGCTGTAAAGGGAAACTATGAAAATAGGATTTTTTGGTAAATTACCCGGTTACGGTGATTTTATACAGCGAAATGTTTCACCTGATTTTATTAATCAGTGGGATAATTGGTTATTAAAATCAATAGAATCGTCTCGTTCACATTTAGGCGATGATTGGCGGGCTAGGTATTTTAATAGTCCAATCTGGCGTTTTGTGATAGCAAGTGGGTCATTAGATGACTCAACAACAACGGGGTTAATGATGCCCAGCGTTGATAAGAGTGGACGATGTTATCCGTTTACTGTTATTTGCCAATCAGATGTACTGATTAATCCATTTATATTTGCTAGAAAAACAGACTCTTTTCACGAAAGTGCTGAAGAATTTATATTGAGTTTGTTGGAAAAGCAAAGGCCTGATTTAGATGATATTGGTGAGGTTCTAGCAAGTATTTATGGCGATGTTAATGAGCCATCATGTAAAAGTGTAAGTCCGATGACTGCTTCATCAGTGATGGAAATAGCATCGCTCTCAGATATTAATCTGGATGATTTTGGTTCATGCAATGAATCGCTATTGGATATTTTATTAGATCGGCAAAATATCAAAATTTCAATTTGGTCAATGGGGACTGCAATAGGAGCTAATTCACAAAAAAGATATTTTTCAGGGATGCCCCCTATAGATAACTATCATTCGTTTTTAGTAGGAGCAGAAAGTTAATGAATAATGCCTGGTATAGTTTTTCAGTATCTGATGTTGGAAAGAAGCGTTCTGTTAATCAAGATTCTATTTTTTCAGATGATGTTCAAAATATTTGGGTCGTTGCTGATGGGATGGGAGGACATAGAGACGGCGACAAGGCGAGTCAGGCTATTGTTAAATTTTTTAAAGATACTGAATTTAGCAGTGTAATGTCAGAGCGGGTGCTACAAATAGAAAAAAATATACGTGCGCTTAATACAGAGCTACAAAACTACTCAACTAATGAACTTAATGGTCAATTGATCGGTTCAACAATCGTTGTCTTTACGGTTTGCCAAGGGGTTTGTGCAACGATTTGGGCGGGTGATTCTCGTTGTTATAAAGTAAACAATAATAACATTAGCCAAGTCAGTTGGGACCATAGTTATGTGGACGAATTAGTACGTTCTGGGCATATGGTTGCTGAAGAAGCAGCTACAAGTAAATTGTCAAATGTAATCACTAGAGCTGTGGGTGCTCATCCGGAACTTTATTTTGACCACGTTTTTATGTCCTATTCTGATGACGACACATTCTTGTTGTGTAGTGATGGTTTAACAAATGAATTATCTGATAAAGCGATTAATAATCATTTAAGCCAATTTGGGTGTTCTCAGGGGAGTATCGATAAGCTTTTAGGAGAAACATTAGAGCATGGCGCTAGAGATAATGTCTCGATTATAGTCGTTTCTTGTCGGCAACGACGTCCCATCAATATACAAGAAAGCCGGTTGTTAGCAGACTTTAGTGAAAAATGTAATGTGTTAGCTAATTTGGTTTTTAATAAAGAATTAGAATTAAATAGTTATTATCAGCAAATGACGAATCTAATTAATGACTCTGTATCATCTCATGCGAGTTTTAAAGGTCAAGACACGCAAAAACTACCGGTAATAAAGGATAATGTAGAAGTTCTAAATATAAGAACAGCTAAGTTTCCAAAAGTAAGTCAGCCCGACGCTATCAAAGATCAGTCTAAAACAAACTACACCTTATTTTTATCAGTAATATCGTCATTAATTATTGTTCTTTTATATTTACTTTTAAGTTGATGTTTTAGGCTCCTTAAAAACGTACGATAAAAATGTTATTAATGCACTAAATTATGAGTCTGCTATAACCTTCAAATTAACTTTAGTTTTCCGCTATTTTATTTTAGTCAGCAATACTCTTATGAAATAATTAGTGCTTGAGCATAGCTTAGAATTGCGCTGTGTCTAAACAGAGTGTCTGCCCTTATGAGTTCATCTAAACAGTCTATAGAACTGTTTATCGCTATTAGGTTTTACATAGTGACTTATATATTGCGTTAAATAGTAGAAAGTACACTGTACAATAGCCAACTTTTCGATGTTAACTATAAATATTAGATAAAAATCAAGCAATAAACTGTAGATTTTATTCAAACGTAAATAGGTTTTTTAAGAAGACTAGACGTTATGGGTTTGAATTAATGCTGCATATATGAAATATAAATAGAAGGAATTCTGTCAATCAATCAGTTTTTTGATGTTAACTATGTATCGATATTGACTATAAATAATAGATATCAATTAAGCAGTAAACTTCAGGTTACATTCAAATATAAATAGTGTTTATAAGAGTGGTGGACGATACTGGGCTTGAACCAGTGACCCCCGCCTTGTAAGGGCGGTGCTCTCCCAACTGAGCTAATCGTCCATATATATCAAATAGTGATATGAATCAGGGTATAAAATGAGTGGTGGACGATACTGGGCTTGAACCAGTGACCCCCGCCTTGTAAGGGCGGTGCTCTCCCAACTGAGCTAATCGTCCAGTCATTTTATTTTACATAATTTGGTGGACGATACTGGGCTTGAACCAGTGACCCCCGCCTTGTAAGGGCGGTGCTCTCCCAACTGAGCTAATCGTCCGTTCTGTATGAAGCGTCTTTATTGCTAAAGCTGCGTTTCAGTGGGGCGTATTATAGGGAGATCGTAAAAGCTGTCAACCAAAAAAAAGCAATTTTTTACACTTTTTTGATTTTTTTGATTTAACTGCTTTAAATTTCAACATCATGATTAATTTATCATCTTTTATCACATGACGTTAGACAATAGGTGAATTCAAATCATTTGCCTGATAAAATGTCGGCAATTTTTTAATCTATTTTTATTGATATTGTTGCGGCTCTAGCACTCTTTCAATCTACATCATGAGATTTTTATGACTTTAACTACTCGTTTTGCCCCTAGCCCTACAGGTTACTTACATGTTGGTGGTGCGCGTACTGCCTTATATAGCTGGCTTTATGCAAAGAAAAATGGTGGCGACTTTATTCTTCGTATTGAAGACACCGATTTAGAACGTTCAACACAAGCTTCTGTTGATGCCATCATGGATGGTATGAATTGGTTAAACCTTGAGTGGACACATGGACCTTATTTTCAAACGGAACGTTTTGATCGTTATAAAGAGGTAATTGAACAATTACTTGCCTCAGGTAATGCTTATCGTTGTTATAGCACCAGCGAAGAAGTTGATGTTATGCGTGAAGAAGCAAAAGCGAAAGGTGAGATCGAAAAATACAATGGCTTGTGGCGTGAACGTAACGATTACCCTGAAGATAAGCCGTTTGTTATTCGTTTCAAAAATCCATTAGATGGCGATGTTGTTATTAGAGATATGGTCAAAGGTGATATCACGATTAGTAACGAACAGCTTGACGATTTAATTATCGCTCGCTCTGATGGTACACCAACTTATAACTTAACTGTTGTTGTTGACGATTGGGATATGAAAGTTAGCCATGTCGTACGTGGCGACGATCACATCAGTAATACGCCTAAGCAAATAAATATACTTAGCGCACTCGGTGCAACTATCCCTGAATACGCACATATCCCGATGATTTTAGGTGATGATGGCAAACGTTTATCAAAACGTCATGGCGCTGTCAGTGTGATGCAATATCGAGATGATGGCTATTTACCAGAAGCTCTTTTAAATTATCTTGTACGCTTAGGTTGGTCACACGGTGATAAAGAGATCTTTTCTCGAGATGAAATGATTGAATTATTCGACTTAAAAAATTGTAACCGTGCACCATCAGGTTTTAATACGGATAAACTCATTTGGGTAAATCAACATTACATGAAAACAATGGATGCGAGTTATGTTGCCTCACATCTTGCATGGCACATGGCTGATCAAGGTATTAATACTGAAAATGGTCCTGAATTAACTGAAATTGTGAAAATTCAAGCTGACCGTGTTAAAACCTTAAAAGAAATGGCTGAAATAAGCCGTTATTTCTATGAAGATTTTAGTGAATTAGATGCTAAAGCAGTGAAAAAACACTTACGCCCAGTGGTAAAAGAGCCGTTGTTATTAGTGAAAAGTAAACTTGCGGCGTTAAGTACATGGTCGCCAGAATTGATTCATGCGGCAATTAACGATACCGCAGTAGAGTTGGAAGTTGGTATGGGCAAGGTAGGCATGCCATTACGTGTCGCAGCAACAGGTGGTGGTAATTCACCGTCATTGGATATAACACTTGCTTTACTGAATAAAGAGAAAGTATTAGCGCGTATTGATAATGCAATAATTGTTGTTGATGAGAGAATTGCTAATAGCTAATTTTAACTCTTAATGTTGATAGATTAAAAATCTATTGTTAATGCGGGTTATGAAGTCAAACTGTGGCTATTCATTAAAGTGAATGGCCACTTTTGTTCCTACAGGCCAATAAAGTCGATAAAAATTTAATTTTGTACATCTTGAAACCGCACGAGGAGCCTATTGGATTTAATTGCTGCATGTATTTATACGGATAATTCATCGATTGAGAATGGAGTTTCCTGTAAAAAATATAATGAATTAAAAAACAGAATACTTTTATTACTCTAAGGGATATACGGGTACTAATGATTGCCTTGTCACAATATAGCAGTCGTTAATTGTTCAACTTGTAACGATCACTTTGTGGCATTGTGGAAATAGACAATAATTAACTTCGACTTCCGCTATTGGCTCAAGAGCAGTCATTATAGGAAGAGATTACAAAGCTAACTTTTGCGACAAAGTAATCTCAGTCAATGGCCAACGATTCAATAATGGTTATTATATAACCCATTGATAGCTGAACCTTCTTCAGTTGAGTTTATTAAATTCTAACCGAGGTCGTTGGATCCATTAGAGCATGCCATACTAATTAAAATCCCAACATAATCACTAGCAAACAAGGATCGTCTATCTCAATTTTTAGAGTTTTAATTACCATATTTTTATTTTTATACTCTCTTAGAGCATCGTCCTCTGAGTCAGAAATAATTGTTTTTGGGGCAAATGAGAAGTTGGTTGAGCAATATGTCGCTCAATATGTGATAGAGAACATATATAATTCTTTAGGATTAAAGATAAATGTAATACCTCTCCCTCCTGCGAGGGCTAAGGAATCAAACCTAGACAAGAGCATTGATGGCGAAATAGCAAGAATAACACCTTATGGCAATGATAAGCCAAGTCTAATTAGAATTGAACCTAGTTATTACTACCTAGAGTCGGCGGCTTATTGTCTGAAGGATTCAACTTTAAAGATAACAAGCGCAAAAGATCTTCATGGTTTAAAAGTTGCAACCATTCGAGGTGTTGCCCATTCAAATGAAGCCACAGCAAACTTAAAATATGTTTATAAAGTAAGTTCAGCTATGCAGTTATTTGAATTTTTGAAACATGATAGAGCTGAGGTTGTAATAGACACTGAAATAAATGGAAGACGAATTTTACAACAAGATAAATATCTTCCTTTTGTGAAGAATTGTGGCGTATTTGCAAGATTTGGACTTTATAACTATATAAATGATAATAGACAAGAAGTAAGCCATCGTGTGTCAAGTAAAATTGAGGAATTACAGAAATCTGGAGAATTGGAAAAACTGATTAAAGAGGCTGAGATAAAAGCTTTATTACTAGGCCCAGAGTACTTTTGACTAAGTAATTATTAATATAAATCCCTACAGTCAACTCTTGGTAAAAACCTCCTTTAATACGGATTTTAGCTTCTATGAAAGGTTAGTAAATTGGGAGGTGTGGCCTTAGTTCGCAACCAATACCAATGAATAATCCTTGAACTCAAATGACTTCTTGGTGCGTAAAGCGAAAGCTTTTGGTATCAACACCAAACCTTCCGCAGCTTAGTCTTAAGCCGACATTAGCTTTTGAGTTACTAAGGGCAGTTCAGAACCTGAAGCAGTCATTAGCATCAATGAATAAGTTATGGCTTCCAATCAACTAAAAGAGAACATTAATGTGTCAATTTTAATTGATACTACTTATTAAAAGAGTAATCCTAAATGTGATGCTAATTGTAAATTAAATAAAACACACTTAAGCTAAAACTACCAATTCATTATAATTCGGCCTCTTCTGCCTTTCTCTTTAACTCGTGCCATTGCCTGCTGATAATTTGTAAAATTATACTCGCTATCTATCACTGCTTTAAGTTTTCCTTCAGATACCCATCGTGCAATAAGGGTAAGTTTTTCAAAGTCTCCCTCCATAACCATTAAATAACCAACCTGTGGATCTTCCATCTCACCACCATTTTCTTCGTTAGGCTCAGCAGGAATGAAGACTCCTTTAGGTGTCAGAAGTATTTTCATTTCCTCAAGTTTTTGCTTGGTAGTTAAATCCAAAATCACGTCAAATGTATCGTTAATGTTATTAATGCTAACTTGGTTATAGTCATAAACTTTATCTGCACCATACGAATGCAAAAATTCAGTTTGAGTACTTCCAGCAATGGCTGTGACATGTGCGCCCAATAACTTAGCTATTTGTACACCTTGAATCCCCAAACCACCTGCTGCGCCATTTATCAGTAATTTCATTCCGGTTTTAAGGTGCCCAAGGTCTTGTAGAGCAACTAACGTGGTCAACGAACCAAGGGGGATTGCTGCTGCTTGCGAAAAATTTAAGTTTGAGGGCATTAGCGCCATTTGATTTTCATTTATCGCAATGTATTGTGCATGGCTTTTCCAACCAGTGATCATGTTGACATAACCAAATACTTTGTCGCCGCGTTTGAATTTATCACCATCAGATTCAACAATACCTGAGAACTCTAGGCCAGATTGCACTTCTTTCTCAACACCGTACTCGACAAAATAACTATCAAAACGTCCTTCTGCACTCTCTGCATCATAAGGGTTTACAGAAGCGCTTTTAACTTTAACTAATACCTCATTCTGCTCTTCTACAGGACGAGTTAAATTTTCTTTAAGAACAAAGCGCTTATTACTATCAACGACCAAACCTTTCATCATTTTCTCCACTTGATTAATTAGGTCGTGCGACCTAATTGAAAAGTAGGTCACTTGACCTACAATGTCAACTGTTATATATTTTCAGCCTTAGGGAATAATAATTAATTGAGAAGTAAATGAGTCCTAAAGTTAACCTTATCTTGAGTTGCGCCATGACAATTTTGAAAAAATCGGGTGATCAAGGCTTAACCATGAGAAAAGTTGCTGAGACAGCAGATATGAGGTTGAGTAACGTGCAGTATTATTTCCAAACTAAGAATCTGCTTTTAGAGGCTTTACTGGAAAGTTTTTTATTAGAATATGCCGATTCAATACAATTGCTTTCGTTTTCTGATCAGAAGGATCCAGAGAAAAAATTAACTTTACTAGTGTTACATATTTTAAATGATATTGAGCGCAGCGATTGTGCCGTTGTCTTTAAGGAAATTTGGGCAATAGCAGAACGTAATAACATGGTAAAAAAAGCGCTAACTGAATATTATGAAAAGCTGCATGCGATGCTCTTTGATGCATTAAAACAAGCTATTACAGAAAATTGTCAGAAACAAAAACTGGACAGTGCGGTGACTATCTTATTACCTTTTATTGAGGGTTATTGCATTACGTCTTCTAGTCTTAATGTTTCGACTGACGAGTTGTCCAAACGATTAGGTATCATACTTTATACAATTTTGAGTTAATCATAACTGACCGCTTTTTACTCATTTTGATTCCTATATATATTGAATAAGCCTCTTGATTTAAGATCACTTGTTGATTCAAAGCTAACGTTATAGTACTAGTTCTTAAAGTGGTAATAGTTAGTGTTTAAAGATGACTTCTCACTGAATACTTAAAGCTTAACCTACGTTACAAACAAGCTGGGATTTTAGCTAATATTGGCTGGGATATGATTATAGATTCATAAAAATTTAATGACGGATTTAGGCTCTAAAATTGACCATAAGAACTTAAAAGTTAACGTCTTCTTAATGATAAATGAAGTCATAAGGTCTTCATTGATGATAATGTCTGTGATGTTGGAACGCTTGTCGTTAGATAAGCCAAGGCTAACGTCCGCTATCGTATCTTTGCTGACTGTTTTGAAGTCGATTTTTCATTAATAAAAGGTTCAGCAAAGTGGTAGCTACTGCCCTTAAAGCAGTCTGGTGAATGCACTTTGATTTTTAGTTTATAAATTCAATATTTCAATAGTAGCCTAACGACTTCAAGGTGCGCATAGGGGAAGTTAGAGGTGGCAATATCAAAGCTTCTGCTTCTCGCTAAAAGCGGTCATAGAATATTAGTTGAGCCTTAAGACAACTGATAGCCAAAGCGGTCTTGATTTTTAGAAGAATTAACTTTATGTTTATGTCTACTACTCTCAAGAATAGCTGACGTTAGCAGCATTTTTCTATCTCACTAAAGTCCCGTAACATTATAGAAATATAAAATAAATTATCTTTACCCTGAAACTCTGTGCATTTAATCTTTGTTATCGTAATAGTGTATCTTTTCGCAGGTATAAAGATCAGATTTAAGCCTGTACTTACTAATCTTACAAGCTGATTCTTGTTTTGATTTTGCATCAACGTTTTTACATCGACGATCTATTTCATTGATATAGGAACTAATTTTATCACTAATTTCACTCCTTTTTAATTTTGTCTTACGTGAGCATTGGTGGGAAAGTTTTGCACTTGATTTCGTCATTTCATCAAAAGTTAGTTGTGAAGAAGCATTGACTTCTCTTGCGTTAATATTTTCGACGCCACTTACCACTAACAGTATCAGAAAAAATTTGCTAAATAGCTTCACCTTATTTCCTTTTTATTCACTCGCCAATAACTGAACAAGCAACAGTTTAATCGATTTAAATGTACTTCTAGCAGCACTATTTGCATAGCAAACCTCTGAGTGCTCCCATTCAGCATTTTCAACATCTTTAATTAAATGAGTCAAGTACTCATTGAGCGGCGGAGCGTACTCTCGCTCAACAAAACGTTTTTTCATAGCATAATAAACGGCTTGCTCAATTCCTACTTGTTCATCTTGATTTGAGCATTTACTTGCTTTTTTCTTTAATTCGTTAGCTAAAAGAGTTAGTCGCTCACTCACTGGGCTTTTTGGCATATGCATAACAACCTATTCCTATATATAAAGGCTATTTGTATCTACTATACTATAGTTAATGATTATCATAGTTGGGTGACTCTTTTCGTCCTATTAAGGTCAACTATTTAGTATTTGTTGACCTAACCGAACAAGCGGTTAGGTTCAAAAAAATTTAAAAAGGTAGCGTTAATGCTGCCTTTTTTTTGTGTTCAGACGAGAAGTAAGGTTTGATTTATGGTTAACATTAAAATACTATCTCGTTGAATATTCACATAAAATGGAAGTGGAAGTAAATGAAAGTTAAATCCTTTTTAGGGGCATTGATGCTCGTATTTATTATTTCTGGCTGTGCTGGTCGTGCTGCAAACCCTGTCATGGCTCAGCAATACGGAGATTCTAATAAATCCTGTAAAGCATTGGAGACTGAACTTGTTTTCATTCAACAGGAGATACAAAGGTTAGTGCCAGAGACAGAGAAAACAGGGACAAATGCCGCATTGGGTGTTGCTGGTGCTATTTTTCTCGTGCCATTACTTTTTATGGACTTGAGTCAAGCTGAGCAAATAGAGATTAATGCCTTTAGACAAAGATATAACCATTTAATGGTGATTGCTGAAGATAAGCAGTGCGGTGTTAAAGGTGAGAAAATTCCAGAATTTAAAAGTTAATTAAGTGATACTTACCCATAAAAAAGCCCGAATTGAATCGGTTTTTTTTGTGGATAATAGTTATGCCAGGATAAATTATTGTCCACAATATTAGGTTTGACTGCAAAGTGTGCATAGCGGAAACTCGTAACTTATTATTCCTATTGTCTCTTCAAGGTTTATAGCAAACAAACAGATTCCATTTTTAATATTAACCTGAAGACTCTTACAGTCCTTAGGACTACTCGATTTTAAGAACGTTTAATACGCTATCTATTTGTAAAAAATAGTAAACTCCTTTTTTACTATTGACCAAAAAATAACAGTTATATGACAGTTTTTAAGGGGATTAAACTCTCAGTCGGGAGCGGAGGAAACATACATGCTATACCTCAAAATTATTTTACGAGTTGATGTAAGAAATATTACCTATTAGTCTATTATTTACATAATTAATATGGGGTAGAAGGGATGTTCTAAAATGAAGAAAAAATACAAATGGCATAGTTACTTTTATTCTTTTATATTCATTATTTTATCAACAATGTCAGTTTCATCTGCTGAATGTGATCCAAAAAACGAATTGACCATGGTGATTATGGATTTAGTACCTTATGGCTTTAAATCTGCTAATGGAAAAAATACAGGTATTCTTCATGATATATCGAAGAGAATAATGTTAGAAATTGGTGATAATCAACCCGTTAAAATACTCGCAATAAAACGTATTAGTGAATCGATGAATACCGAAAAGAGAACGTGTACACTGGTTGGAGACACACCTGATGCACTAAAAAACTGGGACATAATTGAACCTATCGGATACCAGTTCACCATAGGGGTTTTACCTCATAATGATATTTCACTAACAGATTATTCAAGTCTTGAAGGGTTAGTTTTAGCAATTCCATTAGGCGTTTCTTTTGATGATAGCTTCGATGTTGATAAGAACTTATCAAAGGTTATACCACGCAATTATACTAACGCGATGAAGATGCTTGGAAATGGTCAAGTTGATGCAGTCGTAGGTCCAATTTCAACACTTAAGTTTGTTGGACATAAAATAGGCTTGAAGGAGGCCTACTATGGAAGAATCTTCGAGCTTCACCAAAACAATATGCAACTGGCTTGTACTCATGACCTTTCAAAAACATTACGTAGTAAATTGAAAAATGTAGTAGTAAAGTTAAAGTCAGAAGGGGAGATCCGAAGGATTTTTGTTCGCTATTTTAATAACGAAAGTTAAATGATATAGCTAAGGTTTATATATTTATTGTTAAGCGGCTTACAGTGTACTTCGTTCTGTCTTGAGCTAAATAATACGCTTTTAAATCTTTTAATTTTTATAAAAAGATTAATTGATTATTTCATTTGGATTAATAGTACTTAATCATAAAAGTCACTCTTGCCAAAGTATTTCTTTAAAATAGCTTTAATAGTGCCACTTTTTTTCAACATGATGACTGCATCTTTTAATTGCTTACGGGACTTTTTTGAAACAGTATAAGTGCAAACTAACTGTATATCATAACGGCTAAGAATTAATGCCTTGCCAAAGTGCTCAGCCGTCATTCCTTCATTTTTAGCTATATATAGAAGCGGAGAAAGACCTCCTAAAACGGCATCAATATGATTATGATGAAGCATACGAATAGCGTTGATGTACTGTGGAGGAGAAACGATAGAAAAATTAATATTTATATCGGCATCAATATTGTCATTAATATCTACACCTAGGGGAACCGCGATAGTTAATCCTTTTAAGTCTCCATATTCAGTAAGCTCTATTCCAGCCTTAGGCAATATTCCAGAAACTAACTCATAACCTATTGGCTCAATCAGAGCAAAGTTCGATACAACGCTTGGAGATTCAACAACTAACATGCACATTTTTTTATTTGACATCATTTCCGACACAATGCGCTTTGGCGGGATCATTTTATTTACCTGCCCAACCCCACTTTCTCTCATGATTTTATTTAGAATATCGTAAAGTACTCCTGTATTTTTTCCATCTAAAGAAGTAAAACCATAAGGAATTTGATCCATCGTAGCCATAAATACAACTTCCTTTACGTTCTCGATTTCCTCTACGTTCTCGATTTCCTCTACGTTCTCGACTTCCTCTTTATTCTCGACTGTATAAAAATATACACCAATAAATAGAGAAGTTATGAGCAAACTTTTGTAGCTAAAGATTTTCTTTTTCATCGATTAGGTTGTCCCATTTAGGGTCGAAACTTTTTACGAATATTTAACATTTGTATTTTTCAGATCTTAAGTCTCTAGAGAACTATGCCTTTTCTTTTTATTATAATCAACGGCAACATATACAAATATACCGCTGTTAGAAACTGGGTGGTTAGTGAAAAACTGCGTATCATTTTGATAAGCCTAGCGCCTTCCAAGTCGGAACAGCTGTCATTAGATAAGCAAAAGGTAACATCCGCTTTTGCACCTAAGTAAACGTTAGGTAGGATGATTTTCCTCGTGAATTTAGACAGTTTTATGGTAAAGATGATATCGATGGTTGAATATTAATTAATAAATTTTTTTGTAAGGGCTATCTTCACTCCACCCCCTATCTTTCCTAAGCTAGCTGACATTAAGATGAATACATTATGGCGCAACTGTCCCAAATTGAGAAAGAAATTATAAAGTTCTCACAATAATCAAACTGAAATCGTTGATTCAAAAAATGGTATTACTCGAACTTCTGTCAATATATCTTGTGCCTTAAATTTTTCATCTAACTTTCTCTTTTTAATTTTAGTGCTAGTCGTATATTTACGTTAACGCTGATAATATCTATACAAAAGTAGCTGAACGATACTCAAAAGCACACACCGGATATATATTGCATGGATAGACGCGCTATCAAATTTGATTGGAATCGAGCTCGGGCATTTCTTGTGACAGCGGAAGAAGGCTCACTATCAGCAGCTGCCCGAGCATTAGATATGACACAACCTACAGTTGGTCGACAAGTATCGGCGCTGGAAGCAGAGCTAGGTGTTTCATTGTTTGAAAGAACAAATTCAGGGTTAGTACTTACACAAAGTGGGACTGACTTGATGGCACAAGTAAAAGCAATGGCAGATGCTGCAACCAATTTATCACGATTAGCGTCGGGTCATGCTGAGACAATTGAAGGCAATGTTTGTATAAGTGCTACGGAGATGATCGCGGCCTTTATTCTTCCACCTATAATAGAAAAATTACGTAACCAATGGCCAAAAATTGAAATAGAAATAATTGCATCAAGCGATACCAGCAATCTATCGCGCCGTGAGGCTGATATTGCAATCCGTAATTATCGACCAACACAGCAAGAACTTATCGCAAAACGTGTTCAAAATACCCTAGGCCATCTATACGCTGCTAAAAGTTATATACAAAAGCTTGAGCATCGACAATCTCCACAAGATTTAAATAACGCAGTTTTTATCGGGGCTGACCATTCCAATAATGTGACTTCCTACCTTAACAAATTTGGTTTTCAGTTAAGTTCAAGTAACTTTCCCGTCATTGTTGCCAATCATCTTGTACAGTGGGAGATGGTCAAACATGGCACTGGTATTGGTTTTATGATGGCAAATATCGGTGATGCAGAGCCTTTAGTTGAAAGGGTTTTACCAACATTTCCGGCTTTTGAAACAGAGACTTGGCTGGTTGTACATAGAGAATTAAACACTAGCCGTAGATTACGAGTTGTATTCGACTGTTTAGCCGCAGAACTGAGTGATTAACGTCATTTACAAATTGTAAAACAAGCTGGTTCGTCATGCATTTATGTATACCCACTATGTAATTATGGGTGTTGCTGATAATTTTTTGCATGGATATACTTTGCCTCGTCAATTCAGGGCAATATAAAATCCCGCCTAACACCCTGTTAAACTATGAGATATTAAATGATGAAAATGGACTATTGTGTTCTTGGAACAAACAACATGGAAGCATCGGTTAAATTCTATGATTCACTTTTCGAACAAACAGAGCTTAATCAAGTGTTATCCACACAAAGAATGACCTTCTGGCAATGTGAAGATTTTGCATTTGCTATAGCTAAACCCTTTAATGAGGAACCTGCAAGTAATGGCAATGGGACAATGATTGGTTTTAATGTTGGTTCTATCGATGAAGTAAAAAGGCTTCATAAAAAGGCTATTGAATTGGGCGGTACTTGTGAGGGCGAGCCAGGTCAACGAGGGCCTAAGTTTTCTGCCTATGCTAGAGATTTGGATAAAAATAAAATAGTTTTTTCCGCGTGAAAACTTAATAAGTACTAAAAAAACACCGCAGATCACGTGTGTATGCCGCGAGCATTAATATGTAACGTGTCGGTGATTATGCATGAGGACTAAATATGGAGGCTAGAGGGTGGTAGATGTCATTTTCTTCAAAAACCAAGAAGAGTTTAGCGCTTGGTTAGAAGAGCATAGTGAAGTTGATGAACTTTGGATAGGTTATTTCAAGAAGCATACAGGGCTTGCAAGCCTTACATGGTCTGAATCGGTAGATGTCGCACTTTGTTTTGGTTGGATTGATGGTATACGAAAAAGCATTGATGACCAAAGCTACAAAATTCGTTTTACGCCACGGAAAATGACGAGTGTATGGAGTGCTGTGAATGTAAAAAAGGTAAAAGCATTAATGAAACTTGGCAAGATGAAGCCAGCAGGAATACGCCTTTTTAACAACAGAAGTGATGTACAAGGCTATTCCTCTGAGCAAAGGAATGTACAACTTGCCAGAGAATATGAGGATAAAATCAAGGAAAATCAATCAGCCTGGTTTTTCTTTATTAACTTAGCACCATCATATAAAAGAGACTCTATCTGGTGGGTAATGAGCGCCAAGAAAGAAGAAACACGATTAAAAAGGCTTGGAATATTGATTGCTTCATCAGCAGACATGCTAAAAATACCTAGTTTACGAAAGAAGTACTAATCTTACAGAATCAAAAAATGTAAAATGTAAATAAAATAATTAAAAGCACTTTGGGGTCCAAGCAGTAGAACAAAGCTTAAGTAAATAATATGTACAATATGATTATACTTTCTAAGATGTGTTGTGCTCCATTGTATTGCTTACAAGAATGTATGTACTTAGTTTGTCTAAAACTAAAAACTTGTGTGCTCAACTGTGATAGCCCGCGATCACTTAATAGAGCACTATTTCTCAATAAAGCGTTACTTCTCAATAGCGTGCTTGGCAGTTGAATTTTTTGTCATCCTCAACATAATGTAATTAGAATAGTCATGCATATAGACATATTGATGTTATAAATTTACAGTTTCATTTTGTGGTGGGGTTAACATCAATTGCTGATAGGCAAGCCCCGCTAGGGTACGATTGTTTACTTCCAATTTTAATAGAATGGCCGAAACATGTTTTTTAACTGTGGTTTCTTTTATATCTAAGTCATAAGCAATTTGTTTATTTAATTGTCCGTCTGCTATTTGTGTTAATACCACATATTGTTGTGGCGTTAATTGTGCTAATTGTTGAGCTAAGCGTTGATGTTGTGCCACTATTTGTTGATTTTCGTTAGTGGTTACACTTTGTGGTAACCATACATCCCCTTCATTTACAGTATCTATTGCTTGTGCAATGGTAGTTAAGTCTGCAGACTTAGGAATAAAAGCAGCCGCTCCAAAATTAATCGCTTTTTGCATGGTTTCAACATTATCGTCTGATGAAACCATAATAATCACAAGATCAGGATAGTGGTTTTGTAATTGTGTTAGTCCTGTAAAACCATTGTTTCCCGGCATATGTAAATCAAGAAAGACAATTTCCAAATGGGGATTTTGTTCAATATGTGTTAATAAACCGTCAAAATTATCGGTTTCCAAAATAGCGGTATCGACAATACACTCAATAATGGCTTGCTTTAATGCGGCGCGAAATAGAGGGTGATCATCAGCAATTACGACTTTAGCGACAGACATTATTAATTTCCTTAATAAATATTGGATAGACAAGATTACATTGATTATGAAAAAAAGAGCCGACATAAGCCAGCTCTTTAGTACTTAACATTTTACAATACATATTACTTAGAAACGATAACCAAGGGTTAAGTGAACGGTTCTAGGGTCACCAAAATAACCAATTAGTGTTGTATCAGCACCTAAACCCGGAGCGTATGTACCATCGCCATTATCAACGGCAAAGTTATAACCACCTACCATATACTCTTCATCTGTGAGATTTTTACCATGCAAGCCGCCGTACCAATTACCATCAACACTTTCCCAAGAGATGCTGGCGTTAATTGTGCCATAACCTTTTTGGATTAACATATCACTGTCTTCGAATAAACGGTAATCATCACGATAGTAGTAGCCACCATTAAAGATAAAGTAGCCTATATCTGTGTCTAAGGTGTAGTTGGCTGCTATATTTATTGTATAGTCAGGTGTATTTGACAAACCTAATATCGGCGTAGCAACGGAATCGTCTTTTTCAATCTTGGCATCAAGATAACCTATTGCAAAATCGACTCGAAAGTTCTCAGTTGCCGCCCAAGTTATTTCAGCTTCAATCCCTTTCACTGTAGAGCCTTTAGTATTGCCTAAGTTTTGGTTTAAAACAGTCAAATCATCAGCATCTGGTGTTATGGTAATATATTGACGGTCAGTATGATCAATGGCGAATACTGTGATATTGGTACGTAATACATCATTCCAGTCTTTCTTAATACCAGCTTCTAATGAGTCTACAATTTCAGGGGTTGCAGCGTCTTCATTAAGTGTTGCACGAGGGTTGAAAGTACCTGATTTAAAACCTTGAGAATAACTGGCAAAAATTAGGGTATTTTGATCCATTTGATATTCAAGACCCACACGAGGTGTGAATCGTGACCAGTCTGCAGATTTAGGCGCATCTAATGTTCCATCGCCATTGGTATCTTTACCCAATACACGTGGAAAGGTAATACTTTCGTCTCTAACATAACCTGGTATCCAACCTGACTCAGGATAAACATTTAAGAAAGCGAGGCCATTATTCACATAAGCATCTTTTTCTTCATAGGTATATCGAGCTCCTAATGTTAACGATAGTTGTTCGGTCAGTTCTATGCTGCTTTGCAGATAAGCAGCTGTACTTGTACTATTATTGCAACCTGTTACTTCACGGGTTAATCCGGTTGCGCCAAGTGATTCACCATATGCGGCGCGACCCAAAAAGCCTAATATTGCGTCAAAATGGCCACAAGATTCACCATCATAAAAATATATACCACCAACAATGCTAAAACTGTCTCCACGGTAGTTTGCCTGTAATTCATGGGTTGTATTTTCATCATCGTAAAAAGCAGGAACATCAAAGATATCTAGAGGTGTATTATCAAAGTCAATATTCGTATCTGAATAACCTTCACGAGATGTTGCGACGTATTTTAACGATAAGGCATCAGAGGCCTGCCAATCCATCATGAAGCTTAAGCCATCCATTTCAACTTTATTTGACGTTGGCATGCTAGTATAAGAATCAAAAACGCTATCAGGTACAGGTGCATCGGTTAATAAACTCGGTAATAAACGATAACCTCCTTTTGAATTTGAATCATCAACTGTCTTATCCCAAGCTAAACGCATAAAAAGATCATCATTTAAATGATATTCGAGGGTTAAACGTGATGCTGATAAATCTTTATTATAGTTCTCTGTGTCTTGTCCTGATAAAGCTGATTCGAGAAACTCCCCATAACCATCACGGTTTAATTCGGCATGACCAAAACCTAGAAATAATTTATCATCAATCAATGGAATTTGACCGGTAATTTTTAAATCACGTTGATTATAACTACCCAAAGTCCCTTGAATATCTAATTCACCACTTCCTGACATTTCCTTGGTAACATATTTAACGGCACCACCAATGGTATTTTTGCCATATAGTGTCCCTTGTGGGCCACGTAAAACTTCGATACGTTCAACATCTAATAAATCTAATACTGCGCCTTGAGGACGTGCCATATAAACATCATCAATATAAATGCCGACACCGGGTTCATAGCCCCATAAAGGGTCTTGCTGACCGACACCACGAATAAATGCAGTTAATGTTGAATTAGTGCCTCGGCTGGTTTGTAATGTCGTGTTTGGCGAAAATCGTTGTATTTCAGTTATCACTGAAATACCATTTTCGGCAAGTTCTGCGGCGCCCACAGATGTTACCGCGACAGGAACATTTTGAAGGCTTTCTACAGTCTTACGGGCGGTAACTTCAATACGTTCAAGTCCTATGTCACTTTTAGTTGCTGAGGTTTCAGCAGCGACGACAGAATTGCTGGTAAGTGCACTGGCAATGGCTAATGCAAGATAATTATATTTATTGTTATTATGCTTCATAAATCTCCCCATATTTCTTAATTGTTTTAAACAGCTTGTTATTATTGTGATATTGCCTATCAAGCTAAATGTTGATAAAACAGACTCTATCTCAATACCCTTAAGAAATAATTTGTACTATAGTAGTATACGGTGCATTTTTTTCTTTAATTAATTGAAAATAATGCATTATTTATATTTTTCACATGCGAACTTTATATCTTTTTACGGTGATAGCTGCCAATTCTTAACGATATTGATTGCCGCACTTATCGGAGATTCGAGTAAAAAAGGTCCCTTAATTCCTCCATTTTTAAGTGATGAATTAATAGGCATACCATGATCAAGTCCCGCGATCGTCACTAGTTCAACAACACCTTTATTTTTGTTACTTTGCCAACGTTTTACTTTAACTCCTTGTTGCTGTTTGGGAGGCATAGGTGAAACCGTAAGGCCTTTTAAGCCAGCCCATTGCTGTGCTAGTGCGATTGAATTTTTTGGATTAACTATTTTGTCATCGCTACCGGTAAAAATAGTCAAATTTGGCCAGCTACTGACATTGACTTTTTTATCTTCAACTTTGTTAACCAAATTGTTTGTTGTTTGTGATGGACCATTACGCATGCAAGAAATGGCTTTGGTCAAGTTATCAGCACATGGGAAAGGGATACCGGCGATAATAGCTGCGGCGTTAAAAATTTCAGGATAATTTACCAACATCACGCTTGTCATTGCCCCACCAGCTGAAAGCCCAGCAATAAAAATGTTGTCACTTTTTGTCTTTTCTTTTAGTGTTACTATCATGTTTTTAATGGATAAACTCTCACCTTGATCTTTATTAATATCGTGAGTTGAAAACCAATTAAAACAGGTTTTTACATTGTTATTTGCGATTTGCTGGGGAATAAGTAGTGTGAAGTTATTGTTTTTAGCAAGGCCTAAAAAGCCGCTACTCTTGGCAAACTCTTCACCATTTTGCACACAACCATGTAATAACACCACTAAGTTTTTGGAATTGCTAGCAGGTTCATAATAACTGGCGGTTAGCTCCCCTGGATTGTCACCAAATTTTGTTAATGGCGTAAATTGCGCCTGAACTTGCATGTGTATTGATAATATCAACAGACATGTTGTTATTTTTATTTTTATTGAGATAGCAAGCATCGATTATAACCTTATTTTTAAACGATTAAGTTGGTGATCATTGCTTAAAAGACAGGAAAAAAGCTATGGTACTTTAGCCCCACATGTTTTAAATCAAGCTTTGTTATAAAAATGATTATTACTTGATTTAGTTAAATAAAATTAAATAATAACAAGGTATAGTATGAATTATCTGAATAATTGATGTGTAGCCAATGTTTTTTAATAGTTCAAAAATTTCACTGATAAATACGGTTGTTTTACTACGTTCTTGCTCTGTCATTATTCAAATGAGCTTAGTATTGATAGTCAACTTATACCTTGACTATGAATTACCATGGCAGCCTTTATTATGGGTTATTGGTGTGGAGGCTGTTTTTAATGGTGCTTGTTTTCTTTATTGCCGTAACAATCAATATAACCAAAAACTAAACCTTTTCATTCAGTTACTTGCAGATGTATGTTTTTTGGGCTGTCTATTATATTTTAGCGGCGGGGCGACCAATGCCTTTGTCTCTTTATTACTAATCCCCATTGCTATTGCGGCGGTAACCTTACCGATGTTGTACCTCTCTGTAGTTGCTTGCAGCGCTGTAGCAACGTATAGCCTATTACTGTGGTTGATGCCTATGAGTGTCATGCATGGCAATATGGAAGGCCATTTTATTGCTATGTGGATAAATTTCATTTTTTCTGCTGTGGTAGTATCGATTGTCATCGGCGGCATGGCTAAAGCGATAACATATCGGGAATTAACGATTGCTAAGTTTCGTGAGAAACAATTAAAACAAGAGAAAATTATTGCTCTTGGAGTTGCTTCAGCGCAAGTTACTCATGACCTTGCGACGCCTCTGGCGACTATTCGTTTATTAACTGATGAATTATTAGAAGAATTTGACGCATCAACAATAGAATCATTAACAGAGCTTGATAAAGAAGTAAATCGCTGCAGTGACAACTTACGTGCCTTTAGACAAAGAACCATTGAAATTAAAGAAAACAAAAAATATCGACTCTCTTGTCAAAGCTTATTAAAACAAATTGAACAGCATTGTTTACTTAATTACCCTAAAACTGATGTTGATTACCAACAAATCGGACAACTAAACAAACAAGATCAAATCACAGCAGACAGTTCACTTATTCCAGCAGTACTTAATATTATTAATAATGCGGTGCTAGCTTCAAAGAAATGCCAATCAGACAAAATATCAATAGGCCATCAATGCCAAGATAATCATTGGCAAATTAAGATCCGTGATTTTGGTAAAGGCTTTAGTCATGAGCACTTTAAACAACTCGGCAATATGCCATTACAAAGTGAGCAAGGTTTGGGCATGGCGATGTTACTTTCCAATGCGAGTTTTGAGCGTTTAGGAGGAAGATTAGCATTAAGTAATCATGAGTTTGGTGGTGCACAAGTGCTAATTTCATTACCATTAAAACATAATAACACAAAGGCAGAAAGGTCACTATGAGAACCCTTATTATTGAAGACGATTTTGCTTTAGCTGCGGTGATAACCAGGCGTTTAACCAAATACGGCCATCACTGTAAACATCTTGATAATGCTAAAGAGGCGTTATTATTGTGCCGAGATTTTTTACCTGAAGTTATTCTCTTAGATATGAAACTTCATGATGACAGTGGCTTGAAATATATTCAATTACTCAAAAATATACTACCTAATACCCGGATTATTTTAATGACGGGTTTTGCCAGCATTGCTACTGCGGTAGACGCCATCAAGTTAGGCGCAGATGAATATTTAGCGAAGCCTGTCGATACACAAACACTGCTATCGGCGATGAATGGCAATAAAGTCGAGGTTATTGAAAACAATGACGATGAAATGTTAACAACTGAACAGCTCGAATGGGAACATATCAACCAAGCACTTAAGTTTAACGATGGCAATATTTCGGCAACGGCACGTCAGTTATCTATGCATCGCAGAACCTTACAGCGTAAATTACAAAAAAGACCAAACTATTGATAATAAGATGACGCTTTAACGACAGTGGCAGCATTTATAGGCTCGGCAACGGCACGTCAGTTATCTATGCAGCGCAGAACATAACTACACAAATAACAACGTAAATTACAAAAAAGACCAAACTATTGTTTTGATAATGATAATAAGATGACGTCTTAACGACAGCGACAGCATTTATAGGCTCGGCAACGGCACGTCAGTTATCTATGCAGCGCAGAACATTACTACACAAATCACAACGTAAATTACAAAAAAGACCAAGATATTGTTTTGATAATGATAATAAGATGCCGCCTTAACGACACCGGCAGCATTTATAGGCTCGGCAACGGCACGTCAGTTATCTATGCATCGCAGAACATTACTACACAAATCACACGTAAATTACAAAAAAGACCAAGCTATTGATAATAAGATGACGTTTCAACGACAGCGGCAGCATTTATAGGCTCGGCAACGGCACGTCGGTTATCTATGCACCGCAAAACCTGACAACATAAATTACAACGCAAATTACAAAAAGACCAAGCTATTTTTTGATAATGATAACGCTCTAACTACAGCGTTAGCATTTATAGGAAATGTTTAGTCACTTTTTTTAATGGTAACTTCAATATTTTTGCTGTTACCGGCATACCAGCTTTGCACATAAATAGAGCCTAATACCGGTGGTTTTCCTTCTTCGGGTATCTCTTTATAACGCACACTATTTTTATTTTTCTTTTCTAACTCAAATCTAATCACTGTTTCAGACATTTTTATAATTTTTCTCGATAAAATCTGCAGATAGTTTACCTTTGCGTATATTACAAATCTAATAAATAATGCCAATTCCAGATGATTTACTGTTAACCAATTGAAATAGTAGCAGTAGACTTCAATCACTAGTCAATTTTTAGTATGGATAAAGAGGGTAGGGTTAACTATTGTAACGTTTGCGATATAGTTAAGTCTTGAAAAACTAATTTCAGTATTGAAAAGCTCAGTTAGATATTGAAAAGCTTACATTTAACCATGTTAACAGCTAAACAATAACGTCAATGCTTCTACCGGCTCTACTTTCAGCATCCGCTCTATTTCGCTCGACACGTATTTGTTGCTGGCGACTTTCTTCTTGGCGGTCTAATTGTCGATTTTCGTCTTGTCGTATAGCTTTACTACGTTTTTCGATGATCGCTGCTTGATTGTCTTGATGGGGAGTGACAGATTGTGATGAGTTATTACTAATTGAAGAAACCATTTTGGGTTGCCTCTGTTTGACTAATTACTTGCACATTATAGCAGATAACTACTAATGTGCTCAAATAATGTACAGCAACATTTAGTTAAGTTTAGTTAAGTGAAATGATGGAGCCATGCCATAAAGCAACGCGCTAAAAATGCATATGGCGGTATGGCTTAAACTATGATATAGCGCTTAAATGATTAAAACCTGAATAGCTAAATAGCTAAAAGGTATTAAATAACGTCACTTGATTGCGACCATTCTCTTTTGATTTATACATTGCCGTATCTGCGTCGGCGAGCAGCTGCTCTAGTTGATAACCAGAATTTTCTACATCGGTAATACCAAAACTTGCTGAAATACTAAATTGCTGCCCTGAAGCAATACTGTCAATTTCTGTTAATACCCGTCGATATTGTTCGACAACCATAATTGAAGAGGGTAAATCACAATTAGGTAAAATAAGGCAAAACTCTTCACCGCCAATACGTGCAAAAATATCTTCTTGGCGTATCACCATTTGAATGGCGGTAACTACTTCTTTTAGTGCCCAATCACCACAAGCATGGCCGTAACTGTCATTAATTGACTTAAAATAGTCCAAGTCAAACATTACGACACATAAGTCTTGTTTGGTATTTTTAGCGTAGGCGAGGGCGGTTTTAGCAAGATGGGTAAAATGCCCTCGATTGTAAACACCGGTTAGTGGATCAAATTCAGATAACGCTTTTAACTGTTTTTGTGTCTGATTAGATCGAAAACCAAAAAAGGCTAATAAGACGACAATAATACTTAATAAACTCATAAATAAGCGGTTATTGGCTAATTCACTTTTATTGATTTGCTGCTCAATGTTTAATAATTTGTTTTGCTCATCTAATAACTTAATTTGACTTTGTTGTTGAAAATTATTGTGTTGAGCGAGTTGAAAAGCGAGATGTTTTGACTTTTCTTCATCTTTGTAAATATTATTTGTATCTGAATATTTGATATAAAATTTCAAAGCTTGTGCTAAATTATTTTTTTGCTCATTTAATTTAAATAAAAGGTGGTACGTATTTAGAGCTTGTTCGGTATTTTTTACGTCATCAAGATGAGAGCAGGAAATATCAATAAATTCCTTTGCCTTTTCATAATTACTAATTTCAAAATACGCTGTCGCTATGATATTGCTTAGTTCAACAATTAATATTTTATAGTGAGTATTAATGACTTCGTTAAAATGAGGTAATAAAACATTAATTGCTTCTTGATATTTATTTTCGTCTATTAAAAGTCTTGCTTTATAAGAGCGTATAAAGTTTTTAGCTATAACTTCATCACATAAAAGCACCGAAGACTCGAACTGCTTATCACCAACCATTAGTTTTCCTAATTCAAACTTTGCTCTTAAATTTAGTTGATTTAGTAGACATTGATTGCTACTTGTAAGAGTTGTTTTTGCTAACAGTTCTGAATAGTCTATTGCCAATTTATATTGGCCAATTTGGTTATAAAAAATAATAGTTGTTAACAAGCCATTTTGCTGATGTTCTAAGTCATTAATATTAGGATACTGTTTAAGGATATAGGCCAATTGTTTTAACCCTGCACTCCAATTTCTCATGTAAGCATATATATTTACTAATGTATATCGGGCTCTAAATTTTATTAGTTTACTTTTTACTTGTGATCCCAATATTTTGGTAAGTGCAAGTTCAGCAGCTGCATAATCACCTTGAAAGGAAAGCTTGTAGGCGAAAAGATAGTCATAATATAATTGTTGCTTGGCATTTAAACTAGTGTATTTACTTTTGTACTCTTTTAAGGACTTTGCTAATAGTTGTGGGTTGCTTCTTCGTTGTTGATCTATATTTAAAAATATCTTATCGATATTTGTTTCATTTTTATCACTGAGATCATTTTCAAAGGATAATACTTGATGAGAAACCATCAAAAGAAGAAAGAAGATTAAATTATTTTTCATGTGAAATCATTTTTCTTAGTTTAATGGTTATCGAAATAAATACGTTGATGATTACATTACCGCATGAAATGTATTAGATATTTTTTCATCATCACCGTCTTCTTCGGACTCATCATCTTCCGGCGTAACTATAACACTACACCAAACTTGAGTCGGAATGTCTAATAAATTCTTCAGTGTTAGTTCGTCTTTCTCTATCAGAGCTTGCTTGAGTTCGTTAGTTAACGCTGCACTTGTTAGATACTCTTCAATATTTTCAGGTGTTTGTAAATTAGCATTTTGACCGAGTTGCTCTAATATTTGCATGACTTTTGACATGTTTTTCTCCGTTTTTTAGATTGATTTTTGATCTTATTTTGTTCTTATTCTACTGCTGCCAATAGAGACTATCTGACATTTGTTGCCAAGTTGCGCTAAGGATAAGCCGCGACTTTATTAACGTTACTTTATTAACAGTCAATTAATTAATAAGCTTTATAGAGACTAAAATGCATTAACAAACGACTGTTAATTTGGGACCCTTTTTTACTCTTTCTTGCTGTCTGTCTATGTCAGCCAAACGTTCAAGTACTTGTTGATTAGGCTGCATTTGTTCACACGGCGGTATTACTAATGTCGTGTGCATAAAAACTTCTGCGTCAATAAAATCACGTAATGCAATAGTATCACTACGCATAGTATCTATTGGTAATACTTTAGCTTGATATAATATAACCGGATGGTCTAATGGGTAAATTTTACTTAATAGCTCAACAAATACCTGTCGATAAGCTTTACCTGTAGCGTATTTAGTTAATGATTTATCGCCGGCCAAGCCAACTTGCCAAAGAATCAAATGTGCAGCAGGGTCAATATTGCGTTTAAAAAACATAAATTGACTGGCTTCAAAATGCTGACAACCGGTTTGTCCTGGGTCTATGCCTAAGTCGGCAAATAAGCAGTCTTCGGCAGAAATGCCGGGCTCCATATGCGCAGGAATTTGTGCTTGTTGTGCCTTTTTGATAGCACGATGGGCAACACAGGCAAAAACACCAGGGTGACCATAAAATGCAGCGACAACTTTTTTACCTAATTGGGTTTCAAGTAAAATAGCGTCAACCATTTCATTATAGGTAATATTACGATTTTTACCTTCTTGATAATAAGGCTGAAGGCTACGTACATCATCGGCCATTTCTTCAATCCAGCGCTCAACTAATCCACTCGACATTAATGAAAACACAACATCAGCTTGTTCTATATAGCTACGACATATCGGGCTAATATGCGCGCCTAAAGTCATTCCCGTACCAACACAAACTAAACTTCCTGACATTAGGTAATACCTTTATTTTGTTATTCTTTTTATTTTTCTTTTTATTTTAACTAGAGAAGGTTTTGCTTAACCGTATCGACCAAATGCTATCGGCATGAAACGGATTAACTTTAATCTAATAGACTGATTAAACTCCAAATAAAGTAAAATAAAATCAATTTTTTTGTTATTTGTTAAATTTGCAGTATTTACTCTACATTTACAAGCTAAATATTTTTTTATGATGTTAATTCAACCTGTTAATGAATTATTGTATTGATAGTCTTATTGGCACCATTTCATTGTAATCGTTTTATTATATTACTAGCTTCATTGAACGACTTTTAAGGCGTTATCAAATTCAATTTATGAACGCTTTAGTGGATCGCACAGAGCTTTAATATACTGATGACCGATGGTTAAATCTCTTGGTTGATTATTATTGTCTAACTTGCATCCCAGATTAAGAAACAACAGTTTACTGCTAACGTTTTTTTGAAAGTAAAAAACATCAAGAATGACTGACGGAATATGTTGCTGCGTATAGACAATCAAAGCGCTCATGGCTTCTTTTGCATAACCTTTACCTTGTGCCGTCTCTTTTAACATAATACCAACTTGCGGTTGTTCACCTGTTTGAAAAAGAGGGTCGGTTTCTGCCTGTGGCCACTTAGTCCATGAAAGTGTTTGAATACCTATTTTTTCGCCGCTAGATTTTAAGGTAATTGCCCACGCTATAATTACGGGTGAAGCCTTATTCATGTTTTTAATAACGGTTTTAAAATACTTTTCAGCCGTAGCAGTAGTTAATGTCGGTTCAAGATAGCGCATGATATTGTCATTGGTATACAAGTCACAAAAAAGGGCTTTGTCATCTTCTGTAAATGGCGTGATAACCAAGCGCTTGGTGGTAAAGCCGGCAAGCCTATTTTTAATGACTGTGGCTGATGTCACTGTTGACTGTACACTTGACGGTATTGATGTTTCTACATCATTCATTATTTTTGCATCGCTCATTGTTATTATTTGCCCTTTATAAGTGATTTATAAAATAAGCGATTTACAAACCACGTTGCCATTCTTGACGAAGGGGAATAATACCGGGTTGCTGCAGCGCCATTTGTACTTTTGTTAATAACATTTGTTTATCTTTACCTAAAGTGCCTTTTAATACTAAGTAATTTGAGGCATGGTCGGAGCGAAATACCGTTTTATTAAGTACTAAATTCGATAATAGTACTTCCATTTCAGTAAACAATTCTTGTTGATTTAATTGACGAAAGGGTTGGCGCTGACGTCCATCAAATGTTTTTGAAAATTGCTTGGCAAAGCGCTGCTCACCTAACGGAAAACTTACCACTAAGGTTGAGAGGAAATTAGGTTGGGTTTCATTCATTAACTTGGCTGAATTAATAGCATGTTGTTTTGATAATTCAGGGCCGCCAAGACCATTTAAGATCATCACTGAACTTTTCATTCCGGCTTGTTTAATTTTATTTAACGCGATAACTGAGCTTTGATAGGTTTCGCCTTTTTCGATTAACGCTAATACTTCATCATCGCCACTCTCACAGCCCACATATACAAGCTTTAATCCTAAGATTTGCAATTGTGTTAACTGTTCAGCGGTTTTATTGGTGAGATTACGTGGTAAGCAATAACTTGAAACCCGTGTGACTTGGGGTAAATGTAAACGGATGAGTTCAAGTATTTCTTTTAAGCGCTTAAAGGGCAACATCATCGCATCGCCGTCGGCTAAAAATACTCTGCCAGTGGGTAACCCCGATTGTGCTACCGTGATAATTTCTTTTTCGATATCTTCAATTTTTTTGGGACGAAATTTTTTGTTTTCATTGGTATACATGTCGCAGAACGAGCACTTATTCCAAGAGCAGCCATTGGTAACTTGTAAAATAAGGCTTTTCCATTCGCTGGGTGGACGAAATACAGGTTCTATATAATTTAAGGGGTACATATATTATTCTCTTATGAATCTTGTAAATACAGCGCTAAAGACAACTCAAACATCAACTGTTTTTGCTTGTTTATCACTAGTTATTCTTTTGTCACTAAGCGTCTTAGGACTGTCGATGACTTCTATTGAATAAATAGGCAGGGCCATGAATAGTTATATGTTATCAAAGCATAATCTCTGACAATAACACGTAAACACTGCCGCCATAATAACAACTAAACCTCAAGTATAATTATAGGTTATTAAAAATAGTGGTTAGATAACTCATTTATGACTGCCAAGTATCAATTGTCTATGTTGAATACCTTTTCGAAAGTATCGATGAGTAATTTTACTTTTTTAACTTCTCTTGGCGCCTTTTTTGATACCAAAGATAATTTAAACTCATAGGTTAAAATACTTGGTTGAATGATACGGATTGCCCCTTTATTTAATTCATTTTGAATATAACTTTGTGGCATATATCCTAAATATCTACCCGATAAAATCATCGTTTTACGAGTATCAAATTGATACGATTTAGCCGACAAGTTGAGCTTTTTTAGCTGTTCTCGACCGGAGTTATCAATATCAATACCCGGGTGAATAGCAGCCATAGAGGATAACTCTTGTGCAGTGATTTGGTTATCTACTTTATTAAAGAAAGGATGCTCTTTACCACAACACAAATAAACCGGCTCTTGAAAAAGTGATGAATAACATAAACCATCAATCTCTTGATATTGCGGAAAAAGGCCGACATGGGCTTTGTCATTTAACAACTGTTTTTCAATATTTGAAATGGAGTCACTGTCCAAAACAATATGAAGATTAGGCGAACTATCATGAATGAGCTGAATGACCTTGGCTAGTTTATCCTGCTTGGTATGATCTAGCTTGTCAGCACATAAAATAACAAGTTCGCCACTTAATTCCTTTCCTAATGTACCGACGAGTAATGAAAAGTCGTTTAAGGAATCAAATAAATCAATAACTGCTCGATAGACCGACTGTCCATCTTCAGTTAATGAAAATCCTCCTCTGCCTCGAAGGCATAACTTGAGCTTCATGCGAGTCTCAAGATTAGACATATGTACACTGATCGTCGAGCGGGTTACACCAAGAGCGCTTTCTGCTGCAGCAAAACCGCCGTGTTCAACGACAGAAACAAAAATACGCAATAGACGTAAATCATATTCTGTAATAGGTTTAGGAATAATTGAAAATTTGCTCAATGTTTTACCGTCATAAAACTAAAGGTTTAATGTTTAGTATTTAACCTTAGTTCACTTTACTATTCAATAGCGTTAATCAATTTTTGCATTGGAGATAATTATGCAAGGTAAACAAGACATTCAAGACCAACAATTACTTAAACGATTTTCCTATATCAATGGTAGTTGGCACAGCAGTGAAACTGAGTTTGAAGTAACAAATCCTGCCAATGGAGATGTTGTTGCAAAAGTTAGTAATGCAGGTATTGCAGAAACAGAGCTTGCGGTTAAATCGGCAAAATCAGCTTTAGCGATGTGGTCGGCAAAGTCAGCCAATGAACGTGCAGGACTAATGCGCAATTGGTTTAATTTGATGATGCAACATCAAGATGACTTAGGGCGTATTTTAACCCTTGAACAAGGAAAGCCGTTAGCTGAAGCAAAAGGCGAAATCGCTTACGGTGCTGCTTTTATCGAATGGTTTGCTGAAGAAGGCAAACGTGTTTACGGTGATACTATCCCTGGGCCGTCAGGTGATAAACGTATTATTGTTATCAAACAACCCGTTGGTGTTGTTGCTTCAATTACTCCTTGGAACTTTCCTAATGCAATGATTGCTCGAAAAGCAGCGGCCGCACTTGCTGCAGGTTGTACTTTTGTTGTACGCCCAGCAACACAAACGCCTTTGTCTGCGTTAGCGATGGCCGAACTTGCTGAACGTGCAGGTATTCCTGCGGGAGTATTTAATGTAGTCACTGGTGAGGACGCACGTGGTATGGGAGAAGTACTGACTCAACATCCTGATATCGCCAAGTTCACTTTCACAGGTTCTACAGGTGTTGGAAAGTCGTTAATAGCACAATGTGCAAGTACCGTTAAAAAAGTGTCGATGGAGTTAGGTGGTAATGCGCCTTTTATTGTCTTTGATGATGCAGATCTTGACGCTGCTGTGCAAGGGGCTCTTGTCTCTAAATATCGTAATGCCGGGCAAACCTGTGTTTGTACTAATCGCATTTTTGTTCAACAAAGTATATTAGAACAATTTACTGAAAAATTTACAGCAGCCGTTGCTAAATTGAGCATTGGTGATGGTTTATCAGCAGGCACAGATGTCGGGCCAATGATCTCACCAACTGCCGTAAATGATGTTAATAAACTTGTGACAGCATCAGTTGCTGCAGGCGCAAAAATAATCTTAGGTGGAGAATATCATCAAGCGGGTGAAAATTTTTATCAGCCTACTATTATGACCGGTGTTACCAACGACATGCCGATTGCTGCCAATGAAATATTTGGCCCTGTATCTCCGATCATCAGTTTTATCGATGAAAGCGATGTACTCGCTATGGCAAATGATAGTGAATATGGCTTAGCCTCTTATTTTTATTCTCGTGATATAGGCCGTATTTGGCGAGTTGCTGAAGGCCTTGAATATGGCATGGTAGGCATTAATGAAGGCATTATTTCTAATGCTGCCGCACCTTTTGGCGGCATGAAACAATCAGGTAATGGTCGTGAAGGTTCCAAATACGGTTTAGATGATTATTTAGAAATTAAGTATCTATGTATGGGCGGTTTAGACAAGTAACAGCAGTACGATGATGAATGCGCTGATATCACTAGTCGACATTTCGGTTAGTGATTTAAAACTCGACAAAAAATGTGGTAGAAAAAAATGAATAATTCAGATTTACAAGCTAGAAAAGTAAAAGTAATCGCTCGTGGTCAGGGCAATGTATATCCGGTATACGTTGAACGTGCAGAAAATTCGGAGATATGGGACGTAGAAGGTAAACGTTACATCGATTTTGGTACCGGTATTGCTGTTTGTAATACCGGTCATAGCCATCCTAAAGTTGTTGCAGCAGCAAAAAATCAACTCGATAAATTTAGTCATACCTGTGTCATGGTCAATCCTTATGAGGTTGCTGTTGAATTAGCAGAAAAATTGACAGCGATAGCTCCGGGTGACTCAGATAAAAAAGCAATATTTGTTACAACAGGTGCAGAAGCGGTTGAAAATTGTGTGAAGATTGCTCGTGCCCATACTGGACGTCGTGGTGTTATTGCCTTTAATGGTGGTTTTCATGGTCGTACTAATTTAACCATGGCGCTCACCGGAAAAATTACCCCATATAAAAATTTATTTGGTCCTTTCCCTAGTGATATCTTCCATGCACCATTTCCAATTGAGTGTCATAACATTACGGTTAAACAGTCTCTTAAAGCAATTGAAAATCTATTTAAAGTCGATATCGCGCCTACTGACGTTGCCGCAATCATTGTTGAGCCAGTACAAGGCGAAGGTGGCTTTTATCAAGCCCCTATTGAATTTTTACAAGCATTACGAAAAATTTGTGATGACAACGGCATTGTTTTAATTGCTGATGAAATTCAAACCGGTTTTGGACGTACTGGCAAAATGTTTAATATGGAATATTCAGGAGTTGAACCTGATCTAATTACAATGGCTAAAGGTATCGCTGGTGGATTCCCTATTGCTGGGGTTGTTGGCAAGAGTGAAATAATGGATGCACCATTACCTGGTGGGTTAGGCGGAACATATGGTGGTTCACCGGTTGCTTGTGCAGCGGCACTAGCAGTACTGGATGTGATTGAAGAAGAAAACCTTATTGCGCGTTCTAATCAAATTGGTGCTATTTTTAATGAACAACTGACGATGTTACAAAAACAACATCCGCAACTAATTTTGGATGTTAGAAATCAAGGTTCGATGATTGCTATGGAGTTAATGATTGATGGAGATGTAGAGCAACCAAATACCCAGTTAACACAAGCTATTATTGCCAATGCCGCTAAATATGGCTTAGTGTTATTAGCGTGTGGATTTTACGGAAATGTTATTCGATTTTTACCGGCTTTAACCGCCAGTAATGAGATTATCGAAGAAGGTTTAGCTAAATTTACTGAACTGTTTAACGCATTAGCTCAGTAACAAATTATTTCCCTAACCTGTGTTTGATATGTACTTCATCGTTAAGGCGCAATGTCCTGCAGGTTAGGTGTTACAACATATAGCAACAATTATGATAATGTTTTTTAGTCCCATTTTTTGTCAAAAACTTTTTATTAATTTAGTCGACCGCGATATTTTTGAATCGAGAAAATCATGAGCACAATTATCTACCCAACAACAAATTTAAATCAAACAGAAACACTGACTATCGAAAGAGGCAATGGTGTTTATGTTTATGATAATAATGGCAAGCAATACTTAGAAGCTTTGGCGGGTTTATGGTGTACTTCTTTAGGGTATAACAATAGTGAGTTAATTGAGACCACAAAAGAGCAAATGAGTAAGTTGTCATATTCTCATATGTTTGGTGGAAAAACTCATCAAGTGGGTATGGACTTATCAGAAAAAATTTCGGCGATGGTGCCTGTTGATAACGCAAAGGTGTTTTTTGGTAATTCAGGTAGTGATGCAAATGATACTCACATCAAAATGCTGCGCTATTATTTTAATGCTATTGGTAAACCTGAAAAATATAAAATAATCTCTCGTGAACGTTCGTATCACGGCGTTACTGTGGCTGCGGCGTCATTAACGGGATTACCCGTAAATCATGCACATTTTGATTTACCATTTGATGCCTTAGGCATACTTCGTACTGATGCTCCACACTATTACCGAAACGCACAGAAAAACGAGAGTGAGGTAGAATTTGTTGATCGTATCGTAAATAACTTAGAGCAACAAATAATACGAGAGGGTGCCAATACGATTGCCGCTTTTATTGCTGAGCCGATTACAGGGGCAAGTGGCGTTATTGTTCCTCCCTTAGGATATTATGAGAAAGTACAAGCAGTATTAAATAAATACGATATTTTATTTTGGGCTGATGAAGTCATCACCGGCTTTGGCCGAACAGGCAAGGCTTTTGGCAGTGAAAAAATAGGCATTTATCAACCTGATATGATGACACTTGCGAAACAATTATCATCAGGATATATGCCTATTAGTGCATCGGTTATTCGTGGTGATATGTATGAAGCCATGATTGAACAAAGTAGTAATATAGGGGTGTTTGGCCACGGTTATACGTATTCTGGACACCCAGTCGCATGTGCTGTGGCATTAAAAACACTTGAGATTTATGAGCGAGATAACGTGTTTGAACATGCTGAAAAAACAGGTAGGTATATGCAAAAACGACTTAGTGAATTTAACAAACACCCACTTGTTGGAGAAATACGTGGCTCGGGGATGTTAGCAGCTATTGAATTGGTTGCTAATAAAAAAACAGGTTTAGCATTTAATGATGCCACAGTAGGTACTTTTGCTATGCAAGCTTGTCAAAATAACGGCATGATAACGCGAGCGGTGGCAGGTTCATCTTTAGCCTTTTGTCCTCCTTTGATTGTTACAGAAGAACATATTGATGAAATGATAGAAAAAACGGCAAGGTCATTAGATCAAACATTGGACTTCGCTGTTAAGAAGAATCTTTTAGTGAGTTAACCTGAGCCCAAAGACTTTATTATCGCTTATAAGAGAAGTTTAAAAATATGGGGGCACTAGACTTGAATGTAACCCAAGTTGTAAAACTTGGAGTGATCAATAACATTAAATCTGCTCTTTATTAGCAATGAAGTTAGGCATTTATAGAATTAATAATCTGTGTTTTTATAGTAATGAGGCCGTTTTTACGATCATTCCTTATAAACCCAGTAAAAGAATTTAGTTAAATAGTTGTTTGTAAACGTTTAATGGAGAGTCTCATTAATATAATTAACTAGTTGCTTAGTTAAAGATAAAAATAAAGATAAAATATGGTTAGTCGTTTAATACATTTAGATACAAATAGTGATGATAGTCTACAGAGTCAAATTCGTCAGAAATTGGTGGAAGGAATTCTCGTGGGTTCTTTTGCACTAGGTACTAAATTACCTTCTTCAAGAAAATTATCAAAGCAACTAGGTGTTTCTCGAAATACCGTTGTGTTGGTTTATCAGTCCTTAGTTGATGAAGGCTATATTGAAAGTCGTGAGCGTAGTGGTATTTATGTCAGTGAGCGTGTATCACAAGGAAAGGTTGAGTCTAATGCATTAAAACCAAGTTATGATGCATCATCTACTATTAACCATCATCGATTCAAAGGAGCATTAGCCACCACTAATGCAACTTCTTGTCCACAGAATTGGCATAAATATAACTTCCCTTTTATTGATGGTAAATTTGACTCTTCACTGTACCCGGTCAAAGAGTGGCGTGAAGCAAATAATAAAGCCAATACCACGAAAGAAATCTATCAATGGTCTGAGTTACAAGGCGCTGAAGATGACCCAATGTTATTGGATGAAATACGTACCAAGATTTTGCCAAGGCGAGGTATACAGGCCAATCGAGATGAAATTCTGATTACGGTTGGCAGCCAACAAGCATTACACCTTATTTGCCAATTATTTGTTGATAACAGTGTTACCGTTTCTGTTGAAGAACCGGGTTACCCTGAAATGCGTGAACTACTGCTTAAACAAGGCGCACAATTGCATTATCAAGCAATTGACGATAAAGGTTTAGTCGTAAATGACAATCTGGATTGTTGTGACATTATTTATACAACACCTAGTCACCAAACACCTACCAGTATTACCATGTCAATGGATCGACGAGATGAAGTATTGAAAAAAGCAAATGAAAAGGACTTACTGATCATTGAGGATGACTTTGAATTTGAAAGTAACTTCCTTGGCCAACCTCACCCTGCGCTGCGTAGCTTGGATAAGGAGAATCGAGTTGTTTATATTTCCTGCCTATCAAAAGTATTAGCCTCAGGTATTCAAATTGGTTTTATTGTTGCCGATACAGGAGTCATTAGTGAACTTAAAAAACTCCGAAAAATGGTAATGCGAAATCCTCCTTTAAACAATCAACGTGCGGTTGCTTATTTTCTTTCCCTAGGTCATTACGATGCCTTTATGATGCACTTGCATAAAGTGTTTTTTGAGCGCTGGTTAACTCTTAGAGAGGCGTTAAATACTTATTTACCCAACTGTATTGATACCGGCCCTATTCAAGGAGGAACCGCTTACTGGATCACCGGTTCGATACAACTAGACGGTGAATACTTACGAGAAGAAGCCGCTAAATTAGGGATTTTGATAGAGCCAGTTAAACGTTATTTTGCCAATAGCACTCATCCTGGAAACTGTTTTCGCATGGGTATAACCAGTATTCCGAATGATAAGATTAGAGAAGGAGTTCAAAAACTTGCTGAATTGATCCATCAATTGACCGCTGATTATGAAGAAACATTAACAAATGCTAAAGGTAAACTTCTCAGTGAAAAAGCATTGCGACCAGTACTTTCCAATGCGATTTTACAGTGCCAAATGGTTTATGGTGTTCCTTGTTTAATAGAGTTATTAGCCGATGGACGAATGAAAGGGCGAACTGGTGGTAGTGGCAGTGAAGTTGATAGTGGCCGTTGGTGGATTGAAAATGGTATGTATTATAGGCAATGGAAACTTTGGGCATACGGTGAAACTAAAGGTTTTTACGTCATTATGGATGGTGATGAAATGAAATGGTTTGACCAAAATTATTGTTTTGTTAGACAACTTGAACTCAAAGGATATATAAAAAATCAAGCCAAACTGGCACTATAAGGCCAATCAAACTGGTACTAACCTGTTTGCTCATACCTCAGTACATTGATGAATATAAAAAATAACAATTACTTTATTAAGTCTTTTTGAGGGGATCATCATGAGTCACTTTTCTATTGCTGGCTTACAACTTTCTTTACCCTGTGGCGACAATCTAGCCAAAATCAGTGAAGAAATCATTAAAACTAAACAACGCTTTCCTTGGATAGACATGATCGTATTAAGTGAGCTTGTTAGCTATGGACCAGAAAAAATATATGCTGAGAACTTCCCAAGCCTCGCTGAAAATGTCTATTGCCAGCTAGCGAAAGAACATAATATTTGGCTGATACCTGGTTCATTGTATGAAAAATTTGGTGATGAAATATTCAATACAACGTCCGTTATTAATAATCAGGGAGATGTAATACAACGTTATCGAAAAATGTATCCTTTTTCTCCTTATGAACAAGGTATTAGTGCAGGTCAAGACTTTGTAGTTTTTGATGTACCACAAGGAAAAATAGGCGTTGCTATATGTTATGACCTTTGGTTTCCTGAAGTGGCTAGACAGATGGTATGTATGGGAGCAGAAGTACTTATTTACCCAACACTGACTGGTACTATTGACCGGCCACTTGAGCTGGTGTTGGCACAATCAACCGCAATAACTAATCAGAGCTATGTTTTTACTGTCAATGCTGCTGGTGATATCGGTTATGGCCAATCAATTGCTGTAGGACCTGAAGGTAACATTATGTATTTGGCTGGCTCGGGGACTGAAATTATTCCGATTGAAGTGGACTTTTCTTTGGTACGACGTAATCGTGAACGTGGTTTATATGGTTTAGGTCAACCGCTAAAGAGTTTTCGAGATATTCCTATCAATTTTACCTGCTACCAAAGTGAAGCGAATAGAATTTTAAGCAATAGCAATGAGTTGACTAAACTTGGCTCGTTAAAAATTCCCAATAAAGAATAAGCATATTCAATAAATCTGGACCTATATCATCATTTAAACTGGTACTACGCCAAAAAAAATGACTGGTCTACTCTGAATGCAGGTTAATAAAACAACTATAGAAACTGGAACTACAACATGAAACAAGTCACCCCAAACAAACCGTTTAATAAATCCGTTATCTCAACGGCCATAAGTGCTGCTCTTTTTGTATCATTCACTTCTGTTTCAGTTCAAGCAGAAGAAGTGAGTGAAGAGAAAAAGATAGAGCGTATTGAGGTCACTGCAACCCATAGAGCAACGTTACAAGAAGAGTTACCATTTAATATTTCTTCTGTTTTAGGTGGTGATATAGAGGGACATAATATTATTGATAGTTCTGAGCTATTAAGAACTGTAGCGGGTATCACTTTGATTGATCGAGGCCATCGAAATGGTGGTACAGCAAATAGTATGGTGGTTAGAGGAATAAATGTTGATAGTGGCGTATCGGGAGCGAACGTTGGTCAATCAACAGCTCCCACAGTTTCAACTTACGTTGATAGCACGCCAATTTTTGCAAACTTTCTATTAAAAGATATAGAAAGGGTTGAGATACTTCGTGGTCCACAAGGCACATTATATGGTTCAGGTGCACTAGGAGGAACCGTTCGTTATGTGATGAACAGACCTGATGCCGATTTAACTGAAGGTAGCTTTAAAGTAGATTTTGGCCAATCAGAAGGCTCAGATGGTAATAACCTGTCATTTGATGGCATGTTTAATATGCCGTTAACAGAGACATCTGCTGTTCGATTTGTTTTTGCAAAAGTTGAAAATGATGGTGTTATTGACCAGCCTAAAATATATCAACTCGATGATGGAGGCATTCCGCTTGTTCAAGGTGATGATGGTAGTTGTCAAGGGGTTAATTCTGGAGGATTAAGTACTGAAGAAATATTGGTAAATGGCTCATGTTATGAAGGTAAAAAAGATGTAGATAGTGTTGATATTACCTATTTCAAAGCCGCATATAGCGCAGAATTAACTGATGATGTAAGTTTATTACTGACTTATCATAACCAGAGTGATGAAATTGGTGGTCGACGTTCAATTACCAATGGTGCTGATTATGATGGTAATTCTTATGGAGAATATGATAATGGTTCTGCTTTATTGGAACCTTCAGAACGTGATGTTTCTTTGATTAGCATGGAAGTTTCTGCAGATTTGGGTTTTGCAACATTAACATCTAATACCTCAAAATATGATCATGATGGCAATGGCTGGCGTGATAATACAGGGTTGTGGGTGAAACGTGATTGGTACAATGCTTGGTATACAGGTAACCCAAGACCAGCGTCACATGTTGAAGCTGGCTTTGATGAGGAAGCATTTGTACAAGAGTTTAGACTCGTCTCTAATACCGATGGAGATGATAAAATTGATTGGATACTCGGCGCTTATTATATGAAACAAGACCGTCAAACAAATAACTTCAGTCATCTTCGTGGATTAGAGGAATATGGTTTGGCATGTAATGCGTTTGTCGGTGAAAGCGATTGTACGTCGTGGTGGGTTGGAGCAGAAACAGATAAAGATTTAACTTATATTCGAGATGAAGAGTTTGAAGATAAGGCTCTTTTTGGGGAGATTACTTATCATGCGACAGATAAATTAAGCGTAACTGCTGGCGCCCGGTGGTTTGATAATACCTTGGAAAACAATACCGCCATCGATGCCTATTATGGACAACCAAGAGAAGTTCCTTCAAAAGCATTTCCAACACAAAAAGAAGATGACGTCTTATTAAAGTTTAACTTCTCTTACGACCTTACCGATGAAATGATGACCTATGCAACGTATTCAGAAGGGTTTCGTCGAGGAGGGTCTAATGCTATTCCTACCGATGGGCCATTTATTGAACTAAACCCTGAAAAAGCAGAGCTGTTTGGCAAAGATACGGTTAAAAACTATGAAATAGGTGTGAAGGGGTTCAGTAATAATATTACCTATTCTGCCGATATTTATATGGTTAAATGGGACGACCCACAATTGAATACAGGTACAGCATGGTGGAGCTTTTTTATGGCTCAAAATGGACAGTCTGCTGAAACAAAAGGTTTAGAATTGGAAGCAAGTATTGTATTAAGTCAAAGTCTTAATATGAGGTTCGGCTATTCCTATACTGATGCAGAATTAACGGATGATGTTATTCAACCTCAAAGTGAAGCTGTGGTAGCTACAGCGGGTGCAAGGCTACCGGGTGTCGCTGAAAATGTATTTTCGCTTAGTTTGACCCATACTACCGAAGTCATGGGAAATGTAGATATGGTCAGCAGAATATCTGGATACTATCAATCAGATACGGTAAATCATATATCAAAAGACAGTGCTATTTATGACGAATTTAAAGGGTTTTCTATTTGGAATGCTTCAGTACAGTTTTTAAAAGAAAACTGGGCACTCTCTCTTTATGCGAAAAATATTTTTAATGAGAAAGGGGTCACTGGCAGTTACCCTGAAACTTATTTATCAACGGATACTGGTGTATTTGAAAATTATTATGGGAATAATCAGAAAGATTATATTGCTCAGCCAACGACACTTGGTGCGTCAGTATCTTATAAGTTTTAATCGTTAAAATAACCATCAAGGCATGTGTAAATTTATGGCTTGGTGGTTTATTGTTTATCAGATGTTCAGTAGAAAATAATAAACCTTATATGAAATCAATAGATAAAAAACATGTTAAAGATATGCTTATTCGAGCATGGGATACGCTCAAAAGTCAGCGAATAGACGAGGCTGTTAAACTCAGTCAAACGCTTAATCAACAATATCCTGATCTCAGTGAAGGTTGGTATTTTACAGCCAAAGTAGCGCTTGTGTTGCACAATAACAAAGCGGCAGAGCAAGCACTAAAAAATGCGTATAAATTAGCTCCAAATAATATTAATGTGATGATTGTTTTAGCTAATTTCTATATGAATAATCAGCAGTTTCGACAGGCCAAAGAGCTTGTTAGTGACTTACATGAGTCGACATTTAACGCTGTTGAACATAATCAATTAGCATTGCTTTTCTCAAAGTTACATCTTGTTGAACAGTCTATTTGCCATTATCGTAAAGCGATTGCATTGGACACTGAAAATCATGAGCATTATTACAGTCTTGCAACAGTATTAAGACATGCAGGCGAACTTTTATTAGCAGAGGAAAATCTAAATAAAGCGATTGAATTACAGCCCTTAGATATTGATGCTCATGTACTCAATGTTGACTTGAAAAAACAAACTCAAGATGACAATAGTATTGATCGTTTAACTCAATTACTTGAACAAAATCTTTCACCCAAAGATCGCGTACAGGTATATTTTGCATTAGCCAAGTCGTATGAAGATTTAACGAAATACACGCTATCGTTTGAGCAAGTAAGCTTAGGAAATAAGTTACGACGAGAACATATCAATTACGATGTCAAAACAGATCAAGGCACCATCTCACAAATTACCACTGTCTTTAACAATACATGGTGGAATAATGAGCAGAGTAACATATCAGGCTCATGTCCTAATGACAAATTAATAACACCGATTTTTGTTCTAGGTATGCCACGTACAGGGTCAACATTGACAGATCGTATTTTGAGTTCTTCTAATGATGTTTTTACTGCAGGGGAGCTAAATGATTTTGCTATACAGTTAACTACACAGGTCAATCAACAATCATCCTCTTCGTCTAAAAGCTCATTTATAACCGCTGCAAGCGTAGTCGACTTTAAAAAGTTGGGAAGTGACTATTTATCCTCGGTTTCGGCAAGATTTGAACAAGTGGGTTTGGGAGTGAAAAGTCATTACTTTACTGACAAATTACCTTTTAATTATCTATATATAGGTTTAATTAAAAAAGCGTTACCTCAGGCCAAAATTGTTCATATAAAACGCCACCCTTTAGATACCTGTTACGCGATTTATAAAACATTATTTAGCCAAGCGTATCCATATTCCTATGATTTAGTAGAATTGGCTAAGTATTACACCGCTTATCAAAAGCTTATGGAACATTGGTTAAGCTTATCTGGAATCAATATTCATCAAGTAAATTATGAAAATCTGGTTGCTTCTCCCATTGAGACAGGAGAGAAGTTATATCAGTATTGTGGACTAAAATGGCAAAACGACTTTGTTCTCTCATCAAGTCACCAAGGTAATGTAAATACGGCAAGTGCTAGCCAAGTTAGACAAGCGATTCACCAACATTCAGTACAAAAGTGGCGGCATTATGAAAAACAGCTTGGCCCTTTAAAAGCTCAGTTAGAGCAGGCAGGTATTTGTTGCGATTAACGACTTTAACGATCATATGTTTCTTGGTTTTATTAGTAAGCTGTAGTGTTATTGCTGATGACACCTCTAAAAGTAAACCACGCTCTGTTTTAACTGTTAAACAATTACAAACATTGGGCGCAATAAAAAGTCCATTACCTATGGACGTATTTACGTTGCATGGTGATAAAAAAGAGCTAAAACATGCATTACAGGGCCGTTTTAAGTTATCAGCAGTTAATGGCCAATCTAATCTTAAGCTTACAGATGAAAGTGACGTATATCTATTTGAAAAGCGTACAAGAACCAATGATTTTACTGACCAGAGAGAAACCCTACCTGAGTTAAATATTGAATTTATTCAAGTTAAAAATAAAATTATCCCTGTAAAGCGTAACTTACAATTAACGACTCATCCTCATTGGGATTACATTGTCGGTGTAGGTAATATTTGGCGAGAATTTAATGACAATAACTATTCTCGCATTTCGTTACCATTTGCTTTAGTCGAAAAAAATCAGAATTGTGTACATAACGGTGTATTGAGTTTTTTAATCAATGAGAAACGTCAAACGACCCATTTTTATTATCAAATAAGCAGTGAAACTTGCTTGTATTATAAAGTGGATATGTGGGGAAAAGGGAAAACCGCTTATCAAGAAATAAAAATAATAAATAGTGAGGAGGTGATAAGTACATTTTTACATGAACAGAAACATCAATTAGTTGAGCAACCAATTAATACCCTTATCAAAAAATCAGCAAAGATAAAATTGGATCAACTTTCTTTAAATAATAATATTAAAGTAAGTGATATGAGCAGTTATGGTGTGATTTATAATGACGAGCATTATACTTCTCGGTGTCAAACTCGTTTTGGTGATTACCCCTTTTGCTCGCAACTAGTATTGCCTTCTTATTCAACTGCAAAATCAATATTCGCTGGTATTAGCATGTTATATCTAGCAAAAAAATATCCTAATATATTTGATGAAAAAATTAGCGATTGGATAAAAGAATGCCAAGGTGAAAATTGGCGTGATGTGACATTCTCTCATTTATTAAATATGAGTACAGGAAATTATCAATCGCTTGCTCACAGCCGCGATGAAGGTGCAGAGCATAGTCAAATATTTTTTAAAGCAGAGACTCATCAAGAAAAAATTCATTATAGCTGCCATCAATTTTCAAAACAGAGCCGAGCAGGGAAAAATTTTGTTTATCATAGCTCTGATACTTATTTGCTAGGCAGCGCGCTAGATGCCTTTTTGAAAGAGAAAATGATGGCTGAAAATAAATTCAAAGTAGGAAGTCTATTTGATCTTATTTTTAAGGAGAAAATTTGGCCTGCATTAAATTTGAGCTCTGTTGCATATAGCACTCGACAAACAAGTGACCAATTAAAACAGCCTTTTACGGGATATGGTTTGTTTTTTACCAGAGATGATATCGCTAAACTTACTACATTTTTAATGAATGAATATAAAAAGTCATCAACGTTATTAGCTAGCGCTAAACTTTATGACACCTTATCTAGAAATACCTCTACACAAGATATGAAGAGTCAATATTCATTTATTCATTATATTAATGGCTTTTGGAAACAAAATGTCACGACTCTTTTACAGTGTGAAAAAGAGACTTGGTTACCCTATATGTTAGGTTATGGTGGTATCACAATCGTATTGGCCACTGATAACTTACAATATTATTATTTTAGTGACAGTGACCATTATATTTGGCGTGATGCTATTAAAACACTTCACAATCTGACATCTCTTTGTCGGCAATAACGAGTAAGGCAATAATATGACTGAAACAACATTGAGTGATCTCAATACCGCCAATAAAGTTGATCCTAATAGCATGGTAGCGCGTATCATGTTGGCCTTTTTAACCACTGCCGGTATCTTTTATATCAATATCATGCCAGCAGTTGTTAATGGCTTAAAAGAAGGACTTGCTTTTACTAATCAACAGGCCGGTTTTGTTAGCTCTGCCAATTTATATGGTGCAGCTCTTGGCGCGTTAGCCGCCGTATTTTTAATAAAACGAATCAATTGGCGGCTATGGGCATATATGTTATTGGCCACTTTAGTTGTTATTGATAGCAGTTGTATTTTCATTGAAAATTCAACACTTATGATAAGTGTTAGGTTTATCCATGGAGTAGTAGGAGGATTACTTGTTGGCATCGGCTTTAGTATTATTTCAAGAACAAACGAAGCAGATAAAACCTTTGGTTATTTACTCTTTATTCAATGGGGGTTAGGTGGCTTAGGTTTAATGTACTTGCCTGAACTTGTTCCTCTTTATGGTACAACGGCCTTATTTGTTTCCTTGATTACTTTTACGTTAGTAACGCTGATGATGATGCCATTTATTCCAGAGTACGATATTGAAAGTGTCAATTCTGACTTAACCCTTGATACGCAGCTAAATAAGTTACCTTTATTTTTGAATTTGTTTGGTATCTTTCTATTTCAAGCAGCTAATATGGGACTGTTTGCTTACATGATAGGACTAGGGAAATCAAATGGGCTTGATATTCAGTTTATGAGTCCAGCACTTGCTTCGGCGAGTTGGATTGCTTTATTGGGGGCGTTCTTAGTAATTATTGTTGGTACCAAATTTGGTAGAACATTGCCGTTAATTAGCGCCATTATTATCACCACTATCTGTAGTTGGGTTTTACATTACAGCGAAAGTGAACAAGTTTATCTCATTGCTAATATTATTATCGGTGTAACTTGGGCATTTTCCTTGCCTTATATGTTTGGCATTTGCTCTGAGCTTGACAAAGCAGGTCAACTTGCGGCAATGGGCGGATTTGCTTCTAAAATGGGGTTAGCTACAGGGCCTATGATTGCGGCTATGGTAGTCGGAGAAGATAATTATAGCTTAATCATTAACATTGCTGCTCTAATGTTACTTCTTTGTGCTGTGGCCGTTATTAAGCCAGCAAGACTACTTGATAGAGAATAAATTTTTTTGCATAAGAGAAAGTGAATGATTTTTACTAATATAAGCTATCTCAGATGAACTTAATAATGAAGGTTTCGATAAATTGATCTGTTATTCGCGATCCTAGGTTAAATATGTGAAGGGCAGTTCTCGTTATTAAGTTTCAATTTTATATTGAACGATGCTCAATAGTTTTTGGTTGGCTCGATATCGAATAATTACCGATAGAATCCCTTTGATATGTGCATATTGGCGTGCGTTGAGTATATAACCTTAATCTATATAGGGGCTAAGTTTTATTAATTTATTTATCTTTTAAAACAGTTCAATATAAAAGCAAGTAAAGTCACTTAATCGCTAGGTATAACATGAAAAGCTCTGACATCGTTCAACAAAAATCTACTATTGAAGTACAGTCAAAAATATCAATAATCCGTGAAGAATCAATAAAAACGGACATTGAATTATCAAAAGTGGAAAAACCCTTAATGAGGTATTTCAATTTGATTGATGATGTTAATGAAAGTTATGTATTGGGATATAACTAGTTGAAAAATACTAAAATGGTCGAACATTAACGTTTACTTATTTCATCGCTAAGTTATGTCAAATAATTGCTGATAGGGTTTTATACTTGCTCGTTATTTATTGGCTATTTATCAGTTATATTGCTGCTTTGGTATTTCGAAAGTAATCGTTGGTAAGTACCGTTTTTAACCAAAGTATCATAGGCTTGCTTAAATTTTTGGATTGTATCCTGCTCAGTATTTATATTGAATGCAAAATATCCGATATTTTTATTGTCAATGATATAAGCGTTAGATACTTTGCTAGCAGACTGTCCTTTGTCTTTTAAAGCAAATGCTAATCGAGACTCGGATGATACAATCAAATCAACTCTACCAAATAAAAGCATTTTTACATTCTGAGAAGTGTGAGTCATGCTAGAAATATGTTCATGTTTTGTAAAACCTTTACTGATGAGTATTTTTTCAGACGCGGTACCATTTACCGTACCTACCTTATATTTTTTTGCATCTTCTAGTGTATTAATTACAATGTCGTGACGTTCTTTTAGTTTAAATAATCCAAAGGAATCGCTATATATAGGACCAATCCAATAAAACAATTTTTCCCTTTCTTTAGTACGTAAAGTAGAAAAAACAACTGTGTTTTTTTGGGTTAATGCCGTTTCATAAGCTCTTTTCCAAGGAATTAATTTAATGTCATTTTGTGGACTATTTAATAAGAGGAATATTTCTTGTAATAGATCGATTGATAAACCTTTTAACGTTTGACCTTCTCTATATTCATAAGGAGGATACTCAGCGCCAAGAAATACTAACTTTTCGGCAGCAAAGACATTTGATAAAAATACTACTGTAATCAAATAGCATGTAATAAAAGCATTTTTCAATTTAGCACCTTGTAAGTAATTACTGTAGTGATGAAAAAGTAATGTTTTTTTAAATGTTGTTTTTATCCATTAAACTTAATGTAGTGCAGATATCTATCTTTAATTTTAATAGCGAATCAAAACTCATGTTTTTAGCCGAATATAAACACCTCAGACAGATTCTATTATTGATAATATCACAACAATAATAAGGACCTGTGATGCCTAGTAAATTTAAAAAATCAATTCGAGAGGGCATGTTAATTATACATTTTATACATGACAAACTAATTAAAGGTCAATTTTCGATAGTTATCAATGTTCCTTTTTAATTGATAATAAAGATAAAAAGAGCCAATTCTTAATGAAAAATACTTTATTAAAGTATTCGATAAACTCACATTAAACTTAAGCTCACTTGTACGCTCTTTTAATGGCGTAGATTAATTGTATTTTATTGCACAGCACCTATGGGAGTGTTTATTATTTTGACCGATATTTTTAATTGTATGCACTTGATGTCACATTAATGTCTTCTTCGACGAAAGACTCAAAACTCTGCTTAAGTACTTGTCCATTGGGCCAATACAGTTGAACACTTCCAGTTGAGGGCAAATACCTAGCTGTGTAAAGTGTTCCCCATCCTTGCCATTCACTTGATTTTCTTAAAAGAGGAGATTGTAAAAATAACGGGACTAAGGATCTGTTTTTTAAATTAGGATCGGCCAATCGCGTTGATAAAAATTGCTGGCGAGAATAACTATCGGCAATAACATCCAAGTCTTCAATCACAGTGTTGTTTTGGTGATTGGTAGCAAAAGCCAATGATGTTATCTGTATATCTTCACCTGGGCAAAGAATTACTGTTTTATGGGTGCCTGAACGATCAATTAACGTAATGTTATAGGCCATATGCACAGGTACTCGCTTTAGAACCTTTAAGGCTTCTTCTGTATTGCAACAAAATTCTAAGATATATCTCAATACCAAGGTAATAGCAAAGCCATTGCCATGTTTGTTACGACCTCCATAAGCTAAAGACACAGCAAGTCCATGCTCATTCATACCATCAAGAACTCCCCACAAACAATCTGTCATCGCAATAACTTTTGTGCCACCCCAATTGGTGTGGAGTAATATACGATCGCATAATGTTGCAGGAAAGTCGTAATTTCGGACCAATTCAATAGTCCCTGAAACTCGGCATGCTTGGGAGCAACCAGCACGAAAAATAGGTGGGTTATATAAACTTAGAAAAGCACATGTTTGTTCAGTTCCTCCTAATACATGACATAAAGAGTCATATATGGGAAGGATCTCAGGCATATAATGCTGAAGTTTTTCACGTCCTAATTTCGCAGTAATGACTTCAGGGGCACGACGGACCCAGCGATGATACGCAGGCCAATATTTTGCATACAATAACGACAACTTCTGACCAACAAAATATTCTTGTTGTGAAGAGAAACCTAAAAAATAAGGGGCATTTTTCACTACTTGATATAATTTTTAAATTGAGAAGTAGCGGTTTTTAACCAATTATCGGAAATTTGTTCTGAATTGGTGTTGATATCACTTTTATCTTCAGTATTAGTATCAACAATGATGCCGTCAGATTTAATCACGATATTATTTTTTCCCCTCGTTATTTCAAATACTTCTTTAGCTTCTATATTTTCTTGTATTACTTCTTTTTGTTGAATATTACTCTCGTAAAGAGGAGCTTCATCATTGATGGTAACAACGTCTATGTGGGGTTGCAAAGGTGGTTCTTTAACAGTCGCGTTAAATTGCGCCGCGTTACACTGAGAAGCAATTGAGGCATCTACGTCATGTGATGGTATCGTCATATCATCATCTTTAATGAGTAAAGGCATTACCAAATGGGGTTCTTTAGCTTTAATCGTTTTATCAATTTTTGAAGGCTTTTGCATTGGACCTAAACTATCAAGGTAAGTATTTGTACCCTGTGTTTTATTATAAACACTAAAATTTATCTTGCTGTCTCTAAAGCTCTTTAAAGGTTGACCTAAACTGCGTAACCCAACTTCTCGTTGACGACGTACAAGGTCAAAATCAAGCTCGGTTACCAAGTATTCGTTTGTTTCTCCTGCTTGATGAATAACATGACCAGAAGGGTCGACAATGCATGACTTACCAACGCCACCAACACCTAGTCCATTAATATCTATGATGTAACTTTGAAAAAGTGCACCGCTACTTCTTGCTAGGTTTAATTCAATGTCACGATCGTTAGTGCCAGTTAATACGGGATGCAATATAACTTCAGCACCCATAGTCGTTAATGTTCGAAGGACCTCAGGAAACCACATGTCATAACAAATACATAAACCAAATCTCCCTATATTGGGTACGTCGAAGACAACAAATTCATCACCGGCAGTAATACCTTCTTCAAATGGGCAAAAAGGGAAAAGTTTACGATGTCTGGCGATCACTTCACCTTGTGGATTGATTACAGGAGCCGTATTAAAAATAGCGTTATCGCGTAGTTCAAAAAATGACCCAGGTATTAACCAAATATTGTGCATTCTGGCCATATCACAAAATCTATTTTCAGTGATACCTGGCATGGTTTCGGCAAAATCATGCAAAGGCCCATGAGCAGCCAATTCGCTTATAACAACCATTTCAACCCATGGATATAGACTCATCAAGACATTGAGCTGCTCTTCAATGGCATCAACGTTATTGCCATGCTGCAAATTCATTTGTATACCAGCAATACCAAATGGTTTCATAATATTTTCTATCCTAATAAACGTAGTTAATAAACAGCTAAGGGGGTTTAGTCCTATCTGAAATATAATGTATTGCTGTTTAACTAGTAAGTCATATTTTTCTAGCGTGAAATCTAACAAACTCTATTAAAAAGTTAAAAGGATAAGCTAGATCGTTTTATCGATTATCTATAACCTAAAGTTAATTGTTCTAACTTTGTAATATCGACAGCAGTTTTAATGAAGGTAACCCATAATTTAAGTTGCTTATCTTTGCTTTTATATAACACGTTGTATTTTAAGCTATATAAGTTCAATAATACGCTAGAGAATATCCATATTTTAATTTAATTAAATTAAAGCCAAACGAAAAACTTCTTCAATACATCCAAAATCACTTATTTATAACTGCGTCATAACAATAAGTTATCCGTGTGCTAATCATAGGAATAGCCGAACTGCTGAGTTTTGTTAAATATTAGGTATATTAACTTCATTGCTGATTTTTATTCGTTCTTAAAGTGCAAATAAAAATTAACGAAAAAACAAATATTTTAACACTGGGTATACGCCAGGCCGAAGATGTCGTCATGGACTAAAAGAGGATCTCACTATGAAAAAACTTAATGGTTTAACGGATATATACAAATTCTTTCGCACCTACAAAAAACCAATTTATTTTGTTTCAGCATCACCTTTTAACATATTAGGTTTAGGGCAATTAGTACCAACACTACGTTATATTAATTATTTTGATTGCTTTGATGGTGTCCATCATCGCGTATTTACACCAAAAGATAGGGTATCTCCTGAATTTACCTGTTTAGAGGATGTCGTTAACCATTTGTTAACACATCAAGAGACACTTGATTATATGGCTAAGCAAGAAACCGGAGGCCATGCGTTGGCTGTAATGTTTGATCAAAAAACAGAACAGCTTGTTAAAGACATGGGCATTAATATGGCGATGCCTTCATTTGAATTACGTAACCGATTGGATTCCAAAATTGTTACCACACAAATGGCAAATGACGCGGGCGTCGCAAGTGTGCCTAATGTTTTAGGGCATGCGAGCAATTATCAAGAACTAATGATCTTAGCTAAGTCAGCAAGGTTAGGCACGGACTTGGTTGTACAAACGCCTTATGGTGACTCAGGTAAAACTACTTTTTTTATTTCGACTGATAAAGACTGGCAACAATACTCAAAACTTATTATTAACCAAGAAATTAAGGTAATGAAACGTATTGACCCACGTTGCGGTACTGTTGAGGCTGTGGCAACAAAACACGGTACTATTGTAGGGCCTATTTTAAGCGAGTTGGTGGGGCATAAGGAGTTAACACCATTTAAGGGAGGGTGGTGTGGTAATGAAGGTTTCGTCAATATCCTTAATACAAGTGCTCGAACGAAGTTAGAGCTTATGGTAAAGAAGTTTGGCGAACGTCTTTATAAAGAAGGCTACAAAGGAACATTTTGCATTGATTATTTAATTGATAAAAAAGATGGTCGTATGTATTTGGGCGAGTTGAATCCACGTATTAGTGGCGCTTCTCCAATTACTAATTTACTTACACAAAAGTATGGTGGAGTGCCATTACTCATGTTTCATTTACTGGAGCATATGGGTATAGATTATGAAATAAATATCCGAGAAATTCAAAAACGCTGGCGTGACTATGATACTTGGAGTCATGTTATTTTTAAGCATACAGGTGATGATGTTAGAATTCTTAACCAAGTACCACGTTCAGGTATCTGGAAAACCACTGAAAATAATGATGTGGAATTAGTTCGTCGCACCGCCGATTGGAGCAATGTTTCAAGTATGCACGAAGCATTTTTCCTTCGTATTCTAGGACCCGGTGAATACATCTATAAAGGTGCTGATATGGGGGTTTTACTCGTACGTGGTCATATGCAAAATAAAGGGGATAAGTTAACGCCTCGTGCTAAAAATTGGGTCGCTTCAATGAAAGCACTATTCCAATCGGCTAGCCTTGAAACAGAAGTACATCCGACGTTAAGCAATGATGATATTTTAAATAAAATATTCTAATTTTTCAAAATATTTTATTTAGTCTTATATCAAGTGATGTCATATAATTTTTTAAAATAAAGAAACCCAAAAAATGAATAAAGATAAAATAATGGATATAAAAAAAGAATCAAAACAATTTAACAACGTTTTTAAAATACTACTTATTGGTAGCCTGTTATCTGCTTCTTTCCCTTCATTGACAGCGAGCCATGTGAATGAAACATCGGCAATTGTGCGTTACGATACTATTCATCACCCAGTTTTGGGGACCAAGGGCATGGTATCAAGTCAACGAATGCTTGCTAGTCAAATTGGTGCCGATATATTGGCCAAAGGTGGTAATGCCATTGATGCAGCCGTAGCAACCGGCATTGCCCTTGCCGCAACGCTTCCTCGCGCTGGAAACTTAGGTGGCGGTGGTTTTATGTTGGTCTATCTTGCTAAAGAAAATAAAACCATTGCGATTGATTATCGAGAAATGGCACCAAAAAATGCCCATCGAGATATGTTTTTAGACGAAGAAGGCAATGTCGACAATAAAAAAGCGCAATTTAGCCACTTGTCTTCAGGTGTGCCTGGAACTGTTGCGGGTTTATCTTATGCTTTAAAACAGTATGGCACTATGTCTTGGCAAGACGTTTTACAGCCAACAATTAAATTAGCCGAGCAGGGGATTCTCGTTTCATATGATTTATCTGAAAACCTTAAGAGTCGTCATAATTGGTTGACAAAAAATGCCGCGACAGCCAAAACGTTTTATAAACCAAACGGGACATCTTATGAACCGGGTGAAACCTTAGTACAATCTGATTTAGCATGGAGCTTAAAGCAGTTGGCAATAAATGGGCCTAGTGCATTTTATCAAGGGGCAATCGCCAAGAAAATTGTCGCAGATATGAAAAAGCATGGTGGTTTAATTACACTTGAAGATTTAGCCAATTACCGCGTAAGTGAGCGAGAAGCTATTACCACGACTTATCGTGGCTACCAAGTTGCCTCTATGCCGCCAACTAGCTCTGGTGGCGTTCACATAGCGCAAATGCTGAATATTTTAGAAAACTTTCCATTACGTGAAATGGGAGCCCACAGCGCAGAGGCGACTCATCTATTAAGTGAAGTGATGAAGTTAGCTTATGCGGACCGTAGTGAGTATTTGGGGGACCCGGACCACTTTAATGTGCCTATCAAAGGGCTAACCAGCAAGGCGTATGCAAGAAGACTTGCCAATGAAATATCTTTAACAAAGGCAAAACCGTCGAGTGAAATAAAGCCCGGAAATCCTGCCCCATATGAAAGTCCTGATACGACTCACTTTTCGGTTATGGACTCGCAAGGAAATGCTGTAGCTAATACGTACACCTTAAATTTTTCTTATGGTTCAGGGATTGTTATTCCAGGAACGGGCATATTAATGAATAATGAAATGGACGACTTCTCATCTAAACCTGGTGTACCTAATGCTTTTGGTCTTATTGGTGGTGAAGCTAATTCAATTGCTCCTCATAAGCGTCCATTAAGTTCAATGACACCAACAATGATTTTTAAAGATGATAAACCATATGTTGTTACGGGGAGTCCAGGAGGTAGTCGAATTATTACAACGGTTTTACAGGTGTTGGTTAATGTTATGGATCACAAGATGAATATTGCTGCAGCAGTCAATGCACCACGAGTGCATCATCAGTGGCTACCTGATCAACTTGAATTGGAACCTGGCTTTAGTCCTGACACTATTGAACTACTCAAAAGCAAAGGACAACACATTAAAATGGGAAGAACCATGGGAAGTGTGCAATCCATTATGTATGACAAAGGAGTCTTTTATGGTGTATCAGATCCCCGTAGACCCGATGCCGGTACGGTAGCAGTAAAATAAAGGAACAAGAGAGAAGGATGTAAAAGTCCTTTTTTTTGCCTTAGATTTTATGTATTAGATTTATGTTGATACAGATTTTATCAATGAGTATGAGCAGGTAACAGTGCTTAAGGGGTTCTCTATGTGTAAAGTATACCTATTCAAAATCACGTTATTTTTAGTACTCGTTTTCGCTTCGATTTTACCTTTTGAAACATATTCATTTAATGAAAAAAATAACAAAACTGACACTGTTTTAAAAATAGGAACGATGCATTCACCTCCGTTTTCAATTAAAGGTGATGATGGTCGTTGGACCGGTATTAGCATTGAGCTTTGGCGTGAAATAGCGAAAGACTCAAAACTCATCTATCAATTTGAAGAACATACGCTGCAAAATTTGATCACGGGCGTAACCAATAAATCACTTGACGCTGTTGTAGCCGCAATAACCGTTACTGAGAGTCGTGAGTCAGTAATGGATTTTACTCATCCTATTCATTCAACGGGCTTTTCAATTGCAACAGCTTTAAATGATGATAATAATATCTGGCTAACGACATTCGCAAAATTATTTTCATGGCAGTTTGTAAAGGTTGTTTTATCGCTTTTTGTTTTACTTTTTATTGTTGGTTGGCTGATGTGGTTATTAGAGCATAAGCACCAAACCAAAGATGATGACAGTCATACGATAAGGCATATCAGTGAAGGTTTTTGGTGGGCTGCGGCTACGATGACAACCGTAGGTTATGGCGACAAAACGCCATTAACTAAATTTGGTCGCGCATTTGGTGTGGTTTGGATGTTCACGGCATTAATTATTGTCGCCAGTTTTATTGCTGCATTTACGAGTATATTAACACTGCAAAATATTACGGCGAATGTGCAAGGATTAAAAGATCTTAATCACATGAGAGTTGCCACCGTGCCGGGTTCTACCAGTGAGTCTTTTTTACATCAAAATGGTATCGCAACTCGATCATTTCCTACAGTAAAAGATAGCTTAACAGCCGTTGCTAAAGGGGATGTTGATGCGATAGTTTATGATGCTCCTTTATTACGGTATTTTGCACAAACGGAGTTTGAAGACTTAATTGAAGTTTCACCTGTTACTTTTGAACGTCAAGATTATGGCTTTGCCTTACCTGAAAATAGTCAATTACGCGAACCTATTAATCGTATTCTATTACGCGTGGTAAGGAGCAAACAATGGCGAGAAAAACTTAAACGTTACCTAGGTGAATAAAAAGGAAAATCTAGATTGTTACGATTGTTGATTTGGCACATTTCAATGTTAATAACATTAAAATGTGCTTAATAAGGAATAGAGGGAATAGAATATTCAATGCTCACTAATTGACAAACTGACCCGCCAATTGATTTAGATACTTTTCATTTTCAATGGTCAAAGTACCATTAATAATGACATGTTCAATACCACTAGAGTATCTGTTCCAATGAGAGAAATCGGCATTGGCTCTAAAGTTTTGTGGATCAAATATAATTATATCAGCAAAGTATTCTTTTTTTAATTTCCCTCGTTTACTAAGTCCTAATATTTCAGCTGTTTTTGTTGAGCTTTGGTAAACGAATTGCTCAGTGGTTAATAATTTTTTCTTTAGTACATATTCTTGATATTTTTGTGGAAAACTGGCGTATTTTCTTGGATGACCATTAGTGCCATCCGAGGACGTTACCACCCAAGGTTGTTGCATAAAATACTCGACATCGTTATCAGACATATTAAATGAAGCCACTCTGACTTGACCTTCTTGTACTAAATTTATTGCAGTAGTAACAGCGTCACCATTACCTTGTTGAGCGATATCTTTTAAGGTCAGCCCCACTAATGAAGGGTCTTTAAACGCAGTGACCAATAGTGATTCTGGTCCTCCTCGACGACGGATATTCTCTTTTATCTCGCGATAAAGCTGTTGTTGTAAACTTGAGTCATTTAATCGTTTAAAGAAAGCGGTTTGAGAATCAGCCATTACCCATTTGGGCATAACGGCATTGTGTAATTTTGTTCCCGAGGCTAACCAAGGATATTGGTCTGCACTAATACTGACTCCTTGTGTTTGTGCTTGATTAATTTTATCAACTGCGGCTTTACTTTGTCCCCATACATCAACACCAAGAGCTTTAATGTGAGCTAAATGCAAATGAATACCGGATTGTTTGGCAATATTAATCGCTTCATCAATAGCGCCTAAAAAACCAATGTTAAATGTGCTTTCATCGCGAATGTGGGTATCATAAATCCCCTTGTATTGTGCAGCCACTTCAGCTAATTGCACCACTTCTTGTGTATTAGAATAACTGCCCGGAACATAATATAAACCACTCGATAAACCGATAGCGCCATCTTTCATACCTTGTGCCATTAGCGCTTTCATCTTGACAAGTTCTGCTTCGGTAGCAAATCGTTGTTCTCGACCCATCACTTGTTCACGGATACTGCCATGACCTATATAAAGTGCGACGTTATTGCCAATACCATTTTCTGTTAGTTGCTTAGCTGTTTCTTTAATATTAATGGGTCCTCCGCCATCATTGCCATTAACGACAGTTGTTACTCCTTGTGTTAAATAATTGAGATTATGGTTTTTATCTGGACTTAATAATTCGCTAAGGCTGTGTGTATGAGCATCAATAAAACCTGGACTGACGATCTTATCTGTAGCATCAATGACTTTTTTTGCTTTCACTAAAACGTTTTGGGGATAAATTCCGCAAATGGTTTGTTGGCATATTGCAATGTTGAGCTGTTGCGCTTGGCGCAATTCACCGGTAAATACCGTACCATTTGTGATCAATATATCGACGACAGAAACACCTTCACTTTGGATTTCTGAGCCATTCTCTGATGTACATGATATCAACATTGAGGTGCTGAACAAAAAAGTAAAAAATGAGTTGATAAGTTTATTCATGGATGATTTCCAAATGTTATTTTTTATTGTGGTCAATATCAGATAATAGTGTTTTCATTAAAAGGTTTGATGCTTTAATCGCAATACGATTGATTTCTGCTCTGTCGGTATTATCACCCATCTCATAGGTAATGGCATGAACCTTAAACTTGTCAGCAAAGTATTGTTTTGAGACGCCCAAATCAGGGTTGTTACCGGGTTGCTGTATTACTTTAAAATTTGGCATTTGCTGATCAAGTGTATCCAGCCAATGTTTAACCAAGTATTTTTCTTTAACATCATAATTTACTGGCATCGTATAAAAAATGTCGCGTCGAGTGGAATGAAAGTCAACTGCGAATTTAATTTTTTGACCTTGAGCAACTAATTGATCTAAATAGTTATCTATTTGTTTGGTTTCAATTTGGTTAAATGTATTCCAGTCACGGTTTAAGTCATATCCATTGGCATTGTGACGCCAATTACCGGCAAATACACCATCGGGGTTAATGTTGGGAATGACTAAAATATTATATTTTTCACGAAAGTGACTAGCTAACATATTATCGGCAAGTAAGCTTTCAACAAAAGGAAATAAAGCTAAAGCACCAGTAATTTCAGGAGGATGTTGACGACCTAAAATCACGAGCCATTTATTTCCTTTACCTTTGCTTTCAATTTTATAAAGAGGGCGTCCTTGTGTAGACTTACCTAAAACCTGATGACTGACTTTGCTACTCTTTTGTAATTCTTTTGCCCAATTCACATAATATTGATTATTGATGACCTCTTGGCCGGCAACGATAACTGGCTGAGGAGCAGCAGTAAGGTCCAATATCAAACGTCGACCTTTTAATTGATGTTTTAGGTTCTGCCAAGAATGACCGTTGCGACTAATTTTAGGTGGGTATCGATGTTGGTCACCGCGAACTCTCATGGTAATACGGATGTCTGTAGCTTGGTCAGCTTGTACTTTAAACGCATACCAAGGGCTTGAGTTTATCGGTGTATTTTCCGGTACTAGAGTGATTAAATATTCATTGTTTGCAACTCGAGTACATTCATCCATACGAGCGGAGGCAAAATTTGTGGTGATCCTAACATCACCAATACTACATGCTTGCGCATTTTCACTTTGTTCGCTTTGAGTCGATTTACAAGCGTTCAACAAAACAATTGAAAATAATAATGTGCAAATAAATAGTGGTTTTTTCATTATATTATCTTTTATTTAGAGGATAAAAATGGTTTGACCAGGATTGAATCAAACCATATTAAATAGGTAACTATCTAACGTGTATTAATGTTTAAAAATTGTAATTAATACTCGTATAGAAATATCTAGAACGACTTGAATGTAATGAGCCATCATAGCCAAAAGTATTGTCAGCTAACGGTGGATCTTGATCAAAGATGTTATTGATACCAAAAGATAGACTTAAATCTTCATAGTCCATAAAGTCTTTACGCGTGATATAGGCATTAGCTCGTGTTTGAGATGGCATTTCATAGAAAAATGTTTCGCCATCTACTGTTTTAGAGGCACTGGTATCATCAACTTCGCCAACATATTTAATAAATAGACCCGCTCTCCACAACTCATCGTTAGACTTCCACTTAATTGATGCTGTTGCTTGCCATTCTGGAATACTTGATGTACCAACAATATCACCCACAGCTGTTCCTAATACTTCAGGATCTGCTCCTGCATTGACAATAGTTAATGCATCGCCACCAGCTTCTTGGTCAAATTTTAAGGTTCTTGCACCATTTAACGATAGGTCAAAATTACCAATAGAAGTATCAAACTCGTAATCTACGCTAATATCATAGCCCGTGATTGTTCGTGTATTTAAGTTTTCATAACGACGATTTATTTGAACGATTTCGCCTAATGGATTATCGGCATCAATAGCGCCACGAATCACGTCAGGATGTGACGAACCGTTGCTTCTTAAGATAAGGTCTAAGCGTGAAATATTTTCATCAGAAAGTACTCCAACAGTATCTGTTGTTTCTACTTGCCACCAATCATAGGTGATAGTTAAACCATCAAGCGGTTGTAAGGTTAAACCTAGGCTAATATTTTCACTCTTTTCCGCTTTTAGGTCTTTGTTACCAGAAGTTGATAAGTTGTAATTACCATTTCCTGAACCACCATCAGCTAGGGTGTCAGCGTTTACAACAACATTACCATTAACATCTAATGAGTTTTCAGCAAAATCATCAACACCTGTTGTGAGTGTTGCTCCTGGAGAGTTGATTTGAAGTAAGTTTGGCGCCCTAAAACCCTTAGAAATTGCACCTCTAACTTGTAACATCTCAGTTGGGTACCAAGAAATAGCCATTTTAGGACGAGTAATGTTGCCAATGTCACTAAAGTCTTCATAACGAACGGCTAATTGCATATCCAAGCTATGGATAGCCGGCATATCGGCCAACAATGGTAATGCTAATTCAGCATAGGCAGAAGTTACCTTTCTTTCACCGGATACATCAAGACGTACACTACTACCTTGTAAACTACTAGCATTTACTGGAGTAGAGTTACCTTCAACAAATGGTATAGAGCCATCAAAATTAGACGAGTTATCTTCAATAAGCTCTTCTTTACGCCATTCAAGACCAAATGCAAAACCTGCATCTCCACCTGGTAATTCAAACAAATATGGATTTGACGCTTTAAAATCAACTAAGGTTAACTTGGTTTTAGCACTACGTACTGATTTTGTTAAGAAAGGGTCGATGCTTGACTGTGGATTTGGTGTTAAATCTATAATACTCGATGGAATACTTGGGTTTACACCTGTAAATGGATTGTAAGCGTCTGCTGTATCTAAACTAAGTTGTGCTAGTAATAAAGGAGAACTAATACGGTTAGTGGCAACATCATCAGTTTCTGCTTCACTGTACAGTACTCCAGTATCCCAATCCCAATCATCATAAGTGCCACGTAAACCATTTAAAAATCGGAAACTGGTACTTTCAACTTCAACTTGTCGAGGACCTACATCTGTTGGACGAATTCGTAAGTTATAATCAAGGCCTTCAACAGGTACAAGATCAGTATCTAATCCAGGAATTCGATTCGGGTTAATACGACCATCAGCAAAATTTACTGGACCAAACGGGTTGTAATAACTATGGGCTGGAACATCAAAAGTACCATTACTTAAAATAGCCGATTGTTCCCATTGACGTTTAGCCTTTGAACGATAATAGGTACTCTCGTTGTAATACTCCATATCGCCAAATTCATGGCTTAAGCTGGTGTATATATTAATACGGTCAATATCAGGCACTAAGGTACGTTCTTCATTACGATTTGGGCGCAATGCTCTATCATGACTACCGGCAGCATCAAGACATACATCACCCATAACACCGGCGCCATTTGCTAAAGCACCACCACCACAACTACTTGCATCTTGTTGTTCACCGGCATTATTAATATAAGACACAGGGCGAATAATGTAATCATCAATGCTGCTACTTAGTCCAATATAATGTAAATCTGCCCACGGCTCTAAAGTCGAGCGATTGTCAAAATCTGTGTCGTCAGCAAAAAATTCTGGCGCTCTTGAACGTAAATCTTGATTACTGGCATATTTCTTTTCTGAAGCTTGAATACCGTTTTTCTTGGCGTAATTTGCACTAACCATGAAAAAGGTTTGTCCGTCGTTAAATTCAAAGCCTTTGTTGCCAGATAGAGTAAAGTCGTCACGATCGGTACCTGATTCGGAGCCATAACGTACTTTAAAACTACCACCTTCATAGCTATCTTTGGTGACATAATTTATCACTCCGGCTACAGCATCAGAGCCGTATAAGGCACCTGCACCATCACGTAAAACTTCTACTCGTGAAAGACCAGATATCGGTAACGAATTTGAATTAACAGAGGTCACAGGAACGCCAAAATTTGTCTGTGTGATTGGATGATTAACCATGCGGCGACCATTAAGTAGTACTAAAGTATTCCCTTCACCAATACTACGTAAATTTACTGAGCCTACATCTCCACGAGCGGCGTTGGTACCTGTATTTCCGCCACGAGTTCCGGTAAAGCCAACAGCACCTATCTGAGGAATAGAGCGTAGTAGTTCATTACCATCTAACGCTCCTGTTGCGGCAATATCTTCGGCATTTAGTTCAGTAACAGGTAGAACACTTGTCATTGTACTGCCTTTGATATTTGAACCGACCACTGAAATTCGCTCAACGCTAGCTTCTTTGTCAGCCTCTTCAGCATGTAACAGTTGCGGAGATAAAGCCGCTATTAAACATAAACTCAAATGCGTTAATTTATGTTTAGTCATTGATTTGCTTTTCATCATATTCACCTTGTTATTCCTGTTATCATAATTAGTCCGGTTTTTTATTACTGGATCTTATTTCTATTAATAACCATGAACCAAAAGTCATTTTTAGACAATTAACAGTTTGTTACTCACCCATAGCTTTTGGTTATAGCCCTGTGGTGACATGGATATAACCTTCATACAGTTGATCGTTAATATATTAAAAAGTAGTTTGTTTTTTTGTTATTTGCATAGCTTTAATGTCGTTATATTGTGGTCATTTAATTTTATATACCAATGGGTTAATCAAATTCCCCTTACCAGATGTGAACTAAAACGACTTGGGGTAATAATTTTTGATTGGTGATGTACAGCAATAATGCGTAAAAAAAATTGCCTGTTACTAATGCAATATGTTTGTTTTAAAAAGTATGAATTTTCCAACGTAATGCACTGCTATAAAAAGTGGAAAGGACTAGTTATTATTTTGTTGCTGGAGAGGTAGTAGATTTCTAGTAAGGTTAAGTATTAGGACTGCATTGTTAGTGACCGTTAAATGATTTTATTTATAATTTCTTTGCTTTAGAGGTATAACATTTCTACTAAGGCTAAGTATTGTAGCTACATTGTTAATGACCGTTAAATGATTTTGTTTATAATTTCTTTGCTTTAGAGGTATAACATTTCTACTAAGGCTAAGTATTGTGGCTACATTGTTAATGACCGTTAAATGATTTTGTTTATTAATTCTTTGCTTTTGAGGTATAACGTTCCTACAAATGCTAAATTTTTGGACGGCGATGTCAGTAATAGTTAAACGTTTATTTATTAAATTATTGTTATTAAATCGCCATGATTGATCACTCTGATCAAGACCTTTTTTGTTTTTTCTCATGTCTTTTAACTGCAACACATAACCAAAGGTTATTGAGTGCCAAACATTTACTATTGTTGATCTCTTTATCATTACATTATCTTAAGAAGTCTTAACGATACAAGGTAATGGCTTTCGCATTTAAAATTTATTCTTATCCATTACTAAAAGAACAGTGTTAGTTGTTATAGTGAAACGTTCGAAGGTTTGGCTATCAGCTTATTTTTTATAGGGAAAACAGGTGACTCAGCACTTTTCAAAATGTTTGCAAATGGAAAAAATTGCATGTCGTTCTCAATGAGACAACATAATTTTCCCTTAACCTTTAAGATAAAGATACTCTTATGAACAGAAAACAAAAAATCATTCAAAGCGCTATCCATGCCAATATCATCGACAGTAATTTAACCGCCATTGGCATCATGGATTTAAACAGACTACAGAAAACCGTAAAAGATGCATATGCTGCCTTTCCTGAAAATTTTTATCACACCTTTGCCGTTAAAGCGAATGCCTTAGTTAGTGTTTTATCTTCATTACGTGAATTTGGTATGGGTGCAGAAGTAGCCAGTCCAGGCGAGCTTTTAATTGCTTTAACTGCAGGCTATACCGCTGAGAGTATTATTTTTGATTCTCCTGCTAAAACCATGGCTGATTTACGTACCTGTATCCAGAGTGGCATTTCAGTCAATATTGATAACTTGCAAGAACTTGCGCGTATCGATAAGTTAATGATTGAGTTTCCTGATACAAAATCAATCATTGGTTTTCGCGTCAATCCACAAATTGGCAGTGGAAAAATAAGCTCAACAAGTACTGCCACAGCCACTTCAAAATTTGGTTATGCCATGTCAGATGGCGATAATAGACAAAATTTAGTTGATATTTATAAGGCTCGACCATGGTTAAAAAGCATCCATACACATACTGGCTCGCAAGGCTGTGAACTTGAACTCATGGCGAAAGGTGTTGCTGAGATTACTGAACTAGCTGAAGAAATTAACCACTTTATTGGACATCAACAAGTTGTACGATTAGATATTGGCGGTGGATTACCCGTAAACTTTGCCAGTGAAGAAATAAGTCCTACTTTTAAAGAATATGCCGATGTTTTAGAAAAAAAAGTTCCTTTACTTTTCACTAACAAATACCAAGTAAAAACGGAATTTGGTCGCGCAATTGTTGCTAAAAATGGCGTTATTATTACCCGCGTTGAATATACAAAAAACTCTGGCGGAAGACACATTGCAACAACTCACGCAGGAGCCCAAATTCTTACTCGTACTGCATTTTTACCTAAATCATGGCCACTACGAGTAACAGGTTTCCTACCTACAGGCGAGGAGAGGTCAGCTATAACATCAGATGTTGTTGCTACTGACGTCGCGGGTCCTTGTTGTTTTGCTGGTGACTTGATTTGTATTGATCAGCAACTACCAAAATTGGAGGTCAATGACTACATTATGATCCATGATACTGGCGGATATTACTTTAGTAATCATTTTGATTACAACAGCTTACCCCGTGTTGGTGTATATGCCGTTTCAGGCGAAGATGATCATTTAACAATTGAATGTATTCGCAAAGCTGACTCGATTGAAGATGTCTTAAACAAAATGTAATGTGACAAATTTCAGCGAGCTGCTAAAAAAGTACAAAGCTAATTTTAATTTTACTCAAGCGGATTTTACTATGTTTAAAAAACAAATAATCACCTGTTTAGCACTTTTATCTGCGTTATGTGCGCATAGTAAAGACGTTATTAAACCAATTAAAGGCCCTTATAATATGGGCAGTGACGGTATTGTTCGTTACGAAGATGTCTTTCATCCCGTTGTCGGTAAAAAAGGTATGGTGTCTTCTCAAAATACCTTAGCTTCGCAAGTTGGTATAAATATTCTTAAGCAGGGGGGAAATGCCATCGATTCTGCTGTAGCTATGGGATTTGCATTAGCCGTAACTTTACCTAGAGCGGGTAATTTGGGCGGAGGCGGCTTTATGGTGTTACATTCGGCTAAAACAGGAAAAACTGTCACCCTAGATTATAGAGAAGTTGCACCAAGTGGTGTAACTGCGCAGCACTTTTTAACGGCTGAAGGGGAAAGAAGTAAGAAAACTAAAAACTCTTGGCATGCGATGGGCGTACCAGGTACGGTCGCAGGTTTATATAAAGCTTGGAAAGATTATGGCAGCGGAAACTTAACGTGGAAACAAGTATTAAAGCCTGCTATTGAACTTGCAACACAAGGGTTTGAAGTGAATTATGATCTTGCTCAATTAATTTCTAAAAAGCGTCATTGGCTCAAAGAAAATAAAGCAACAGCAAGAGCTTATTTTAAAAAAGATGGTAGCTTGTTTCAAGCCGGTGATTTGATGAAAAGACCCGGTCTCGCTTGGTCATTAAAGCAAATTGCAATTCATGGTAAAGATGCGTTTTATAAAGGTGAAATTGCGAATAAAATTGTCGATGATATGAATCGTCATAAAGGACATATTGGCTATGACGATTTAGCCAATTATAAAGTAAAAGAACGTGAAGCTATTGTTGGTAATTATCGTGGCTATCAAATTGCTTCAATGCCACCACCGAGCTCAGGTGGTGTTGCTATTGTGGAAGCTTTAAATATCTTAGAAAACTTTCCATTGTCGGATTGGGGTCCCTCAGCAAAGTCACTACATGTTATGGCAGAAGCTATGAAGTTAACTTTTGCTGATCGCGGTTTACATATGGCAGACCCCGATTTTTACGATGTGCCTATTTCTTGGTTAATTGATAAGACTAGAGCCAAAAAACTCGCTACCAAAATTGATTTAGACAGAGCAAAGCCATCTATTGAAATTAAAGGTGGCGCATTGCCTACCGAAGGGCCTTCTACTACCCATTTTTCAGTGATAGACGCAGAAGGAAATGCCGTCTCAAATACTTATACACTCGCCGCTTCATTTGGCACAGGTAAAGTCATAGAGGGCACTGGAATTTTAATGAATAATCAATTGTATACTTTTTCTGTAAGAGCAGGAATACCAGGCGCTACGGGCTTTATCGCCAGTAATGCAAACAAACTTGAAACATTTAAAAGGCCGGTAAGCTCTCAATCACCAACCCTAGTGTTAAAAAATGGAAAGCCCTTCCTATTAGTAGGTAGCCCAGGCGGTAGTCGTATTATTAATGTCGTACTACAGATGATAGTTAATATTATTGACCATAAGATGAATGTTGCCGAAGCAACAAGCCAACGTCGTATACATCATCAATGGTTACCCGATAAGTTAGAAGTAGAGCCAGGTTTTAATAAAGATACCATGCAATTATTAATCGACAAGGGACAAAATGTTGTTGAAACGAGAACGATGGGAAGTTCCCAATCTATAATGGTGGGTGATGGTTATTTTTTAGGGGCTTCTGATCCAAGAAGGCCGAATGCAAAAACAATCGGTTTGAATTGAACACTTAACTTACGATAAAACAAAAAATAACAATTAAAATGAGCCATAAGTATGAATATTGAAGTCAACATCATTGAAACATTAGCGGTAGCATTGCTAATCTTATTTTCAGGCTATTTTTTTAATAGTAAAATAGCATTTTTGCGGAATAATAATATTCCAGAGCCAGTCGTTGGCGGCATTGCTTTTTCTATACTTGCAGCATTTGCTCATTCATTTTTTAATATTAATTTAAATTTTGATATGAGCCTTAAGAATCCGTTAATGACAATTTTTTTCACTACCGTTGGGCTAGGTGCTAGTTTTTCATTATTGCTCAAAGGTGGGCCAAAAGTTGTTTTATTTTTAGCGGTCGCTACCTTGTATTTAATAGTTCAAAACGCCGTAGGGGTTTCTTTAGCGCTAGTATCGGGATTAGACCCCTTAATGGGATTAATTGGAGGGTCGGTGACTTTATCTGGAGGTCATGGAAATGGTGCCACCTATGCTGATTTATTTATTGCTGAATATAATATGCAGTCTAGTGTTTTCGAATTAGCTATGGCGGCCGCAACGTTAGGGTTAGTACTCGGTGGATTAGTTGGTGGGCCTGTCAGTAAGCGTTTAATAAGTCGTTATAATTTAAAGGCAGATGCATACGACGAAGAGCTTGATGACACAGTCACCTTTAACCCAGATGACCATGATTTGGTTACTCCTAAAAAAATGATGGAGACTTTATTTGTTATACTACTTTGTATGGTTTTTGGTCATATTGTTTATTTAAGTTTAAAGGGGGCAGGGATCGTATTACCCGCTTTTCTAATTCCTTTATTATTTGGTGTACTTGCGACGAATGTTTGTGAACTTTCAAAAAGATATACAATAAGTCGCGCGTGTATTGATTTATGGGGAACCATGGCTTTATCGATATTCCTCGCAATGGCATTAATGTCGTTAAAAATATGGGAATTGGCTAACTTAGCGGGACCTATGGTGGTGATTATATTAATTCAAGCCCTCATGTTAATGGTATTTGCCTATTTTATTACCTTTAGGATCATGGGAAAAAACTACAATGCAGCGATTATTGCGGGTGGTCACTGTGGCTTTGGTTTAGGCGCCACGCCAACAGCGGTAGCTAATATGGAGTCTCTTGTTTCTCGTTATGGTCCATCTCCTCAAGCTTTCTTAGTTGTACCGTTAGTTGGGGCGTTTTTTATTGATATCACCAATGCACTCGTTATTCAATTATATTTAAGCTTGCCATTTGTATCGGGTTAGTGGTGTATTAAGCTTGTCGTTGGTTGATTTTAACAAAACAGGATTATTGAGATGCGGTTAAGACATATAGAAATATTTCATGCAATATATACAACAGGCTCAATTACTAATGCCGCTAGAGTTTTACATGTATCGCAACCGTCAGTTAGTAAAGTATTGTCTCATGCAGAAACACAATTGGGTTTTAACTTATTTGAACGCGTAAAAGGAAGGCTAATTCCTACCAGTGAAGCTGAAATGATGTTTGGTGAGGTAGACAAAATATATCAGCAAATGCGCGCAATCAAAAATACAGCTAAAAACATTAGAAAATCAGAATTTGGAAATATTAAATTAGGGGTAACTCCTGCTCTGGGTTTAAATGTAGTGCCAAGTGCGGTGGCTGAATTTCACAAAAAACATACAAATGTCAATTTTGATATTATTACAGTCCATAATGACTCTGTTATGCAGTCACTTCTCGAACACAAGTGTGATTTAGCCGTTTTATTTGCGCCTAAAAGCAGACCTAATATCTCGAGTATTGAGTTGTCAAAATCAGAATTGGTCATTGTCTACCCTAAGGAAAAGTTTCCTCAATGTCCCGATAAGCTAACATTGAAACAACTAGAAGAGTGTGAATTTGTTGATATAAATGATAGTGGTCCGTTAGGCGACTTGTTGTGGTCAAGGATGATGGAAGAACATGTTTTTCCCAAATCAAGTATAAAAGTTCAGACATACTCAATAGCGACAAAATTGGTAGAACAAGGTATAGGACTGTGTGTGGTCGATAAACATACCGCGCAAAGTGCTTTATCAGAGAACATTACTATTGCTTCTTTTGATCCTCCTCTTACCTTTACCATCAATGCCTTACATCTCGATAATAGTCGCTTATCTAGAGTTGTAGATGATTTTTTACCGGTTTTACTGGATAAAATTAAAGGCTAGCACTAATGAAAGTTGATTAGCTGATAGTTAGGCAAAAATTATCTTTATTTGTAAATTTCTGCCTAACTATCAAGTGTGTTTTACACTTCAGTTAAAACTACATCAATAATTGTTAATCTTTATCATTGTCTGTCATTCGTTGCAGTCTATCTCCATTAACATCATGAATATTGGTTGTGTAATACTCCAGGCTGTAATTAATGTTCAGTGAAAAATATAGGCTTTGATTTAGATGAGTTTTTATTGCTGTTTCTAACTCTTCACTTAATTTTTGTGTAAATGCTTTATCCCGATGTGGTTTAGTTAATAACGAGACCGTAATGAGTATGTGGGAATATTTATATACAGAGCAAGGATATGCTCTAGACTTGCATTCTCCTGCACTTATGTCTTTCTCATTGATGACCTTCTCTATAGCATCAAATATTTTATTATTATCTATATCCAAATTATCAGAATACTTTATTTCCACATGAGGCATACGAATATTTTCCTTAACCATGAATCGGCTTATAATGGAGACGTTTCAGTAATATCCGCCTCCTAGAAATGTAATTCACATTATATCTTATGACATTAAAGTTTACTCATATATATACACTGAAATGCACTTAGAACTGCATAATATTGTGTATACATTAGAGCTGTTTAATTATTCCCAATCCAATTCAGTCCAATCCAATCCAGTGCAGTTATTTGATTCAGCTATCTTGATACCTTAGGTTGTATTCGTTTTACCTTATAAAACGCTACATCAAATAGAATAGGGCTCTTGATGGCGGACTATTACTCCGCGGTATTCGTTTTCTTATAAACTTGCTTCATTACAGGATCAAAGGATTCAGGGCGAATATTACCGATAATATTGACAAAAACAGCTTCATCATCAGAGAGAGACAATACAACTAAGCCATCTATAACCTCACCATTGGATTTGACAAACATCAAAGAATAATCCGCTGACTCATCATCGTTTACCCTTACTATGGGCTGCCAACCATCGGCTCGTAAATTAGCCTGCGTTTCAGTGAAGTTATCTTTGAAAATATCGCTGTTATCTTCAACTTTATAAACGCTTATACGGACCCCTTCAACGTCATTCAATAGCGCATCAACTGCAGGGTCTTGCTCTTCATCCATAATCCAGCGAGCGGTTCCTATGGCTAATGGCCCCAATGATAAGTTTGTTTCATTGTCTGCTTGCCACCAATAAGGAGAATCGATATTGGCATATCCTGCATGGTTGTGTAGTCCACTTGCGGTAATACCACAGCCGGTAATAAAAAAGCTTGCTGCAATTGCCGATAGTAAAAATAATTTCTTTAGTAGAAGATTCGTTAATTTCATATTTTTCTCGTTAGTTAATATCAACATCGATGTTTAATGATTCTGTCACTTTATTAATTTGTGCAGGGTCGATTTCGCCAACAATATTAATGAATACGGCTTCTCGTTCTTCATTTTCGTCTTTATTTTTTATTACCATAACCACTAACCCATCCATAATGTCATCGGTAATCTTAGTGAATACCCTAACTTTTTCATCCTCTTCATTTACAGATACAATGGGCAACCAACTTTTAGCTTGAATGTCTTTGCTAACTTTTGCGACTAAGTCTAATGCTGGCTTGTCATTTTCTGTCATATTATAAATTTGTACACGTACTGCTTTTAACTTACTGATCAATTCTGATGCATCGGGATCTGACATATTCATTTTACTGATAAAACCAAGCATGGTTTTGTTTAAATTCACCATAACCCTTGGCTCACCATAAACGGATTCGAGGTTGGTGAAGTTGACATAGCCACGCTCTTTCGTTATGTCACTCGCAAAAGATGTACAGGCAATAAATAATGATGAACTAATGAAAATGACAGCTGATAATAATTTTTTCATGATGTTTCCTTAAAATGATTAAGTGGTTTAAACAAGCTTTGATTTAGTGGTTGATGAATGTTTTCATCAAATGTTTGTTTGATTTTATGTGCAGATTTAGTTTTAGCGAATGAAATATATTGCAAGGCAATAGAGAGCTCTTGTTGAGCATGTTTTACTTCAGCTATCGATGGTTGCTGGTTTTCTGACGTATTTATATTATTTATATTTAGTAAAGCTACTGCGGTAATTGTTGCGGCTAAAGCGCTCACACTCTTCCAGTTAAGGCCAAACTTTCCAAGTACAATATTATTGCTTTGCTCTTTTTTGGTAATAGCTTGTAATTTATTTACTAAATTTGTAGGTATAGGTTGTAAGCCGATTTCGTCAAGATGTTGCTCTATATGTAAAGCTCGCTCCATATCGGCAATCTCTTGTTCACTACACTTTTTGTCATCTAACTGGCTATCATGACTTAATACTCTCGCTAGTACTCGAGAGTCAATTGATACGCTATTTTTAGTTAAAAAGTTATCTAATGGTTTCTGCCATGAGTTATTATCATTCATGGATATTCTCCTTTAATAAACTTCTTAATTGAAGTCGTGCCCTATGTAAATATACCTTCACTTGACTGGTCGTTAGATTAAGTGATTGCGCGGCAATATTCTGGCTATTTTGTTGCACATCACAAAGCATGATCAGTGAACTATAAGGTTCCTTCAATCCGGAAATTGCCTTGCTTAACCAAGTGCTTAATTGCTGATGTTGCAAGTTACCCGCTGGTTCTTGATGGACTTCGGTTACTTGATGATCCACTTCCACTTGACTGAATTCTTTGCGTTTACGCAACTTATCAATGCAAGCATTACGAGTTACCGCCGAAAGCCATGGAGAGATTTTTTCAAGTTCTACTTGCTCAAAGTTATTCCATAGACGAGTAAAAACATCTTGAGTAATATCTTCTGCTTCATGTTGGTCGCGCAAAATATATAAGGCCAGCGAATAAATACGCTGTTGATGCTCTGCGAGTATGTTTTTAAATTTATTTCCTTTCATAGTTATATTTACGCACCAACTTGTGAAAGGTTACAAAAAAATTTATTTTTTTGGCATTTATATAAAATGATGGCTTTAATAATTGCCTCTTAAGGTTGTCAAATTTAATTATAAGCGAGAAGAATAACACTTTATCCTTGATCTACAATTGTGCTTTGTTTGATTGTTTTGT
>Ga0209292_1000122_pt1 | contig 110458 bp, 122 predicted proteins | sample GOMGulsemesocosm_2_FD_184634 | JGI IMG/M metagenome (GOLD analysis project Ga0209292, IMG submission 184634) | Methane-oxidizing microbial communities from mesocosms in the Gulf of Mexico - GOM9C Gulf of Mexico (SPAdes) (version 2) | ecosystem: Environmental > Aquatic > Marine > Cold seeps... | reverse complement strand
AAAATTAATTTTCTATAGAAAATGATTGTTGAAAAATAAAAACCCATGCCATTGAAAATAAATAACTTTAAATATCAATATATTATGTAAATTAAAAAATATGCCAAGTTTTTATGAGAAAGCCGTGCTTAGAATGGTAATCGATTAAGAATGAGAGCTCTCTTTATAATGAGTTTATTTTTAGAAAAAAAATAGTGTAGATACCTATGCTCTTTGGAGAGGACTTAAAAATAGGAAGGTATTACTTATTCTGCGTAACATCAGTTAATAGGTTGGCTTATTAATTGCGGCAAGTTATTTAAGGTGTTAGGCTGTTTTGATGAATAGCTTGTAGAATATGCCTCAAGTTACATGCCTCGATTATTTTACAGTAAGGAATAACTCGCTATGAGTATACGTCTTAGATTAACGTTACTATTGATGTTTTTATTTACCTCTGCCATTGGAAATACTACTTTTATTTTTATGCTGGAAAGTTATGGAGAAGATAAATTACAGTGGGTTATTCATACGCATGAAGTGATTATTGAATCTGAGAAACTATTAAGCACGATGACGGCCGCTGAAACAGGTCAGAGAGGCTTTTTACTAACCCGTAATCCCAGTTATTTAGAGCCTTACCATTCCAGTGTATTTGTATCTAAAACACATATTGAAGTATTAAAAGCATTAACAATAGACAATCTAAGTCAGGTCGTCCGTTTAAAGAAAATTAGTGCCTCTATGGAAAAAAAGTTTAAAGAATTAGAAGCTACTATCTTGTTAAGTCAACAGGGTAAGCATGAAGAGGCGCTTAGGCTTGTTCAGGAAAATTTAGGCAAGAAATATATGGACAGTATAAGAGCTGAATTGCTCTCTTTTAAAAATGCAGAACTGTTGTTATTAGAAAAAAGAAAGGGGGACTTTAGAGAAAGCAAAGCACAGGTAACCACTTTGATTGTGATTGAAATTGTATTCTTTATTTTTATGGGATTTTTAACCGCCTTTTTTGTGAAATGGAATTTATTTAATCCATTAAATCTATTGATGAGCTGTACAGAAAAAATGGAAAAGGGCGAAAAACAAAATATTGCAGACTTGTTGCCTAATGACGAAATGGGATATTTACTGTCACGTTTTTATCAAATGAGTGAAAAAGTCATGGAAGAAACAGAGTTATTAACCTATAGCGCCAGCCATGATGAATTAACCGGCCTAAAAAATAGGTCAGGAATATACAATGAAATCAACGAGTCGATACTCAGCCTAGGCAAGAAGAAAAATAAACTAGCGGTTATTTTTATTGATCTCAATAAATTTAAGCAACTGAATGATACTTTGGGGCATGATGCAGGAGATTTCATCCTTAAAGAGACTGCGGAGCGCCTTGAAGACGCTGTACGTTCTGAAGATTTAGTGTTTCGTTTAGGAGGGGATGAGTTTATGTTGGTGATAAAAAATCTTCATGATGTCACTCAAGCTGAAAATATCGTGACTAAAATCATCAGTCGCTTTGAAGCCCCCGCTGTTTTCAATGGGCATTCGATTGCTATTTCACTGAGTATCGGTATTGCTATAGCGCCTGATGACTCAACTAATGCGGATGAAATGATGAAACTCTCCGATATTGCCATGTATCAAGCGAAACGTGATAAAGAGGTGCTGTATAAATTTTTTGATAAAACAATGTTGAAACGTGAAAGTGATGTTTCGGCATCCTAATCGATTCAGTGTCGCCTGCCATAGTCTACTGCGCCTTTTGAGCTAAATTTTTCATACTCTTATTCTCAATCGCCTGCTTGGGAATATCTGTCTTCAAACTCTGCTTGAGCCAATTTTTAGGCGCGCAGTTTTTTTTAATAAGCCGCGTAAAGGAAAAAGCGCATCGGATTTAGGCTCTGCTTTTTTCCCTATCTGTTCTTGGGCTTTTTTATAAGCGGCTTGTTGTTGCATATATTGCTGTTTGGCAAACTTATCACGTTGCGCTTCAGCTGCTTGTTGCTCTTGTGCTTTTTGTAATTTTTCTGCGGGGGTCAGGAGTTTTTTCGCAGGGACTACAGGGGTGAAAGTATCGTCTAAAACGGATTTTACCACCGCTTGTAAATAGCCGATTTTAGATTTTATGTTCTTGGATTTGAGAGCCACTTGCATCACGTCTAAAACCGCGACTTGTTGTGGGTCGGTGAGTTTGGATAACTGTTTTTTTGCGGCGTTTTTTTCTTGTTGGCTAAATAAGGCTAAATCAACCTCCACTGGATTTTTTGTGGTTGTAGTCTTTTTTATAATTTCTGTTTTATTCTCTGTAATAGAGTCTGCAGGTTTGCTTAATCTTGTTGGTGCATCGGTGCAGATACTTGTTGGTGCAGATTTGCTTAATCTGTGATTATTCGTGGCTTTCGTGGGCTTTTCTTTCGGTGCTTTGAGTGAGGCTAAAGCACTGTTCAGTAAATTAAAATCTACTTCGTAATGTGTGCGCGCGGGGATTTGTTTTAGCTCGGTGCTAATAAAAGTCAGCTTGGCTAAAATACGATGTTTTAAGCGGCGGAATGAATGAATGGAGATATGCAGTTCTGTGGCAAAACTTTGATCGGTTTTATAAAATTGTTTGCCCATTTTTTCGCGCCAATACAGGATTTGGCTTACATACGCGGCGGCGGTGTAGTCATAGTCAACAAGGGACATTAGAGAATTACGAATCAATAACACGGAATCGTTTTGGGGTAATATTACATGGTTTTGTACAGTCATTTGCTTCACTTATTCCTGAGACTACAAGCAAAGCATTGAGGTTTCAATCGGAATCGACTAAAATTTTCTTAATGCCTTTGCCATAGCTGGTATATGGTTAGGGTTAGTCCGCATATAAAACTTTCCTAGAGTTTTGTATGCGGCATCTCTTATTAACATACCATTAAGTTATTCAACTGTCCTGTTTTTTTATTTTCCATGAAAAAAATTAAAGGCACTTCCAGCCCAAATCTCCTTCCTACTTTTAATTGACACAAACCTAAAAACACCTTATAAAAGTGACTGAGATATTTCGTTAGCCTGTGTTTTTATGTGTGTCATATCAATATAAGAAATTAATGGATTCAAGTAAGTAAAACAGCAGTCAACTTACTTAATTTTCAGGCTAATACTATGAAATATTGGAGAAAATAACCAGTAATATTAGTATCAAAGCAATATGCTTTGAATAATCGATAAATACTACAGAATATCAGAGCTAAGTGATTGATAATAATATTGTTAGGTTCTGAATAAATATGCAAAGGAGACTGTATGGGCTTTTCATCAAAAATAAAAGAACAAATAATGGTCGATACAGCAAGGCATTGCTGTGTTTGTCATAGATATAAAGGTGTTAAGGTTGAAGTTCACCATATAGAGCAAGAAGCACTTGGTGGAAAAAACACGTACGATAATGCTATTGCTGTTTGTTTTGATTGTCATGCAGATGCAGGGCATTACAACTCACAACACCCAAGAGGAATAAAATTTTCTCCCAGAGAACTTAAAAAAGCGAAGGAAAGCTGGCTTAAAATCGTTCAACAAAAGAACATTAAAGAGCCTTCTGAACCTGATTCATTTTTATGCCAGTATTTTGTATGTAAAAATTATGAAAATCTTATTGAAATAGGCAAAGGTGATTTATCAAAATTTCCAATAGATAATCCACTACTTATAAAAAATGAAATCTTTGATTCTTTGAATCAAATTATCGCAAATCATCCAGAAAATTATCGACATGCAAATGCTTGGGGAGAGGAGTATAAAAATAAGAAAGAGTACCTGAAGAAATACCCAGATTCTCATGTCATCAGTGGGAGAGGTGGTGATTATGCATACTTTCAAGTTGTCAGAACGCCAACTCAAGATGAGTTGAATAGGTATGTATTAAAAGATGGACTGCTTAAGTTAATGGTTCAGCATAATCTGCCTATTAAGGATGTTTCATCTATAGTAGGCTGTTATGAGGATGCTTGTGCGGGAATAGAGCTTCAAGAAGAATATATTTTCAGAAAGTTATGGTGTGCTTTTCTTGTAATTACTAACATTTCAGATAATCCTATTGCACTTGAAGAAATCGTTGGTGAGGTTAATTTAGAAAATATTTTTTTACCATTTTCTCAATCGGGTAATTTATCAAAAATTAACCTTCCAAAAATGCCGATAAAACCCAATACATCAGTTTTACTGCCTATTTCAATTACTCTACCTCCATTGTATTCATTGGATATAGATGAATGGTCGTCAACAAGTAGTGATAGATTGCAGGGTGAACAGCTTCAAATAGTTACTCATGACTCTATAACACTCAAAAATATACATGATTGCTTGACCTTCGGAGGACAAATAAACCCTACCGAAATACGATATAGATTAAATGGAAATATCTACTCACAAGGTGTTCATTCGTTTGATTTAACTAATTTGTATAGCATTGATAGGCATTGGGAGTGTGGTTCATGTCCACATCTGTTTTTTGTGAATAGTAAAATTTCTTATGTTAGAGAGTTATTACCACACTGTGAAAATCACATTGGTGAAGATAGTTTTATTATTCCTGAAAATGTCAGCTCTATTGTTATTTCTGAAATAGAAGATGAAATAACAGAGATAAAAAGTATTTATATAAATGATGTTTTATATAAAGAAAACATAACTTTAAACAAATCTGAGTTCATTGAAATAACTGTATTAAAAAACTCAGTTATTAAAATAATAGGTCAGTATATTCCTAACACTATTGAAAAACATAGAAAACCACAAGGTATTAAACGTAATGATATAGTTACCCAGTTTCTGTATGATTATACAAAAACCTAATTATGGATATTATTTGACAAATAAACATAACCAAAAAATCTAGCTGACTATTTAAAGAGTCACGGTTTTTTATGTTCGTAAAACTCGTAAGGTGGGTTCGCGATAGCAACCCACCATTTTACGATGATACGATAGGCGGTTTGCTATGCGAAACCACCCTACAAACTATTGAATGATTAAAATTATGCCCTATTATGACTAAATCTGCACATTAAAGTGATTAATGTGCATTGCATTGTGCGAATTTGGAGTAGGAAAAGCAGTGAGGCGAGTGATTACGAAAATACGGATAAAACGCTTTCGGTTAATTTAGGCTAAAATTTTCGACTATGAATAGGCTTTTGGTAAAGTTCGGCATAAATGATACAGTCTGCTCTTCGGCATGAGGGCTTATGCCTTTAATCTAGTCGCCCTATAACCACTAAGAGTTAAATATGAAGAGTAAACTACAAAATTTATCAGAGATTGTCGCTAGGGCGAATGATGTGTTCAATAGCAGATTTGATAAGGTCGGTACATTAATGGGAATAATGGATAAAACCTTACGCAATCAAGGTATGCAAGCGGATGCAATCACCATTGATTGTATTGCTTTAGATAAGAAGATTGTTATTCTTATCCATGATGCTAAGCCTGATGTGGTAGATATTGCGTTGGGTAATAAAGAAGGTGAAATTTATTCCTCTTCAGAATACCCAGTGGCCACAATATCAGAGGCTATGCTTGTAGAAATAATGGAAGTAAATTTTATTTCTTGTTAGATTTAAGGGAATTTAACACGATAGTTAAATTATTAAAGAAACATTTTACAAATTTACCACCGTTGTGTTTATAGCGTTTTTTAAGTGCTTTTTTTACTTCCCAAGTGCCTTTGTAGCCGACTGGAAATACCACTAAGTCACCCGCTTTGAAAGTCGTTGGCGCGCTGCCATCTTCAGGTGTCATTTTACATTCGCCTTCTACAATCAGTGCTGTTTCTGTGGTCACAAATTCCCAAGGGAATGAAGAAACTTCTTTGTCCCATGTTGGCCAGTTAGCAACACCCAGTTTTTTTAAAAGTTCTTCGCTTGGATTGCTATCAACTGTAATTTCTTTCATGTTAATTCCTATCGTTAGATTTATGCCCAGAATCGGAATGATTAGGGATGTGTCATAGTATATTGTTTATTTTGTTCTTCAAAACTTACCTAAACTTATTCACATAAGTTGAATGTTTGATTCTTACCCAACTTCTAGTTTCACTTAGTAAACTAAGCCAGAGCTTGAAAGGCAATAAGCTAACCCCGTAGAACCGACGGTTTAAAAGCAAGAAAGACAAGGAACATTTATATGAAAATCTAGTTTTCAACACCTTTATTTAGTATGCTTTTAATGTATTATACATCGTTATAAGTAAGAATCAGAGAACAGTTGATAGCTCTTTTGCCTATATTCGCTGAAAATAAGGTACGCAATATAGACCCCTACTTTTGAAGTACGGAGTTTATCTAATATTCATGTTGATAATGTATAACGATAGAGTCGCAGGGTATGCACTGTATATCTTGTTGCAAAGGTGAGTAGAAAAGCCTGTCATGGTAAAAATTTAGCGTGTTTTATCGGTAAATTTCCAGACGCGAGTAATCACTAAAATATCTAGCTCCTGAAGTAAGGCTTTAGGCAGGTCCGGGAAGGGGGCGCTTAAATGTACAATACGCTTTGCCGCGTTATCTAATGCGGGATAGCCAGAGGATTTTCGGATGCGTAGGCTATAAATTTGACCATTGGGTTTTATGCCCACATCCATCACTAAGGATTGAGTAAAGCCTGCACGTTTTGCAATATTAGGGTAGTTTAAGTTGCCCATGCTTTCTATTTTTCTTTGCCAGTCGTTGATGTATTGAGAGGCAAGGTATTTGTGCGCGCTGACAGAATTTATAAATTTAATCCGATTTTGATGGCTGCTCGGTTTTTGGTAGCGAATGGTTGCACCTAATTCAGCAATTTGATGATGCAGCGATTCCATAGATAATTTAGGAGTCTCTTTTTCATTTTCTTGTTTTATTTTTTTATTAAGCTGAACGGGGGTGTTTGTTTTTTTCTTGCTGAGGATTTTTTTTTGTTTTCTTTTTTGCTGTTTTACGGTGCTTTTTTCAGAAGGATGCGATTTTTGTCGTCCAGAACTGGCTATTTTTAAAGCGGCAGGGGCGGGTGGCGCTTGGTTTTTGCTTGCCCCCAGTTGGTTGTTTTGCGCGAGAAATTCGGCTTTTTTGGGGGCTTTTTTAGCTTCATGAGTCACTAAGGTAATGGCAATGGAACGACTGGCTTTATCTACTTTTGGGTAAATAAAGTGAATGCTTAAAATAAGGATGGCATGGATAATAAGCGCGACCACCAGCATGGTGGCCAGTGTATTATTTCTTGCAGAGTTCGCAGTCATTTTAATGTCCGATTAAGCGGATTACTTTAGTGATTTTGTGTCACTTGTGTTTCGATATGGTCGAGTAATTGGCCGCTAATATTGAGTCCAAATTGTCTGTCGAGTTCTTGAACGCAGGTTGGGCTGGTGACATTAATTTCAGTGAGGCAATTGCCAATTACATCAATGCCGACAAACACCAAGCCTTTGGCTTTTAATGTAGGTCCTACTTGTTCGGCAATCCATTTATCTTGATCGCTGAGTGGCTGACCTTTGGCAAAGCCTCCTGCGGCTAAATTGCCACGAGTTTCACCTTGGGCAGGAATACGGGCTAAAGCATAAGGAATGGCTTCGCCATTGACTAAGAGTATGCGTTTATCGCCTGCTTTAATTTCAGGAAGGTATTTTTGTCCCATCACATAGCGGCTGCCATATTCTGTTAAGGTTTCTATCACCACGCTAATATTAGGGTCTTCAGCGCGTAAATGAAAGATAGAGGCTCCGCCCATGCCATCTAAGGGTTTTAAAATAACCGATTGATGTCCATCAATAAAATCGCGTAGCTGTTTTGCATTGCGTGTGACTAAGGTATCAGCACAGCATTGTGGAAACCATGAGGTAAATAATTTTTCATTGGCATCGCGCAAGGATTGAGGTTTATTGGCAACATAAACGCCTTTGGCTTCGGCTAGTTCGAGTATGTGGGTGGCGTAAATATATTCTTGATCCACAGGCGGATCTTTACGCATAATAATGCTGTCTAAAGTTTCTAGGGCGATAGTTTGTTGGCTTAATACTTGGTAATAGGTTTTTTCATCGCGCTGAACGGTGATTATTTTGGTATTCGCATAGGCTGCGCCTTGGCGTAAAAATAAATCACCTAATTCGATATAGTGTATTTCCCAATGACGCGCTTGTGCTTCCAGCATCATTGCAAAGCTGGTGTCTTTATGGATATTGATGTTATCAATAGAGTCCATGACGATGCCAAGTTTAAGAGTCACATAAACCTCGATTAAAAATAAAATAGGGAGTGTGCGTTATTATAAAAGACTCTGCATGGGTCTGCATTACTTTCAGTGCTGCGCATAAATGGAGGTAGTTTGCTGGATGCCCTGTTAATTTAGGGTTTTGGGGGGTAAAAATTGCTTATCAATAGTATACTTATCTAATTTTATTGTTTACCTAGAGGCATAAATTTGGTATAAAGTCGGGCTAACTTTAGAATACTGGCACATCAGAGGTGAATCATGTCAAGAATTTGTCAAGTAACAGGCAAACGCCCAATTTCGGGAAACAATGTATCGCACGCGAACAATAAAACAAAAAGACGTTTTAATCCAAACCTACACAACCACAGATTTTGGGTGGAAAGTGAAAATCGTTGGGTACGTTTAAAATTATCTGCAAAAGGTATGCGTATTATCGATAAAAAAGGGATTGATTCAGTTCTATCTGAAATGCGTCAACGTGGAATTAAGGTTTAAGGGGATTAACAATGCGCGATAAAATTAAATTAGTTTCATCAGCTGGTACAGGTCATTTTTACACAACTGATAAAAACAAACGTACTATGCCAGAAAAAATGGAAATCAAAAAATTTGATCCTGTTGTACGTAAACACGTTATGTACAAAGAAGCAAAAATCAAATAAGGAAGTTCTTCCTTTGATTGCCTGCGGTATTGGGTGATTCTTATATTATAAGCATCACCCTATCCGTAAGCTTTTCAAATAGGTTTATTGTCCAAATAAAAATTCATTAAATTAAGGGCTTATGCAATATAGGCTTTGAGTAGTTTTTAGGACTTTCAGCCAGAATCTAGGCACTTTTAGTGCGTAGTGGTTACATTCAGTTTCATATCAAGTACGGCTTTTAGTTTATTGGTCTGTTTAGTCAGAATTCGATTTTGTTTTCCCAGTAAGGCCATTTCAATTTTGAGTGTTTCAAGCTCTCTTTTTAATTCTTGATTTTCTTGTTCTAAGGAAAATTTGGGATCTTCTATTTCTTCTTGTAGTGTAATTGCGGACTCATTTTCTGAGGGTAATTCCCCCACACTGAGATCAGTAATACCGTTCATTCCATCCTGAACAATACACACTTCTATTTTCTGTTTGAGCAAGACAAAGGCGGCCGCTTCACTGAGCGCACCATCTTTACAGACCACAATCACTTTACTCGCGCTTTTTAATTCTTGAACATGAATACGTAAAGAGAAAAAAGGAATATTACGGGCACCTTTAATATGTTTTTTTGAATATTCATGGCCTGGACGTATATCTAGTAAAGCGGCTCCATTGGCTATTTCCGGTGCAATTTCTTCTTGGCGAATATAAATTAAAACGGGTATTTTAATTAAATTAATAAAGCTGTCTTTATCTATCCGAGATAACATCATATCGGTTAAAGCAGAGACCGTTAGGCTTCGTGTTTCACCTGATAGCAGGGAATCTTCACCAAAGGTTTCATTTTCACCCAGCTCAAGCAGTTGTACAGGTTTAGAACGTTCTGAGGCTTTTCGACCTAGTGTACAGCGTCCTTCACGGACTAAATAAAAATAATCTCCCTCATCGCCTTGGTTGAAAATAACTTCGCCTTTTTTATAGTGTACTTCTTCCAATTTCAACATGATTTGTTGTAAATTGGCGGGCTTTAGTTTTTGGAAGATAGGAGATTGCAGTAAATATTCCATCCAATCACTGGTGTGCGCTGGCTTGTGTTGCTTGTTATTTTCTGACATAGAGTTTCCTTTCTATATAAAAATAATAGATATGTGTTGTTTAAAACGAGCTATGGAATAGGCGAGCTGTCACGTCTTAAGCATAGAATAAACTAGAAACAGTATTCTATCGTTTTTTATTAGGAATGCAAAAAAGCTATTTTCTAAAGATAAAGCATACGATTGATAATTTTAACGTAAAAAACCGCGTAAAATAGGCTATTTCCTTACCTTATTGATAGTGCTTATGTCTTCGACTGAAAAACAATTTATTCCCTTAAAAATTGCTGTATTAGTGGTTTCGGATACACGTACTGAAGCGGAAGATACTTCGGGAAAGTGTCTGGTTGAGCGACTAGAAACAGCGGGACATTCTTTGTATGAAAAAACAATTGTAAAGGATGATATTTACCAAATACGCGCGACCGTTTCGCAGTGGATTGCGGATCAGCAAGTGAATGTGATTATTAGTACCGGTGGTACAGGCGTAACAGGCCGAGATGGTACGCCCGAAGCGGTAGAGCCATTATTAGATAAAACCTTATCTGGATTTGGCGAAGTGTTTCGTATGTTATCGTATCAAGATATAAAAACCTCAACCATCCAATCGCGTGCTATTTCGGGGGTTGCCAATGCAACCTATTTATTCTGCTTACCCGGTTCAGCCAGTGCCTGTCGAACGGCGTGGGACAGTCTTATTCAAGAGCAGTTAGATTTCCGAACCCGCCCCTGCAATTTAGTGCAATTAATGCCACGACTTTTGGAAAAATAATGCATCCAGTTTTTTTATTATTAAGTACCAGTTGTGCATTTTTAGCGGTGGCTTTCGGTGCTTTTGGCGCACATGGCTTAAAAGCGATTTTATCGGTTGAAATGCTGTCGGTTTATAAAACGGCCGTCACCTATCAAATGTGGCACGCCTTGGGTTTAGGGCTTATTGCTTTACTCAGGCATCAGAATCCTACGGCACGTTTATTAGTGTATGCAGGCTGGCTGATGTTTGCAGGTATTTTATTATTTTCTGGTAGTTTGTATGCCCTTAGCTTATCAGGCCTGAAATGGCTCGGTATGATTACGCCTTTAGGCGGGGTATGTTTTTTAGTTGCATGGCTACTTCTTATTATTTTTGCTGTTAAAGCAAGCTCTACTCATTCATAAATTATGTCCGATTTACAAGCTGAAACCATTTACTTAAAAGATTACCAAGTCCCTGACTATTTAGTGGACTCTGTGGATTTAAACTTTATTTTAGATGCAGATAAAACTCGTGTTGTCTCGCGCCTTGTGCTCGTGCGTAATACGGAAAGCGCCCTTAATAACGCGCCTTTAGAGCTATTAGGCGAAGAGTTAAGCCTTATCAGTATTGCGTTGGATGGCGATGTACTTGAAGCCAGCGAATATACATTAACGGCTGAATCACTGATTATTCATAAGGTGCCACAACTTAAAGCCTTTAGTTTAGCGATTGAAAATACTATTAGTCCTGCTTCAAACAGTGCGTATGAAGGTTTATATATCTCAAATGATATGCTTTGTACCCAATGTGAAGCGCAGGGCTTTAGAAAAATCACCTATTTTTTAGATAGACCGGATATTATGAGTCGCTTCACCACGACCTTAGTGGCGGATAAAAATTTATATCCTGTTTTACTTTCCAACGGTAATAAAGTGGCAACCGGTGAGTTGACCAATAATCGCCATTGGGTCACGTGGGAAGATCCTTTTAAAAAGCCTTGTTATCTTTTTGCCTTGGTTGCGGGGCAATTAGAATGTATTGAAGACCATTTTACGACTATGACAGGGCGAGAAATCACTCTACAAATTTTTGTGGAAACGCCTGATAAAGATAAATGTGCTCATGCCATGCAATCGTTAAAGACTTCCATGCTTTGGGATGAACAAACTTATGGGCGCGAATACGATTTAGATTTGTATATGGTGGTTGCTGTCGGGCATTTTAATATGGGCGCGATGGAAAATAAGGGGCTGAATATATTTAACACCAAATTTGTCTTGGCTCGCCCTGATACCGCGACCGATATGGATTATGAACAAATTGAAGCAGTGATTGCTCATGAATATTTTCATAATTGGACAGGTAATCGAATTACCTGCCGTGATTGGTTTCAGTTAAGTTTAAAGGAAGGCTTTACGGTTTTCAGAGATCAAGAATTTACCGCTGACCAAACCTCTCATGCCGTTAAGCGGATTGATGATGTCAATATGTTGCGCTCACGGCAGTTTGTAGAAGATGCCAGCCCTTTATCGCATCCTATTCGCCCTGAAGCGTATATAGAAATTAATAATTTTTATACCTTAACGATTTATGAAAAAGGCGCGGAAGTAGTGCGGATGCTGCGTACTTTATTAGGTGTTGAAGGTTTTCATAAAGGCGCGGATTTATATTTCCAACGCCATGATGGTCAAGCCGTTACTTGTGAGCATTTTGTGCAGGCAATGGAAGACGCAAATGGCAAAGATTTAAGCCAATTTAGACATTGGTATGCTCAGGCGGGAACGCCTCAAGTTGAAGTGCAGCAAGCGTATGATGCAAGCACTCAGCAATTAACGCTGACTTTGAGCCAATCCATTCCGACCCAAAAAGAAGAGACTAAGCTATTACATATTCCGATTAAAACCGCCTTATTCACGGAGCAAGGAAAAGCGATAGCTCTGGATGTAGCCGATTTTAATGCGTTGAATAATGAAGTGATTTTAGAATTGACTGAGGCGAGTCAGAGCTTTGTTTTCAATCAGGTTAGCAGTGAGCCTGTTGTTTCTTTATTACGTGGCTTTTCTGCCCCGATTAAACTGCTTATGCCGCGTAGCTTAGAAGAGCTGGCGTTTTTATTGCAGCATGATACCGACACATTTAATCGCTGGGAAGCAGGGCAGCAATTGAGTGCGCGGGTTATCTTTGATTTAGTGGCTGCGATTCAAGAAAAACAGCCTTTGCTTATTCCCGCTATCGTGCTGGAAAGTTTTCAGGCTTTATTAGAGCAGTCTTGGGAGGATGTATCCTATCTAGCGTGTTTATTGGTATTGCCTGCGGAAAATTATTTAGCCTCACAGATGAAAACGGTGGATACCAGTGCCATTCATCAAGCGCGTAATTATGTTAAACAGTGTTTAGCAGAACAATTGGAAAAACAATTTACCGCTTTATATGCTGCTAACCATAAAGCAGAATCTGGGAAAATTAATGCGTCCGCTGCGGCTAAGCGTAAAATTAAAAATGTGTGCTTAAGCTATCTCAGTTTATTAGAGCAAGCGGACAGTTATGCTTTAGTTGAGCAGCAATTTGTTCAGGCTCAAACAATGACCGACCAAATCGCGGCTCTTTCTGCTATGGTAAATAGTTCACATCCTGCTAAAGCACAATGTTTGGATGATTTTTATCAGCAATGGCAAGCGGAAGCCTTGGTCATTGATAAATGGTTTACTTTACAGGCCATGAGTCAGCAGTCAGATACCATTGAAGTGGTACAGCGTTTATTAAATCATCCGGCCTTTGACCTTAAAAATCCGAATCGTGTTCGTTCGTTAATCGGAGCGTTTAGCCAATCCAATCCTGTGCATTTTAATGCTGAGAATGGGGCGGGTTATCAGCTTTTAGCCGACCAAGTGATTGAGTTGAATAGCTTAAATCCTCAAGTCGCTTCTCGCATGGTCAGTGCGCTGACTTCATGGCATCGTTTTGATAGCCCTCGTCAAATGTTAATCAAGCAACAGCTGCAACGCATTATTAAGACGGATAATATCTCTAAAGATGTCTTTGAAATAGCCAGTAAAAGTTTGAAATAATCTGGGTTATTGAGAAGAGCGTAGTTTGTTTAATTTTCTTTTTTGACGAAGGGGGAGGATAAAAAAGAAAACGCTTATTAACTCCCCTCATCCAACCTTCTCCCTTTGGAGAAGGCTTTGTGCAGTGTTGCAGTTTATCTAAACAATACAAGCTGAGTTATTCCTAATGAGAAGCTGGGAGCGAGTAATAAAGCGCTTATTAATTCCCCTCATCCAACCTTCTCCCTTTGGAGAAGGCTTTGTGCAGCGTTGCAGTCTATCTAAACAATACAAGCAGAGTTATTCCTAATGAGAAGCTGGGAGCGAGTAATAAAACTCTTATTAATTCCCCTTATCCAGCCTTCTCCTTTTGGATAAGGCTTTGTGCAGCGTTGCAGTTTATCTAAATAATAAAAGCAAAGTCTTAATAACGTGTTTTTAGCTCCCTCTCCTGTGGGAGAGGGTTGGGGTGAGGGCGTTTAGACTTAACTCAATTTTCTCCCGTTCCATTCATTACTAACTTTATTTTTAGGAGTTATTTCGTATGCCGCATCGCCATCATTTTGATTCTATTGACACCCCCATCGAGCAGGGAATTACTTTATTAGAGGCCAGCGCAGGCACAGGTAAAACCTATGCGATTGAGATGCTGGCTTTACGTTTTGTAGTGGAGCAGGATTTACCGATAGAGAAGATATTAATTGTTACTTTTACTAAAGCGGCGACTAAGGAATTAAAAGAGCGGGTGCGAGCGCGTTTAGTTGAGGCTAAACAATACCTCAAAGGACAACGGGAAGAATCTGAGACTGATAGCAGTATTGTCGAGTGGGCTGAGCAGTTAATTGCATTGGGCGAGATAGAAGAGCAGCTGATAGTTCAGCGGATTACACGGGCTTTATTAAATATTGACCAAGCGGCTATTTTTACCATTCATGGTTTTTGTCAGCGATTACTCAAAGAACACGCTTTAGAAAGTGGGCAGATGTTTGATGTGGAACTCAGTGATGAAGTGGATTCTGTGCGGCAGCAATTGGTTGAAGATTTTTGGCGTACGTATGTGTATCAAGGCAAGGCGTGGCAAATCGCTTTGTTATGCGGTCAGTATAAAACCCCAGAGGCATTGTTAAAAAGTGTGGGGAAATTTTCCGCGCAGTTAAAGGTATTGCCTAAAAGTGAATCCTTAGACACTTTATTTTTAGAGATTGAAGTGGAAATTGCTAAGGCTTGTAAGGCGTTTAAGCAAGAGGTCGCTAATTTATCCAAAGCAGTAGAGGAGGGGTTTTTTAAGAATAAGTACCCTGAGCAATTTGCGGCCTTTTATGCGGAACTGTCTCAATGGTTAGAGGCTGGAGGACTGATAGAATCCAACCCTTTTTCTTTTCCTAGTCTTACGTGTTGGCAGCATTTCGCGCAGACTCGGATTGATAAGAATCTACGTGCAAAAAAGGAAGTGTCTTTTGATGGTGCGGCGTTTGATGACCTAGAGGTCTTATTAGCTAAGGTAGCGCTGGTTTTACGCCGTTTATTAGCCGAAGAATTACAAGAGCAATTAGAGCTTAAATTACAGAAATTAAATATTATGTCGCAGGACAGTTTGATTTCGCGGGTAGCGGAGGCGCTATCTTCTGAAAGGGCGGAAACATTAATCACTGCGGTAGCTGCTCAATACAGCGTGGCTTTAATTGATGAATTTCAGGATACCGATGCTTTGCAATGGGGTGTTTTTTCGCAATTATTTTCTCATGAAGCGCAATTTCTCTATTTAATTGGCGATCCAAAACAGGCGATTTATAAATTTCGAGGGGCGGATATTCATACTTATTTAGCCGCGAAATCCGCCGCGAAACATAATTATACCTTGGCGCGTAATTGGCGCTCACATCCCAATTTGGTTAAGAGTATTAACCATCTTTTTACGATTAATTCTGCGCCTTTTGTCCTTGATGGTTTGGATTTTCAAGCTGTAGATCCTGCTTTAAAGCCTGAGGACGGTGCGCTGTACGATAAGGGCAAGCCGCTTGCACCGATGGCCTTATGGCAGTTGGAAGAGAATAATAATAAACCAACTGGCTATTGGACCAGTTCAAAAACGGCGGGGGAGGCTTTAATTGGCGCAGTGTGTAATGAGGTGGTACATTTATTAAGCAATGATATTCAATTAATAATAAAGGATGTTAGTCGTGGATTAGAGCCTGCAGATATTGCTATTTTAGTGCGTAATAACAGTCAGGCGGAGTTATATCAAAGTCAGTTAAAAATATTGGGTATTCCAGCGGTGATTAGCAGTAATGCTTCGGTATTAGCCAGTGCAGAAGCACGACATTTACAAGCGTTAATGCAAGCTTTAGTGAATCCCAGTGATTTAGCTTTATTAAAACAGGCTTTAACCTTGCCGTGGTTTGCTTTAAAAGGGTCGGCTTTGAATGAGGTTTTAAATGATGAGTTTTTATTAGGTCAATGGTTGGAGCGGTTTCAGGATTACCACCATTTATGGCAGAAAAAAGGCTTTATGGCGATGATGTTGCATTTATTAAATCATGAAAAAGTGCGCGAACATATTGCCGTTACTCAACAGGCTGAACGCCAATTAACCGATTTACAGCATGTCTTAGAGTTGGTGCAGCAAGTCAGTTTGGATGAGCATTTAGGCTTATTAAAAACCCTAGGCTGGTTGGAATCGGCGATCACATCAAATCAGGCGGGAGATGTGCAGCAATTACGACTGGAAAGTGATGCAGAGGCGATTAAAGTGATTACCATGCACGGTTCTAAAGGCTTGGAATATCCTGTGGTCTTTTGTCCTTATCTTTGGGATAGGAAAACAGGTAAAGGCAGTTTAAAAAGCGAGAAAGAGCGTATTAGCTGTCATAAAGACGGTGAAATGATTGTGGATTTAGGCTCGGAAGAATTTGACGATCACCGAGAAATTGCGTTGGAGGAAGAACTCGCAGAGGACGTGCGTTTGGCGTATGTGGCTTTAACACGGGCTAAATATCGTTGTTATGCCCCTTGGATAAACCTACGTACAGCGGCAAAAATTCCCAATAATTCGGCCTTTGCTCATTTATTGTCCAGTGATGAGAAAGATTTTTCTGGATTGGATTTTTCAGAGCAGCAGGATGTTTTACAAGATTTAGCAGAGAATCATCCCGCTTGTTTTGATTATCAAATGATTACCGCTAACGAAGAGGGGCAGGACAGCTATCGTTCTGAAGAAAAGATGACGGAATTTACGGTGTTGCGGAAAACACGCAGTTTATATACGGCATGGCAAATGAGCAGTTACAGTGCTCTGGCTTTATTAAGTGTGCATGAAGCCCCTGAATTACCGATTGATAAAGCGGATGAACCGCAAGCGGTCGCTACGGTGCAGCCTTTAATATTAGCAAAAGGCGCGCATACGGGAAATGTGATTCATGAGTTATTAGAGTATTGTCGATTTCAGGTATTGGCCGAAAAACAAGATATAAGCGTCCAAAGAGATGCCGCTTGTCAACGATATGGCTTAAAAGTAAGTGAGCCTGAAGTGATTGATGAATTATTGTTTCAGGCGGTGACTACGCCTTTAGATGCTCAGGCTCTGGGTTTTTCTTTGGCTAATTTAGAGGAGGCGGCGTGTCTAAAAGAAATGCCCTTTTATTTGAGCTTAGAAACCGTCAACAGTGAACAAATCAATGCTATTTTATTAGGCCAGCCGTGCTATCAGCGTTTATCGGCCAAAAAAATGCAGGGTTATTTAACGGGATTTATTGATTTAATTTGTGAATATGATGGTCAGTATTATGTGATGGATTATAAAAGTAATGCCTTGGATGATTACAGTGAACCCAGTTTAATTGCGGCGATGCGCGAACATAATTACGGCTTACAATATTGGCTTTACAGTGTGGTATTACATTTGTATTTACAGCGGCGTTTAGAGGATTATCAGTTTGCCGAACATTTTGGTGGGGTACGTTATTTATTTGTTCGGGGAATGCAAAATGATAAGCCAATGAGCGGCGTGTTTGCAGACTGTCCCGATGAGCAACTTATTCAAGATTTGGTCGAGGTTTTTACTTTGGAGTAATGATTGTAGCCTTTCTTTTTTAGGTTAAGAATCCATATTCTATAAATCATTAAGTTCGCTTGTAGAGAATTTTGTTGACGGTTAGCGAACATTTATGTTCTAATCATCATTGTTGTTTAAATGAGATGAAAGTTCGCCAGATATGCACTGGAATATAATTTATTCCGAGGGGGAAACCCTACCGTTATCACGGGCTCAACTAAATATCCGTATGTCCTAGATAGCGAATATTAATAGCGCCGATGTGAACCCTTGGGGGCGAAAACCCCAAGGGTTAGATAACACAGAGTTTGTTGCCAATAACTCTCAGTCTCCAAGTTGGGCGAAAAAGTAAATTTTAATTGTTAAAAATTACTTATAACTGGAGATATAAAATGAAAAAAAAAGTAAACAACTGTTGGCAGACACTTAGTAAAAAATTCCTTACCTTTTTTTCTAAAAAGGTTATATGGAAGGTTTGTAAATTGGCTTTATTAGGTATTCGTCTAATTTGTAAGCTAATTAATATCTTAGAAGGTGAGGATATTAACGACTAAGTGGTCTCTGTGTATTTTTATCTAAAATACAGAGAATTAGAATGTTAAATGATGCCTTGAAACAAATAAGAATGTTTCACGAAATGAAGCAAGTAGAACTTGCTAAAAAGCTAGATATATCAAAATCGTATCTTTCTGAAATTGAATCTGGTCGAAAATCTGTTACGATGGATTTATTACAAAAATACAGTGAGGTTTTTTCAGTTCCTGCATCCTCATTATTAGTATTCTCAGAAAATATTGATGCGGCAAAAGCATCTGATAAATTACGTTTAAAGTGTGCAAATAAAATAATTAAAGTTATGGAATGGGTAAGCGCACGACATGAAGTTAACAACGAAAAGTAGACAGAAACCTAAAATAAAATCAAAAAATAAGTCTTATTTACTAAAAGATTCTGCACTATATAATCTGAGAACAAAAAGAAAGCTTATAAATTTACTTGGTTGTTCTCAATGTAAATTAAAAACATTGTCAACTGATAATAATTATCATGTTTTTGACCTCATAAAAGAGGGGAAAAAACCAAGAGAAATTCAAGTCCCCAATTTTGAACTAGATATGGTTCAAACTCGTATTGCTAGTTTATTAGTTCGGGTTGCTACCCCGGAATATTTACATTCGGGAGTTAAATATCGTTCAAATATTTCAAATGCTGAAGTTCATATTGGTAATCATCCCGTTTTAACTATGGATATACAGAATTTTTATCCTTCAATAACAAAAAAATCCATATTTAATTTCTTTCACAATACAATGAATGCTGCTCCAGATGTTGCAGGAATATTAGCCGAACTATGTTCTTATGATGGACACATTCCTACAGGAAGTAGAATTAGCATGCCTCTTTCATTTTGGGCAAACTATAAAATTTATTCTCGATTACATTCTTTATGTACAGGTAAGAGTATCAATATGTCTATATTTGTAGATGATTTAAGTTTTTCTGGTTCTAATGTAGATAATTTATTTCAATCAAGTGTTAAAAGTATTATTGAAGGCGGAGGGCTTATTGTTCACCCAGAAAAAACTAAACTTTATCATCGAGACAAACCAAAATTAATTACAGGTGCTGTGGTTGGAAATGATGGAATTAAGGTTAGAAATAAACATCATAAAACAATTTATACTTTATTTTTAGACCTTGTTGAATGTAAAGATAAAAAGGAGTTTGATATTATGCAAAGGAAGCTTGTTGGGTGTTTGAATGCCGCAGGACAAATAGAGCCTCAATTTAAAAAGAGAGCTAAACAATTAAGGCTTGAAAATCTAAAGTGCTAAATAAGTTTGTAAAATACGTTGATTGACAAAGTTATCATAAATGATATTATTTTAAGTTATGGAATGGAAAATATCGTTTTACAATCAAAAAGTAGAAACTGAAACATTATCTTTCCCAAAGGGGGTTTTAGCTAATTTCTTGCATATAGCTGAAATGATAGAGGAGTGTGGTCCAGCACTTGGTTTGCCTTATACAAAGTCGTTAGGTAATGGGCTTTTTGAAATCAGGGCTAAAGGTACTGAAGGTATTGGACGGTCATTCTTTTGCACTGTTAAAAACCAAGAAGTTATTATTCTGAGTTCTTTTATCAAAAAGACACAGAAAACACCCAATAAAGAAATGGGGATAGCTCGAAAAAGATTAAAAGAGGTTAAGTCATGAGACCATCATTTTCAGAATTCAAAAATAAAGCATTGGAAAATTTAGAGGTAAGAGAAGAGTATGAAAACCTTGAGCCTGCTTATGCTCTTAGAAAACAATTAATTAAAATTCGTAAAGATGCGGGTTTTACTCAAGAAGAGCTTGCTGAAATTTTACATACTAAGAAAAGTAATATTTCTAGGTTAGAGAATGTTAATTCTAGTATTTCTCCAAAACTATCTACTATTGAAGAGTATGCTAAGGCAGTAGGGTATCAAATTGAAATAAATTTTATACCTAAAGTAGCCGTATAGTTCAGGCTGCCATCTTTTAGGCTAATTTTCCTCTGGCATAAAAAAAGCCCGTTCAATTTCAAGAAATTGAACGGGCTTTATTAAGCTTATAAGCGGGGGAGGCTTACATCATGCCGCCCATTCCACCCATACCGCCCATGCCGCCCATATCAGGCATAGCAGGAGCAGCACCCGCTTCAGCAGGTGAATCAGCAACCATTACTTCAGTAGTAATCATTAATCCAGCAACTGATGCAGCATTTTGCAATGCGGCGCGTGTTACTTTAGCTGGATCTAAAATTCCCATTTCAATCATGTTGCCGTATTCGCTTGTTGCTGCGTTGTAACCAAAGTCACCTGTGCCATTCGCTACTTCATTTAAGACAACAGAAGCTTCATCGCCTGCATTGGTAACGATTTGACGTAGAGGAGCTGACATAGAGCGACGTAAGATATCTACGCCCACTTTTTGGTCGTGGTTTGCGCCTTCAAGTCCTTCTAAAGCAGAGATAGCACGAACAAGTGCTGTACCACCACCTGCAACAACGCCTTCTTCTACTGCGGCGCGTGTTGAATGTAATGCATCTTCAACGCGTGCTTTTTTCTCTTTCATTTCAACTTCAGTTGCAGCACCCACTTTAATCACTGCAACACCGCCTGCTAATTTAGCAAGACGTTCTTGTAGTTTTTCTTTGTCGTAGTCTGATGTTGCTTCGTCTGCTTGTGTGCGGATTTGTGCAATACGTGCTTTGATGCTGTCTTCAGAACCTATACCATCGACAATCACTGTGATTTCTTTAGTGATTTGTACTTTCTTAGCTGTTCCTAATTGCTCAAGTTCAACTTTTTCTAGTGATAAACCAATTTCTTCAGAAATAACAGTTGCGCCTGTTAATACTGCAATATCTTCTAACATCGCTTTACGACGATCACCAAAACCAGGTGCTTTAACAGCAGCCACTTTAACGATACCACGCATATTATTAACCACTAAAGTAGCTAAGGCTTCGCCTTCTACATCTTCAGCAATAATTAATAGAGGACGACCTGCTTTTGCAACAGCTTCTAATGTAGGCAGTAAATCACGGATATTAGAGATTTTTTTATCAAATAATAAGATAAAAGGGCTTTCTAATTCAATGCTCATGCTGTCTTGGTTATTAATGAAGTAAGGTGATAAGTAACCACGGTCAAACTGCATTCCTTCCACTACATCAAGTTCGTTGTTTAGGCTTGTGCCTTCTTCAACGGTAATAACGCCTTCTTTACCTACTTTTTCCATTGCTTCAGCAATGATTTGGCCTACTGACTCATCAGAGTTTGCAGAAATAGTCCCTACTTGAGCAATGGCTTTGTTATCAGTACAAGGAGCAGCAGAGGCAATAATTGCTTCAACGGCTTTAGTCACTGCTAAATCAATACCGCGCTTTAAATCCATAGGATTCATGCCTGCAGCAACGGATTTTAAACCTTCATTAACGATAGATTGTGCTAAAACAGTGGCTGTTGTTGTACCATCTCCAGCAACATCAGAAGTTTGTGAAGCCACTTCTTTTACCATTTGCGCGCCCATATTTTCGAATTTATTTTCTAATTCGATTTCTTTGGCGACGGATACACCATCTTTAGTGATAGTGGGTGCACCAAAGCTTTTATCTAAAACTGCATTACGACCTTTAGGTCCTAAAGTAGCTTTAACTGCATTTGCTAAAATGTTTACGCCGTTTGCCATTAAGCTACGCGCGTCATCACCAAATTTTACGTCTTTTGCTGCCATGTTCGTTGATTCCTAAATAATATATGTTAATAAATGGGAGAGAAAAATTAAGCTAACACACCCATAATGTCTTCTTCACGCATAACGATTACTTCATCGCCATTGACTTTAACTTCAGAGCCTGAATATTTGCCGAATAGAACTTTATCGCCAACTTTAACTTCTAAAGCACGTACAGTACCGTTATCAAGTTGTTTACCATTACCGACAGCTAATACTTCGCCTTCGCTTGGTTTCTCAGTTGCAGAACCAGGTAGTACGATACCACCCGCTGAGGTTGTTTCTTCTTCTACACGTTTAACAATCACACGGTCATGTAAAGGGCGTATATTCATGTATATCTCCTAACAATATTAAAAAGTACATTTAAAAAATAAAATAGAGGTCGGTTATTTTTAACAGACCTTATTGCAGTTTGTTCTGTATATGGCATCATTTGTTGTTTTACCGCGTTTTTACAGTGAAACATTTATGAATGATAATCAACTTCTTCGGTATAGTCGCCAAATCATGTTGCCTCAGGTGGATATTGAGGGACAAGAAAAACTTTTGAATGCAAAGGTTCTTATTATTGGCGCAGGGGGCTTAGGTTCACCAGCGGCACTTTATCTGGCGGCGGGCGGGGTCGGCTCTCTGACTATTTATGACGACGATGAAGTGGATTTATCCAATTTACAGCGACAAATCACGCATTACACAAGCGATATTGGGATTGATAAAGTTATTTCAACCCAAAATACATTAAAAAAAATTAATCCAGAAGTTCAGGTTAGGGCAGTTAAAAAACGCTTGGCGGGTGCTGAGTTAATGACTGAGGTGGATCAAGCGGATATTGTGTTGGATTGTTCGGATAATTTTACCACTCGCTTTGCTATTAATACGGCTTGCGTTAAGCAACAAACGCCTTTGGTTTCAGGGGCTGCGATTCGTTTTGAAGGTCAGGTAAGTGTTTTTGCTACCGATACAGAAATGCCTTGTTATAACTGTCTGTATACAGAAAGCGGGGAGGAGTTACAGAATTGTGCAACCAATGGAGTGATTTCTCCGTTAACAGGTATTATTGGCAGTATTCAAGCGATGGAAGCAATGAAGTTAATCATTGGCATTGGAGAGAGTTTGGCGGGGCGGTTGTTATTGCTGGATGGCTTATCGATGCAATGGAATGAAATGCGTTTGCGTAAGAACAGTCAGTGCCCAACTTGCCAGTAAACAAGCAAAGCTGGGAAAGCCCCAGCTTTCCTTGGTAAATTTTTATTTTTTCTTAATGAGATTTTTAAGCGCGTTAACGCCTTTTTCTACTAAATTCAATACCAGTGATTCGCTGTCGCCATGTGGCTCGGTATCGCCAAAAGGTTCGCCATCTTTTGCAGTATAAATATATATAAAGTAGCCAAGTGGCGCGAAAGCTAAAGCGGCTGCAATTAACATGACTATAAATAATCCAGTAACACTCATGGTTGATTCTCCAAAATTATTATTTTATTTTTAAATGGAAATTTCAATATAACGCTAGTTTCTTATTAAGACAAGATTATTGTGGTATTAGAGGGGCGTATCGGTATTGCCAAAATAAAAACTTCATCGTATACTGCGGAATAGCTTACTTGATCAAGCTAGTATAATTATTAAAATAATTCCGGAGAATATTATGAAATGGGAAACACCAGCATACACAGACCTACGTTTTGGCTTTGAAGTCACTATGTACATCTACAACCGTTAATATAACGGTTTAGAAGGAAGGAGGCTCGTAAAGAGCCTTTTTTTTTGTCTATTTTTCCTTTTATTATAATAAGGTATAACGATGCAAATAAGAGTATTAGGTTCAGGTGCTGGCGGTGGTTTTCCACAATGGAATTGCAGCTGTCCCAACTGTAAAGCGGTTAGAGCAGGCACTATGAAGACAACGCCGCGTAATCAATCGTCGATTGCTGTTTCATCCGATGGGGAGCATTGGGTTTTATTTAATGCTTCGCCTGATGTCCGCGCTCAATTAGAAAGCTTTCCTGAAATTCACCCGAAAAATAAAGTACGGGGTACGGGGATTGAAGCCATTGTGATTATTGATTCACAAATTGACCATGCCACAGGCTTATTGATTTTGCGTGAAGGCGACCCGCTGGATATTTATTGCACGGATATGGTCAAGCAGGATTTAACTACAGGATTTCCTATTTTTAATATTTTGTCGCATTTTTGTGGTGTGAATGACCATGAAATTCCTTTGGATGGATCAGCCTTTACCATTCCGAATATTGACGATCTTGAATTTACGGCTTTAGCTCTTAAAAGCAAAGCGCCACCGTATTCACCGCATCGTAATGACCCGCACGAAGGGGATAATATTGGTATGATTATTCGCCAAATTTCCACAGGTAAAACGACTTTTTACGCCCCTGGTTTGGGCGCGATAGAGCCGCATGTGGAAAAAGCAATGACAGAAGCCGATTGTGTGATGGTGGATGGAACGTTTTGGACAGATGATGAATTGGCTTGTGTCGGTCGTCCTTTATTGGCGCGTAAAATTGGCCATTTACCGCAGTCAGGTGAAGGCGGTATGATTGAATTTTTAGATACTTTAGAAAAACCACGTAAGGTCTTAATTCATATTAATAACACCAATCCGATTTTAAATGATGAATCGGAAGAAAGGGCTATACTGGATAAGCATGGTATAGAGGTTTCCTTTGATAACATGACGATTGAGCTATAACAATGACAGAGAAAACCCTTTGGACACGTGAAGAATTTGAAGCAAAATTGCGCGGTATGGAGAATAAATACCATATTCATCATCCGATGCATACTTTAATGAATGAAGGTAAATTAACGAAAAAACAACTGCAAGGTTGGGTTGCGAATCGGTTTTACTACCAAATTATGATTCCGATTAAAGATGCTAATATTTTAGCGAACTGCCCAGATAGAGAAACACGTGCTATTTGGACGCAGCGAATTTTAGACCATGATGGTCATCCTGGTGATGAAGGTGGCATTGAAGCGTGGGTGCAACTGGGTATGGCTGTGGGCATGACGCGAGAGGAAATTACTTCTTTGGAACATGTTTTACCTGCTGTAAAGTTTGCCGTGGATGCGTATGTCAATTTTGCTCGCCGTTCAGAATGGCACGAAGCCGCGAGTTCCTCTTTAACAGAAATGTTTGCTCCAAAAATTCATCAGCAACGTCTAAGCAATTGGCCTGAACTTTACCCGTGGGTAGATGATGAAGGTTATATTTATTTTCGTAAACGCTTAACCGAAGCTCGTCGGGATGTAGAGCATGGTTTAGAAATTACCTTAGATTGGTATCAAACACGTAAGCAACAAGAGCGTATGGTGGAAATCTTACAATTTAAATTGGATGTGCTGTGGTCAATGGCGGATGCAATGTACATGGCTTATATTAATGATATGCCTCCGTATTTTAATGTAGAAGATTAACGATAAGCTATGAGTACTTTAAGACGTTTTTCAGAAAAAGATCGCGCTTATTTTGAATATCAAGCCCGCCAAGAGTATATCCGTGAACAAAAAACCATTAAATATGAAAGAGAGCAGGAGTCTTTGGCGCAGCAAAAGGTGATTGATGCTTTAGCGCAAGAAAAGGTAAAATTTATACAAGAAAAAGCACAAGCTCAAGAAGAAAAAGCACAAGCTCAAGAAGTAGCAGCTAAGATCGAGCAAGAAAAACAAGTGGCGCTTGCTGAAATCATAGAACTTAAGGCTTTATTAGCACAACAAAATCAAGAAAAATAACCATGAGCATTAACCCCGAAAAAATCATTCAATTCTCTTCTATGCACCGTTTGCAATGGGAAGAAGCCCAGCAAAAAGATGTTATTCTCTATCCGGAAGGCATGGTGGAGTTAAACCAAAGTTCGGCTGAAATTTTAAAGCTGTGTGATGGTACGCGTGTGCTGGATAAAATCGTGAGTGATTTAGAAGAAAGATTTAGCACAACCGATTTAAAAAAAGACATTATAGCTTTCTTAGAAGTGGCATTACAAAATGGCTGGATCAAACAAGATTAATATTACCCCACCGCGCTGGTTATTGGCTGAATTAACCTATAAATGCCCGTTACAGTGCCCATATTGTTCTAATCCGCTTGATTATGCCCAGCATAAAAGTGAGATTAGTACTGAAGACTGGAAGCGTGTGTTATCGGAAGCGCGAAAAATGGGTGCGGTGCAATTAGGTTTTTCAGGAGGAGAGCCTTTAACGCGTCCTGATTTAGCCGAATTGGTGGAACATGCACGTGGCTTAGGTTATTACAGTAATTTAATTACTTCAGGCTATGGCTTAACGGAAGAGCGTATTCTGGAGTTAAAAGCCGCTGGTTTAGATCATATACAGGTAAGTATTCAAGCCAGTACCCAAGACTTAAATGACCATATTGCTGGCACAGAATCGTTTCAGAGTAAGCAAGAGGTGGCGCGTTTAGTTAAAAAACACGGCTACCCAATGGTACTTTGTGTGGTGATTCATCGTGAGAATATTCATCAAATGCCTGATATTTTAGCAATGGCTGAGGAGTTGGGGGCTGATTATTTAGAGTTAGCCAATACTCAGTATTACGGTTGGGCGCATGCTAATCGTGACTTACTTATGCCAACTAAAGAGCAGTACGAAAAAGCTGAGAAAATCGCTCAAGCGTTTAAAGAAAAAGTCGCGGATAAAATGAAAATCTATTATGTGATTCCAGATTTTCATGAAGACCGCCCTAAAGCCTGTATGAACGGTTGGGGAACGACCTTTTTAACGATTGCTCCTGATGGCCTTGCTTTGCCTTGTCATTCGGCGCGTGAGTTACCTAATTTAGACTGTCCTAATGTAACGGACTACAGTGTGTCTGAAATTTGGAATGAGTCGAAAGCGTTTAACTTTTTTCGTGGCACTGAATGGATGAAAGAGCCTTGTCATAGCTGTGATGAAAAAGACAAAGATTTTGGCGGCTGTCGCTGTCAGGCGTATTTATTGACGGGGGATATGTACAATACCGACCCTGTGTGTAGTAAATCCCCTGATAATCACGTGATACAAGAGGCAATTGCTTCTGCTCGCGAGAGTGCTTTATCTACAGATGAAAAGCCTTTGGTGTTTAGAAACTCTAAGAATTCTAAACAATATAACGGCGGTTAATTTTAAAAAATGCCGGAAGTGTTGTTAGATAAACAATAAAAGAATCACCTGACTTAAAATGATGCGCAAAATCATAACCAGCGGATAGACCGTTGCATAAGCCACTGAAACGGCTGAAGAGGGGCTAAGGGAGTTAGCAAAAGCCAACGCAGGTGGGTCGGTCATACTGCCTGCGAGTAAGCCGCATAACGATAAGAAATTAAGCTGATAAAAAAATCTGGCAATAAAGGCCACCAGTAGGAGTGGCACTAAGGTTATAAATAACGCGCAAAACATCCAGTAGAGGCCGTCGCCATCCACTAAACTGCTGATAAAATGATCGCCTGAATACAGGCCGACACAGGCTAAAAATAAGACGATACCGATATCTTTTAGAATAATATTCGAACTTTTAGGTAAGTGCCAGCTCATCATGCCCCAGCTGGGAAGTTGGCTTAATAAAATCGCTACAATTAAAGGCCCTCCTGCCAGTCCTAATTTAATGGCTGAAGGAATTCCTGGGAGATAAAAAGGCCAGCTCCCTAAAATAATACCTAAAGTAATACCGATAAAAATAGGAATAATCTGTGGATTATTAAGGGTTTCTATCGAGTTGCCTAACACAGATTTCATATTCTCTAATGCTTCTGAGCTACCGACAATCAATAACTCATCACCAAAATGGATATGGGTAGCATTGCTGGGGATAAGCTCCACTTCGGGGCGATGAATTCGTGAAATAATAACGCCATAAAAGGTGCGTATCTCTCCGACACTTTTGCCGATGACTTCTTTATTGGTCACAATCATTTTCTGGCTGTGCAAGCTACTAGAAAAACGCTTTAATTCCACCTCAGACTCAGGGCCGATCAGCATCTTTAGCTTATTAAGGTGACTGCGCGTACCGACTAGGCGTATGGCATCACCAGTATGAAATTGAGTTTCATGGCTAACTAAACTTACGGTGTCCTTGTGCAGTATGCGTGTAACGATCACATTCATGGCATCAAAGAAAGGAATTTCAGCGATAGTCAGTCCATTGATATTGGGGTTTTCTATGGTGATGTCAATCCAAATAGGGCGTTGGGTACTTTGTTGTTGTAACTTATCGAAAGCCGCTGATTCTAAAGAAGGGTCAATACTAAACACTCGCTTAATAAACAGCATAGAGAAAATAATACCGATAATGCCAAAAGGGTAGGCAACGGCATAACCTAGTCCAGGCATTTTAAGTGTTTTTGCGCTGATATTAGGGGCATGGCTAAGAACTTCTTGGGCGGCGGCGAGTGATGGGGTATTGGTGGTGGCTCCTGAAAATAAACCGACGGCGACTGCAACATTAATCCCACCAAAATAGGTAATAAATACCGTTATTAAAGCACCTAATATTACGATACTGGCCGCGAGTATATTGAGTTTTATACCGTAGCGGTAAAAGGAGTTTACAAAGCCTGGTCCGACTTGTAGGCCGATAGCATATACGAAAAGAATTAAACCAAATTCCCGTAAAAAGTGCATGAGAGTTGGGTCGATAGTAATTTGGAAATGCCCGAAAGCAAGGCCAGAAAACAGTACGCCAGCAATGCCTAAGCGGACTTTAAAGATGGGGATATGCCCTAGTGCGAGGCCGCTGGAGATAACTAAGCTGATAATCAATAGCGTGCGGGAAAGAGAGGGCTCGGTCGCTAGTTGATATAGCCAATCCATAGTAGTTTTTTCCTGTGCTGGTCAGCCTTAGTTATCAGCTGGAGGACTTTAGCTTAAAGCTAAGCCTACTTCAATAAAGGTCGAATTTTGTAACTGATAACCGCGTATTTCCATTATACCTTTTACGTTAAGGGAAATTATCAGATAAAGCGCATCGGGGTAGCCCGCTTGTTCTAAGTCAGTTTTGGATGGGATAGCTGGGGCTGTAGGATGTGAATGGTAAATAGCAAACAGTTGTTGTTTGTTATCTCGCATATCTGCCATAGCGGCTATTTGTTGTTGTGCATCCAGTGTAAAAAAAGTACTGGGCTTATCGGAACAATTTTTAATGGGGTAGCTGCGTACAGGGATATTATTTTCGCTACTAATTAATCCGCAGACTTCAACATTGGGTGTTTGTTGAGCGTGATGCAAGAGATTTTGCACGATTTTTCGAGGAATGGATATTTCTTGAGTAAATTTAGACATAATAAATTAAAAGAGAAATGAAGCTTTAGCCTTGGTATTGTGCATAGCTAACGCGAGGTTGGCCTGATAAATCGCTCAGGCAATGGATGTGAGTATAGTGATATTTTTCTAATAGCGCCTGTACTTCAGCTTGTTGGTTATAGCCATGTTCTAAGATCAAATAGCCGCCTTGTTTAAGATAGTTTGCTGCATGTTCTGCTATTATTTTAATATCTTGTAAGCCTGATTCTGGTGCAATGAGTGCACTATCGGGTTCAAAACGGATGTCCCCTTGTTGTAAATGCGGGTCATCGGGCGCGATATAAGGTGGATTACTGACAATTACATCAAAATGAATTTTCGGCACGGCCTCGAACCAGTTACTTTGAGTGAATTGTACGTTTTTAACGTTATTCAGTTGCGCATTCTGTTGTGCAATCGCTAAGGCTGCGGCACTTTTATCGACGGCAATAACTTGAGCATTAGGGCGTTCAGCGCCTAAGGTAATGGCAATCGCACCAGAGCCTGTACCTAAATCTAAGATATGGGCGGCACTATTAGGCGCAAGTAATTCCAAGCAATATTCAATCAGCGTTTCTGTGTCGGGGCGTGGAATCAGTACATCGGGCGTTGTGATAAAGTCCCGCGACCAAAATTCCCGTTTGCCTGTTAAATAGGCTATCGGCATACCCTGTAAACGTTGCTGTAAAGCGGACTGAAAAAGCGCAACTTGTTCAGGTGTGAGTTGTTTTTCTGGCCACGCCCGCAAGTGACTTTGTGCTTTATTCAGCGTATGGCTGAGTAAAATTTCAGCATCCAGTTGTGCGGAATCTGAGATATTCTGTAGTTGTTGGGTCGATTCCGCGAGTAAAGTTTGTATATCAGGCATTATGGCTTAAAGGTTGTCATTCAATTGGCTAAGTTGCTCTGCTTGATGCTCGTTAATAAGCGGTTGAATAACATGATCTAGGCCACCTTGCATAATTTCTTCTAGTTTATACAGTGTCAGATTAATACGGTGGTCGGTCATTCTGCCTTGTGGATAATTGTAGGTACGAATCCGTTCCGAGCGATCTCCACTACCGACTTGCAGTTTTCTGTTTTCTGAATTTTCCGCGTGTTGCTTGTCTTGTTCAGAGGCTAATAGGCGCGATTGTAAAACAGAAAGAGCTTGGGCTTTGTTTTTGTGTTGTGAACGACCATCTTGACACTCAACCACCATGCCAGTGGGTAAATGGGTGACACGAATAGCAGAATCTGTTTTATTAACATGCTGCCCACCTGCACCAGAGGCACGGAAGGTATCAATGCGTAAGTCACTGGGGTTAATGGTAATATTATCCACTTCAGCTGCTTCAGGCATAATAGCCACCGTACAGGCGGAGGTATGCACTCGCCCTTGAGATTCAGTTTCAGGGACACGCTGTACGCGATGTGCGCCTGCTTCGAATTTCAGTTTTGAGTAGACATTTTGTCCACTAATGCGCAGAATAATTTCTCTAAATCCGCCGTGGTCTCCACGAGATTCACTGGTTGTTTCTATTTTCCAACCTTGTGTTTCTGCATAGCGCGTATACATGCGTGCTAAATCGCCTGAGAAAATAGCCGCTTCATCGCCGCCTGTTCCTGCGCGGACTTCTAAATAAATATTACGGTCATCATTTGGATCTTGTGGCAGTAATAGAATCTGTAGTTCGGTTTCTAGGGATTCTTGTGCGGCTTTGGCCTCTTTAATTTCTTCTGCGGCCATTTCACGCATTTCAGCATCGTCTTCTTCGAGCATTTCCTGTGCAGACAGCATGCTTTCTTCGGATTCAATGTAGCGTTTGTAGCAATCGACTAAGGGGTTTATTTGTGAGTATTCCTGACTTAGTGAGCGAAATTGGTTTTGGTCGCTTTGTATTTCTGGTTGAGAGAGTAAAACAGCGATTTCATCAAAACGCTCGCTGATAGTTTCTAGTTTTATTTTTATTGAGGGTTTCATACTTTTTTGGGTAAATTAAATATTTCTTGAGCCGCTGCAATAAGATCGTGTCGTTCATTTTCACTTGCTTTTCTTAATTGAGTGCAGGGGGTATGGATGAGTTTATTAGTTAAGGTGTGCGCCAGTTGCTGCAACGTTTCTTCGGGTGAGCTACCATTTTTTAAGGCTGAGAGTGCTTTGTTAACACTTTCTTGTTGCAGCTTTAAGGCTTGTTCTCGGTAGTCAATAATGATTGACTGAACTGCCTGTGCTTTCATCCATGATAGAAAATGCTCAACACGGGCATCAATGATTTCTTCTGCTTGTTCTGCGGCTTTTCGGCGAGAATTTAGGTTGTCTTCGATGATATTTTGTAAGTCATCTACGGTATATAAGTAGACATCATTCAGTTTGGCGACTTCGGGTTCTATATCACGGGGAACGGCAAGGTCAACCATAAAGATAGGTTTGTGTTTGCGTTTTTTAATCGCGCTTTCGACTAAACCTTTACCTAGAATAGGCAGTTGGCTTGCGGTAGAGGAAACTAGAATATCAGCTTCTGCAATATGCAGAGGTAGTTCAGCGAGTTCAATAGCATAGCCATTGAATTGGCTGGCCAGTATATGCGCTTTTTCAAAGGTACGGTTGGCAATAATAATGCGCCCAATGCCATTTTGATGCAGGTGGCGCGCCGTGAGTTCTATGGTTTCGCCTGCGCCAATAAGGAGTGCAGTTTGTTGGCCTAGATCATCAAAAATCTGTTTGCTAAGTTGTACTGCTGCAAAGGCAACGGAAACAGAGCTGGAGCCTATTTCGGTATCGGTGCGTACTTTTTTTGCCGTAGAAAACGTATGTTGAAACAGTTTATCTAATTTTTTACCCAGTGAGCCTGCTTTGTTGGCTGCTTGGTAGGCGGTTTTTATTTGTCCCAGTATTTGTGGCTCACCGAGTATCATGGATTCGAGCCCGCTTGCGACTCGAAATAAATGTCGAATAAGGGCTGTTCCAGTATGTATATAAAGATAGGGTGAGAATTCTTCTAGCTGGATGTGATGGTATTGAGCCAGCCAGTCAATGATAGATTGCTGATTATCATCTTGTAATGTGCAGAATATCTCAGTGCGATTACAGGTTGATAAAATGACCGCTTCAGAGACATTTGGTTGCTGTCTTAGTTCACTTATAGCGTCATTTAGGCTTTCAGCAGGAAAAGCAATGCGTTCTCTAATGGATACGGGGGCTGTTGTATAATTAATACCTAAAGCAATAAGAGTCATTAACAGCTATCTTTTAGAATGAAGTACAAGGGCCTTAATTAGGAGTAAAATGCGGAGAAGTCGCCGCTATTCTTGTTTTTAAGGGCTAAGTTGACTATTCTATGTTATTTTTAGTCGGCATATAAAAGTAATTTAGAATTGGCTATATGAACCTAAAGGGTAAAAACGGTTTTATCCCTGTTGTAACTTAATTGTGTAAGGACATTTCATTGAAATTTTTAAAGGTAATGACGGTCATTAGTGTTTCTTTATTGACTTCTGCTTGTGCTGTTTTAAAAGAAGATAATTCATCTCAAAAAGAACTTGCACCTGTTGTGGTGAAGAGCCTTGAAGATATTAAATCAGTTAAGACTGTGATTGACCCCAATGTTATGTTTTTATTGCTGGCGGCAGAGGTTGCAGGCCAGCGGCAGCAATATGGAATTGCTTTGGATGGTTATTTGCGTGCTGCGGCCTTAGTTAAGGATGAGACGGTTATTCGGCGTGCCATGGATATTGCCTTATTTGTACAGAATGGTAAAAAACTACAGGAAGCGGTGGGCTATTGGCTAGAGCAAAATCCAAAGGATTTGGAGGCTCATACTATAAAGGCGGTTGCTTTAATTTTATTAAAAGATGAGCCCGCGGCGTTGACTCAGTTAAAGTTTATTTTAGAGCAAGATGTAGAACATTTTAATCGTTATATAGGGCAGTTGATTAAAAGTTTAAATCGACCTGTTGACCGTAAATTAAGCTACCAAGTAATTGAAAAATTAAGCCAAGAATACCCAGAGAATGTTGATGTCTATTTTTCTTTAGCGTATTTAGATTTTTTAAAGGGTCGGTATACCCAAGCAAAAACTAATATTGAGCGATTTTTAGACGTTCAGACTGAGGACGTAAAAGGTTTGTTATTATTGGCGCAGATTTATATTAAGCAAGAAAAATGGAATGCTGCCGTTGGTATCTTGAAAAGAACACTGGAGCAAAAGGACAGTGCGCGAGTGAAAGAACAAATGGCACTTTTATTGTTAAAGCAAAATAAGTACGCAGAGGCAAAAGAGATTTTTCAAGATTTGCATGAGCAGTCACCCCAAAATTATGCAATAAGATTTCAATTAGCTTTGGTGTTGCTGCAGTTAGGAGATAATGCTGAAGCAAAAGAGCATTTACTGACTTTGTTTAAACAGGAATCTTTTAAAGACCAAAGTGCCTATTATTTAGGTCGAGTTTCGGCGCGTGAATCAAAGGTTAATGATGCCATTGCATGGTTTGATGAAGTGAACGGTCAGTATAAATATGAAGCCCGAGTGGGCTCGGTTTTGGTGTTGATTGATGATGGGCAATTAGATTCAGCATTGCAGCGTGTTAAACAAATAAAAGAAAATTACTCAAATAAGCAAAGTGAATTAAGTTTAATTGAGTCGGATATTTATAGTCGTACCAATTTTTATCAGCAAGCGTTTGATGTTTTAAGTGGTGCTTTACTTAAGGATGCCGAGAATGAAAAAATCTTATATGCTCGGGCGTTAATTGCAGAAAAGCTAGGAAATCTTGAAATATTAGAAGACGATTTAAAATATATTTTGGAGAAAAACCCAAAGGAAGCGGTTGCTCTAAATGCACTAGGGTATACGTTGGCAGATAGAACAAAACGCTATAAAGAAGCTAAAATCTATATAGAAAGAGCATTGGCTTTACGCCCTAATGAAGCTGTCTTTTTAGATAGCTATGGGTGGGTGTTTTTTAAAATGGGCGAGTTAGAGCAGGCTTATAAGTATTTGAGTCAGGCTTATGAATTTGAGCCGCAGGCAGAAATTGCAGGACATTTGGTTGAAGTGCTTTTTGCTTTAGGTCAGCGAGATGAGGCGCAGACTTTATTAAAGAAGGGCTTGAAATTGTATGCCAATGATAGTTATTTATTACGCTTAAAACAGCAGTATTTGGATAAATAAGGATGGCGCGTGCCTCGCTGTTGATAATGGTGTTTTATTTGTTTGGCTGTGCGAAACAGCCGCCATCCTCCATTGCATTTAAACAGCAGGGGAGGGAAGCGATTGAATTGAGCCATTGGTTTTTTCGTGGACGGATATTGGTAAAGTCAGAGGGTGTTGTCAATGCAAATATTCAGTGGCGGCATACAGTAGATAGTGAATTGTTAAGCTTATCTGGGCCTTTAGGGTTCGGTAAAAAGAAAATCTTGGTGAATGAATATGGGGTCAGTTTAGATGAAGGGGAGGGCTTTCAGACCATTGCTTCTAATGGGGATGACTTTATCGCACAGCAGTTTGGGGTTTTTGTGCCCATGAAGGCTTTAAGTGTTTGGATAACGGGAAGGCCTTTAATAGCCAAAGATTATGTTGTTTTACCAAATGGCTTTGAGCAGTTAGGTTGGAAAATTATTTATGATAGATATAAAGCGACGAGCATAGGACTTATGCCGCATAAATTAAAAGCCAGCAAAGATAAAATGAAATTGACGTTAATTGTGGAGCACTGGGGAAAATAATGAATCAAGAAAATACATCTGAATTGGGTTGGGGAATAAGCTGGCCTGCTCCTGCAAAGTTAAATCTCATGCTTAACATTGTTGGGCAAAGAGCGGATGGTTATCACCTTTTGCAGACTGTTTTCCAATTAATTGATATTGCAGATGGTTTGATTTTTACGCCTTCAATAGAGGATAGAGTTTGGTTGAAAAATCCTATCCCAGGTGTGCCAGAAGAAGAGGATTTAACGGTGCGTGCAGCCAATCTATTGAAAGCAGAGTCTGGCTATAAAGGTGGCGTTTGTATTGATATGGATAAGAAACTGCCAATGGGCGGAGGGCTAGGAGGCGGAAGTTCGGATGCGGCAACCGTTTTAGTTGTCCTAAATCAGCTTTGGCAGTTAAATTTAAGCAAGCCGCGTTTAATGGAATTGGGAGTACAGCTAGGAGCTGATGTACCTGTTTTTGTGAATGGCGGTAGTGTCTGGGCGGAAGGCGTGGGTGAAGAGCTGATGAATATAGATTTGCCAAATTCTTGGTTTGTTGTGGTAAAACCAGCGTGCCACGTAGACACTGGAAAAATATTTTCATCAAAGGGATTGACAAGAAATAGTGACCCTATTATAATGGCCGACTTTAACGCAGGACAAATTAGAAATGATTGTTTGGAAGTCGTTAAAAAGCTTCATAAGGAAGTAGGTGAGGCTTTAGAAGAGCTTTCTTTTTATGGGGAGGCGAGATTGACGGGAACGGGTGCATGTGTTTTTGTTCAATTTAATGATGAAGAAAAAGCGAAGTTAGTATATAATTCGGTTTCTTCTAAAAGGGAAAAGTATATAACGCACGGATTAGCAATTTCACCATTACATAAAAAAATGAGTGAACTCTTTAATATCTAAATATTGGGCTGTCGCCAAGCGGTAAGGCACGGGGTTTTGATCTCCGCATACCCAGGTTCGAATCCTGGCAGCCCAGCCATTTTCTCCTATATTAAATCAATTATTTACTTGTAATTAAGGTGCTCTAGATGAGTGATGCTTCAATGATGATTTTTTCTGGGAATGCAAATATAGAGCTTTCCAAGAAAATTGCTCGATATTTGAATGTTCGATTAGGAATGGCTTCTGTTGGTCGATTTAGTGACGGCGAAGTAACAGTAGAAATTGAAGAAAACGTAAGAGATAAAGATGTTTTCATTATTCAGCCGACCTGTCAGCCAACGAATGAAAACTTAATGGAATTATTGGTGATGATTGATGCGCTTAAGCGTGCGTCAGCTTCACGTATTACAGCCGTTATGCCATATTATGGTTACGCAAGGCAGGATAGGCGTTCTCGTTCTGCTCGTGTTGCTATTACTGCAAAGTTAGTAGCAAAAATGGTAGGAGTCGCAGGAGCTGATAGAGCTTTAACTGTTGACTTGCATGCGGACCAAATCCAAGGTTTTTTTGATATTCCTGTGGATAATGTCTATGCCTCACCTTTGCTTTTAGGGGATGTGTGGCGACAAAATTATAAAAATCTAATTGTTGTTTCACCTGATGTGGGTGGGGTTGTTCGAGCAAGAGCTTTAGCAAAAAGATTAGATGATGCAGATTTAGCGATTATAGATAAGCGTCGACCGATGGCCAATGTTGCAGAGGTAATGCATATTATTGGTGATGTAAGTGGAAAAACTTGCATTATGGTAGATGACTTAGTGGATACGGCGGGTACTTTATGTAGCGCAGCCGCTGCTTTAAAAAAGCAGGGTGCTATTAAAGTGGTCGCTTATTGTACGCATCCTGTTTTATCTGGTGCGGCGATAGAAAATTTACGCAGCTCAGAACTTGATGAGTTGGTAGTTACAGATACAATTCCTTTAAATGAAGAAGCGGTTAATCTAGGAAAGATTAGGCAATTAAGTGTTGCTGATATGCTGGCTGAAACAATTAGAAGAATTTCAGTGGGTGAGTCAGTTAGCTCGCTATATGTTGATTAATAATTTTAAGTTATTGTTGGGTGTGGAGAAATTAGATGTCTAGCGTTTTTGAATTTGAAGCGGTAAGTAGAACGGGTCTTGGTACGAGTGCAGCAAAAGCAACTCGTCGTAATGGTGATATTCCTGCTGTTGTTTATGGTGGTTCATCAGAGCCTGAATTGATTGTATTAAATCACAATGAAGTGATGAAAAAATTAGTAAATGAAGCGGTTTATGCGCATATTTTACAAATTAATATTGATGGAAAAGTTCAGAATGCAGTCTTAAAAGACATGCAAAGACATCCTGCAAAAGATACTATTCTACATATGGATTTTATGCGAGTTGATATGAACGAGAAGCTTAAAGTTCATGTACCATTGCATTTTATCAATCAGGATATATCAATCGGTGTAAAAGCAGGCGGAGTTATAACGCATGCTATGGTTGAAGTTGAGGTTCTATGTTTACCTGCAGCTTTACCTGAATACATTGAAGTTGATTTAGCTGATATTAATATTGGTGAATCAGTACATTTGACTGATTTAATCACTCCTGAAGGCGTTGAAATTCTAGCTTTAACACACGGTGAAGATCATAATTTACCTGTTGCTCAAGTAGTGAAAACACGACCTGCAGCAAGTGATTTAGATGAGTCCTCGGAAGAGGTTGCTACTGAAGAGTAGTGATTAAGCTTATTGTTGGTCTGGGAAATCCTGGAAAAAAGTATCAAAGAACCCGACATAATGTCGGGTTTTTGCTTTTAGATGAACTGGCTCGTAGTGAAGGTATTGATTTTACTTTGCAGTCTCGGTTTTTTGGCAGTTTGGCTGAAGTCGTAACTGAAAAAGGTAAAATTTATCTATTAAAGCCGAATACTTTTATGAATAGAAGTGGTCAGTCTGTTTCTTCAGTAATGAAATACTTTAAGATTACTTCCGAAGAGATTTTGGTTATTCATGATGAATTGGATTTTTCGGTGGGCAGTATGAAGCTGAAATTTTCTGGAGGTCATGGAGGGCATAATGGCCTTAGAGATATTATTTCTGCGCTAGATACAAAGGATTTTGTGCGTTTGCGATTAGGAATAGATAGACCTTCTAGCTCAAGTTTAGTGGCAGATTATGTATTATCTGATTTTCCTAAAGCAGATGTAAAAAATATTGAAATGTTGTTTTTTGATTTTATTAGTCGTTTACCTGCTTTATATAAAGAGGGATATGAATCACTGATGCAAGAAATAAATATAAAAAAATAAAATTTATTTTCAAAATAAGTTGACAAGAAAAATTAAATAGCACATAATGTGCTTTCTGTACGGAGGGGTTCCCGAGCGGCCAAAGGGATCAGACTGTAAATCTGACGGCTCTGCCTTCGGAGGTTCGAATCCTCCCCCCTCCACCATTCAGATTAAAATTAAGAATTCTGCGGGTGTAGTTTAATGGTAGAACTCCAGCCTTCCAAGCTGATCACGTGGGTTCGATTCCCATCACCCGCTCCAATCAAAAAAGCCCATATAGCTCAGCGGTAGAGCACTTCCTTGGTAAGGAAGAGGTCACCGGTTCAAGTCCAGTTATGGGCTCCAATTATATCAATTGTTGCAAACATTTAATTTAAGGTCCTTGTGAAATGGCTAAAGAGAAATTTGAACGTACTAAACCCCACGTAAACGTCGGCACAATTGGTCACGTTGATCACGGAAAAACAACACTAACCGCTGCATTAACAAAAGTTATGGCAGAAAAATTGGGTGGTGAAGTAAAAGCATTTGATCAAATTGATAATGCACCCGAAGAGCGTGAACGTGGTATTACGATTGCAACATCTCATGTTGAATATGAATCAGAAACGCGTCATTATGCACACGTTGACTGTCCAGGTCATGCCGATTATGTGAAAAACATGATTACAGGTGCTGCTCAAATGGATGGCGCTATCTTAGTTTGTGGCGCAACAGATGGACCAATGCCTCAAACAAGAGAGCATATCTTATTATCTCGTCAAGTAGGCGTACCTTATATTGTTGTATTTTTAAACAAAGCGGACATCCTAGCGGATGACTGTGGCGGTTTAGGAACAGAAGAATATGATGAAATGATAGAATTAGTTGAAATGGAGCTTCGTGAGTTATTAGACTTATATGAATTCCCTGGAGACGATACGCCAATTATTGTTGGTTCTGCTCTAAAAGCACTAGAAGGCGACACAAGCATAGTGGGTGTTGATTCTGTAATTAAATTAGTTGAAGCTTTAGATACTTATATTCCAGAGCCAGAAAGAGCTATTGAAGGCGCTTTTATTATGCCGATTGAAGATGTATTCTCAATCTCAGGTCGTGGAACAGTAGTAACAGGACGTATCGAGCGTGGTGTTGTTAAAGTTGGCGAAGAAATTGAAATCGTTGGTATTAAAGACACAGTAAAAACAACTTGTACTGGTGTTGAAATGTTCCGTAAACTGCTTGATCAAGGTGAAGCAGGGGATAACGTAGGTATTTTATTGCGTGGAACTAAGCGTGAAGATGTAGAGCGTGGTCAAGTATTAGCTCACGTTGGAACAATTAATCCACATACAAAATTTACTGCTGAAATTTATGTCTTGTCGAAAGATGAGGGTGGTCGTCATACACCATTTTTTGATGGGTATCGTCCGCAGTTTTATTTCAGAACAACAGATGTTACAGGGGCTGTAAAATTACCAGAAGGTACCGAAATGGTAATGCCTGGTGATAATGTATCAGTAGAAGTAACACTAATTGCACCCATTGCAATGGAAGATGGTTTACGATTCGCAATACGCGAAGGCGGTCGTACAGTAGGTGCTGGTGTTGTTGCGACGGTTGTTGAATAATAGTTGTTTCTTATTTAATGACGTAGTACAATGTCCTTTCTAAAAGATTATGCGTGTAGGTCAGTGGCTCAATTGGTAGAGCAGCGGTCTCCAAAACCGCAGGTTGTGGGTTCGAGTCCCTCCTGGCCTGCCAACTCGCATTAATCCTTAATCAAATCTAGATATCCCCCGAAAAAGAATCCAAATGAATATTCAGGCAAAGGAAATACCTTCAACCTCAGGGATAGATATACTTAAATATGTTTTGTCTCTTGTGCTTTTAGGCGCAGGTGTCGTCGCTTTTTATCAATTCTCAGAGTTTTCCCAATTATATAGAGTTTTAGGAATGGTAGGTGTAGTTGCTGTTGCCTTGGCAATGATGATGACTACAGGTGCTGGGAAAAGGTCGTGGAGTTTTGCTTTAGAAGCAAAATTAGAAGTAAGAAAAGTAGTTTGGCCTTCAAGGCAAGAAACAATGCTTACTACATTATTTGTTTTTGGAATGGTTATTATTGTAGGCCTTATTTTATGGCTATTAGATATGTTTCTATTCTGGTCTATAACATCACTAACAGCATAAGAGGTAAGTAATGGCGATTCGTTGGTATGTTATTCATGCGTATTCAAATTATGAAAATAAAGTAAAACAGTCTCTCGAAGAAAAAATCAAAAGACTTGGTTTAGATGAATTTTTTGGTGAAATCTTAGTTCCTACAGAAGAAGTAGTCGAGATGAGATTAGGCCAACAAAGAAAAAGTGAACGTAAGTTTTTTCCAGGATATGTTTTAGTACAGATGGAATTAACAGATGAGACTTGGCATTTAGTAAGAGATGAACCTAGAGTATTAGGTTTTATTGGTGGTACTACTGAACGTCCGGCTCCAATATCTGAACTAGAAGCGGAAAGAATATTAAATAGAGTTGAGGCTGGGGTAAATAAACCACGTCCTAAAGTTCTATTTGAAGTAGGTGAAGTACTTCGTATTAATGATGGCCCTTTTAAAGATTTTAATGGGGAAATCGAAGAAGTTAATTACGAGAAAAGTAAGCTAAAAATATCAGTATTAATCTTTGGTCGTTCAACTTCAGTAGAGCTTGGTTTTGGTGAAGTAGAAAAGGCTTAAGGTATTTAAGTAAAAAATAACTGTCCTCACCTATAGGTGGGGATTTTTTATCTATGGGGAGCTGAAAGGCGTTTAACCCAAACGGAGAAAGAGAATGGCTAAAGAAGTCACAGCATATATTAAACTGCAAGTAAAAGCAGGTGAAGCAAATCCTAGTCCACCAGTAGGCCCTGCATTGGGTCAACACGGTGTTAATATCATGGAGTTTTGTAAAGCATTTAATGCAAAAACTTCAGATGTAGAGAAAGGCTTGCCAATTCCTGTTGTTATTTCTGTATTTAGTGATAGAAGTTTTACTTTTATAACTAAAACGCCTCCAGCCTCTATCTTACTTAAGAAAGCAGCAGGTATTGCAAAAGGAAGTAGCAATCCACATACCGATAAAGTCGGTACTGTAACGCGTGCGCAATTAGAAGAAATTGCAACAACAAAAATGGAAGATTTGAACGCGACAGATATGGATGCTGCTGTAAACATTATTGCGGGTAGTGCTCGTAGTATGGGTCTTGATGTGGAAGGATTGTAATGGCTAAGTTATCTAAAAGAGCAAAAATTACTAACGAAAAGATGGATACTGAACGTCAATATGCATTTACTGACGCGGTAGCTATTCTAAAAGAATTAGCCACTACAAAATTTTCGGAATCTGTTGATATCAGTATTAATTTAGGTATTGATGCAAGAAAATCTGATCAGAATGTACGAGGCGCAACAGTACTTCCTAAAGGTTCTGGTAAAACAGTAAGAGTTGCTGTTTTTACACAAGGCCCTAACGCTGAAGCAGCTAAAGAAGCTGGTGCTGACATTGTTGGTATGGAAGATCTTGCTGACCAAGTTAAAAAAGGTCAAATGGATTTTGATGTTGTTATTGCATCACCAGATGCAATGCGCGTTGTTGGTCAACTAGGCCAAGTTTTAGGTCCAAGAGGCTTAATGCCAAATCCTAAAGTGGGTACTGTAACACCTGATGTTGCTGGTGCTGTTAAAAATGCTAAATCTGGACAAGCTCGTTACCGTACAGATAAAGCAGGGATTGTTCATTGTTCAATTGGTAAAATTTCTTTTTCTGCAGAAGATATTCTAGAAAATTTAGAAGCTGTTATTTCTGATGTAGTGAAAGCAAAACCAAGTGCTGCAAAAGGTATTTACTTGAAGAAAATTACTTTAAGTACAACAATGGGTCCTGGTGTAACGTTAGATCAATCAACGATTGCATTAAAAGCCTAGTTAAAAATTTTGGTTGCCAGCTTGGTTGGTAACTATCAAAGACCGTAGGTGCTTGCTTAAATTTTAATAGCCTACGTAGATGGGAGCTATAAAGCTGGGAAACTAGTGGTAAGCCCCGTGCGAGTGCACTTCCTTATAAAAGGAAGTGTGTATATCAATCTGACATAAGTCAGACTAACGGAGAAAATTGTGGCCTTAGCATTAGATGGCAAAAAAGCTGTCGTAGAAGAAGTTGCCCAATATGCCGCTAAAGCACATTCTGCTGTTGCTGCTGAATACCGTGGACTTACTGTATCTGAATTAACTGAGATGCGTGTAGTTGCTAAAAAAACCGGTGTTTATTTGCGAGTGGTTAAGAATTCATTAGCGAAGCGTGCAGTTGAAGGAACTCCCTTTGAATGTATGCAAGATAAAATGACTGGACCATTAATTCTTGCTTTTTCTATGGAAGATCCAGGTTCTGCTGGTCGTTTAATTAACGATTTCGCAAAAACTAATAGTAAGCTTATTGCTAAAATTGTATCAATTGATGGTGTAGCTTATGATGGTGCTGAATTAGCACGCTTAGCAAGCTTACCAACACGTGATCAAGGTATTAGTCTTATTATGGCGTTAATGCTGGCTCCTGTAGAAAAATTTGCACGTACTTTACTTGCTCTAAAAGAGTCGCGTGAAGAAGGTGTATCTATAGAAGAAGTAGTCGCGGAACCAGAAGCAGCAGCTGAATAGCTTTTCATCAGCTTACAACCAATTATATTTAGAGGAATTATTAATATGGCTATCTCACAAGAAGATATCTTAGAAGCAGTATCTAACATGACTGTTATGGAAATTGTTGATTTAATCTCAGCAATGGAAGAAAAATTTGGCGTATCTGCAGCAGCAGTAGCCGCAGCTCCAGCAGCAGGCGATGCAGCTGGCGCAGCAGCTGAGCAAACTGAATTTGATGTTGTAATGGAATCATTCGGTGCAAATAAAGTAAGTGCAATTAAAGCAGTTCGTGCATTAACTGGCTTAGGCTTGAAAGAAGCAAAAGGGGCTGTTGAAGGATGTCCTGTAACATTGAAAGAAGGTGTTAGCAAAGCAGAAGCTGAGGAAGCTAAAGCAGCTTTAGAAGAAGCGGGAGCTTCTGTCGAAATTAAATAATTTTGATAAAAAAATCTTAAGCAGTACCTGTAAATAGGGGCTTGTGGCTACTTTGTAGTCGCAGGCCTTTTACTGTTTGTAGTGACCTGAATTTAAAAACCTACTCTTGAGAAAGGATAAGGAAGTATATGGCTTACTCTTTTACTGAAAAAAAACGCCTTAGAAATAATTTTGGAAAAGCAGATGACGTACTTGATGTACCGTATTTGTTAGCAACTCAAATTAAATCTTATGATAACTTTTTGCAAACAGGACTGCGCCCTGCAAAGAGAAAGGATGTGGGATTGCACGCAGCATTTTCTAGTGTATTCCCAATCACAAGTCATTCTGGGTATGCGGTTTTAGAGTATGTAAAATACCGTTTGGGCGATCCTGTTTTTGACGTACGTGAATGTCAACAGCAGGGAGCAACTTATGCCGCTCCTTTGAGAGTAGTTGCGCGTTTAGTTATTTATGATAAAGATGCGCCAGGTAGTACAAAAGTAGTAAAAGATATTAGAGAACAAGAAGTTTACATGGGTGAGCTCCCGTTAATGACAGAGAATGGAACATTTGTTATTAATGGGACTGAGCGAGTGATTGTTTCACAATTACATCGTAGCCCTGGTGTGTTTTTTGATCATGATAAAGGAAAGACGCATTCTTCTGGAAAGCTCTTATTTAATGCGCGTGTTATTCCTTACCGTGGTTCATGGTTAGATTTTGAATTTGATCATAAAGACTGTGTATTTGTTCGGATTGATAGACGTCGTAAAATCCCCGCCACTATTTTATTGCGCGCGTTGGGTTACGATAATGAATCCATGCTAAAGATTTTTTTCGAGACCAATAAATTTTCTATTAGTCCCGATAAAATGCAATTAAATTTAATCCCTGACAGATTGAAAGGGGATATTGCAACATTTGATATCAAGCACGATGGAAAGGTGCTTGTAGAAGAAGGTCGTCGTATTACTGCAAAGCATACGCGTCAAATGAGCAAAGCAGGGATTGAAAGCTTAGAAGTGCCTAGAGAATATTTATATGGCATGGTCATTGCGAATAACATTGTTGATGAAACAACAGGCGAGCTAATTGCTAATGTCAATGATGAAATTACGGAAGAATTATTAGATAAATTGGTAGCGGAAGGTATTTCAGAAATTAATACTTTGTACGTTAACGATTTGGATCGCGGGGCTTATATTTCTGAAGCCATGCGTTTAGATGCAACGAGTAATCGTTTAGAAGCATTAATCGAAATTTATCGCATGATGCGTCCTGGTGAGCCACCTACAAAAGAAGCGGCTGAGAATTTATTTGAAAATCTATTCTTTACTTCCGATAGATATGATTTATCGGCTGTAGGACGCATGAAGTTTAACCGTCGCTTAGGTATCAAAGAGTCGAAAGCTGAGGGACAAGGAACGTTAAGCAAAGAAGATATTATTAATGTCGTCAAAGAATTAATTAATATTAAAAATGGTAATGGTGTTGTTGATGATATCGATCATTTAGGAAACCGTCGTGTGCGTGCGGTAGGTGAAATGATTGAAAATCAATTTAGAGTAGGTTTAGTTCGAGTTGAACGTGCTGTAAGAGAGCGCTTAACTCTGGCCGACTCTGAAGGGCTAATGCCGCAAGAGATTATCAATGCAAAACCTGTATCGGCTGCCGTAAAAGAATTTTTCGGTTCTAGCCAGTTATCACAGTTTATGGATCAGAATAATCCATTATCTCAAGTAACTCATAAGCGTCGTGTTTCTGCATTAGGGCCCGGCGGTCTGGCTAGAGAGCGCGCTGGTTTTGAGGTGCGAGATGTACATACAACGCATTATGGCCGAGTATGTCCAATTGAAACGCCAGAGGGGCCAAATATTGGTTTGATTAACTCTTTGGCTGTTTATGCACGTACCAATGAATATGGGTTTTTAGAAACACCGTACCGTAAGGTAAATAAAGGGGTTGTGACCGACGAGATTGATTACTTGTCTGCGATTAGTGAGGGTGATTTTGTTATTGCTCAAGCAAGTGCTCCTGTCGATGATAAAGGTGTTTTAATCTCAGGTTTGGTTTCTTGTCGTCATAAAGATGAGTTTACTTTGGCTAATTCTGAATCCGTAGAATATATGGATGTTTCAGCGAAGCAGATTGTGTCGGTTGCGGCTTCAATTGTGCCATTTTTAGAGCATGATGATGCGAACAGGGCCTTAATGGGTTCAAATATGCAGCGTCAAGCGGTTCCCGTCCTAAGAGCTGAAAAGCCTATTGTCGGTACAGGAATGGAGCGTACTGTTGCTAAAGATTCGGGGGTAACAGTCGTTGCTAAACGAGGTGGTGTGATTGCAACAGTAGATGCTAATCGTATTGTGGTACGTGTGAGTGATGCAGAAACTGAAGCAGGTGAAGCGGGCGTTGATATTTACAATTTAATTAAATATGTTCGTTCAAATCAAAATACCTGTATTAACCAAAAGCCTTTAGTTATGCCAGGTGATACGGTAGCATCTGGCGATATTATGGCAGATGGACCTTCTACTGATATGGGAGAATTAGCATTAGGACAAAATATGCTAATTGCCTTTATGCCGTGGAATGGATACAACTTTGAGGATTCTATTTTAGTTTCTGAGCGTGTGGTAAAAGAAGATCGATTTACTTCAATTCACATTGAAGAAAAAACATGTATTGCACGTGATACAAAGCATAGCCCAGAAGAAATTACAGCTGATATTCCTAATGTAAGTGAAGAGGCTTTATCTAAATTAGATGAGTCAGGGATCGTATATGTTGGAGCAGAAGTTAAGGGTGGAGACATTCTTGTTGGTAAAGTGACCCCTAAAGGTGAGTCCCAACTTACACCAGAGGAAAAATTACTAAGAGCTATTTTTGGTGAAAAAGCGGCTGATGTGAAAGATACATCTTTACGTGTTCCAGGTAGTATTCGTGCTACGGTTATTGATGTGCAGGTTTTTACACGAGATGGTGTAGAAAAAGATCAGCGTGCTTTAGCAAATGAAGCGGCAGCGATTAATAGTTACAAGAAAGATATTAATGATCAGTTAACGATTGTTGAAAAAGATATTTTTCAGCGTACAGCGACTCTTATTATTGGAAAACCTGCATTTTCAGGTCCTAATAATTTAAAATCTTCTTCTGTGATTACTCAGGAATACTTGGATGGTATCAAGCGTTCTGAGTGGGCTAATATAAAAATGGAAGAAGAAGAGCTTAATGTGCAATTAGAGGGTTTAGGCGCTCAAATTATTAAATTGCGTAAAGAGTTCGATGAGAAATTTGAAGATAAGCGTCGAAAAATCACTATGGGTGATGATTTAGCGCCTGGTGTTTTAAAAATGGTTAAAGTTTATTTAGCTGTTAAAAAACGTATTCAGCCTGGTGATAAAATGGCTGGACGACATGGGAACAAAGGGGTTATTTCACGTATTAATCCAATTGAAGATATGCCTTTCTTGGCAGATGGTACACCGATTGATATTGTTTTAAACCCATTAGGTGTTCCTTCGCGTATGAATGTTGGTCAGGTTTTAGAGACGCATCTAGGCTGGGCTGCTAAAGGATTAGGAATTAAAATTGGTCGCATGCTGGAAGCAAAAGCCGCTGTAAAAGAATTACGTGAATTTTTAGATAAGATTTATAACAGCAGTGGTAAAAAAGAAGATTTAGATGCGTTTTCTGATGCAGAAATAGTTGAAATGTGTAAGAACCTTATTGCGGGTGTGCCAATGGCTTCACCTGTTTTTGATGGTGCTAGCGAAGAAGAGATTCGCTATATGTTGAAATTAGCTGATTTACCTGAAACTGGACAAACTCAGCTTTATGATGGACTAACAGGTGATGCGTTTGAGCGTCATGTGACGGTTGGTTATATGCACATGCTAAAACTAAACCATTTAGTGGATGATAAAATGCATGCGCGTTCAACAGGGCCATACAGTCTTGTTACTCAGCAACCATTGGGTGGTAAAGCTCAATTTGGTGGGCAGCGTTTTGGAGAAATGGAAGTCTGGGCTTTGGAGGCATATGGAGCGGCTTATACGCTGCAAGAAATGCTGACTGTGAAATCGGATGATGTTACAGGCCGTACACGTATGTATAAAAACATTGTGGATGGTAATCATCAGATTGAGGCAGGTATGCCAGAATCATTTAACGTATTATTAAAAGAAATTCGCTCATTGGCTATTAATATTGAAGTGCAATAGCACGGTTATAGTACATATTTTATAGTGGATGAGTTCTGGTCAATCCAGATAACAAATAAGGGGATAAGCTCTTGAAAGATTTATTAAATTTCTTAAAACGCCAAAATAAGTCAGCTGATTTTGATGAAATCAGTATTGGCCTTGCATCACCAAATCAAATTAGATCGTGGTCTTATGGTGAAGTTAAAAAGCCAGAAACAATTAATTACCGTACTTTTAAACCTGAGCGTGATGGTTTATTTTGTGCAAAGATTTTTGGTCCAGTAAGTGATTATGAATGTTTATGTGGAAAATATAAGCGTTTAAAGCATCGCGGTGTTATTTGTGAAAAATGTGGGGTTGAAGTTACCCTGTCTAAAGTAAGACGTGACCGTATGGGTCATATCGAGCTAGCAAGTCCTGTGGCACATATTTGGTTCTTAAAATCCTTGCCGTCACGTATTGCTTTGTTATTAGACATGACATTGCGTGAAATTGAACGCGTTTTATATTTTGAGTCCTTTGTTGTACTTGAAGAAGGGTTAACACCTTTAGAAAAGAAGAAGTTACTCACGGATGAAGAGTACCTTGATGCCTTTGAAGAATACGGTGATGAATTTGAAGCAAAAATGGGTGCAGAAGCCATTCATGCTTTACTGAAAGACATTGATATTAAAGGTGAAGTTGATCGCTTAAGAGAAGAGATTAACGCGACTAATTCAGAAACGAAAATCAAAAAATTCTCTAAACGCTTAAAAGTATTAGAGTCATTATTAGGGTCTAAAAACCGTCCTGAATGGATGGTTATGAATGTATTGCCTGTATTGCCACCGGAGCTAAGACCTTTAGTTCCACTTGATGGTGGGCGCTTTGCAACATCGGATCTCAATGATTTATATCGTCGTGTTATTAATAGAAATAATCGATTACATCGTTTATTAGAGTTAAGCGCACCTGATATTATTATTCGTAATGAAAAAAGAATGTTACAAGAATCCGTAGATGGATTATTGGATAATGGTCGTCGCGGTCGTGCAATTACAGGTACAAATCGTCGTCCTTTAAAATCACTTGCGGACATGATTAAAGGGAAGCAAGGGCGTTTTAGACAGAATCTTTTAGGTAAGCGTGTCGATTATTCTGGGCGTTCCGTTATTGTTGTAGGACCAACTCTTAAACTGCATCAATGTGGTTTACCTAAAAAGATGGCATTAGAGTTATTTAAGCCATTTATTTTTAGTAAATTGCAATTACGCGGTTTAGCAACAACCATTAAAGCTGCAAAGAAAATGGTTGAAAATGAAGGCCCTGAAGTTTGGGATATTCTCGAAGAAGTCAGTCGTGAGCATCCTATTCTTTTAAATAGAGCGCCGACATTACATAGATTAGGTATTCAAGCTTTTGAGCCGATTCTAATCGAAGGGAAAGCAATTAATTTACACCCATTAGTGTGTAGTGCGTTTAATGCGGATTTTGATGGAGATCAGATGGCGGTGCATTTGCCTCTTTCTATCGAAGCGCAATTAGAAGCAAGAACACTCATGATGGCGACAAATAATATTTTGTCTCCAGCTAATGGTGAGCCAATTATAAATCCTTCGCAGGATGTTGTATTAGGGCTGTACTACATTACGCGTGAAAAGTTAAATGCAAAAGGTGATGGCTCAATATTTAGTGATATTGATGAAGTTCATCAAGCATTAGATGCGGGTATGGTGGAATTACAATCTAAGATTCAAGTTAGAATCAAAGAGCGTACGCGTGATGCCGATTTGGGAACTTTTAGTGAAGCAAAACGAATTCGTGTAGAAACGACTGTGGGTCGTGCTTTTCTATGGGAAGTTGTGCCAGAGCGTATGCCTTTTGACTTGGTTAACTGCGATATGACTAAGAAAAATATTTCTCGGTTATTGGATTATAGTTACCGTTATTTAGGGAATAAAGACACAGTTATTCTTGCTGATCAAATTATGTATCTTGGCTTTAGATATGCCACGCGTTCAGGAATATCATTTGGTATTAATGATATGGAGATTCCTGTAGAAAAGGAAAACATCTTAGCGGAGTCGGAAAAAGAAGTATTAGATATTCAATCTCAATTTTCATCTGGTCTTGTGACAGATGGAGAAAGATACAATAAAGTAGTTGATATTTGGTCTCATGCGAATGAAAAAGTAGCTAAAGTAATGATGGACGCTTTAGGGACTGATGATGTTGTTTTAGCTGATGGAACTGTTCAAAAGCAAAAATCATTTAACTCAATTTTTATGATGGCTGAATCGGGAGCGCGGGGTTCTGCAGCTCAAATTAGACAGCTTGCTGGAATGCGGGGTTTGATGGCTAAACCAGATGGCTCTATTATTGAAACACCGATTACTGCAAATTTCCGTGAAGGCTTGGATGTATTACAGTACTTTATTTCAACACATGGTGCGCGTAAAGGTTTAGCGGATACCGCATTGAAAACTGCGAATGCGGGATATTTGACGCGTCGTTTGGTTGATGTTGCTCAAGATTTAGTAATTAATGGCGTAGATTGTGGTACTAGCAAAGGTATGCTGATGACACCAATTATTGAAGGTGGGGATGTTGTTGAGCCACTTTCAGAACGTGTTTTAGGTCGTGTTGTTATTGGTGATGTACTAAGTGCTTCTACAGGCAAGGTAGTGGTGCCTGATAGCACTATGCTGGATGAGCATTATGTTGCTTTACTAGAGAAAAATAGTATTGATGATGTCTTAGTTCGTTCAATTATTACCTGTAACAATCGTCATGGTGTCTGTGCAAAATGTTACGGCCGTGATTTAGGGCGCGGACATTTAGTTAACAGTGGTGAAGCAGTTGGTGTTATTGCAGCTCAATCTATTGGGGAGCCAGGTACCCAGTTAACAATGCGTACTTTCCATATTGGTGGAGCAGCATCAAGACAAGTTGCCATTAGTAATGTACAAGTTAAAGCAAAAGGGCATATTAAACTCCATAACTTAAAAACGGTTGAAAATAGAAAGGGCCATTTAATTGCTGTTTCACGTTCAGGTGAAGTAGGGGTGATGGATGAATATGGTCGTGAGAAAGAAAAATATAAAATTCCTTATGGTGCTGAATTAACCTGTAAAGATGGTAGCCCAGTTGAATCGGGTGATATCGTTGTTACATGGGATCCTCACGTACATCCTGTTGTTACTGAGGTAGCCGGTTTTGTAAAACTTGAAGAGTTTCACCCTGGTATTACAGTACAGGAAAAATCGGATGAGTTAACAGGTGTGAATTCAATTACCGTGATTGATCCGAAGCTAAGAACAAGTGCTGGTAAAGATATGCGTCCTTTAGTGAGATTGGTGACTGAAAACGGAGGTGAGCTGACATTGCCTAATACGGATATGGCAGCCCAATATGTTTTACCAGGCGGAGCTATCGTTGCTGTAAAAGATGGTGGTGAAATTTTAGTTGGGGATGTATTGGCTAGAATTCCTCAAGAATCAAGTAAAACACGTGATATTACTGGGGGTTTACCTCGAGTAGCAGATTTATTTGAGGCAAGAAAAACTAAAGATCCTGCTATTTTAGCTGAAGCAACAGGGGTTATTTCTTTTGGTAAGGAAACAAAAGGAAAGCAACGAGTTGTTATTACTGATACTGAGGGTGAGGTGCACGAAACTTTAGTTCCAAAATGGCGTCATATTACCGTTTTTGAAGGGGAGTTTGTTGATAAAGGTGAAACGATTGCGGAAGGTGAGTTAACCCCGCATGATATATTACGTTTACGTGGTGTGACTGAGTTAACGACTTATTTAGTTAAGGAAATTCAAGATGTTTATCGTTTACAGGGTGTAAAAATTAATGATAAGCATATTGAAGCCATTGTCCGCCAAATGCTGAGAAAAGTTGAAATCACAGCTTCTGGTGATAGTGATTATACGAAAGGTGAGCAAGTCGAACGTGCTGCAATTAAAGAACTGAATGATAAGTTAGAGGTTGCAGGAAAAATTCCTGTCAGTTTCGAGCCTATTTTATTGGGGATTACTAAAGCATCATTGGCAACGGAGTCTTTTTTCTCAGCTGCTTCTTTCCAAGAAACCACGCGAGTCTTAACCGATGCCGCTGTACGTGGTTTAAAAGATGGCTTAAATGGTTTGAAAGAAAATGTTATTGTAGGTCGATTAATTCCAGCAGGAACAGGGTTGGCTTACCATGAAGCAAGAAGAATTCAGCAGGCGAAAAATGCCGAGCCAGCTTTGTCTGCGGAGGCAGAAGTTAGCTTAGAGGTTGTTAATGCGGAAGAAGCATTAAAGCAAGCATTAAACGCTGAAGAATAAAGTACTTGACTTGAAAAGAGCAGGATAATAGAATATCCTGCTCAATAGAGTTATTATAAAATTAATATAGTGCATTTTCTGATGCGCTTAGCACAGAAATATGCAATACGGAGTAATTTGAATTATGGCTACTGTAAACCAGCTAGTTCGTAAGCCGCGCACAAGAAAAGTTGAAAAAAGTAATGTGCCTGCGCTTGAGGCGTGTCCTCAACGACGTGGTGTTTGTACGCGTGTTTATACAACAACACCTAAAAAACCTAACTCGGCTTTACGTAAAGTCGCTCGTGTAAGATTAACTAATGGCGCAGAAGTTAGTAGTTATATCGGTGGTGAAGGCCATAATTTACAAGAGCATTCCGTGGTATTAATTCGCGGCGGTAGAGTAAAAGATCTTCCAGGGGTACGTTATCACGTAGTTCGTGGTAGTTTGGATACATCTGGTGTAGATGGGCGTAAATGTGGTCGTTCTAAATACGGTACGAAAAAACCTAAGAAATAATTGGTGAATTAAATGTCAAGAAGAAGAGCGGCGATAAAACGTACTGTTTTAGCAGACCCAAGATACAGCAGCATTACTTTAACTAAGTTCATGAACATGGTTATGGTAGACGGAAAGAAATCAGTAGCAGAAAAAATTGTTTACGGTGCGTTAGAAGCAATTGAAGCAAAAGGTAATGCTGAGCCATTAGACGTATTTACTAAGGCGCTAGAGAATATTCAACCAAAAGTTGAAGTGAAATCTAGACGTGTTGGTGGTGCTACATATCAGGTGCCAATTGAAGTAAGACCTGCGCGTCGAATTGCTTTAGCAATGCGTTGGATGATTGAAGCATCTCGTAAGCGTAATGAAAAAAACATGCCTTTAAAATTAGCTGGTGAAATGCTAGATGCGGTAGAAGGTCGTGGATCTGCTGCTAAAAAACGTGAAGATACACATAGAATGGCAGATGCTAACAAAGCATTCTCTCATTATCGTTGGTAATTAGTAGGTCTTTGGGATGGCACGTGTAACCCCGATTGAAAGATATCGGAATATAGGTATTATGGCTCATATCGATGCGGGTAAAACCACAACGACAGAGCGAATTCTGTATTATACAGGGGTCTCCCATAAAATAGGTGAGGTTCATGATGGCTCGGCTGTTATGGACTGGATGGAGCAAGAGCAAGAGCGAGGTATTACGATTACCTCAGCAGCAACGACTTGTTTTTGGAAAGGCATGGATAGCCAATACGATGAATATCGTATTAATATTATCGACACGCCAGGGCATGTTGACTTCACTATAGAAGTTGAACGCTCCCTAAGGGTGCTTGATGGAGCTTGTGCTGTATTTTGTGCTGTAGGTGGTGTTGAGCCTCAGTCGGAAACGGTATGGCGGCAGGCTAATAAATACGAGGTTCCTCGTATTATATTTGTGAATAAGATGGATCGAGTAGGTGCTGATTACTTTAGAGTTATTGAGCAGATTTCTACTCGATTAGCAGGAACGCCAGTTGCAATGCAGATTCCTATCGGTTTAGAGGATAGTTTTCGTGGTGTTATTGATCTAGTTAAGATGAAAGCCGTATTCTGGGAAGAAAAGGATATGGGGATGGCTTTTTTTGAGGAAGAAATTCCTGAGTCATTGCGAGAATTGGCAGAAGAATGGCGTGAGAAATTAGTTGAAACGGCTGCTGACTCATCTGAAGAGCTTATGGATAAGTACTTGGAGTCCGAGCAGCTTAGTAGTGCTGAAATTAAGGCAGGCATTAGAGCTAGAACGATAGCGAATGAAATTTCACCAGTTTATTGCGGCTCTGCTTTTAAGAATAAAGGCGTTCAGAGTGTTTTAGATGGGGTTGTTGATTTCCTACCTTCGCCCTTGGATGTTAAGTCTATAATTGGCGAGGCTAAAGATGGTTCGGCTGTAGAGCGACACGCTTCTGATGAAGAGCCTTTTGCGGCATTAGCGTTTAAAATTGCAACAGATCCTTTCGTGGGTGTGTTGACATTTTTTCGGGTTTATTCAGGTGTTTTATCTTCAGGTAGTGTTGTTTATAACGTACTTAAAGGTAAGCGTGAGCGAGTTGGGCGATTGTTGCAGATGCATGCAAATAGTCGTGAAGAAGTTTCTGAGGTTCGTGCGGGCGATATTGTTGCTGCGGTAGGCTTTAAAAATGTTATAACAGGTGATAGCTTGTGCGAAGAGAAGCACTCTGTCATTTTGGAAAAGATGGAATTTCCAGAGCCAGTTATATCAATCGCGGTAGAAGCAAGAACTAAGGCTGATCAAGATAAAATGACCGTTGCTTTAGAGCGATTAGCAAAAGAAGATCCTTCTTTTCATATATCGGTTGATAAAGAGTCGGGGCAAACTATTATTTCTGGTATGGGTGAGTTACACCTGGAAATTATTGTTGATCGGATGCGTAGAGAATTTGATGTGAATGTTAATGTGGGTACTCCGCAAGTTTCATATCGTGAGTCAATTAAAGAATCTATAGAGCAAGAAGGGAAGTTTGTTCGTGAGTTAGGAGGCAAAGGCCAGTACGGAGATGTGCTGATTAGGATTGAACCTATGGAGAAGGGTTTTGGATGTGCCTTTGTGGATGAGATAGAAAATTCAGCAGTGCCTAAGGAATATATTCCGGCTGTTGAGAAAGGAATTGTAGAGCAGATGAAGAATGGTGTTTTAGCTGGCTATCCTGTAGTGGATGTTAAAATAACATTACTTAATGGGTCATATCATGAGGTAGACTCAAGTGAAATGGCTTTCTCAATTGCAGGTTCTATGGCTTTTCGTGATGGTTCGGAAGCTGCGAAACCTGTGCTGCTTGAACCAGTAATGAAGGTAGAAATCATGACCCCTGAGGAGTATATGGGGGATGTGGTAGGAGATGTAAATCGGCGCAGAGGTATAGTTCTGGGAATGGATGATACGCCGACAGGTAAGACAATTAACTGCGAAGTGCCGTTGGCTGAAATGTTTGGTTACGCGACTAACCTTCGTTCAGCAACTCAAGGGCGTGCTACTTACAGTATGCAATTTGAAAAATATAATGAAGCACCTCTGAGCGTTACACGTGCTATCATTGATAAAACTTCATAAGAATTGAAAATTAAATAAGGTATTGGCTAATGGCTAAAGAAAAATTTGAACGTAATAAACCCCATGTAAACGTAGGAACAATTGGTCACGTAGATCATGGTAAAACAACACTAACCGCTGCTTTAACGAAAGTTATGGCTGAGAAATTAGGTGGTGAAGTAAAAGCATTTGATCAAATTGATAATGCACCAGAAGAACGTGAGCGTGGTATTACGATTGCAACATCTCATGTTGAATATGAATCAGAAACGCGTCATTATGCACACGTTGACTGTCCAGGTCATGCTGATTATGTGAAAAACATGATTACAGGTGCTGCTCAAATGGATGGCGCTATCTTAGTTTGTGGCGCAACAGATGGTCCTATGCCTCAAACAAGAGAGCATATCTTATTATCTCGCCAAGTAGGCGTACCTTATATTGTTGTATTTTTAAATAAAGCGGACATTCTAGCGGATGACTGTGGCGGTTTAGGAACAGAAGAATATGATGAAATGATAGAATTAGTTGAAATGGAGCTTCGTGAGTTATTAGACTTATATGAATTCCCTGGAGACGATACGCCAATTATTGTTGGTTCTGCTCTAAAAGCACTAGAAGGCGACACAAGCATAGTGGGTGTTGATTCTGTAATTAAATTAGTTGAAGCTTTAGATACTTATATTCCAGAGCCAGAAAGAGCTATTGAAGGCGCTTTTATTATGCCGATTGAAGATGTATTCTCAATCTCAGGTCGTGGAACAGTAGTAACAGGACGTATCGAGCGTGGTGTTGTTAAAGTTGGCGAAGAAATTGAAATCGTTGGTATTAAAGACACAGTAAAAACAACTTGTACTGGTGTTGAAATGTTCCGTAAACTGCTTGATCAAGGTGAAGCAGGGGATAACGTAGGTATTTTATTACGTGGAACTAAGCGTGAAGATGTAGAGCGTGGTCAAGTATTAGCTCACGTTGGAACAATTAATCCACATACAAAATTTACTGCTGAAATTTATGTATTGTCAAAAGATGAGGGTGGTCGTCATACGCCATTTTTTGATGGATATCGTCCACAGTTTTATTTCAGAACAACAGATGTTACAGGGGCTGTAAAATTACCAGAAGGTACCGAAATGGTAATGCCTGGCGATAATGTATCAGTAGAAGTAACGCTAATTGCACCCATTGCAATGGAAGATGGCTTGCGTTTCGCAATTCGCGAAGGTGGCCGTACTGTAGGTGCTGGTGTTGTTGCAACGGTTGTAGAGTAGAGAATATGGCAAGTCAAACAATTAGAATACGCTTGAAATCTTTTGATCATAAATTAATTGATCAATCGGCAAGTGAAATTGTAGAAACAGCAAAAAGAACAGGAACTCAAGTAAAAGGTCCTATTCCATTGCCTACAAAACATGAACGATTCACAGTTCTTACATCACCGCATGTGAATAAAGATGCGCGTGATCAATACGAATTAAGAACATATAAGCGTTTGCTTGATATTATTGAGCCAACGGATAAGACAGTTGATGCGCTAATGAAGCTAGATCTTGCGGCTGGTGTTGATGTTCAAATTAAGCTTAATTAATTAGAGGATTTAGCAGATGTCATTAGGTTTAGTGGGTAAAAAATGTGGGATGACTCGTGTCTTCCTGGAAAATGGAACTTCAGTACCTGTAACGGTCTTACAAATAGATTCGCACAGAGTTTCTCAAGTTAAAGATATTGAATTAGATGGATATCGCGCTGTACAAATAGCAGTGGGAGATAAAAAATCATCTAAAGTAGATAAAGCAATGGCTGGACATTTTGCGGCAGCAAATATGACAGCAGCTCGTGGTTTATGGGAATTTAGATTGACTGATAATGAAGGTGCAGACCTTCAAGTTGGTTCTGAATTATCTATGAATATATTTGCTGATGGTCAGGTTGTTGATGCGCAAGGTACAAGTATTGGTAAAGGTTTTGCCGGTGGTATTAAGCGTCACAATTTTGGTATGCAAGATGCGACTCATGGTAACTCACTTTCTCATAGATCGAATGGATCTATTGGTATGTGTCAAACACCAGGTAGAGTATTCAAAGGAAAGAAAATGTCAGGACATATGGGGGCTGAAACAGTTACCATTCAAAATCTGACGATTCATTCAATTGATACAGAAAGAAACCTTATTTTGGTTAAAGGTGCGGTTCCTGGGGCTAAAGGTGGGGATGTTATTTTGACACCTGCGGTCAAGAAGAAAAATAAAGGATAAATCATGAGTTTAAAAATACCAGCACTTAATAGTGCAGACTCTGCTGGTGAAGTAGAGGTAAATGAGGTAGTTTTTGGTCAAGACTATAATGAAACTTTGATTCATCAGTTAGCTACCAAAACCTTGGCTGGCTTGCGTTCAGGAACAAAAGCTCAAAAAAATAGATCGGATGTAAGTGGCGGTGGGGCAAAACCTTGGAAGCAAAAAGGTGCAGGCCGTGCCAGATCTGGTACAATAAGAAGTCCAATTTGGAGAGGTGGTGGTACTACTTTTGCTGCTCGACCTAGGTCTTTTGATCAGAAATTGAATAAAAAAATGTATCGTGCAGGAATACGCTCAATTTTATCAGAATTAGTACGCCAAGATCGTATTAAGGCAAGCTCTGATATTATGCCAGCGACTCCAAAAACAAAAGAGCTAGCAGGCAAGTTAAAAGAATTTGGCCGTAGTCGAATTCTAATTATTGCGGAAGACTTAAATGAAAATATTATCTTGGCATCAAGAAATATTTTTAATGTTGATGTAGTTACTGCAAGAGAGCTTAACCCTGTTATGTTAATTGCTGCAGAACGTATTATTGCGACACCTGCTGCATTGAAAGAAATTGAGGCGCAGTTATCATGAGTGTAGAATTTAATCTTTCTAATGTAATTAAAGCACCAATTATTTCTGAAAAAAGTACTAATGCTACAGAGGCTTCAAATCGCTTTGTATTTAAAGTTGCGAATGATGCAACTAAATTACAAGTGAAAAAATCTGTAGAATTAATGTTTAGTGTTGAAGTTGAGAAAGTTCAAATATTAAATGTTAAAGGAAAAACAAAGAGATTTGGTCGCTTTATGGGAAAACGTTCTGACTGGAAAAAGGCTTATGTAAGGCTTAAACCAGGGCATGATATCGCATTCTCGGCAGCGTAGTCGTAAAGTTAAAGCATATAATCGGTAGAAGAAATGGCTATTGTAAAATCAAAACCGACATCGCCAGGTTCAAGGTTTGTCGTAAGAATAAAGCATGAAGATTTACATAAAGGTAAACCTTTTGCACCGCTATTAAGAAAGAAAACAAAAAGTGGTGGACGTAATAGTAATGGACGTATAACAACGCGTCACATCGGTGGTGGACATAAGCAAAACTACCGTATTATTGACTTCAAAAGAAATAAATGGGATATTCCAGCTGTTGTTGAGCGTTTGGAATATGATCCAAATAGAACGGCAAATATTGCTTTAGTTTTATATGCAGATGGTGAGCGTCGTTATATTATTGCTCCTAAAGGTGTTTCTGCTGGGCAAGAAATTATTTCTTCAGAAAATGCACCTGTAAAAACAGGGAATTGCATGCCACTAAGGAATATGCCGTTAGGGTCTGTCGTTCACTGTGTAGAGCTTAAACCTCTAAAAGGTGCCCAAATGGCGAGAAGCGCAGGTACTTCGGCTCAACTGGTTGCTAAAGAAGGAGCGCATGTTACATTGAGACTGCGCTCTGGTGAAATGCGTAAAGTATTAGGCGATTGTCGTGCTGTTATTGGTGAAGTATCAAATTCAGAGCATAGCCTTAGATCGTTAGGTAAAGCAGGTGCGTCAAGATGGCGTGGTGTTCGTCCTACCGTTCGTGGAGTTGTAATGAATCCAGTGGATCACCCTCATGGTGGTGGTGAAGGAAGAACGTCGGGTGGTAGACATCCTGTTTCTCCTTGGGGTATGCCTACTAAAGGGTATAAAACTAGAAAGAATAAACGTACTGACAAAATGATTGTTAGACGTCGAAACAAGCGTTAACAAGGGAGTAATAAAGTGCCACGTTCAATTAAAAAAGGTCCTTTTATTGATCATCATTTACAAAAGAAAGTTGATGATGCAGTTAGTAGTAATAGTAGGAAACCGATTAAGACTTGGTCTAGAAGATCAATGATAACGCCTGAAATGTTAGGTTTAACAATCGCTGTACATAATGGTCGTCAGCATATTCCTGTTCTAGTATCAGAGAATATGGTAGGACATAAGTTAGGTGAATTTTCACCTACTCGTACGTATAAAGGCCATTTGGCTGATAAAAAGTCAAGATAATAGGTGCATGATGGAAATTACAGCTAAATTAAGTAATGCACCTTTATCAGCTCAAAAAGCGAGATTGGTTGCAGATCAAATTAGAGGGCTTGAAGTCGAAGAAGCTTTGAATGTACTGAAATTTAGTACTAAAAAAGCCGCTGCGATTATAAAAAAAGTACTTGAGTCAGCTATTGCCAATGCAGAGCATAATGAAAGTGCTGATATTGATGAGTTAAAAGTTTCAACAGTATTTGTTGATGAGGCCCCTACTCTTAAGCGATTTAGAGCAAGAGCAAAAGGGCGAGCCAATCATATATTGAAACGTACTTGTCATATTACAGTTAAAGTCGCAGAATTCGAGTAGGGGCAATATAATGGGTCAAAAGGTACATCCAACCGGGATAAGACTCGGTATAGTTAAAGATTTCACGTCTAGATGGTATGCAAATACTAAAGACTATCCAGTTTTCTTATATCAAGATTTAACTGCGCGTGAATTTATTCAGAAGAAGTTAGCTCATGCTTCTGTAAGTCGTGTGCAAATTAATCGTCAAGCAAATAATGCTCATATAACAATACACACAGCACGTCCAGGTATTGTTATTGGCAAAAAAGGTGAAGACATCGATAACTTACGTAAGGAAGTTTCATTAATGATGAAAATGCCTGTGCAAGTTAATGTAGAAGAGATTAGAAAGCCTGAGTTAGATGCTAAATTAGTTGCTGAGAGTGTTGCACAGCAATTAGAAAAAAGAATTATGTATCGTCGTGCAATGAAGCGTGCGGTAACAAATTCTATGCGTTTAGGTGCTGAAGGGATTAAAATCAATTTAGGCGGCCGTTTAAACGGTGCTGAAATTGCCCGTAGCGAATGGTATAGAGAAGGCCGAGTTCCTTTGCATACATTAAGAGCTGATATAGACTACGGTGTTGCTGAAGCAAATACTACTTATGGTATTATCGGTATTAAGGTTTGGATTTTCAAAGGTGAGGTTTTTGATAGAAACTCATTATTAGAAAATTCTGATAATTCTAAAACTAAGAAATAGGTGAAGGGAAAATATAATGCTTCAACCTAAAAGAACGAAATTTCGTAAACAGCATAAGTTAAGAAATACTGGTATCGCTGTTCGTGGTTCATCTGTGAGCTTCGGTGAGTATGGGCTTAAGTCTGTCGCTCGCGGAAGACTAACCGCTCGTCAAATTGAAGCGGCTCGTAGAACAATTACTCGCCACTGTAAACGTGACGGTAAATTATGGATCAGAATTTTCCCAGATAAGCCAATTACTAAAAAACCTTTAGAGGTTCGTATGGGTAAAGGGAAGGGTAGTGTAGAATACTGGATTGCTCAAATTAGACCAGGTACTATGCTGTATGAATTGCAGGGTGTTCCAGAGGATGTTGCTCGTGAAGCATTTGCTTTGGCTGCTGCAAAATTACCAGTAAAAACTAAGTTTGTTGTTAGGACGGTACTATAATGAAAATTAGTGAATTACGTCAGAAAACTGCAATTGATCTTAATTTGACATTAGTTGAGCTGGGTCGTGAGCAATTTAATTTGCGTATGCAAAAAAACACAGGCCAATTAACTAAATCTGATCAAGTAAAAAAAGTCAGAAGAGATATTGCTCGTGTTAAAACAGTCTTAAATGAGATGGCAGGTCAATCATAATGAGTGATAATGCAGAAAAATTACGTACCATTACAGGTCGTGTAGTAAGTAATAAAATGGATAAGACGGTTACTGTATTAGTTGAACGTCTTATTAAGCATCCTGTATATGGTAAGTATATTAGACGTTCTACAAAATTATTTGCTCATGATGAGAGTAATATTTGTAATGAAGGCGATACTGTTTCAATAACAGCATGTCGTCCTTATTCAAAAAAGAAAACATTTATGTTGGTTGAAGTGGTCTCTAAGGCTAAATAAATCAATATAAACTGGATTACTAGTAAAAGTAAATTAGGAATAAAAAATGATTCAGATGCAAACTAACCTTGACGTCGCTGATAATAGCGGCGCAAAAAAGGTCATGTGTATCAAAGTTCTCGGTGGGTCGCATAGACGATACGCTGGAATTGGGGATATTATTAAAGTCAGCATTAAAGATTCTATCCCTCGTGGTAGAGTTAAAAAAGGCGAAGTTTATAACGCATTAGTTGTAAGAACAAGAAAAGGTGTTCGTAGAGCTGATGGATCCGTTATTCGTTTTGATGGAAATGCAGCGGTAATATTGAATGCTCAACTTCAGCCGCTAGGCACACGTATTTTTGGGCCAGTAACGCGCGAATTAAGAGGGGAAAAATTTATGAAAATTATTTCTCTAGCGCCAGAAGTATTGTAAGGGTCTTTATATATGCAAAAACTTAAGCAAGGTGACGAAGTCATAGTTCTTATCGGAAAAGATAAGGGAAAACGAGGACGAATCAGCAAATTTTTAAATGAAAAAATTTTGGTGGAAGGTGTAAATCGAGTTAAGAAGCACCAAAAGCCTAATCCAAATGCTGGTATTCAGGGTGGTATTATTGAAAAAGAAATGCCTATCCATAAATCAAATGTTGCACTATTTAATGCGGCTACAAAAAAAGCAGATAAAGTAGGCTTTAAAACATTAGATGATGGAAAGAAAGTCCGTTATTTTAAATCCAATAATGAAACTATTGATGTGTAGGTATAATCATGGCTAGATTACAAGAAGATTATAAAGAAAGAATACTACCTGCGTTGATGGAGCAATTTGGCTACACATCAGTAATGCAAGTACCAAAGATTACTAAAATCACTTTAAATATGGGCTTAGGTGAAGCTGTAGCGGACAAGAAAATTGTTCAGGCGGCACTAAGTGATATGGAGAAAATTAGTGGTCAAAAACCTGTTGTGACATTATCACGAAAATCTATTGCTGGATTTAAAATACGTGATGATATGCCAATTGGCTGTAAAGTGACTCTTAGACAAGATAGAATGTATGAATTTCTAGATCGCTTAATTAGTATTGCTATTCCAAGAATTCGTGATTTTAGAGGTTCAAACCCTAAAAGTTTCGATGGTCGTGGCAACTACAGTATGGGCGTTACAGAGCAAATCATTTTTCCTGAAATCGATTATGATAAAATAGACACTTTACGTGGCCTAGATATCTGTATCACGACAACAGCGACTAACAATGAAGAAGGTTTAGCATTGTTAAAGCAGTTTAACTTCCCGTTTAAGAGCTAATTAATTATGGCTAAGAAATCAATGATAGCTCGTGAAACAAAGCGAGCTAAGTTAGTAAGTAAGTACGAAGCTAAAAGAGCATCATTAAAAGAAATCATTAGAGATCCAAATGCTTCTTTTCAAGATAAAGATGAAGCACACCTAGCTTTACAGAAGTTACCAAGAGACTCTAGTGCAGCTAGAGGGCGTAACAGATGTAATATTACCGGTCGTCCCCACGGATTTTATCGTAAGTTTGGTTTAAGTAGAAATATGCTTAGACAATCTATGATGCGTGGCGATGTGCCAGGCTTAGTTAAAGCAAGTTGGTAATTAGCTAGTTGGATATTTGGAGAATATAATATGAGCATGACAGATCCAATTGCAGATATGCTTACTCGCATCAGAAATGGGCAATCTGCAGGAAAAATTAACGTTAGTATGCCATCTTCAAAACTTAAAGTAGCAATTGCTAAAGTTTTGAAAAAAGAAGGCTATATTAGTAATTACTCAACAGAAACGGAAGGTGCGCATGTATCTATGTCTGTTGAATTAAAATATTATAATGGTAAGCCAGTTATTGATAAGGTAAAACGAATCAGTAAGCCTGGGTTACGTGTTTATAAATCAAAAGATGAATTACCCAAAGTCCTAGGCGGCTTAGGTGTAGCTATTGTTTCTACTTCTAAAGGTGTTATGACTGACCGTGCAGCGCGTGCGATAGGTTATGGTGGTGAAGTAATTTGTACTATTTGTTAAGGATAGGGGAAATTTATGTCTAGAATTGCAAAGAGTCCTATTACGGTACCAGCAGGAATTGAGCTAAAAGTTGATGGAAGCGTTGTTTCAGTTAAAGGTACTAAAGGACAATTAAACCTTCAGTTGCATAACGATGTTTCTGTTGAGTTGGCTGATTCTGTTGTTACCATGAAGTGGGAGCAAAGTAATAAGAAAGCAACTGCACAGGCTGGAACAGCCCGTGCAAATATTGCTAATATGATTCATGGTGTATCAGTCGGTTTTGAAAAAAAGCTTACTTTGGTTGGAGTTGGTTACAGAGCTCAGGTAAAAGGAAAGGTATTAAACTTAAGCCTTGGCTTTTCTCATCCAGTCGACTACTCAATGCCTGAAGGTATTGAAATTGAAGCGACAAGTCAAACTGAGCTAGTTGTGAGAGGAATCGATAAGCAACTTGTTGGGGCGGTATCTGCTGATATTAGAGCATATAGACCACCAGAGCCTTATAAAGGTAAAGGTATTAAGTATGCAGATGAGCATGTCGTTAGAAAAGACGCTAAGAAAAAATAGGCTAACAAAATGAATAAAAAAGCATCTCGTTTGAGAAGAGCTTTAAAGCTTAGATCAAATATTAAAAGGCTTGGCAGTAATCGTTTGTCTGTTCATAGAACACCAAACCATATTTATGCGCAAGTTATCGCTGAAAATGGAACTGTAACAGTCGCTAGCGCCTCTACGAATCAAGCTGAAATAAAATCAGCAGTGAAAAGTACAGGTAATGTTGAATCGGCAGTCTTAGTAGGTAAAATGATTGCAGATAAAGCACTTGCTGCAGGCATTACTGAAGTGACTTTTGATCGTTCTGGTTTTAAATATCATGGCCGTGTAAAAGCATTAGCTGATGCTGCGCGCGAAGCTGGCTTGAAGTTCTAGGGGAATAAAATGGCAAATGCACCTCAACAAGCGAACTCAGACGGGTTACAGGAAAAATTAGTTTCTGTCCGTAGAGTCGCGAAAGTTGTTAAAGGCGGTAGGGTTTTTGGTTTTACAGCACTTACTGTTGTCGGTGATGGTGAAGGCAATGTAGGGTATGGCGTTAGTAAAGCGAAAGAAGTACCTATTGCAATCCAGAAATCATTAGAACAAGCTAGAAAAAACATGCATAAAGTAGAGCTAAAAAGCGGTACTTTACAATATTCAATTATGTCTGAATTAGGGGCGGCTAAAGTATTTATGCAGCCTGCAACTGATGGTACAGGTATTATTGCTGGTGGACCGATGCGAGCTGTTTTTGAGGCAGTTGGTGTTCATAACGTATTGGCTAAATGTATTGGAACAAACAATCCAATTAATGTTGTGAGAGCAACTATTGACGGTCTTGCAAATATGAATAACGCTGAGCAAATTGCAGCTAAGCGTGGCTTGTCCGTTGAAGAGATTACAGGGTAATTGACATGGCAGATAAGAAAGTACGCGTAAAAATGGTTAAGAGTAGTATTGGTCGTTTAAAAAAACATAAGGCTTGTTTGCAAGGCTTAGGTTTAAAACGTATCAATCATACTGTTGAAGTAATAGATACTCCTGAAAATAGAGGGATGATTAATAAAATCTCTTATATGCTTGAAGTAGAGGAAATCTAATGTATTTAAATACTATAAAACCAGCGGCCGGTTCTAGAAAAGATTCTAAAAGAGTAGGTCGAGGTATTGGCTCTACTCTAGGAAAAACTTGTGGTCGCGGGCATAAAGGTCAGAAGTCTCGTAGTGGTGGATTTCATAAGGTAGGTTTTGAAGGGGGGCAGATGCCTCTACAAAAACGCCTACCTAAAGTGGGGTTTACTGCGAGAAAATCGAAATATACATCTGAAGTTAGATTGAGTGAAATTTCTAAATTAAATTTAGAGGTAGTTACTCTTTCTGACCTTATTACAGCGAATATTGTTCCTGCTTTTACAAAAGTAGCGAAAGTTATTCAGTCTGGTGAGGTAACTTCAGCAATTACTCTGAAGGGCTTAAAAGTGACCTCAGGTGCTAAAGCAAGCATTGAAACAGCTGGCGGAAAAATAGAGGAATAAAAGTGAGTAGATCAAGCACGCAAATGAGTGAGCAATTAGGGAAATTTTCTGAATTGCGGTCAAGGTTGTTATTCGTTCTAGGTGCTTTTTTTGTTTACAGGGCTGGGGCTCATATACCTGTACCAGGTATTGATCCTCAAGCTTTGGCTCTTATGTTTAAACAACAGGAAGGGTCAATTCTTGATATGTTTAACATGTTTTCTGGTGGGGCATTAAAGCGATTGAGCTTATTTGCTCTGGGGATTATGCCTTACATTTCAGCCTCTATTATCATGCAGTTAATGACAATAGTTGTTCCGGCATTGGAACAGGTTAAGAAAGAAGGTGAGTCAGGTCGCCGTAAAATATCTCAATATACACGCTATGGTACTGTTGTCTTGGCAACATTTCAGGCGGTAGGGGTATCGGTTGCTTTACAAAACCAAACGGCTGGAGGCCTTCCGGTTGTTATTAGTCCTGGAATTCAGTTTATAATTATTACTGCAATTACACTTGTTACTGGAACCATTTTTCTGATGTGGTTAGGGGAGCAAATTACTGAGCGTGGACTTGGTAATGGAATTTCTCTTATTATCTTTGCAGGTATTGTTGCGGGGTTGCCTTCCGCTATTGGTGGAACTCTCGAATTAGCTAGAACAGGCGAGCTTAATAGTGCATTAATTATATTATTGTTTTTATTGAGTATTGCAGTTACAGCACTTGTTGTTTTTGTAGAGCGTGGGCAGCGTCGTATTGTTATTAACTATCCTAAGCGTCAACAGGGGAAACGTATGTATGCTGGGCAAAGTAGTTTTTTGCCTTTGAAGCTAAATATGGCAGGTGTTATTCCTCCTATTTTTGCATCTAGCATTATCTTGTTTCCTGCAACGATAGCAGGATGGTTTGGTAAGGTTGAAGGAATGGCATGGTTGCAAGATATTGCAACAGCAATTTCTCCTGGAGAGCCGTTATATGTTATGTTGTATACGGTTGCTATTGTATTTTTCTGTTTCTTTTATACTGCATTAGTCTTTAATTCTAAAGAGACTGCAGATAATTTGAAAAAGTCAGGTGCTTTTTTACCAGGTATTAGACCTGGAGAGCAAACTTCTGCGTATATTGATAAAGTAATGACTCGACTCACGTTGATAGGTGCTTTTTATATTACTGCTGTTTGTTTGTTGCCAGAGTTTTTGATTGTTTATTGGAATGTACCTTTTTATTTTGGTGGTACTTCTTTGTTGATTATTGTTGTTGTGGTAATGGACTTTATTTCTCAGGTTCAAACCCATCTTATGTCTCAACAATATGATGGCTTAATGAATAAAGCAAATTTAAAAAAATAAATTAATTTAATGAAGGTGTGAGCTGTGAAAGTACGAGCTTCTGTAAAAAAAATATGCCGGAACTGTAAAGTTGTAAAAAGATCGGGTGTTATTAGAGTTATTTGTAAAGATGGGCGTCATAAACAACGTCAAGGGTAAGTTTTTTTATTGCTTTATAAGTTAAGGGTGCTATAATTGTACTCTTAACTTTAGAGTACCGTATTTGGGAGTATCTAGATGGCAAGAATTGCCGGAATTAATGTACCAGATCATAAACATGCAGAGATTGGTTTAACTGCTATTTATGGTGTTGGTAAGCCAACTGCAATTAATATCTGTAAAGAAGTTGGTATAGAACGGACAATTAAGATTAAAGAATTAAGCGAGGAGCAGTTAAATGCAATTCGTGATGTGATTTCTAAAATTGTTGTTGAGGGTGATTTACGACGTGAAGTGTCAATGAACATTAAACGTTTAATGGATCTTGGTTGCTATCGTGGTATTCGTCATAGACGTGGACTACCGTTGCGTGGTCAAAGAACGAGAACGAATGCTCGTACTAGAAAAGGCCCACGTAAGCCTATTAGAAAATAATAAAGGGATAGGAAATGGCTAGTTCAAATCGCACAAAGAAAAAAATAAAAAAAGAAGTCGCTGACGGTATTGCACATATCCATGCAACTTTTAACAATACAATCGTTACTATTACTGATCGTAAAGGAAATGCGTTGTCTTGGGCAACTTCTGGTGGTTCTGGTTTCAGAGGCTCTAGAAAAAGTACACCTTTTGCTGCTCAGGTTGCAGCTGAAAAAGCAGGAAAGGTCGCTCAAGAATTCGGTATGAAAAACTTAGATGTTATGATTAAAGGTCCAGGGCCTGGTCGTGAATCTGCAGTGAGATCATTTAATAATTTGGGATTTAAAATTGGAAACATTGTCGATGTTACTCCTATCCCACATAATGGTTGTCGTCCACCGAAAAAACGTAGGGTATAACAATGGCTAGATATTTAGGGCCCACATGTAAGTTGAGTCGTCGTGAAGGTACTGATCTTTTTTTAAAGAGCAGAGGAAAATCTTTAGAAGGCAAATGTAATTTAGAGCAGCGTCCAGGTCAACATGGAACGAAGCGTGCACGTAACTCTAACTATGCTGATCAGTTAAGAGCTAAACAACGTATTAAGCGTATTTATGGTGTTCTTGAAAAGCAATTTAGAAATTACTATAAAGTCGCTGACTTACAAAAAGGTGCGACAGGTTTAAATTTATTAAACCTTTTAGAGTCAAGATTGGATAATGTTGTTTATAGAATGGGATTTGCTGCTACACGCTCTGAAGCTAGGCAGTTAGTGAGTCATAAAGCTATTTTAGTGAATGATAGCATATTGAATATTCCTTCTGCAACAGTGACTATTGGTGATAAAATCTCTATTAGAGAAAAAGCGAAGAAACAAGTTCGTATTGCTGATTCTTTAACTGTTACTGAGCAATATGGCTTCCCAACATGGGTTGAAGTAAATTCAAAAGATTTTTCTGGTTCTTTTAATTCATTACCTGATCGTGAAGATTTAGGTTCTGATATGAGTGAACAGTTAGTTGTAGAATTATATTCTAAATAATAGATTTTGAGGTTTTAAATGCATAGTGCTGTTACTGGGTTATTGAAACCTCAGTTGGTTGAGGTTATTAGTAAATCAACTAATCATTCAAGAATTGTGATAGAGCCTTTAGAAAGAGGTTATGGGCATTCTTTAGGTAACGCTTTAAGAAGAGTTTTACTGTCTTCAATTCCAGGTGCTGCGGTTGTTAGTGTTGAAATTGAAAAGGCTGAACATGAATATTCTGTAATTGACGGAATTCAAGAAGATGTTATTGATATCCTTTTGAATTTAAAGAAATTAGCGATTATTTTACATTCAGGCAGCGAAGTTACTTTAACACTTAATAAAAGTGGTGCTGGAGCCGTTACAGCAGCAGATATAAAGTTACCTCATGATGTTGAAATTATTAATCCTGATTTAGTTATTGCTAATTTAACTGAAGAAGGTGAGTTGAATATGAAAATTAATGTTCAGAAGGGGCGTGGTTACGAGCCTTCGAACATTAGAACTGAAGGTTTAGGTTTTGGTGTTGTAGGAGCGTTACAAGTTGATGCATCTTATACTCCAATTACTAAAGTGGCTTACAGTGTTGAGCCAACTCGAGTAGAGCAACGTACTAATTTAGACAAACTTATTATTGAGTTAGAAACAAATGGTACTGTTGACCCTGAATCGACAATCAAACTTGCTGCAACTATCTTGCATGATCAGCTATCGGTATTTGTTGATTTTGAAAAGGTAAATGAGCAGGTTTCAGAAGAAGTTATTGAGCCAGCAGAACAAATAGATCCTAATCTTTTACGTCCTGTTGATGATTTAGAGCTTACTGTTCGATCTGCAAATTGCTTAAAAGCTGAAAATATATATTATATTGGTGATCTTATTCAACGCACTGAGTTTGAATTATTAAAAACACCAAACTTAGGCAGAAAGTCGCTGACTGAGATTAAAGATGTATTGGCTGTTAAGGGGTTGTCTTTAGGCATGCGTCTTGAAAATTGGCCACCTGAAAATTTAGCTGAGCAATCTCAAGCGATTTTATAATATTTTACAAGGTTTATTAGAATGAGACATCGTAAGTCTGGAAGACAGTTAAATAGAAATAGTAGTCATAGAAAAGCTATGTTTAGCAATATGGCAACGTCTTTATTTAAAGAAGAATTAATTAGAACAACATTACCAAAAGCTAAAGAATTACGTTCTTTTGCTGAGCCTTTAATTACTTTATCAAAAGAAGATTCGGTTGCTAACCGTCGTCAAGCTTTTGCTAAATTAAGAGATCGCGATGTAGTGACTAAATTGTTTAATGAACTTGGTCAGCGCTATCAAAATCGCCCAGGTGGTTATTTACGCATTATGAAATGTGGATTTAGAACAGGTGATGCTGCGCCAATGGCGTATGTTGAGTTAGTTGATAGACCTGATGCAGCTGACTTAGAAGATTAATTTCTTTTTATTCTTTTGCAAAAAAGACCAGCTTCGGCTGGTTTTTTTTTGCCTATTTTTTAATGAGCTGTTTTTTTGATAAAAAATGCTTGATGCTTTAGATGGGTAGTTATATTTTATAAAATCTTATATTTACTTTTTATGTTTGATAAGTAGTATTTAAGTTAGTAAGTTGAATGTTGTGGAGAGTTTAGTGAGTATTTTATCGGTTCTTGAATTTCCTGACCCGCGATTGCGTACTGTGGCAAAAGAGGTATTGCAGGTAGATAATAAAGTCAGAGATATTGTGAATAATATGTTTGAAACAATGTATGAAGAGCAAGGGGTGGGCTTGGCAGCAACACAAGTGAATATACATCAGCGAATTATTACAATTGATGTGACTGAAGAGAAGGATGCGCCCTTATGTTTTATTAATCCGGAGATTATTTCAGCTATGGGAAGTGAAGAATCCGATGAGGGTTGCTTATCCGTTCCGGGTATTTTTGAACCTATTCAGCGTGCTGAACGTATAAAAGTCAAAGCATTGAATCAGAAAGGAACTTTATTTGAAATGGAAGCAGATGGATTATTAGCTGTCTGTATTCAGCATGAAATAGATCATTTAGATGGAAAGTTATTTGTGGATTATTTATCATCTTTAAAGCAAGGTCGTATTAAGAAAAAAATGGCAAAACTTCATAAAAGAGATAAATAATTGATGAAAATTATTTTTGCAGGAACCCCTGACTTTGCAGTACCTACTTTACAGGCTTTATTGGATTCCCATCATGAGCTTGTTGCTGTTTATACGCAGCCAGATAGACCTTCAGGTAGGGGGAGGAAATTACAAGCAGGCCCAGTAAAGCAGTTGGCATTAGACTCAGATATTCCAGTGTATCAGCCCGTGAATTTAAAGGATGAGCAGGATGTAGCTTTCATGCGTACTTTGGATGCTGATGTAATGGTGGTGGTTGCCTATGGGTTAATATTAACTCAAGAGGTATTAGATATACCTAAAAAAGCCTGCATTAATATTCATGGATCTTTATTACCTCGTTGGAGAGGTGCTGCGCCTATTAATCGGGCGATTATAGCGGGTGATGAGCAGACAGGCATTACTATTATGCGTATGGTTAAAAGGCTTGATGCAGGAGATATGTTGCATAAAGCAGTTTGTAGGATTGGGGAGAATGAAACAGCCAGTGAGTTACATGACCGCATGATGTTGATGGGTGCCAATGGATTAACCCAAGTTTTGGAAAGTATAGAGCAAGGGACGGAGACAGCAGAGCCTCAAGATGAAACTTTAGTCACCTATGCGCATAAACTGGATAAGCAAGAGTCTCGATTAGACTGGTCGCAGTCGGCCCAGATGTTATTTAGGCAGGTAAGAGGGTTGAATGCGTGGCCAGTCGCTGAAACTATGTTATCAGGTAAAGTGATGCGTGTTTGGCAAACTGAAGTGGTGGAAGGGGTTTCAGAATTAGCTGTTGGAACCATTTTAGATAATGCAAAGCAGATTGATGTTGTGACGGGAGAGGGAATATTGCGTTTATTAGAAATACAGATGCCAGGTAAAAAGAGAATGAAGGCCGCTGATTTTTTGAATGCACATTCTGTGTCTGGAATGATGCTGGGTGACTCGGTAGCCTAATGTATCTTTGGTGTTTGAAAGGAATAATGCAGTGAATTCTCGGTTAGTAGCAGCAAATGTAATAGTTAAAGTAGTTAGCGGTAAGTCCTTGACGGTTGCCTTGGAAGACGCATGGAATCATGTGGAGGATGTTAAGGAGAGAGCCTTTATTCAGGCTTTATGTTATGGCACGATACGTTATTATTTTAGGTTGGAGTATATTTTAGGGTGTTTGGTTAATAAGCCGATTAAGGATAAGCAAATTAAAGCCTTGGCTTTATTGGGCTTGTATCAACTGAATTATATGCGCGTTAAAGACCATGCAGCTGTTTCTGAAACGGTTGCTGTGATGAAAAAAAAGCAATGGGCTAAGTCCTTGCTAAATGCTGTTTTAAGACGTTATTTACGTGAGCAAGATGAGTTAGAAGCACTAGCTGATAAACATGTTGCTTATGCTCATCCAGACTGGATGATTAAGTTAATTAAAGAAAACTGGGGTGATGCAGCTAAAGCGGTTTTATTAGAGAATAATCAAGCCCCTCCTATGGTTTTACGTGTTAACCAGCAGAAATGCAGTCGAGAGGAATATTTGCAGTTGCTTGAGCTTGAGAATATTCCAGCGAGCCCGATGGAAACTTCGGAGCAGGCCATTCTTTTAGGTACGCCAGTTTTAGTGGCTAAGTTACCTAAATTTTCTCAAGGATGGGTTTCCGTGCAAGATGCGGCGGCGCAATTAGCGGCTCCAATTTTATCGGCTCAAGCAGGAGATCGAGTCTTGGATGTCTGTGCGGCTCCTGGTGGAAAAACAGCACATATATTAGAGGCTCAACCTGAATTGGCGACTTTATTAGCCATTGATATTGATGTGAATCGCTTACAAAGAGTTGAAGAAAACCTCACAAGATTGCAACTGAAAGCTGAATTATTGGCGGCTGATGCGATTGATGCGCCTTCTTGGTGGGATGGGGTGTTATTTGACCGTATTTTATTGGATGCACCTTGTTCGGCTTTAGGGGTTGTGCGTAGGCATCCTGATATTAAATTATTAAGGCGTACGGAAGATATTGTTGCTTTGCAGGCGTTACAGAAAGCCATCTTAGAGGCTATTTGGAAATTATTAAAGCCGGGTGGAGTCTTAGTATATGCAACCTGTTCTATTTTGAAACAAGAGAATGAACAGCAAATAGAATCTTTTTTAGCTCAACAATTGGATGCAAAGGAGCGTTTAATTGAAGCGGATTGGGGCGAAGCACGTCCTTATGGTCGTCAAATTCTAACGGGAAGTCAGTCTATGGATGGCTTTTACTATGCGTGTTTGGAAAAACAGCTATAGTTTTCTTTTTGTTATTCTATTGTCGAGCCTTGTTTGGAGAGAGAGTGAGGCTAATGATACTTGGGTTTCTGTCCAGTCATTAAAGTGGTTACCAGAAAAAGAAATTCGCCTATTGCAGGTTGAATTAGATTTTAAGTTAAGTACTGAAGCTATAAAGGCGCTTCATAGTGGTATTACTTTATATTGGGAAATAGAAGTCACTTTTTTAGAGCCTAGAATATGGCTGAGAGAAACAAAAGTTTTTTTTCAGGAGCAGCGATATAGTTTACGTTATGACACATTATTTAATCACTATCGTGTCAAGAATGAGAGTAGTAATCATTTAGAAAGATTTTCTTCCTTAGTGGATGCGCTGGAATTTTTACAACTTAGGCAGTATCAGAAAAAGGTACAGTCCTTAGAGGTCATTTACTCTTGTTTAATCGCTGAAATAAGGATTCGCTTTGATATAGAATCTCTGCCAATTCCTTTGCGTCCTGTTGCTTACTTTAGTTCAGAATGGGATTTATCTGCCTATAAGAGGTTGGAATGCGATTAAGAGTGCCTTTTGGGTTTACTATTGTTGTGATGTTGGCGTTTATTTTCCTATCATTACAATTAATGAGCACTGCGTTGCAGGAGGCCTCACCACTGAGTGGGCTTTATTCGTGGTTATTATTAAGTAATGGTATTGCTACGGTCATTTTATTATTATTAGTCGGTCTTAATGTTTTCTCATTATTACGTCGCCTGAAAAATAAAGAGGCAGGTTCTCGCTTAACCACGCGTATTGTCTTATTATTTATTGTCTTATCTTTAGTCCCCGCCGGTTTAGTCTTTTATTATTCACTACAGTTTTTAAATCGCAGTATTGATGGTTGGTTTAATGTCGAGTTAGATGCTGCAATGGATGATGTTTTAGAATTAAGTCATGCTTCATTAGAGCAGCGAATGAGTTGGAACTTAAAACAATCTCAGCAAATTGCCCAGCAGTTAAAAGGCAAAAAACTTGTGGAAGTCAGTTTAGACTTAGATAAAGTATTGGAAATAAGTTCAGCCAGTGATATTGCTTTATTGAGTAAGAATGCAGAAGTGTTAGCGTTTAGTGGGGTGGTTGCGAGTGATATTTTACCCAGTTTATCTGTTACCCCTTTGTTTCTTCAGGTATTGCAAGGTAAGGAGTATGTTAAATTAGATTCGATTGAAGATGAATTGGTTGTACAGGTTTTAGTGCCTCTGCAATTAGACGATGAGTATTATTTACAGATTATTTATACTGTCCCTGAGAGAATTAATGATTTAACCGATTCGGTTGAATTTGCTTATGTACGTTTTCAGGAAATGACCTATTTACGTCATTCTTTGAAAATCAGCTTTTCCTTAGTGTTGTCATTGGTTTTATTAGTGAGCTTGTTGGCCACTATTTCCATCGCTTTTATTAGTATGCGCGCGATTATTGAACCCATTAGAGAATTGGTCGCGGGTACTCGGGCGGTTGCTGAAGGTCGGTATGAGCAATTGTTAATTGTAGCTCGCCAAGATGATTTGGGATTTTTAGTCGAATCCTTTAATGAGATGGTACAAAAAATTGCCCGTGCTAGAAATAAAGCACGAGAAAGTGCTATGGAAATTGAGCAGCAAAGAGCTTATTTAGAGGCTTTGTTGAGTAGTTTAAGTTCGGGTGTTTTAAGTTTTGATGCGCAGTTAAATATTCGTAAAGCCAATCAACAAGCGAATGTTATTTTGCATGTGCAATTAATGCAATATTTTGGACAAAGTTTGCCTTCTTTATCGAAAGGACGGTCGGATTTATTAGCATTAACCTCTGTATTGCAGCCCTTATTAGAAAAATCAGAAAGTGTTTGGCAAAGAAATGTTCTGATTGATATGCCAGATGGGCAGAGGGAGTTGTTATGTCAGGGTTCCCCTTTGTTTTCTAATGAAGGAGAGTATATTGGTGCGGTCGTTGTGTTTGATGATATTACTGATTTAATTCAGGCACAGAAAAATGCAGCTTGGGCTGAAGTTGCTCGACGATTAGCGCATGAAATTAAAAATCCTTTAACCCCAATTCAGTTATCCGCGGAGAGATTACAGCATAAATTACTGCATAAGTTAGAGGCTGAAGATGCGGCTTTATTGAATCGTTCGATAGAAACCATTGTGCAGCAGGTCGAGGCGATGAAGTGCATGGTGAATGATTTTTCAGTGTATGCGGAATCGGGTCGTAATAAAGTGGATAAAATAGACCTGACTGCTTTAGTGAAAGACGTTATTGAATTGTATGATACCAATACAGATTTTATTATTCATTTACAGTGTCTTAAAAAAATACCTTTTGTCTTTGCTGATTCGGTAACACTCAGGCAAGTATTGCATAATTTATTTAAAAATGCGTTGGAAGCTGTGGCTGGAAATGGGGCGTTAAAGCTTATTTTACAGCCTTGTTGGCAGGATAATACATCTTATGTGCAGTTATCGCTTTATGATACAGGGTGTGGTATTGAAGCCCAGCAGGCCAAAAATATTTTTGACCCTTATGTTACCCATAAAGCAAAAGGAACTGGCTTAGGATTGGCTATTGCCAAAAAAATTATAGAGGAACATGGTGGGAGTATTCGTTTGGATATGAACTATACAGAAGGGGCTGGGTTTATTGTGTTATTACCTGCAGCCATTGAAAAACATATTCCACTGATGTCTATCGAGTCAATAAAATAAGGAAAGTCGGATTTATGAGTAAGGGGAAAGAAACAATTTTAGTCGTGGATGATGAACCTGATATTCGTCGATTAGTACAAGAGATTCTTCAGGATGAAGGTTATCAGGTTTTTATGGCTGCTGATGCTGAAGAGGCACGGCAACTGATAAAAAATCATCATTTTAACCTCATCTTATTAGATATATGGATGCCTGATACCGATGGTATTACCTTACTGAAAGAATGGCAGACCGAACAGGATTTTTCCGTACCAGTTATTATGATGTCAGGTCATGGAACAATAGAGACCGCTGTGGATGCAACTAAATTAGGAGCCTATGGATTTCTGGAAAAACCTTTATCATTGGCGAAACTATTGCTTGTTGTGCAAAGAGGGCTAACGCAATCAAGTTCTCAGGCTGAGCATGGTGTATTAAAGTCATCATTATTGGAACTGGCAGAGCCTATAGGCCCTAGTGTTTTTTCGACGCATATCAAAGAGCAACTAAAGCGTTTAGCGCAATATGATACAAACTTAATGTTTGTTGGCGAATGTGGCGTAGGTAAGGGGCTGTATGCTCGATATTTACAAGCGCAGAGCGTGCATAAGAAAGAGCCTTTTATTCGTGTACTGTTAGGCCAATCCGATCAAGAGCAATTGGCTATAGAGCTTTTTGGTCAAGAGAAGAATGGCGAGTGTATTACAGGCGCTTTGGAAAATGCCTATAAAGGGCTGTTATTACTTTCTGATATTAGACATCTAGGGCTTCCCTTGCAGGCTAAGTTATTGGCGGCCTTACAATCTGGTTTTTTTATGCGTGTGGGAGGGCTGGAGCAGGTAGCTGTTGAGTGCCGTATTGTTACTGCGGTAAAAGAATCCTTGTTGGAGGAAGTGCGCCTAGGTAATTTTCGCCAAGATTTATATTTTTTCCTAAATGAAGTGGAAGTTAAAGTACTGCCATTGCGTGAGCATAGGGAGGATGTGCCAGCATTACTCAGCTATTATGTGGATTTTTATGTGCAAAATGAAAAATTAGCTTTCCGAGAGTTTTCTATGCCCGCCTTAAATTTTTTAAGGCAATATACGTGGTCAGGAAATGTAAGAGAATTAAAAAATTTAGTGCAAAGGTTAATGATACTTGGTGTCGGTACAGTCATTGAGTTGGCCGAAATAAAGACCATATTGACTTCAGAATCGAAAGAATCGGCTGAAATAAACAGTCAACCTGCTTTTTTTGAGCTACCTTTAAAGGAAGCAAGAGAGCAATTTGAAAAAGCCTATCTACTGCATCACTTTAATAAAAATGATAGAAACGTGGCGAAACTAGCCGCCTCTGTCGGAGTGGAGAGGACGCATTTATACAGAAAATTACATGCTCTGAATATAAAAGAATAGATGCTTGTTTACCCTGTGAGTTATTTTTAGGATAATAGAGGATTTATCCTTTGCATTTTTGTGGAAGGTTTCATAATTTTAGGTGTTACTTGAGGCGATTTTGTTAGAAATTGACTTGTGTACGGCCTAATTTGATTATAGTGCTGACTATGTTTGATAATTTAACTGATCGATTAGGTAAAACCTTAAAAAATATTCGGGGACAAGGGCGTCTAACCGAAACTAATATCCAAGAATCCTTGCGCGAAGTGCGTATGGCTTTGCTTGAGGCTGATGTTGCATTGCCGGTTGTTACGGCATTTATTGAGAGAGTGAAAGGTCGTGCGTTAGGGCGGGAAGTTCAAGAAAGTCTTACTCCTGGGCAATCGTTAATTAAGGTTGTGCAGTCCGAACTTGTTTCCATTATGGGGGAGGCAAATGAAGAGCTTGATTTAAAGTCTAACCCACCTGCTGTTATTTTAATGGCTGGACTGCAAGGGGCAGGTAAAACAACCACTGTGGCTAAATTAGGTCGCTGGTTACAAGAGAAGAAAAAGAAAAAAGTAGGGGTTGTAAGTGCGGATATTTATCGCCCTGCGGCGATTAAGCAGCTAGAAACACTAGCGGATGACTTGTCTCTGACTTTTTTCGATACAGATGTAACCCAGACAGCTTCTCAAATTGCGCTTCATGCGATTGAAGAAGCAAAGAAACAATTTCTAGATGTTGTCATTGTTGATACTGCAGGTCGAATGCATATTGATGATGAAATGATGACGGAGATTAAAGACTTACACGCATCGATTAATCCTGTTGAAACCTTGTTTGTGGTTGATAGTATGACCGGGCAGGATGCTGCGAATACTGCCAAAGCCTTTGATGAGGCTCTGCCTTTAACTGGGATTGTATTGACCAAAACAGATGGGGATGCACGAGGTGGTGCAGCGTTATCTATTCGTCATATTACAGGTAAGCCCATTAAGTTTGTTGGGGTTGGTGAAAAAACCGATGCTTTAGAGCCTTTTTACCCAGATAGAATAGCCTCTCGTATTTTAGGCATGGGTGATATGCTCAGTCTGATTGAGGATATTGAGCAAAAGGTTGATAAAGATAAAGCTGATAAGTTAGCAAAAAAACTAAGCAAAGGAAAAGGCTTTGATTTAGCTGATTTTGTTGAGCAATTAGAGCAAATGCAAAGTATGGGCGGCGTTGGGGCAATGATGGATAAGCTTCCAGGTGTCAATGAAGTTCCCAAAGAAATGCGTGACCAAGTAAACGATACAATGTTATCTAGGCAGATTGCGGTTATTCGCTCAATGACTAACCAAGAAAAACGTCACCCTGACTTAATTAAAGGCAATAGAAAAAAACGAATTGCGGCAGGTTGTGGGCAGGAATTGCAGGATGTGAATCGTGTTTTAAAGCAATTTAAAATGATGCAGAAAATGATGAAGCGTATGCAAAAAGGTAATATGGCCAATATGATGCGAGGTATTAAAGGTAATATGCGGGGTATGCGTACATAAGTTAAGGATTAAAAACAGGTAAAAATCTTAATAAACAAGGATGTTTTTAGAATTTTAACTTCACATACGTGTTAAAAAGCGTAAAATAGTTAGATTAAATTTGGTTAAATGTAATTTTCGAGGAATTTAGATGGTAGTTATTCGTCTTGCAAGAGGGGGTCAAAAAGATCGTCCTTTTTATCATGTAGTTGTAACAGATAGCAGAAATAGTCGTGATGGACGCTATATTGAGCGTTTAGGTTTTTTTAATCCTTTAGCGAAAGGTTCTGAAGAAAGATTAAGATTGGACGCAGAACGTATCGAACATTGGAGAGGACAAGGCGCACAACCTTCTGAACGTGTTGCTAAGTTAATTAAAGACGCTAGAAAACAAGCAACTGCCGAAGCATAAAAGCTTGGCTGAAGAACTTATTAGTGTCGGTAAGGTTTCTGGTATCTTTGGTGTCAAAGGCTGGATAAAAGTATATTCATATACTGAAATACGCGAAGATATACTCAATTACTCTCCTTGGATTTTAAAGAAAGGTAAGGAAAGTAAAGAAGTGCAGGTTATTAGTGGTAAGCGACATGGAAAAACAGTTGTTGCTACTTTAGAAGGTCTTAATGATAGAGATAAAGCAGCTGAGTTAAATGGCTGGGATATCTTTATTTATCCTCATCAATTGCCGAAAGCTCGGCGGGGTGAGTATTATTGGACTGATTTAATTGGCTTGCAAGTTAAGACAGTGGATGGCGTGGATTTTGGTACTGTGCAGCAAATGTTAGAAACAGGCGCAAATGATGTGGTTGTGGTTCAAGGAGAAAGGGAACGTTTAATTCCTTTTTTACAAGAGCAGACAATTATGAGTATTGATTTAGTCGCTGGGATAATGATTGTTGATTGGGACTCTGAATTTTAATGCGTTTCGATGTATTAACAATTTTCCCCGAGATGGTATTAGATAGTGCTATCAATGGTGTAACGGGTCGTGCAATAAAACAGGGATTGGTCGATTTATCGGTCTGGAATCCGAGAGAATATACTTCTGACAAGCACAAAACAGTAGATGACCGCCCTTATGGGGGAGGTCCTGGAATGGTGATGAAATATCAGCCATTAAAGGATGCCCTAGAAGATGCGAAGCAATCTGTAAAGTCTGAACATACTAAAGTGGTGTATTTAAGCCCTCAGGGAAAGCCCATTAATCAACAGTTATTGAATGATAACGTAGATTTAGAGCAATTAATTTTAATTGCTGGGCGATACGAAGGGATTGATGAACGCTTTATAAAAAATGAGTGTCATGAAGAGTGGTCGTTAGGGGATTTTGTTATTAGTGGTGGCGAATTAGCTGCTTTAGTAGTAATTGATGCTATTTCTCGACTTTTGCCTAAAGTGCTAGGGGATGAGGAATCTGCTCAACAAGATTCACATATGAATGGCCTATTGGATTATCCTCATTATACAAGGCCAGAAACTATCTCCGAACAAGAGGTGCCTGCTGTTTTATTAAGCGGTAATCATAAGGATATTGAGCAATGGCGTTTAAAGCAGTCATTAGGTAATACGTGGAAGAAACGGCCTGATTTGTTGCTTGAAAAAGAATTAACAGCGACACAGCTTGCGTTGTTAGAAGAATTTAAAATTGAATTGAAGTATAAAAAGGTGCAGTAATGAGTAATATTATTAGTCAATTAGAAGCAGAGCAGCTTAAAACAGATATACCAGTATTTAACTCTGGCGATACAGTTGTTGTGCAAGTAAAAGTAAAAGAAGGAACCCGCGAAAGACTACAGGCTTTCGAAGGTGTAGTGATTGCTAAACGTAACCGTGGGTTAAACTCTGCTTTTACTGTTAGAAAAATTTCTCACGGTGTTGGTGTAGAGCGTGTTTTCCAAACACACAGCCCGCTAGTAGGAGATATTGAAGTAAAACGTCGTGGTTCAGTTCGTAGAGCGAAATTATACTATCTACGCGAACTATCTGGTCGTGCTGCACGTATTAAAGAAAAGCTATAATCGCTGTTCTTTATACGGCATACTAAAAAGGCGTCTTAGGATGCCTTTTTTTATGCCTGATGATTAGTGTAATGAGGTTATTTTAGTGGGTTCTTTATATAACTGATGTTACGCAGTGCTTTTAAAGCCCTCTCCCCAAGGGGGAGGGAGCTAAAAAACAAAGAGCGGGGAAGTCTGATTAAGAATGAGAGCTCTCTTTGGTCATGAGCTTATTTTGAGAAAAAAGTGGTGTAGATACCTATGCCCTTTGGAGAGGACTTAAAAATAGGAAGGTTTTACTTATTCCTTGTTCTGCGTAACATCAGTTATATAAATAGGTCGTAAAGAGGCTAAAGGTATGAGTAAATTTATTGTAGGTCAGCGGTGGGTAAGTTCTTCGGAGCCTGAGTTGGGATTGGGTCTTGTGGTTAGTGTAATAACTGGGCGTGTGACGCTGTTATTTTTAGCTTGTGAAGAGCAGCGTGTTTATGCAAGTGATAATAACCCTTTAACACGGGTGCAGTTTCGGCGTGGAGATAAGATAGAAACGGTCGATGGGGTAGAAGGTGAGGTGTTGTCTTTTACGCTTGAATCGGGGCTAATTCATTATCAGATATCAACCCATTCAGGTGAAATGAAAGTTATTGAGGAGATGGAGTTAAGTCATCACCTGCAATTTAATAAGCCTCAAGATCGTTTATTTATGGGGCAAGCAGAAATTGGCCGCTGGTTTTCTCTGCGTTATGAAACTTGGCTACACTTGCAGCGTTTGCAGCAAAGTGAAGTACAAGGCTTATTGTCCATGCGCGGCTCTCTTGTTCCTCATCAGCTTTATATTGCACATGAGGCTGCAAATCGCGACCGTGTTCGCTTGATGTTAGCCGATGAGGTTGGCTTAGGGAAAACCATTGAGGCAGGTTTGATTTTACAATCTCGCTTGCATACAGGGCTGTCTTCACGCGTGATGATTATTGTGCCTGATAGTTTATTGCATCAATGGTTGGTGGAGATGTTACGCCGTTTTAATCTGAGTTTTAGTTTGATAGATGAAGCTCGTTGCCTTGCATTTGAGTCGGAAAATCCTTTTTTAAGTACCCAGCTGGTTTTATGCAGTTTAAGTTTATTTGAGGGCAATGAGCTACGTCAGCAGCAGGCTTTAGATGTTGACTGGGATATGATTGTCGTTGATGAGGCGCATCATTTGCAATGGCATATAGATGAAGCCAGTGAGAATTACCTTTTTGTTGAAAATTTGGCTCAAAAATCAGAGGGATTGCTTTTATTGACCGCGACTCCTGAGCAATTGGGCAAGCAAACACATTTTGCACAGTTGCGCTTATTGGATGGCGATAGATTTTATAGTTATCCCCAATTTTTAAAAGAAGAAAAAGCCTTTGAGCCGATTGCTTCTCTTGCGGAGAAATTACTAGAGGGACAAACATTAACACCTCAAGAAAATACTGAATTATCCCATTTGGTGGATAAAAATTTATTAGATAACCTGGAAGGTAATGCCTCGGAAATTATTAATCAGTTGATTGACCGGCATGGAACGGGGCGTGTGTTATTTAGAAATTCCCGCCATGTTGTCAAAGGATTTCCTGAGCGCAAGGTGCATGGCTATTCTTTAGTATTAGCACAAGAGCAAGACAGTGCGGAAGTCTATTTACAGTGGTTATTGGACTATTTGGCGGATAATCCACAGGAACAAGCTTTATTAATCTGTCAAAAATCAGAAACAGTGGTGCAGTTACAAAAGAAATTGCGTGATAAATACGCGATTAATGCCTCCGCCTTTCATGAAGGAATGAGTATTATTGAGCGTGATAGAGCGGCGGCTTATTTTTCAGATGCTGCCGCAAATGTTCAGTTATTACTGTGTTCAGAGATTGGCAGTGAAGGGCGTAATTTTCAGTTTGTGCATCATTTGATTTTATGGGATTTACCTGAAAATCCTGATTTATTACAGCAAAGAATTGGGCGATTAGACCGCATTGGGCAAAAATGTATTATTCAAATTCATGTGCCATATATAAAAGGCTCAAAGCAGCACAGTTTATATCGCTGGTATACCAAAGGCTTATCTTTATTGCAGAAAAATAGTAATGCGGCCAGTGAAGTTTATCGAGTGCAGTCTGCTGCATTAATGGAGGTCTGTGCCAGTGAGCAGCAGCGAGGTTTAGAATCGTTGGTGGTTGCGACTAAAAAATTACATGATGAAATAGAGTCTGAAATGCACCGTTCTAGGGATGTGCTGTTAGAGCTTAATTCTTTTCGTCCCGATGTGGCTAAGCAATTAGTAAGCTCTATTCAGCAGGCTTTGCAGCCTAATGCCTTATGGGGATATTTAGAAGAAGTTTTTGATTGCTTTGGGGTTGAGTCGGAATTTCATTCCAAAGGATGTTCTATTTTACATATTGATGAATTACAGCGTGCCAGTCATTTTCCTTGCGTACCTGATGACGGTGTGACTGTGACCATTGATAGGTCGATTGCCTTGGCGCGAGAGGATATGCAGTATCTAACTTGGGAGCATCCTATGTTAGTCGGTGTAATGGATATGCTGGTATCGGATAGCACAGGGAATGCGGCGATAAGTGTGGTTAAGCATGAGGGGTTGAAGGCGGGTGTTTATTTGTTGGAATGTTTATTTTTAGTCGAGTGTAGCGCCCCTACTGTATTGCAGTTAAATCGTTTTTTACCAGTGACTCCGATTAGAATTTTGATTGATCAGGAAAGTGAAGAACTGAGTGACTGTTTTTTACATGGGGACTTAACTGAGGTGGAAAATGATATTGATGCCGAGCAGATAACCGCTTTTATGGTCAGTCAACATAAGGAAATTAATGCACTGCTTGCACAAGCAGAAGGGCATGCTGAAATTGCGATGCAAGATATTATTGCTGAAGCAAATACTTTGATGCTTAAAACCTTAGCACGTGAGATAAAACGCTTAGAGGCACTTAGTAAGGTGAATATGGGCATAAAAGCCGAAGATTTAAAGAGCTTAAAAGACAAGGCAATTTTGGGTCATGGATATATTGGTGATGCAAAATTGCGCTTGGATGCGGTTCGATTTATTATAAGTAGCTAATATTAATGTATGTCTGATGCTATTTATAAGTGGTTATCAATAATAAAAATAAAGTATAGAGGAATAATATGGGATTGTTAGGTTCGATTATAGGTAAATCTAAAGTAAAAGCAGCCAATAAAAAAGTGCAGGCCGCTAGAGAATTAACCGATGTTGCGGAAGTGGAAAAATTGCTAAAAGAAGCGATGCTTGCGTATGAATCGGTTGAATCCGATAGCTCGGCTTTTAAAGATGCTTTATATAACTGGGGGTTTTCTTTATTACATTTGGCGCGCTTAAAGGAAGGCGATCAAGCCAGAGGTCTTTATGAAGAAGCCACTAAGAAATTTTCTTATTGTCTTGTTGCTAAAAGTGACTATTTAGCTGCGGCCTTAGATTGGGGGGTTGCCTTAATGGAATTGGCGCCGTTACTACCCGAAGAAGAGCGTAAAGCCACTTATGCTTTAGCAAAAGATAAATTTAGTATTGCAGATAATATTCACCAAGGGGTTGCTGCGTACAATTTTGCCTGTTTGCATGCGGTTAATAAAGATTATGATGCCTGTAAGGTTTCCTTGGAATTGGCGCGTGATTATAGGAATCTACCTGACCAAGAGGATATTTTAAGCGATATGGATATGCAGGCAGTGATAGCGCTTCCTTGGTTTGAAGAGTTTATGGCTTCTGTTGCTGCAATTCCTAAACGCACTGAAGTTAAAAAAAAGAAGTCGGCCAATAAAGATGATGAGAATGCGGAGTCTGATACGGCGTATAGTGATGTTACTACGCGTGAAGACGGCGTGAAAATTGATTATAAAAAATAGGCAAGCATAATACTTTAGTAAAATACTTGGTTTTTATCAGTAGAGTATTTATACTTGCCTTTTCGCTGATGGCGAATGGGATTTTTTTTAGAAATAACAACTTATATTTAGGGGATATTAAATGACCTATGAATTACCTGCACTACCTTACGCACAAGATGCGTTAGCTCCTCATATTTCTGCGGAAACTTTAGAGTTTCATTATGGAAAACATCATCAAACCTACGTAACAAATTTAAATAATTTGGTACCAGGGACTGAATTTGAAGGGGCTACAGTAGAAGAGCTGGTTATGCGTACTTCGGGTGGTATTTTTAATAATGCTGCACAAGTATGGAATCATACTTTTTATTGGAATAGCTTGGCTCCAAATGCGGGTGGCGAACCTGAAGGGGCTTTAGCGGATGCTATTAATTCGACTTTTGGTTCATTTGCTGAATTTAAAGAAGCTTTTACTAAATGTGCGGTAACAACCTTTGGTTCGGGTTGGGCGTGGTTAGTGAAGAATGCAGATGGTAGCTTAGAGTTAGTGAGTACTAGCAATGCGGGCTGTCCTTTAACAGAAGGTCAAACACCTTTGTTAACCTGTGATGTATGGGAACATGCTTATTACATTGATTACCGTAATGCACGTCCTAAGTATTTAGGGGCTTTTTGGTCTTTAGTTAACTGGGAATTTGCAGCTAAGAATTTCGCTGGATAAATAGAGCGATTTTTTAAGTATAAAAAAAGCCTGAGTTCGTTATGAATTCAGGCTTTTTTATGTCTTAATTATTTTACGATTTGCAAATGAGAGCGTTTGGGCGGTGTTGGTTCGGGAGGGGGGGTATCGTTCTCTTCTTCAGGGTCGAAAACCATGCCTCTGCCATTTTCTTGTGCGTAAACAGCTAATACTGCGGGTATAGGAATGAAAATAGCAACCGATTGCCCACTAAAGCGGGTATTAAATTGAATACTTTCATTATCAATGGATAAGCCTTGAATCGCAGCAGGGCGCGCATTTAAAATAATTTTACCCTCTTCGATATACTCAGAAGGCACCTTAGCTTGAGGATGGGTTGCATCCACAAGAAAGTGCGGCGTGAGATTATTATCGACTACCCAGTCGTAGATAGAACGAATAAGATAGGGTTTAAGAGGGGTCATTTTTTCTCCATCTCTTTTTCTTCTTCACTTAAGCTTTCAATAAAAGCAGGGCGACTAAAGATTTTTTGGCCGTAGGCTGTAATGGCGGGAGCCGTTTCTGATAAGTCGATACCTAAGCTAGGTAAACGCCATAATAGAGGGGCTAACGCACAGTCAATTAATGAGAAATCTTCACTCATAAAGTACTCATAGGCTTCAAATAAAGGCACAGAGGCAATTAAACTTTCTCTGAGCATTTTTTTAGCACGAGCTGATTTCTTTTCACCCGAATTTAGAATTTCATCCAATAGATGATACCAATCTTGATCAATACGTTTGATAACCATACGTGCATTGGCGCGTGAAACAGGATCCATTTGATGCAGTGGTGGATGCGGAAAACGCTCATCTAAATATTCCATAATAATACGGGAATCATAGAGAACCAGTTCACGCTCAATTAATGTAGGTAAGCTGCCATTAGGATTTATTTCTAATAAGGCCTCAGGAGGGTTATTAGGGTCGATGTATTCAATTTCAGCAGTTACACCTTTCTCAAACATAGCGAGTCTGGCACAGTGGCTCATGGCGCAAGTAGGTGAAGAAAAGAGGGTCATAACTGAACGGCGCGTATTAATTGTTACCACGAATTGTGACTCCAAAAGTAGATAATAGAGAGTAAGAATAATTCGTATTATAGCATAATTAATGCTTAATAAGCGCCGCATCGCTGTATTGTGAATTCTATTGCCGCGTAATTACTATATAAAACATTGCGTTAGTTGATGTGTGCATCTTGTGAAAAACAAAGCGGATTTAAAGAGAAGTATTTTAATAAAGCTAAAAAATGTGATGATGTAAGTATCTGTTTACAAACATATAAATTTATGCGTATAATTACAAAATTAATTGCCGCGGCTGTATAGCGGACAATAAAAACACCGCAATAGACGGTGTTTTTTTATTTTTACACACTTGAGAATTAAGGATTATGCCTGTAATTACCCTGCCAGATGGCTCAAAACGCGAGTTTGAACACTCAGTGACAGTGATGGAGATCGCCAAATCCATTGGAACGGGTTTAGCGAAAGCAACCTTGGCAGGCAAAGTAAATGGTCAGTTAGTGGATACAGCATATACTGTATCTGAAGATGCTAGCTTACAAATAATTACCGCGAAAGACGATGAAGGCCTAGAAGTTATTCGCCATTCGGCAGCGCATTTACTAGCACAAGCGGTAAAGCGTACCTTTCCTGAAGCCCAAGTTACGATTGGACCTGTTATCGATAATGGTTTCTATTATGATTTCTCTTATGAGCGTCCTTTTACGCCAGAAGATTTAAAGAAAATTGAAAAAGAAATGCAACGCTTAGTAAAAGCGAATTTAGTGATTACACGCACTGTTGTATCACGTGATGAGGCAGTGACTTTTTTCCGAGATTTAGGGGAAACCTATAAAGCAGAAATCATTGAATCGATTCCATCGGATCAAGATTTATCGCTTTATACACAAGGAGATTTTACGGATTTATGTCGTGGACCTCATGTGCCTAATACCAATAAAATAAAAGCCTTTAAACTTATGAAAATAGCGGGTGCTTATTGGCGTGGGGATTCTGAAAATGAGATGTTACAACGTATTTATGGAACCGCTTGGGCTGATAAACAAGACTTAGCTGATTACTTATACCGTCTTGAAGAAGCAGAAAAGCGTGACCATCGTAAATTAGGCAAAGCCCTTAACTTTTTTCATACCCAAGAAGAAGCACCGGGTATGGTGTTTTGGCATGAAAAAGGCTGGACCATTTACCAGCAAGTTGAACAATATATTCGTGAAAAACTTCGAGTTAATGGCTACGGTGAGGTAAGAACGCCACAAGTGGTTGACCGCAGTTTATGGGAAAAATCAGGGCATTGGGATAAGTTTGGTGATATGATTTTCACTACTCACTCCGATCATCGTGATTTTGCAATCAAACCGATGAATTGCCCCTGTCACGTACAGATTTATAATCAAGGTTTAAAAAGTTATAAAGACTTACCTTTGCGTATGGCTGAGTTTGGTTCTTGTCATAGAAATGAACCTTCAGGAACTCTACATGGTTTAATGCGAGTGCGTAATTTTGTACAAGATGATGCACATATCTTTTGTACCGAAGATCAAATTCAAGACGAAGTCTCTACCTTTATTGATTTACTATTTGAGGTTTATAAAGATTTTGGATTTACCGATGTTTTAATTAAATTATCAACTCGCCCTGAAAAACGCGTGGGTTCAGATGAAGTCTGGGATAAAGCAGAAAAAGCCTTGGAATTAGCTTTAGATAATAAAGATATGGATTGGGAGCTGCAACCCGGTGAAGGAGCCTTTTATGGTCCTAAAATTGAATTTTCCTTAAAAGATTGTTTAGAGCGTGTTTGGCAGTGTGGAACCATTCAAGTGGATTTCTCTATGCCTGAGCGATTAGAAGCTTCATATATTGCAGAAGACGGTGCGAAACATGCGCCCGTTATGTTACATCGTGCAATATTAGGCTCGCTTGAGCGATTTATTGGTATTTTGATTGAGCAACATGCTGGCACAATGCCACTTTGGCTCTCTCCAGAACAAATAGTTGTGCTTAATATCGCCAGTCGTCATGATGAATATGCACAGTCTATTTATGCTGAATTAGAAAAACAAGGTCTTAGAGCTAAAATAGACTTGAGAAATGAGAAAATAGGCTTTAAAATTCGTGAACATTCTATGCAGAGAATTCCCTACCTTCTAATTATTGGTGACAAAGAATTAGAAGAGAACACAGTGACTTTACGCTCACAAAAAGGGGATGACTTGGGTAGTTTTTCGATTGATGATTTAATCACACGATTAAATGACGAAATTAACCAAAGAAAGTAAATTGACTGGAGGAACATAATATCGCTTCTAAAAAAGATGCAACACGTTTAAACGATGCTATCACTGCAAGGCGTGTTAGAGTGTCAGGCTTGCCTGAAGGACAGGGTGGTGTTGTTTCACTGAGTGAGGCAAAACAATTAGCGGCTAATGCAAATATGGACTTGGTGGAAGTATCACCTAATGCAGATCCTCCCGTTTGTAAAATTATGGACTATGGTAAATTTTTATTCGACCAGAATAAAAAGATGGCTGTAGCCAAGAAAAAACAAAAGCAAATACAAGTAAAAGAAATTAAATTTAGACCGGGAACGGACATTGGTGATTACAATGTTAAGTTGCGTAATCTGACTAAATTTCTTGAAGAAGGCAATAAAACTAAAATTACTGTGCGTTTTCGTGGACGTGAAATGGCGCACAGAGAAATTGGTATGAAGCTTTTAAAACGTATAGAAGCTGATTTATCTGAAATAGCCGCTGTCGAACAATTTCCAAAAATGGAAGGGCGACAAATGGTTATGGTTTTAGGGCCTAAAAAGAAAAAATAGGCTTTCGAGTTCTATTTTAATTGATTTCAGTCAATTTTTCGGTGATAGGAATTGCCGATTATTATCATTCAGTCGGGCCCGCGCATTTTGCCTTACTGAGTTTTATATCATGGATGTGTTATTTATTATTTTATTGGAGAAAATAAATGCCAAAAATTAAAAGCCATAGTGGTGCAGCTAAACGCTTTACGCGTACAGCTAGTGGCCATTTCAAATGTGGTCAGTCACACCGTAGTCATATTTTGACCAAAAAATCGACTAAAAGAAAAAGACATTTGCGTAAAGCAGCGACTATTCATGCAAATGACGTGCGCATGGTTGCACGTATGTTACCTTACAGTTAATTTTTAGGAAAATAAGATGGCTAGAGTAAAACGGGGTGTAACAGCCCGCGCAAGACATAAAAAGATTTTAAAGCAAGCAAAAGGTTACTACGGAGCACGTAGTCGCGTTTATCGCGTTGCTAAACAAGCGGTTATTAAAGCGGGTCAATACGCTTACCGAGATCGTAAAGTTAAAAAACGTACTTTCCGTGCTTTATGGATTGTTCGTATTAATGCGGCAGCGCGTTTATGTGATATTTCTTACAGTCGTTTAATCAATGGCTTAACAAAAGCTAACGTGATTGTTGACCGTAAAGTATTAGCTGATCTTGCTGTGCGTGATATGGAAGCCTTTGCAGCGATTGCAGAAATTGCTAAAGCAAACAGAAGTTCTCTTTAAGCGCTAGCTTAACGGAAAAGACTGGAAAAAAAGGGCTGAAAAGCCCTTTTTTTTGCCGCGTCTTTTCTTTCTTTTTCACTAAAAAAAGCGAATCCCGCCGTGTCATTGACTCTCGAAGAAATTTTAGCTCAGGCCATTCAGGCACTTGAAGCAGCTAATGATTTACCAGCATTAGATCAAATCCGTGTGCAATATTTGGGTAAAAAAGGAGCTTTCACTTTACAGATGAAAGAACTTGGAAAACTTGAACCTGAGCAACGACGTGAGGCTGGTCAAGCTATTAATCAAGTTAAATCCGATTTTCAAAATACTTTAGAAGCCCGTAGAACAGCCTTGCAACAAGCTGAACTTGATGCGCGTTTAGCCAGCGAAACCATTGATGTGACCTTACCAGGTCGTGGTCAGTCGGTATCTGGATTGCATCCTGTTACTCTTACTTTAAGACGTATTTCTAAAATATTTTCTAGTGTGGGCTTTAAGGTAGAAGAAGGCCCAGAAATTGAAGATGATTATCACAATTTTGAAGCACTTAATATTCCATCACATCACCCTGCGCGTGCGATGCACGATACTTTTTATTTTGATGCGCATACATTGCTTAGAACGCATACTTCGCCTGTGCAAGTGCGCTCAATGGAAAAATATCAGCCCCCTTTAAAAGTGCTAGCGCCTGGTCGAGTGTATCGCTGTGACTCGGATATTACTCATACCCCGATGTTTCATCAGGTTGAAGGCTTTGTGGTTGATGAAAATGTTAGCTTTGCAGATTTAAAAGGCGTGGTGTATGAATTTTTGCGCGCTTTTTTTGAAAAAGACATACAAGTGCGTTTTCGTCCTTCTTATTTTCCATTCACAGAGCCTTCAGCAGAAGTCGATATAGAATGTGTGATGTGTGATGGTAAAGGCTGTCGTGTTTGCAGTCATACAGGTTGGTTAGAAGTGATGGGTTGCGGCATGATTCATCCTCAAGTTTTTAAATCGGTTGATATTGATACTGAAGACTTTACTGGATTTGCTTTTGGAATGGGCGTAGAGCGGTTGGCTATGTTGCGTTATGGCATCAATGATTTAAGACTCTTTTTTGAGAATGATCTTAAATTTCTTGAGCAATTTAATTAAAGGACGAGGTTAAAAAATGCAATTTAGTGAAGCATGGTTAAGAGAATTAGTTAACCCAGCAATGGATACCAATGCCTTAGTTGAGCAATTAACTATGGCAGGTTTAGAAGTGGATTCAGTATCGCCTGCTGCGGCTGATTTTAGTGGTGTTGTCGTGGGTGAAGTTGTATCGATGACGGAACATCCAAATGCCGATAAATTAAGAATTTGTCAAGTAGCGGTAGGCGAAGCTGAACCGTTACAAATTGTTTGTGGTGCAAGTAATGTTCGTGAAGGTTTAAAAATTCCAGCGGCTTTAATTGGTGCGGTATTGCCTGGCGATTTTAAAATTAAAAAATCAAAATTACGCGGTGAACTGTCGTTTGGCATGCTGTGTTCTGAAAAAGAACTCGGTCTTGCAGCCGATGCAGATGGCTTAATGGAATTAGCCGATTCTGCCCCTGTTGGCACAGATATTCGTGAATACTTGGCCTTAAATGACCAATTGATTGAAGTCGATTTAACTCCGAATAGAGCGGATTGTTTAAGTATTGAAGGCGTGGCTCGTGAAGTTGCCTTATTAAATCAACTGCCTTTTTCTGTATTAGAGGTCTCTGAAACAGCGATTGACCATACAGAGACTTTAGAGGTTACTGTCAGCGAACCTGAAGCGTGTCCACGTTATTTAGGACGTTTAATTAAGGGTGTGAAGGCGCAAGCTGAAACGCCTTTATGGATGCAAGAGCGTTTACGTCGTTCAGGCATTAAAAGTTTAGGAGCCGTGGTGGATGTCACCAACTATGTGCTTTTAGAGCTGGGACAACCTTTACATGCGTTTGATGCTGCACAATTAAACGGTGCGATTCAAGTTCGCATGGCAGAAAAAGATGAAACCTTGAGCCTGTTAAATGAGCAGGAAATCAAAACCAATACCGAAACCACTTTAGTGATTGCCGATGCTGAAAAAGCATTAGCATTAGCAGGTGTGATGGGTGGCTCGGCTTCCGCTGTTTCAGCCAGCACTCAGGATATTTTCTTAGAATGTGCTTTTTTTGCTCCTTTATTTATGATGGGTAAAGCACGTCATTATGGATTGCATACCGATTCCTCGCATCGCTTTGAGCGTGGTGTCGATGCTGAATTACAAAACCGTGCGATAGAACGAGCAACGCAGTTAATTGTTGAAATTGCAGGTGGTAGCGTTGGTTCTATTACTGAAGTGGTATCAACAGAATATTTACCGAAGCGTTCCGTTGTTCAATTACGTCAACAGCGTATTAAACGGGTTTTAGGGGTTGAATTACCTGCGGCGGATGTCGAAGGTATTTTACAACGCTTAGGCATGGTCGTTGTTGCGACAGAAACAGCTTGGGAAGTGACTCCGCCAGCTTTCCGTTTTGATATTGCGATTGAAGCGGATTTAATTGAAGAAATTGGCCGCGTATACGGTTATAACAATTTACCGCAAAGTAGTTTATTAATGCGTTCGGCACTCAGCGAAGCGCCTGAAGCCGTATTGGCGATAGACCAAATCAAAGATTTATTGGTTGCTCGCGATTACCAAGAAGCGATTACTTACAGTTTTGTGGATGAAGCCATTCAAAAAGCGGTTGCGCCAAATGATACGGTGATTAAATTACAAAATCCGATTTCAGCAGATCTTGCTGTGATGCGCACGACCTTATGGTGTGGTCTGCTACAGGCAGCGAGTTATAACACCAAACGTCAGCAAACTAGAGTACGTTTTTTTGAAGCAGGGCAGCGTTTCTTAGGAACTGATGCAGCTAGCCAAGAGAAAATGTTAGCTGGGATTGTCTTAGGCACTGTGAATGCAGAGCAGTGGGGCGAAGCCAGTCGTAAAGTTGATTTTTATGATGTAAAAGCTGATGTAGAGGCTATTTGTGCTTTAACGGGTTATGAAGTCTCTTTCGCAGCTGCAAAACATCCTGCTTTACACCCTGGGCAAAGTGCTGAAATAAAAAATAAAGACGGTCTTTCTTTAGGTTGGGTTGGCATGTTACACCCAAGTTTAGAAAAACAATTTGGCTTTGATAATCATGTTTTTCTATTTGAATTGTCACAAGATGTTTTACTGGAACGTAAAGTACCTGTATTTCATAGTTTATCTAAATTCCCATCGGTTCGACGGGATTTAGCTTTATTAGTGACAGAAGAGACTTCTTTTCAAAGTATAAAATCCTGTATAGAAGATTGTCAGGAAGAGTTAATTAAAGAGGTAAAAGTCTTTGATATTTACCGTGGGCAAGGGGTTGAAGATGGATATAAAAGTGTGGCATTAGCACTTATTATGCAAGATGCAACACAAACTCTTGTTGATTCAGACATTGATGCTATAGTAAACAAAGTATTAGAAGCATTATCAGCTAATATTAGCGCAAAATTGAGAGATTAGAATAAATGGCAGTAACAAAAGCAGATTTCGCAGAAAGATTATTTGATGATTTAGGGTTAAATAAGCGCGAAGCGAAAGAAATGGTTGAACTTTTTTTTGAAGAAATAAAAACATCCCTAGAAAAAGGTGAACAAGTCAAAATCTCAGGTTTTGGAAAATTCGAACTTAGAGATAAAGGCAGTCGTCCTGGCAGAAATCCAAAAACAGGGGAAGAAATCCCTATTACTGCAAGGCGTGTAGTGACCTTTAGAACAGGGCAAAAGTTAAAAACACGAGTAGAATCTTATGTTGGAACCGAGCAATAATAATGAATTACCCAGTATCCCTGCAAAACGCTACTTTTCTATTGGAGAAGTGGGAGAGTTATGTGCGGTAAAGCCTCATGTTTTACGTTACTGGGAACAAGAGTTTGAGCAGCTAGACCCTATAAAACGTCGAGGTAATCGTCGTTATTATCAGCGTAATGATGTGATACTTATTCGCCAGATTCGTGCTTTACTGTATGAGGAGGGCTATACCATTGGTGGAGCAAAAGCTCATTTGCAAAGTGATAATGTGAAATCCAACTCAACTCAAGCTCAACAAGTAATTCGTCAAATGATTGATGAACTTGAAGATATTTTAGAAATCTTAAAATAAATATTGCTAAGTCGTGCATATTCTTTATACTGTTCGGCTTATCTTTAATTGAGTATTCATACTTAATGTTAAAGTTAAAATCAATACGTCGGGGCGTAGCGCAGTTTGGTAGCGCACCACGCTGGGGGTGTGGGGGTCGAAGGTTCGAATCCTTTCGTCCCGACCAATTGAATTGAAGGCTTATCATGAAAATGATAGGCTTTTTTTATGCCTGAAAGTCAGTATAGCCAGAATCCTGGGAAAATATTTTTATTCAGTTTAGAACCATTTAAAATTAGTGTTTAACTCACAAGGTTGGATATAATTTAGCTTACTTCAAAATTATTTGGATTATTTATTATTTGTCATGGCGAATATACTTATTGTAGAAGATAGTAAAACTCAAGAAATTCTATTAAGAACTGCATTAGAAAAAGCGGGGCATATTACTTTTGCAGCAAACTGTGGCATTTCTGGAATTGACTTAGCACGGGAAAAAGTGCCAGATTTAATCATCACAGATATACGTATGCCAGATATGAACGGCTATGAAGTCTCATGGGCGATAAAAAATGATTTCACTTTAAAGCATATCCCTATTATTTTACTGTCTGGACTGTCAGAAACAAAAGATATTATTACCGGCTTAGAATCTCTTGCGGATTCTTATGTTATTAAGCCCTTTGAAGAAACAGAGTTATTAACCAATATTAATTTTTTATTAGAGAATCCCTCGAATCAAGCGGCAGCAGGCGCTCCATTAACGGTGGTGATTGATGGCGATACGCACCCCATTCATTCACATAGGCGACAGATTTTAAGTTTTTTATTATCGACCTATGATACGGTGATTCACCGAAATAAGAAGTTACTCGAAGTACAATCAAAATTACGCATAGCAAATGAAGCTTTAACCAGAAAAACGCAGTTATTAGAAGAATCTGAAAGTCGCTTTAGAACCTTAGTAGAAACAGCCCCTGACATTATTTACCGTATTGACGATGAAGGTATTATTCTTTTTATTAATCAAAGTGTGCGTAATTTGGGCTATGAACCCGAAACTCTGATTGGTAAACATTTCAGTTGTTTGATTGCACCGCATCAAATCGACCAAATAAGCCGCAAGAAAGTTATTTCAGGATTAAGTAATACAGGCAACTTAACTCAGCCAAAATTATTTGATGAAAGGCGTATGGGCAGTAGAAGAACCAGCGGCCTAGAAATTTTATTCAAAGTGAATGGTAGCGAACAAACTGTTTCAGGGGTAGTGGAACCTTTAGAGGGTGAGTATCTTAATATGGAGGTCAGTTGCGCAGGGATGTATCAGTTAGATAATGATAAGGATAAATTTATTGGCACGGTTGGGGTAATTCGCGATATTACTGATAGAAAATTAGCCGAAGAAAATTTAAATCGCGCCAAGCTGCAAGCAGATAAGGCCAATAGTGCTAAATCTGAATTTTTATCTAAAATGAGCCATGAATTACGCACGCCTCTGAATGCAATTTTAGGTTTTTCTCAATTATTAAGTACCGATGAAAATGAACCCTTGTTAGAAGAACAAAGCGATTCTGTTAAACAGATTTATCAAGCAGGACAGCATTTGTTGGATTTAATTAATGAGATATTGGATTTATCGGCTATTGAAGCGGGTAAATTACAATTAGCCCCTGTAGTGTGTACTCCTAATGATTTTTTACTCGAATGTATCTCAATGATTGAGGTATTAGTTGAGAAAAATGGTATTAATTTTACATTTATTGAGGCAGAAGATAATGATGCAGCACGTATTTATGTAGATTTAAAACGCATGAAACAAGTCACTCTTAATTTATTATCCAATGCAATAAAGTACAATAAAGAGCAAGGAAGTGTGACTGTAAACGTTGAATATATGAAGAATAAGCACCTTAGAATTTCGGTGGTAGATACAGGAAAAGGGATGTCACCCGAGTTTTTATCCGAAGTTTTTGATCCCTTTTCGCGTGCAATTCAAACACATACAATAGAAGGGGCAGGCATCGGTTTAGCGATAACCAAACAATTGATTGAATCAATGGGAGGGCGAATTAATGTGGTGAGTGAACTGGGTAAAGGTTCGTCATTTCATGTGGATTTACCGCTTGTACGGGATGAATCGTAATTTTATCAAGGACGATTATGCCTAATTCCCCCAGACCTATTTTATTTCAACATCGCTTTCAAAAGTCCACGGACTATTTGAATATACAAGCAGGAAAAATTGCTTGTGCGATTGCATTAGCGCGGGTTCATAAAATAGTGACTTTAATGGCGTTAGAATACGTGCCTAATGCCCCTAATTATTTAGCAGGTGTGTTTAATTATCACGGTCAAGTGGTACCTGTGATTGATTTATTATTGCGTATTGGAGAACAGCCTCCCGCGTCTTATGATATTAATAGCAGTGTTTTATTATGTGAAACAGTAGAACAAGAAGGGCTTATTGGCTTGATTGTTTCTTATGTGGGAGATATTGTGCAAGTTAATTATGCTGAATTGCAATTATCTCCTGAATTTACCGGTAAGCAGTCGCCTTTTTTAGCCTGCTATAAGAAAAAATTAGGGGTGGTTTTTTTGCTCAATTCGGATGTACTACTCGAACACAGCGTATCTGATTTTAATGCTGTGTTGCCTAGTGATATACAGCAAGCGGTACAAGGTTATATTCCAGATGAATAATGTTTTATCAGAGCAGGATTCCCAGTGTTTTCTTGATTTTTTTTTACGAGCTTATGGTCTCAATATTCTAAATCATCAGCTGGATAATATGCAGTCGGCGATTAATTCCGCTTGTCAGTATTATCAATTCAGCGAGCCTTCCGAGTTATTGCAAAAAATAACTCAAGAGCCTCTTTGTCCTGAAAGAATTATGCTGATAGAGAAAATTACCATTGATGAGAGTTATTTTTTTAGAGATGATATTCAGATTGATTTTTTAAGAACACGTATTTTACCTAATCTTATTAAGGAAAAGCGTGAGTTAGGAGATAAGAGTCTGCGTATATGGAGTGCTGGATGCTCTACGGGGCAGGAAATTTATACGATTACCATTTTATTGCATCAGTTACTTCCCGATTATGCCAGTTGGAATTTGCATCTTATTGGCACAGATATTAATCACCAATCGTTAAATAGAGCGATGCAAGCAGAATTTAATGAGTGGAATATTCGTACAGGCCGTGAATTTATTGATGAGAGTGGTTATTTTAAGCCTATTGAAGGTTCTCGTTATCAATTAAAGGCTGAGATAAAAGACAATGTAAAGTTTTCGTATCTTAATTTAGCGGAAAACAGTTACCCTTCTATTATGGATGGTACCTGTGCTTTAGATCTTATTCTTTGTCGAAATGTTTTCATTTACTTTAATCAACCGACCATTCAAGCCGCTTGCACTCGTTTTTCTGAAGCACTTAATGGAGGAGGCATCTTAATGCTCTCTGTGGCAGACCCAATGCAGTTAGAATGTGAAAATTTTGCATTAAAACAAATTGATGATGTTTTTTTCTTTGAAAAGCACTGGGGGGCGGGTGTCGTTGGCGAAGAGATAAACGCGGTTCAAGCGAATTATTCCACAACTGAAATTAACGTAGCACCGATGACAGTACAAAGTACCATAGTGGATAAGCCACTTAGCTTAGATGCGTGTAAGCAGGAAATTATTCCACTGCTTTCCGCTGCGAATTGGCCGGGTGCTTTGAGCTTAGTGAGAAAACATCTGGAAAGCTATGAACAGGATGCAGAGCTGTATCAGTTTAAAGCAAAATGCTTAGTCAATTTAGGACAGATTTTTGAAGCGAAAATAGCCTGTGAGCAGAGTATTCTTTATGATTCAGTGGAGCCACATACCTATTTATTATATGGTTTAATTTTAATTCAATTGGGTTTATTGGCGGATGCGGAAAAAGCGTTTCGGCAGACTATCTTTTTAAACAATGCTTTTATGGAAGCCCATTATCAATTAGGTCAGTTGCTGTTAAAAAAAGGGCAAAAATCCATGGCGATAAAATCCATTCAAAATGCTTTGGATTTAGCCGCAGAGGAGGCACCTGATAGACCGATACATAATGTGATTCCTTTAACCTACTCACACTTTTCAGATGTGATGAGAAATGAACTTGAAGTACTCAAAAAATCGCAGAGCTACTCGTGAATAAGCCAAGTCATTCTGCGATAAATTTAATGCCGAATTCTATTGAGGCAATAGAAATATTAAGGCATAGAGCTGAAAAGTTAGCGTACTCTTCATTAGATGAAATACAAGATAAAGCCTCCCAGATTTATTTACAGTTTCAATTGAATGAGCAAAAAAAATACGGTATAAACCAATCCATGCTGGATGCAGTCATTGATAGTAATGGATTAACCTCCTTAAATTGGCTGCCTGCTTTTATTGCTGGGGTTATCGCTTGGCAAGGGCATATTTTAACCATATTAGATACTAACTTTTTATGCTCAGAATCCCCTATAACAGATGTCCCCAAAGGAAAAATCATTATTGTGAGCCATCAAGGTAAGAAGTTAGGTTTATTAGTGAATGAAATTGAGGGGTTTATAGAGTACGGTGAGTCTCAAGTGGTTAACAGTGTACAAAGCCCAATAAAATCAAACCCTGCTTATTTTTTAGGGTTAATTGATAACTCAATTATTTTATTGAATACCTTTGAGTTATTCGCCGATTCAGCATTAGAAATACGATAAATAAGGCTTTAGCCAAATACTTTGACATCCTCCCTTATCGCAGAGATAGCGGATTCCCAACACCACTATTGAGAACGTCCTAAATGAATAATGAAATGCTTTCTTTATTGACCATCATGAAAATTAGCTCAGAGGAAAGGCAATCACGATTAAATTATGTTAATTTAACCGAAAAAGATTGTCGTATATTAAAGGCTTTTCAACCCGTTATTAAAAAGCATGCTGCCTTTATTGTGGATGAATTTTATAAAAACATAGAGCGTTACCCAGAACTCTCTTTGATTATAGAAAAATCAGGGTCTAATGTCGATAAACTGAAAGGGACGCAAAGACAATATTTAATGGAATTATTTTCTGGAGAGTATGGTGATACCTATTTTAATACTCAATTACGCATTGGCGCGATTCACAAGCAAATAGGATTAACTCCGCGCTGGTATTTAGGCGGGTATAGCGTGTATTTACAGCTTATTAATCCCTTAATTATGCGTAAATATTGGTATAGCTCTAGTAAGGCATTAGGCTTATTATCGGCAGTGAATAAGATTATCTCGATAGATTCCCAGCTTGCTATTGATACCTATGTTTATGCTTTGGTTGATGATGTAAAGCAAGTGAGTACTTCGAAAAATGAGTTAGAAGAGCAAGTCGCTTTATATAAGCAAGTGATTGCCAATGTGGCGGAAGGCGATTTAAGGCAACAAATTGATATTACAGGGGAGGGCGATTTAGCTTCTTTGGGACGGCAAATTAATCAAATGATTGCCAGCTTGTCACATATTACCTCTGAAATTACCACGGTGGGTAATTCGGTAACCGATACCATTAGTACGCTTAATAATTCCGTCGTGACTCAGTCTAGCGGAGCAAGCGAACAAGCCTCTGCCGTGAATGAAACCACCACGACTTTAGAAGAAATTCGTGTGACTTCCCAACAAACTCAAGCGAAAGCGCAAACCTTGGGTTCTGTGGCAGAAAATATTCGTATTGAAGGCGAGCATGGTATTAAAGCTGTTTCTCAAGTTATAGTTTCAATGAATGAAATTCGTGATCGAGTGAATAGTATTTCGCAAACTATCTTAATTTTAAGTGAAAAAACCCAACAAATTGGTAATATTAATAATGTCATTTCCAGTTTAACGCAGCAATCAAAAATGTTGGCACTGAATGCCTCTATTGAAGCGGCTAAAGCAGGAGATGCAGGCAAAGGTTTTGCTGTGGTTGCAACGGAAGTAAGGGATTTAGCTGAGCAATCTCAACAATCGACCGAACAGGTCAGTCGAATTTTACAGGATATTCAGTTAGCCACAGACAGGGTTGTTATGGCCTCTGAACAAGGTGCGAAAGGGGTAGACCAAGGTGAAATTTTGGTGAAAAATACGGGCGATATTATGCAGAAATTGAATCAAGTGATTCAAGAGGCGGTCATGGCAAGTCAGCAGATTGTTGCGGCTGTTAGGCAGGAAGGCGCAGGTATTTCTCAAGTGGCGGTTGCTATGAACCAAATAAATAAAGTAACCACTCAATTTGTGGTGGCAGCAGAACAAACCAAAGCAGTATCGAGTAATTTGAATGAAATTTCTAATCACCTACAGAAGACCATCAGTGTTTATAAAAAGTAAGTTTTTTCTAATAATACAGGATTAATTGAGTCTGCTATGGCACTAGATGATGAATTAATGCAGCAATTATTGGCTATTTTTGAAGTAGAATTAGCCGAACAGATTGAATTAATTACCGTAGGATTACTTGCTTTAGAGAATTCAAAAGCATTGGATAACTCTAAAAATATTCAAGATATGTTGCGCTATGCACATACAATTAAAGGCTCTTCCAAAGGAGTAGGCATAGCGAATATTGTGGAAATGATTCACCGCTTTGAATCCATTCTCAGTGCCTTGGATAAGAAAAAATTACAAAGCTCCTCTGCTTTATTGGATTTATTACTAGAAACCTTAGATAGTATTCAAGCGGCCTTTGTAGCCGAAAAAAATAAGCAGGCCACTCCTTTTGATTTATTGGCTTTATTAACACGTTTAGATGAGGCGCTGGATCACAAAATAGAAAACAACGGTGGCAAAAAAGAACTCCCGTCTTTGAATAAGGCACTACAGCATAAAGTAGACAATCGGGTAGAAGAAAAAGAGCCTGTGCCTAGGGTTTTAGAGAGTGCCAAACCGGTGGATAAATTAGCGGCGCCAGAGGAGGTATTAGAGCAAACTACTAGTTACTTAGTGTCTGAAGAACTGGTAAAACACCTATCAGGAACCAGTGAAGATTTACAGATATCCAGTTTGCAAGTGAAAGCCTTACTATCCTATATACAGTCTTTAAGCTCTGATTTAGCCAATCTGAACAGTGATTTTAGTGAATTGATGCTGGCTGAAAACATTTCTGAAGAGCGGGATAAGTTGAGTGGGCTTATGCAAAAATTATCTCAACTATCCCATCAAACGATGAATTCTTATAATGAAAAAAGACCTTTTTTTTCTCACTATAAGAATTTAATGTACAGTTTAGAAACATCGATTAATAGTTTGCGTTTAGTGTCGTTTGAATCCTTGCTTACCCCACTGTATCGGATTGTACGCGATGTCTCACAGCAACAAAATAAACAAGTCCGCCTAAGTGTGACGGGCAGTGGTATTAAAATTGACCGCTCCCTGTATCAGCTATTACACGCTCCTTTAGTGCATTTAATTAATAATGCCATTGACCATGGTATTGAATCCGCAGAGTTACGTGAAGAAAAAAGAAAACCCGCTCAGGCTGAATTACAATTACAGATTACCCAGCAAGCTAATTTATTAATTCTTTATTTAAAGGATGATGGGCGAGGGGTTGATCCGGAGTTGGTCAAGCAAACGGTATTAGATAAGCAGCTTATGACCGAAGTGGAATTAAAAGGTCTTGGTACACAACAGTTAATTGAGTTAATTTTTAGAACAGGTTTCTCATCGGCCAAGATGATTAGCAATATATCGGGTCGAGGAGTGGGGCTGGATATTGTTAAAAGTAATTTGCGTAAAATAAAAGGCAGTGCTCATGTGTCATCTACCCTTGGACAAGGAACGCAGTTTACACTGACCTTACCGTCTATGTTAGGCAGTGAACAGGGCTTAGTTATTTCTGTCGCAGAACAACAAATGATTATGCCTGCTTATGCGATTGAATGGGTGAAAGAGGTGCAACGGAGCCAGTTTAATTACCTCAACGGTCAAATGATGTTATTGAATAAGCATGAGCAGCCTGTTTCTGCGTTTGATTTATCAGAGCTTCTAGGCATTCGCAGCGACCGCCAAGAAACAAGTCTTTTTTCTACTCTATTTATTTCCAATGGCGATATAGATATTGCCCTAATTGTGGATGAAATTATAGGGGAGCAAGAAATTATTATTAAAGCCTTTGAATACCCTTTAATAAAAGTCCCTTATGCGATTGGTATGTCTACTTTAGTGACAGGGCAGTTAACGCCAGTGTTAAGCAGTGACGCTTTAATGAATAAAGCGATAAGTATGAGAGGTCAAGCCAAAAATCATCAAGCAGAAGAGCAACAAGAGACAGAACAGAAAAGAGCCTTAGTGGTAGATGATTCGATTACCACAAGAACTTTGGAATGTAATATTTTAAGGAGAGAAGGTTTTGCGGTGACTGCGTTTGTGAATGGCTTAGAGGCATGGCAGGAATTACAAAACAATAACCAATACGATTTGATTCTTTCAGATGTGGAAATGCCATTACTCAATGGATTTGAATTAGTCGAAAAAATTAAAAATGATGCCAGTTTAAGTTCTATTCCTACCATTATTGTGACCTCATTAGACAGTGAAGACGATAAAAAACGTGGGGTACAAGTAGGAGCGAATGCCTATATTTGTAAAGACCAGTTGAATACTGAAAGTTTACTGACAATTATTAATCAATTAATTTAGGAAGGGGAATGATTCGAGTATTGATTGTAGAAGATTCAGCAGTGGTGAGCGCCTTATTAGTGGCGATTATTAATAATGAAGATGATTTAGAGGTGATTGGCCAAGCGAAAACAGGGGTAGAGGCGATTGAAATGTCTGTTGCGTTGAATCCTGACCTAATTACTATGGATATTCGTATGCCGGTGATGGATGGCTTAACAGCCATTCGTAAAATTATGTCCACTCAGCCTAAGCCGATTGTGGTTATCAGTTCTAATATAGACGATGAACTGCACATTAGTTTTACTGCTATTGATGAAGGAGCCTTGGCGGTTTTAGAAAAACCGTGTGGCATACAGGATGTACATTTTAGTTCAATGCAGCGTGAAATTACCAATACCATTCGCTGCATGTCAGAGGTTAAATTAATTAAACGGCGCATAGTGCAGTCGCCGCCGATTATGGTTGAATCAGTGACCAAGCTAGAAAAAGACTATAAAATAGTGGTCATTGGCAGTTCGACCGGTGGGCCACAGGCCTTAAAAACTATTTTATCTGGATTTCCCCGTAATTTTTCCATGCCTATTGTTATTACTCAGCATATTTCCACTGGTTTTGTACAAGGATTAACAGAATGGCTAAATGAATCATGTAAATTACAGGTTAAAATAGCCTCCGAAGGTGAAAGGTTAGAGGCGGGTACTGTGTATTTTGCCCCTGATGCGGCACATTGTATGGTTAAACGTCTTGGAGAGCAGTATTATATTGAGCTTTGTAAAGAGCAAGGGCCAGATTATTTTATGCCTTCCGTGGCTCGCTTGTTTGAGTCTGCGGCCGATAATTGCTTAGGTCAGGCCATCGGTATTATTCTAAGTGGAATGGGCAGTGATGGGGCAAAAGGTTTACTTGCTATGCGTCAAAGTCAATGTTTAACTATTGCACAAGATGAACAGAGCAGTATTATTTTTGGTATGCCCAAGGCGGCTATTGAGTTAAAGGCCGCGATGCGAATCTTGCCTGTTGATGATATTAGCCCAAACTTATTAACCAGTAAAGCAGCTACTTATTCCTAGGACACAGTTTAATGGTAAAACAGATATTGTATATTGAAGATAATCCAGCGAATGCTTTATTGATGAGTAAAATTATGGATCGTATGCCTGATTATACTTTGCATGAAGCAGGTAGTGCGGAAATTGGCATAGAGATGTTAGCCACCTTACGTCCTGATATTATTTTGATGGATATAGGGTTACCTGATATGAATGGATTTGAAGCGGTCGAAGAAATAAAGCGGCGTTTTGAATTTGCCAAAGAGATTCCTATTATTGCGGTGACTTCCGAAGCGATGCCCGATTATTTAGAGCGAGGGAAAGCGGTATTTTTTGAATATATAGTGAAGCCCATTAATGTTACCCAATTATTAGCGGTGATAGAAATGGCAGGTATGAAGTAATTTAGTTTATTTTTCTATGCGAAAATCATTAAAAAAATACAGCCTTATCTTTATAGGCATTTTATGTGTTGTTTTGGCGGTTCTGGGGGCTATTTTACCTCTATTACCCACCACGCCTTTTTTATTATTGGCTCTTATGTGCTTTGCAAAAAGTTCGCCCCGATTACATCAAGCCTTATTAAATAATCGTTATTTTGGTGAGTCTTTACAGCAATGGGAAGCGGATAGAAGTATCAGTCGAAAAACGAAAATAAAAGCCATTCTATTAATTGTACTGAGTTTTAGTGGCTCTATTTTTATACTACAGGGGCGGTTGCCTTTGCAGATAGGTCTAGTGTGTTTGGGCAGTGTATTATTGTTTTTAATCCTTCGATTACCAGAAACAGAAAGAGCCACAGTGAAGAGCAGCTCTTTAAGGTAAACCTGTTATTTTCCAGTGTTTCTTCTAGATCTTGAAGCGGTACCGGTACGGCTGTTGTTACGTGCGCCGGCTGAATTACCCCGTGCATTCGTACCAGAGCGTTGCCCATCGTGATGGCCTGATCTTGCTTGTTTAGGTTTTTTCGGCTTGCTAGGTCGTTTATCTAAATTGGATTCAGGTAATGAATGTACGGGATCAAAATCCTCAATAAATTCACGAGGAATTATTTGTTTAATAAGATGTTCAATACCCGCTAAACAATCAAATTCATCGGCACTGACTAAAGAAATTGCTTGTCCATCCGCGCCTGCTCGCCCAGTACGACCAATACGATGCACATAATCTTCTGACACATTGGGTAAGTCGAAATTGACGACTTGAGGTAACTGTTCAATATCTAAACCCCGTGCAGCAATATCCGTAGCCACTAAAATACGAGTTTCTCCTGCTTTAAACTGCGCTAAGGCTTTGGTACGTGCGCCTTGGCTTTTATTACCGTGAATCGCTGCGGCAGAAATTCCCGCTTCTTCTAAATGGCGCGTTAATTGATTCGCGCCGCGCTTGGTACGGGTAAAGACTAAAACCTGTTGCCAATCGTGTTCTTTAATTAAATGGATTAATAAAGGCGCTTTACGCTTTTTATCCACAGGACACAGCCATTGTTTCACTGTTTCCGCAGTAGTATTGCGCGGACTCACTGAAATTTCGACTGGATTATGTACGATAGTTTTGGCTAACTGGCGAATCTCATTAGAAAAGGTCGCTGAAAATAATAGATTTTGTCGTTTAGCCGGTAATTTTGAGAGAATCTTACGGATATCATGAATAAAGCCCATATCCAGCATACGGTCAGCTTCATCTAACACTAACACTTCAAGTTGTGAAAAGCGTACTGCATTTTGATTGGCTAAATCCAGTAAACGTCCTGGAGTGGCTACTAGAATATCCACACCTGAGCGTAAACGCATCATTTGAGGATTAATTTTAACGCCACCAAAGACAACAGTAGAACGTAAAGGTAAGTTTGCCCCGTAGTTCTTAATACTTTCTTCAATTTGCGCAGCTAATTCTCGTGTAGGCGTTAAGATTAAGGCGCGTACTTGATTTGGACTGACTTTTTGGCCGTCGGATAGAATTTGGAGTAAAGGTAATGTAAATCCAGCCGTTTTCCCTGTGCCTGTTTGCGCGGCAGCCATAATATCCTGCCCTTTTAAGATAACAGGAATCGCTTGCTCCTGAATAGGCGAAGGAGTGTCATAGCCCTGTTTTTTAACGGCATCAAGGATAGGGGTAGATAGGCCTAAATCGGCAAAACTCATAGAATCTCTCTTTATTAAATGGTTGTTTGTACTGCAGCGAGACAGTGTACAGGAATTTTATAAAAATAGAGCGTTGTGTTTCATCAAAAAACGCTATTAAATTTGGGCAGGGTTTTGCATAATCACTTGCTTATTAACGAATTGTTGTAAAGCTTCTAGGGCGGCTGCCTGTAATGTGGCATTGGCATCTGCTGGCAATAATGCAGTAAGAAAGTTATTCAGCTTAACAGTTCCTTGTTCCTGTAAAGAATGCAATAGTTGAAAGCTCATAGGCGCGAGTTCAATAAAATGTACCTCATCCTCATGGTCACGATAGACAACAAGGTAACTGGGGTGCTCTAGGGCTTGTAACGGTAAATAGTCTGGCGATATTTTATGCACAGGATATTGATACGCCAGTGGCCAAGCTAAAGGCGATAAACTAATGGTATCGCTTAAAGTTAATGTCTGTGTTTCTTGAGTCGTGCTAGGCAGTGTTTCTTGGTCAATCGCCAAAGCCATTTCTACCCATTCATAATGCGCTAACTCTAATAAAAAGGGGTAATCGGTTTCGGTGTTGGGGCGTTCGTTTTGCAGATAGGTTAAAAACTCTTCAGGAATTTCTGCAAAATAGGGGCTTGTACTGGGATGGTGTTCAAAAAAATCTTGTGCAAGTTGTCGCCATTGGGTGGGTGGCAAGATTTGATGTAGGACAGGAAAATTGCTGGATAGGAAGCCTTCTACATTATTAAAAAACAATTCCCGATACATTTTCATCCGTTCAGGCGCGACATCGCTTGGGCAAGGATGTTGCTCCGGATTACGAATATAAGCAGAAAAGGCGGCTTGTTGCTGTTGAAAATCCATCATTAGGCACTCAATTGTTTTTTTTCTGTCCAAGCGGCTTGAATATTTTTAATGGTATTCACTTCTCGCTCTAATTCAGCCATATCAGGAATATTAAAATCTCTTTCTAATAAGGTTGGAAAAACACCGTGTAATTCATAGGCTTTATTCAGTAATTGCCAAACAGGGTCAACCACTTCAGCCCCGTGAGTATCCACTAGAAAATTTTCTGCTTCCACATAATGCCCAGCAATATGTACATAACTAACCCGTTCGGCAGGTATGGCGCGTAAAAAGTCTTCCGCATTGTAGTGATGGTTAATACTATTAACATAGATATTATTAACATCCAGCAAGACATCACAATCGGCTTCGGTTACGACGGCATTGAAAAAATCAATTTCGCTCATTTCTTGACCAGGCGCGGCATAATAGGAAACATTTTCAATGGCTATTTTTTGTTCCAAAATGTCTTGTACTCGTTGAATACGTTGAGCGACATGATGCACCGCTTTAGCGGTAAAAGGAATCGGCATTAAATCGTATAAATGCCCTTCATGGCTGCAATAGCTAAGATGTTCACTGTAAAATTTAATCCCATGCGTGTGCATAAAGGTTTTAAGATTTTTGATAAAGGTTTCATCCAACGGGTCGGAACTACCAATGGACAAAGATAAACCATGACATACAAAAGAATGGCGTTCAGTAAGGCTTCTAAATTGCTTGCCTAATTTACCACCTAAAGTCATCCAGTTTTCAGGGGCGACTTCATAAAAACTCACCGCGTCTAAGGGCTGAGTAATCGCTTGCTCAAGAAAAGAGCGGCGTAAACCTAAGCCTGCTCCACTGACTAAATTCTGTGTACGTTGCATGATTTTATATCCAAATAAACAAGAAGGAAGAAACGCTTAGTATAACGTAGTTAAAAGGCGCGGTAGAGCTATCAACTGCTCTATGATTCTTATCTATAATTATATATAATGCATTAAAAGCATACTAAATAAAGGTGTTGAAAACTCGATTTTCATATAAATGTTCCTTGTCTTTCTTGCTTTTAAACCGTCGGTTCTACGGGGTTAGCTTATTGTCTTTCAAGCTCTGGCTTAGTTTACTAAGTGAAACTAGAAATTGGGTAAGAATCAAACATTAAACTTATGTGAATAAGTTTAGGTAAGTTTTGAAGAACAGTAGTGCTGTATCAGACTAACAGGGAGTTGAACTTTAATTAGCAAAAGCCTTCAAGAAGTGGATTATTCCTATGGTTTTTTAGCGGAAGCCTACAAACGCTTAGTAAAAGTCTTACTAAGCGTTTGTAGACATAAGGGGAAAATAACCATCGTATCCCCAAAATCCAGCTGGTAATTAGAACCAGTCAGACATCATATTCATAACACCGCATGAACCTTCTTTGCCTTTGCCTTCGCCACAGCTGCCTTCTTTCATTTTACCCATTGTTTTATCTGTGCCACAGGCTCCTTCTGTGATTTTTTCTACTTTGTCAGCTGTTTGTTTTTCCATCATGGTTTTGGTTTTATTTTCACCGCATTTACCTTCAGCTTTTTTTTCCATCATGGTTTTGGCTTTATTCGCACCACATTTCCCTTCACCACAACTGGCTTCCTTCATTTTTCCCATATTTTCTTGCATTGAATCGGCTTCCGCAACATTCATATAGCCAGAAGATAAATCCGAAATAGCGAAAGGGTTGCTATCAGCCATTGCTGTACTCATGGCCGCTGTTGCAATAGTAGTTCCAATGATAAAAGCTGTTTTATTGATGTTTTTCATATTAAAGAGTCCTGTTAAAGATTAAAAATAAAAAGATGATTGCAAGATTGTTAATTAAGTCGGTACTCGGTTAAAAACCTTACACAAATTTGAAAAACTTTTTCTGCAGCCAATAATCTAAGCTGACATAACGGCCTGCACCGATAAATAATAAGACCAACAGCATAATAGAATAGGTCATTGCAAACTCGATTCCATTATTTAAAATCACAAAATTGCCATATTCTGTCAGCCATTGATAATTTCCATGCTCTTGCAAAATTGATTTCGCAGCACTAAGGCGTTCAGTGGATGCTATGGTGCGTTCAGTGGCAAAAAATCCAGTACCTTCTGCAATAGCCAGCCAGCCATTTTGAATATGTACCGTTAAGGCTGCGATTAACATGGTCAGCAATAAAGGAATAGAAATCCAGCGCACCGCTAAGCCCAAAAATAAACACACCGCCCCGATTACTTCCGTACCCGTGGCTAAGCCCGCAAGTAAAGTAGGAAAAGCTAAGCCTAAGCCCCAATCTGAATTGCCAAACCAAGCTACGGTATTATCAAATCCGTTTAATTTTTGCATACCCGCCATCCACATAATAGGTGCAAGGTACAGTCGTAAAGCCAGTGGTGCTAAAAAGTCTAAAGCCTGTATTTTTAAAAATTTCTGCTGTATTGCGTTTAATGTACTAATCATGCGTTCTATTTTTCCTGTCTTTGAGCTTGAGTTAAAGTCTGTTCAATGCGCTTTTTTGCATTTGCGGAGAGGCTGGCGTTGGATAGCTCACTGTTTTTCTGTATTAACAGTTTTTGTATTGATTGCAGTTGCTTTGCATAACGACGACAATTTTTACACAGCAAAAGATGCATTTTTAACTCTATTTGTGCCGTGAAAGGGATAAAGCGTTCTATTTTTTCTGAGACTAACTCAGTAATTGCTTGGCAAGAACGCATATTATTGATCCCCTTCAAAGGATTGTGTTGCTAGGCATTGGCGTAATTTCACACGAGTACGTGATAAGGCCACCCATAATTGATTGTCGGACTGAAAATCTAATAAGATTCGGCATTCCTCGGTACTAATTTCATTTACCGCGCGCAATAATAATAAATCCGCCATTCGTTTAGGCAGGCGAGACAAGCAGAGCTGTAAGGCGGTATTTAATTGTTGTGTTTGTAGTGCGCTATCAGCGGTAGACCATTCGACTAAATCTATTTTCCAATGGCCTTGCTGGTCAAATTGATAGCTCAATACTTGCTCAACCGACTCATTAAATTCATTAGCTGAGTTGTGAGGGGGCTGCTTTCTAAAATGGTCTGCGAGTTTGTATTTTAAAATACCGACTAGCCATGTACTGACTTTGGATTGATGTTGAAAACTTTGCCAAGATTTTAAACCTGCAAGCAAGGTTTCTTGCACTAAATCTTCTGCTGTTTCTTTACAATGTACACGCACTAAGGCATAGCGATATAAAAGGTCGCCATAATCCTGTAGCCATGTATCAGGAGAGTGTGTTGTCATTTAGGAGTGTTAAGAATAATAAGGATAAAAATGAGTCGTTATCTAATAGCAAAACTTACGGTTTGTATTTTAATAAACTGAGTTGGGGATAAAAGGTAGGCTTTAGTTTGCACGAATGTGCTATCACTTGTTCCCAGTAAGGCGTTGGGAGAGAGAAGAAGGAGAGCGGAAACAGGGAAGTATGGGGAAAGTTCCGCACTTCTATGATTTCCATAGCTTTTAAAAGCTTCTCCCTCTGATTAAGGTTTTAAAGAGCGGCTAATAAAGGGTCTAATTCTTTTTTTAAATCTAAGGCACGTAACTCATCAAAACCGCCAACATGTAGCTCACCAATATAAATTTGTGGCACCGTACGGCGTTTGGTTTTAAGCATCATTTCTTCGCGTAGCCCAGCGGTACTATCTACATTAAGCTCCGTATATTCAGCCCCTTTTGCTGTGAGTAAGCGTTTTGCCATGGTGCAGTAAGGACAAAGATTGCTGGTGTAGATAATAATTTTAGACATAAGAAATATAGAGTGTAATATTTAAAGATAATTTGAATTTTAGCATATATCAATTGTTTAGCTTAAAGCCGTTCTAATCAAAGAAACCTGTAAATCCTACAGTGAGTCAGTGAATGCTCCCCACTCAAGCTTGCGCTATGAATGGGGCTTCTCGTTTCACAAGCATTAACTTTCTACTCATAGCAGAAAGATTTACGATGCCTCCACGAGCAGAGACGGTCAGACCTTCCGCCTTTATTTTTAGAATACCTTGGTTATCGACATTTTTCGCCGCATTTCCATCACGATCATGAACAACATCACATGATGGGCAGTGCCATTCTCGAATACCCAATGGTAATTCAGAGAGTTTGTTACCACAGCAATGACACGTTTTAGAGGAGGCAAAAAATCGCCCTATTTTAACTAGATAATGGGTGTTGATTTTTAATAATGTCATATTTCAAGTAAACTACCCAGATTATTTACCATCAGGCGAAGAAAAATATCCCATGGCAGAAATTATAGCGAAAAACGGTAATGAATTGACTCTTCAGGTCACTATTAAACTGACGGGGAGTTTAATGGAGATGGAAAGTAGTATTTTAGATGGCTGTAATGAGATTGGATGCGTAGCAACAGCAGAAGCATTACAACAATTTGATACCGATGGCAG
>Ga0209292_1000120_pt1 | contig 111261 bp, 92 predicted proteins | sample GOMGulsemesocosm_2_FD_184634 | JGI IMG/M metagenome (GOLD analysis project Ga0209292, IMG submission 184634) | Methane-oxidizing microbial communities from mesocosms in the Gulf of Mexico - GOM9C Gulf of Mexico (SPAdes) (version 2) | ecosystem: Environmental > Aquatic > Marine > Cold seeps... | reverse complement strand
TAAGGGTGGTAAAGTTGGTCTTTTCGGTGGTGCTGGTGTTGGTAAAACAGTAAACATGATGGAACTTATCCGTAACATCGCAATCGAGCACAGTGGTTATTCAGTATTTGCTGGTGTTGGTGAGCGTACACGTGAAGGTAATGATTTCTATCACGAAATGAACGACTCTAATGTACTTGATAAAGTATCATTAGTGTACGGACAAATGAACGAGCCTCCAGGAAACCGTTTACGTGTTGCCTTTACTGGTTTGACTATGGCTGAAAAATTCCGTGACGAAGGTCGTGACGTATTATTCTTCGTAGATAACATTTACCGTTATACTCTTGCGGGAACTGAAGTTTCAGCACTACTTGGTCGTATGCCATCAGCGGTTGGTTATCAACCAACACTTGCTGAAGAAATGGGTGTATTACAAGAGCGTATTACTTCAACTAACAAAGGTTCAATCACTTCAATTCAAGCAGTATATGTACCTGCGGATGATTTAACTGACCCTAGCCCTGCAACTACTTTTGCGCATTTAGATGCAACTGTTGTATTAAGTCGTGATATTGCTTCACAAGGTATCTACCCGGCTATCGATCCACTTGACTCAACTTCGCGTCAATTAGATCCATTAGTTGTTGGTACTGAGCATTATGAAACGGCTCAAAGTGTTAAATCAACACTACAACGTTACAAAGAACTTAAAGATATCATCGCCATCTTAGGTATGGATGAGTTATCTGAAGAAGATAAGCAAACTGTATTCCGTGCACGTAAAATACAGCGTTTCTTATCTCAGCCGTTCTTCGTAGCTGAAGTATTTACAGGTTCTCCAGGTAAATATGTTTCATTAAAAGACACCATCTCAGGCTTTAAAGGCATTTTGGCTGGTGATTTTGATGATTTGCCTGAGCAAGCATTCTATATGGTTGGTTCTATTGAAGAAGCCGTAGAGAAAGCGAGTAAGATGTAATCATCTAGTAAGTATCTAAGCGTTTGTTTAGATACTTTCACTATTAGAGGTCGAGTCAAATGGCATTATTTACTGTAAATCTAAATGTTGTTAGTGCACAAGAAAGCTTGTTCTCAGGCAGCATTAAATCATTACAGATCACAGGTAGTGAAGGTGAGTTAGGCATCATGCCTGGTCATGCACCTTTATTGACCTCACTAAAACCTGGTATGGCATTAATCACTAAAGAAGATGATAGCGAAGAAGTTATCTATCTTTCAGGTGGTATGTTAGAAGTTCAACCAAATCAAATTATCGTACTTGCTGATGTAGCTTGTCGAGCAGATGATTTAGATGAACAAGCAGCTCTAGAAGCAAAACAACGTGCAGAAGACAACATGAACGCCCATGGCGGAGATGTTGATTATGCCGCTGTTGCTGCTGAATTAGCACGTGCAGTAGCGCAACTACGCGTTATTCAAGCGACTAATAAGCATAACTAACGTGTAGGCGATAGTTTTAAGTTTTAGTGAACTGATTATAAACGCCCTGTTACGATAAGTAGCAGGGCGTTTTTTTGTAAAAAGCAATGTGTTTTCGCATGTTGTGTGTATTATACCAACCTCACTAAGTATGTGATCATTTCTACTTGTTAAAAAGACCAACTACTTCGTTATTTAATAATTAACGCTGCATGGATGCAGCTTATTAGACAATGCAGGAGCATATTGTCCTGAACAACTAGTTATTAAAATAAATGCCTTGTATTTGGCCGTTTTTCCTTGGTATAAAATAGATCACCTAATTAATGAAACTGGTATTAGTATTTAATCAAGGTTACGAGTTTTACTATAATTAATCAGTTGATTGTTTGATAGTTGTTGAGCTTGAGGTACTTATTCTGTTGTCTATGACTTTAATTTTTGCAAGATATAACACTAAGCGCAGCACCTTTTGCTGCGTTATTACTCGAATAGTCACCATGATATTCAATAAAAATACTAAAGACTTATTAGCTAACGTTAATAGTTGCTTCACTCATTAATACCGCATGACCACCGACTCGTATGGTTAAATCCTTGCTTTGTTGGTTATCCATTTCAACATAAAACATACTTTTTCGAGCATCATTAGCGCCACGCTGAATTGCAAATATATGCGTGCCAGCTTGAATGTGCGGATGATCACAAATGTGATTAGCAAAAGCTGCGATAGCACCACCAATAGGTGGATCTTCATTATGAGCGATTGCTGGGCCTAATAAGCGAGCGTGGAAATCAGCAGGATTTTCATCGGTGTTATTGGCGAATAGTAAAATTTCTTGCGCTAAAGAGCTTGGTGCTGACGAATTACTCCAAGCTGCTTCGTTAAATTTAGCTTCACGAATAGCAGTATAAGATTTGATTGGTACTATAAGATAAGGCACACCACAAGAAACGATTAACGGCCTGTAATTATCAAAACCTATGTCGGCAGGGGTAAGCGATAACATAGCGGCTAACTCTTCCTTAGTTGGCGTGTAATAGTCTATTGCCGCGTGGGTATCATATGTTTGTTGTACTAAACTTGCATTACCATCCTTATTTTTAGAAACATAGCTTTTTACTACCTGTTCATGATCTTTTAATGATGATTTTACATTGATCTGTGTATGTTGCTCTGACAATTCAATGGCTTTGGTTTTAGCAAGTACAAAGCTTGCAGCTAAAACAGTATGCATACTAGCGGGCAGCTCTTTCTCCTTAGAAAAAACACGAATGTCATGACAGTTATTTTCATCGTTAGAGGATAAAAATACCGTACTGGAAGTACTTAATTCCCCTGCTATTTGTTGCATCTTCTCCGTTGATAAGCCACTTGCATTGGGGAATACAGGCAGTGGTACGCCATGAAAAGCTTGTTCAGTAAAAACGTCAGCGGTGTAATAATTATAATTCATGTTGGCTCCTTAGGCTGCAAGCTGTATGGTGCTGCCCTCAAGGCGCACAGGGTAAATATTCACTTTAACACTTTCATCTTCTAGGCAGATACCTGTTGATAGATCAAAATGTTGTTTATATAAAGGTGACGCAACAACTGTTTTACCATCTAAACTTCCAACTAAGCCTCTTGATATGGTGTTAGACTCACTAAACGGACAGTAATTATTAATGGCAAATAGTTGCTCTGTGCCAGAAGAGTCAGCGACTTTAAAAATAGCGACTTGTTGTCCTTCAAATAAAGCACATACGCCGATATTAGGCAAAATGTCACCAGTTTTACAAATATTTTCCCATTGCTTTCGATTAGTCATGATTTGATTCCTCTATTATTTAACTTCAATAGCAAGTGATTTTTCATCAGCAAAAGCAGGACGAATTTGCTCGCGTTCGGTGGTGAATATAACGTTATCATCGGCTTTATCACTGTTGATAAAATGAGCGAAACGCTTCATTTTTTCTGGATCATCGATAGTAGTTTTCCATTCACATTGGTAGGTATTGACAACATTAGCCATTTCTTGTTCTAGTTCAGTAACTAAACCTAATTTATCGTCAATAATCACAGATTTTAAGTATTCTAAACCACCTTCCATATTGTCCATCCATACCGAGGTACGTTGTAAGCGGTCGGCAGTACGAACGTAGAACATTGTAATACGGTCAATGTATTGAACCAGCTGAACATCGTCTAAGTCTGAAGCGAATAAATCACCGTGACGAGGTTTCATACCGCCATTACCACAAACATAGAGGTTCCAACCATTCTCTGTAGCAATAACACCGAAATCTTTACTTTGCGCTTCGGCACACTCACGAGTACAACCAGATACAGCTAATTTTATCTTGTGAGGAGAGCGTAAACCTTTGTAACGATTTTCAAGTAAGATAGCCATGCCCATAGAGTCTTGTACACCGTAACGGCACCAAGTTGAGCCTACACACGATTTAACAGTACGCAATGATTTACCATAAGCGTGACCCGTTTCGAAACCTGCATCAACTAACTTTCTCCAAATGGGAGGAAGTTGCTCAACTCGTGCACCAAATAGATCTATACGTTGGCCACCGGTAATTTTAGTATAAAGGCCGTAGTCTTTTGCTATTTCACCTAAAACAATCAGTTTTTCAGGGGTGATTTCACCACCAGGTACACGAGGGACAACAGAGTAAGTACCATCTTTTTGCATGTTACCCATATAAAAATCATTAGTATCTTGCAAGCCTTGAAGTTTATTATCAAATACGTGGTCATTCCAACAAGAAGCAAGTATGTTGGCAGCGGTAGGCTTACAGATATCACAACCTAAACCGGTACCGTGTTTTTCAAGTAATTCATCAAAAGATTTTATTTTATCAACACGTATAATGTTGTATAAATCTTGACGGGTGTAAGAAAAATGTTCACAAAGGTCAGTATTAACTTCAACGCCTAATTTCTCTAGTTCACAGTTAAGCACTTGTGTTACTAAGGCAGCACAACCACCACAACCGGTAGCCGCTTTAGTACAAGACTTTATAGCGGCCATGTCGGTTGCACCGGCTTCTACCGCTTCAATAATATCGCCTTTGGTCACGTTTAAGCATGAACATAGTTGTGCTGAATCAGGTAAGGCATCTACTCCTATACCACTAGAGCTGCCATCTACACTAGGAAGAATTAACCCTTCTGGCTCAGCAGGAAGTTCCATTTTATTGAGCATAAACTGCAGTAATGAGCCATATTCAGCGGCATCACCTATTAGCACAGCGCCGAGTAAATATTTATCGTCTTCGCTGACGACTATTTTTTTATACACTTCTTCACGGTCATTTACATAGGTATAACTGCGAGAGTTTGGAGTATTACCATGGGCATCACCGATTGAAGCAACATCAACACCCATAAGCTTTAACTTAGTGCTCATATCAGCGCCAGCAAATTCACTACTACCAGTGCTTGTTAAGTGATCAACTGCAGCATGTGCCATCGCATTACCAGGAGCAATAAGACCAAATATTTTGTTGTCCCATAAAGAAACTTCACCAATGGCATAAATATCTTTGTCTGAAGTTAAACAGTTATTATTAATAACCACACCACCACGTTCGCCCATGATTAGCTCGGCTTGGCGAGCTAATTCGTCACGAGGGCGAATGCCGGCAGAAAATACGATAATATCTGTATCTAACACTTCACCGTCGGCAAAGCTCATTTTGTGAAAGGCTTTATCGCCATCACCAATGTTTTGGGTATTTTTTTGGGTATGAACACTAACGCCTAAATCTTGTATTTTTTTACGTAGCATGGCGCCGCCGCCATCATCAATTTGTACGGCCATTAAACGTGGTGCAAACTCAACTACGTGAGTTTGTAATTCTAAATCCATTAAGGCTTTTGCAGCTTCTAATCCTAATAAGCCGCCACCTATCACGGTGCCAATTTTAGCCGTTTTGGCTGCAACAGTAATTTTCTCAAGATCCGCAATGGTACGATAAACAAAAATATTGTCTCGTTGATGACCAGGGACTGGTGGTACGAAAGGAAAAGAACCCGTAGCAAGAATAATTTTATCGTAACTAACTTCAAGACCTGACTCTGAATGCACAATCTTTTTTTCGCGATCAATTTGGGTCGCTTTATTGCCAATATGCAAAGTGAAGTTATTTCTAGGATAAAAATTATCGTGAACCATGTTGATATCATCAACTGATTGGGTTTTAAACCATGCCGTTAAATGTACTCTATCGTATGCAGGAAGAGGCTCCTCACCAAATACAGTTACTTGGTAATCATCAGCTTTACCAGACTCAACCAAATACTCTAAAAAATTGTGGCCTACAGGGCCATTACCTATTACTACTAATTTAATTTTTGCACTCATATTAAATACCCATCACCTTGTCTAACATTATGCCTTGCTATCGCAAGTAACGTACCAAGCAAGAAAAAAAATCATAACATTATGATTTTCAGGTTCTTATTGGTTGTTTTTGTTGTTGGTGTAATTTCGATGATGCTTTAGTTAAAGGCGATAAAAACAATAGTTGCACACCAAGTGTGCAACTATTGGCATAAAACTCACTTGTACTGAAACTAACAAAAATGAATATTTATTCTATAGTTAGTAAATCCTAAGGAAAAACTGTGATTATGAATGTCTGAAGCCTCAACGAATTATTTTGTCTCAGTTGCAGAGATAGCAGCAAAACTAGACCAAGCAACCCATATTGCGCAACAACTTTCATTAACGGCAAGTAATGCTAGAGCCGTAGCACTACGAGCGGGAGAAAGAGCTGCTGGCTTTCGGCCGTTAACTGATTTTATAGATAGGTTAGCGGAGGTAACTATTTCATCATCTAAAAAAATTAACTTATTAGCATCAAGGTTAAGTCTTACCTCGGCAAACAAAGTACGTGCTGATAATGCCATCGCACATTTTCATGCTGTTTATATAAAAGCAAAAGATTCTCCCTATTTGAGTAGCCTAGATCCACAATTTTTGTGTTGCGAATCAGCTCAACAAGACTTGAATAGAAAATACCGTCGGCAAATAGATCAGCTTAGTGATGAGTTGGAGATGTTAAGTAGTGAACTACGCAACGCGGTTATTTTAGCAACATTATCGAGAGTTGAAGCATCGCAGGCGGGTTTGCAATACCAAGAAGCCTTAATTAATGTTGCTGATAATGTTGAAGGTGCTGCGGGGAAGATAAAAGAACACATTAAGTACTCTCAACAAATGGTATCGACATTGGAAGAATTTTAATCTATTTAGCATGAATAGAAAAACAAGAATAATAAAAGTAAGGACTAAAAATGAAAACCCATAAACTATTTGAAAGTGGCACGCATACTTGGCTAATGTTTGGTCGTGATGAAGAAAAGCCTGAGCAAATAATTGATACTAATCAATATCTAATCATCACTAAAAATAATGCATTATTAATGGATCCCGGTGGTATTGAATTATTTTCAGCTATGTTATCAGCAGTGATAAAACAAGTGCCTGCGAACAAAATAACTCACCTGTTCGCTTCCCACCAAGACCCAGATATTATTTCTTCTTTGGGGTTGTGGGATCAAGCCTTACCCTCAGCAACACTTCACTCTCCTTGGCTTTGGGAAAGTTTTATTCGACATTTTGGTATGCATAATATTAATTATGCAGCTATTCCTGATGAAGGCAGTTCATTAAAACTAGATAGTGTTAATTTTGATTTTATTCCGGCGCATTATTTACATTCTTCGGGTAATTTTAATGTGTATGACAGGGAGGCAAAAATTTTGATGTCTGGTGATATAGGAGCAGCACTAGAGTCTGTTGATGCGCCATTGTTTGTTGAAGAATTTGATGAGCACATTAATAAAATGAAAATGTTTCATCAGCGATGGATGCCGTCTAATAGAGCAAAAAATGATTGGGTACAGCGAGTGCGTAAACTTGATATTGATATGATGTGTCCACAACATGGACGAATTTTTAAAGGTGATAATGTAAAACGCTTCCTAGATTGGTTTGAGGCGTTAGAGGTTGGTTTGATTGATAAAGGAAGTAACTAATACTTTACACTTGCCCTATTAAGCCAAATAAAACTTGGTTACAATGACAGCAATAATAAATACGCTTAATTGAATGGATTTTCTATGTCGCTCTCTGTTGTCATCCTTGCTGCGGGTAAAGGTACTCGCATGCGATCCTCATTACCTAAAGTACTACATGAAATTGCGGATAAACCGATGGTTTCTCATGTTATTGATAGCGCTCGACAGATAGGCGCTGTAAATATTTATGTTGTTTATGGTTTTGGTGGTGAAGTACTTAAAGCAATACTTACCAAAGACAACACTGGCGACGATCTAACTTTTATTGAACAAACAGAACAATTAGGCACTGGTCACGCTGTTGACCAAGCATCGCCATTTTTAAAAGATGATGAAGATGTTTTAGTACTTTATGGTGATGTGCCATTAACTAAAGTATCGACATTAGAGAGTCTACTTAACGCTAAGCCTGAAAATGGTATGTCGCTGTTAACTGTTTATTTGGCTAACCCTACTGGTTATGGCCGAATCGTACGTACAGACGGACAAGTCGTTGGTATTGTTGAACAGAAAGATGCACAACCAGAGCAGCTGTTAATTAATGAGGCAAACACCGGTATTTTATACGCCAATGGTGGCGATTTAAAACGTTGGTTAAGTGGCCTTTCTAATGACAATGCACAGGGAGAATATTACCTTACCGACATTATTGCTAGCGCTCATAGTGAAGGAAAAACAATAGCGACTGCTCATCCTGAAACAGAAATTGAAGTAGAAGGTGCCAATAACCGCGTACAATTAGCCGCACTTGAACGCGCTTATCAAGCACGCTTGGCTGAAAAATTAATGATAGATGGTGCAAGTTTGCGCGACCCAGCTCGTATTGATATTCGTGGCTCTGTAAATATTGGCAGTGAAGTGAGTGTTGATGTTAATTGTATTTTTGAAGGCAAGGTGACATTAGCGAATAATGTGAAAATTGGTGCAAACTGTATTCTTATAAACTGTTCTATTGGCGACAATGTTGTAATAAAGCCTAACAGCATTATTGAAGAAGCAATAATTGGTGAACAATGTTCGGTTGGTCCGTTTGCGCGTATTCGACCTGGTAGTGTGATGAATAAAAACTCTCACGTGGGAAATTTTGTTGAAATGAAAAAAACCACTTTAGGTGAGGGCAGCAAGTCGGGTCATTTAACATACCTTGGTGATGCTATTATAGGTAAAAATGTTAATGTTGGCGCAGGAACAATTACCTGTAACTATGACGGTGTTAATAAGTCACAAACAATTATTAATGATAATGCCTTTATTGGTTCAAACAGTTCGTTAGTTGCTCCTGTTTCGATTGGCGACTCAGCAACGATTGGTGCGGGCTCTGTTATTGCTAAAAATGTTGAGAAAAATGACTTAGCCGTAGGGCGTGGTAAACAACGTAATATTAAAAACTGGCAGAGACCTGTAAAAAATTAATATTAAATCCGCTTTAGTCAAAGATGATTATGTGTATACCCATGTTACCTCAAGATGCAGGATTCAGCTGGAATAGAAAAGCCTTGTTTAAATGGATTTTAATTCACACTGAAATCACGCACTTTGAATGATAACGGGTATAAACATCAATAAAAATGTACTAATCGTTTACATACAGCGGCTTTACCGTTTAAAACAACGCCAGAATATTTAAAGTTATTAGCTAAGTTAGTTATCAGTTGATTGCTTTATCTTTCGTTTTGAAACATAATAACAACCAAAGTGAAAGCTAATCGAAGATTTATTCAAAAGTCATGTCAAAGAGAAACACTCAACAACGCCGTCATCATATCATTTCTGATCTTAATCAAAGTGGTGAAGTAAGCGTAGATAGCTTAGCTAAGCAATTTGATATAAGTGAAGTGTCTATTCGTAAAGATTTGGCAGCATTAGAAAATAGCGGTCTATTACTAAGACGTTATGGTGGTGCTATTGCACTGCCATGCGAGATAACAGAACCTAAAACTGAAAAACTTTCAAAACAAAAGAAAATCATAGCTAAATATGCTGCAACTCTAGTTCGTGATCATAACCGCATCATTATTGATAGTGGCCAAACTACCTCAGCATTAGTTAGTGAGTTAGAGAGTAAAAAAGGCTTAGTGGTGATGACTAATGCTTTAAGTATTGCCAATGAAATTCATGGGCTTGAAAATGAGCCTACATTATTGATGACCGGGGGGACCTGGGATGCGAATTCAGAAGCTTTTCAAGGACAGGTCGCCGAACAAGTACTTCGCTCGTACGACTTCGATCAATTATTTATCGGCGCAGACGGTATTGACATTGAGCGAGGCACTACAACTTTCAATGAGTTAACTGGGCTCAGTCGAGTAATGGCAGAAGTGGCACGCGAAGTTATTGTTATGGTTGAATCAGATAAAATTGCCAAAAAAATACCTAATTTAGAGTTAGCTTGGCAACAAATACATACCCTTATTACTGATGATGACCTAGAAAAGTCAGTAAGAGCGCAGTTAATTGCTCAAGGCGTAAATTTAATATGTGCTAAGGCAGTTTAGAGAATAAAAAAGGATATCAAATATGTGTGGCATAGTTGGTGCGGTAGCACAACGTGACGTAGCTGAGATTTTAGTCGAAGGACTAAGACGTTTAGAATATCGTGGGTATGACTCTGCAGGTATTGCAACAGTAGACCAAAATAACCAATTAGTTAGCACTAAGCGCCTGGGTAAAGTACAAGAATTAGCAAAGGCTTTGCAAGAAATGCCTTTAAGTGGTGGTACAGGTATTGCTCACACTCGATGGGCCACTCATGGTGCGCCTAGCGAAGTGAATGCGCATCCTCATCTTTCTAATAATACTATTGCGGTAGTACATAATGGTATTATTGAAAATCATCAAACCTTACGTAGTCAATTACAAAGTTTAGGTTATGAGTTTCTATCGCAAACAGATACCGAAGTTATTACTCACTTAGTTCATCATGAATTAAAAACCAGTGATAGCTTATTATCCGCAGTACAAAAAACAGTTAAACAGCTTGAAGGTGCTTACGGCACGGTTGTAATGGATAGTCGTAATAAAGACAACATGATTGTGGCTCGTTCTGGTAGCCCATTAGTTATTGGTTACGGATTAGGCGAAAACTTCATTGCTTCTGACATTATGGCGTTACTACCAGTCACCCGTAAATTCTCTTATCTTGAAGAAGGTGATGTAGCGCAGATTAGTCGTTTTAATGTAAGTATATTTGATAGTAATGGTGATCCAATTGAACGTGTAGCGAAAGAAGCTAACGTTTCTCACGACAGTGGGGATAAAGGTGAATACCGTCATTACATGTTAAAAGAAACTTACGAACAACCTACAGCTATCCGTAACTCTTTAGAAGGTCGTTTAGTAAACGGTTTGCTCGATATCAATACCTTTGGCGAAGGCGCTGATGAGATATTTAAAAACGTAGAGCATGTACAAATTATTGCTTGTGGTACGAGTTACCACTCAGGCATGGTGGCAAGATACTGGTTAGAAGAGCTTGCTGGTGTTTCTTGTAATATTGAAATTGCCAGTGAGTTTAGGTATCGTAAATCGTTTGTACCTAAAAACTCTTTATTGGTTACTATTTCGCAATCAGGCGAAACAGCAGACACCTTAGCTGCTTTGCGTTTAGCGAGAGAAATTGGTTATCAATCTAGCTTAGTTATTTGTAATGTTCCGGGTTCATCATTAGTACGTGAATCTGACCTTGCACTCATGACTAAAGCGGGCGCTGAAATTGGCGTAGCATCAACTAAAGCATTTACTACTCAGCTTGTTGGTTTATTAATGATGACCATAGCCATTGGTCAGCATCACGGCATGTCTGATGAGAAGCAGGCTGAAATTACCCAATCATTAATGTCGTTGCCGGCAAAACTTGATGAAGTCTTAGCTCTTGCCTCTTCAATTGAAGACTTAGCTGAAGATTTTGCTGATAAAAATCATGCACTATTTTTAGGTCGAGGTGATCAATATCCTATTGCGATGGAGGGGGCACTCAAGCTGAAAGAAATTTCTTATATTCATGCGGAGGCTTACGCTGCAGGTGAACTTAAACATGGTCCATTAGCACTTATCGATGCTGAAATGCCGGTAATTGTTGTGGCACCAAAAAATGATTTAATCGAAAAGTTAAAATCAAACGTTGAAGAAGTACGTGCTCGTGGCGGCTTAATGTATGTATTTGCAGATAGCGAAGCAAACTTTTCGAGTGATGACACTATGAAGGTGATTGATGTGCCTGTGTGTGACGCTATTATCGCACCAATCGTTTATACCCTACCATTACAGCTACTTTCTTACTATGTAGCTATTATTAAAGGTACAGATGTTGATCAACCGCGAAATTTAGCGAAGTCAGTCACGGTGGAATGATAATGTTTGAGGTATAACATTCCAAGAGTAAAATAAGTTGGCAATTGAATAAGCAGACAACTTAAAAAAATTAGAAATCTAAAGCGACTTACTCTTTCGAGTGGTCGCTTTTTTATGGCTGACATTATTACTCTCTCATAGATAATAGGTTTGTTTGATACCTGAGTAAAACTAGAATTTTACCTCAGTACTTACTAATATCGAACGGCCAAAAATTGCTCGGGCATAGAAATTAGTACTATCACTATGCGCTATAGCATTACGAGGATTCCCTTCAGTTAGACCAATGCTATTTGTTACGTTTTTACCTTGCAGCGTGAGGGTAATATTTTTTGATAGTTGGTATGTCACACCAAGATCAAGCACAGAATAAGCAGGTAATTCAAAGTTATTGGCGATGTCTGAATATCGCTGACCAACATAGGCATAGGTTAAAAATAAGGTCATATCATCGAGATGATAACGTGGGCTAATACGTAACTGTAATTCCGGTGTACGAGTTATTTGATTACCGTTATAAATACTCTCGCTTGCACCATTGGGAATGCCACTTAATAATGCTTTTTGCCATACTCCTAAGCCGTTGATACTTAAGCGCTCGGTAATATTGGCATTAAATTCAAACTCTAGTCCACGGGTTTGGGTATCAATAAAAATATTTTGTTGGCTATCATAAATACCTCTAAACACGGTAAAAGGCAGTGGATTAAAGCGTGTTTCAAACAAAGTAGCTGTTATGTGCCAGTTTTTATCTGCAATACGTAAGCCGCCTTCTGCAAAGGTTAGTTCTACGGGTTTACCAAAGCCTGCACCTGCTGGAATAGAGTCTTGATAATCTCCCCAACCTATTTCATTGCCAAAATTTATTAATTTAGGCATTTCGAAGCCGTGAGATAAATGAAAGAACAGTGCCGAGTGAGTAGATAGTTGATAATTTCCGCCGATACTCCAAGCAAACTCATCATAGTTATCACTTTCATAAAAAGAGTGTCCGCTACTATAAACGGCAGAAAAGTTGCTATCGGGTAATGAATATAAAGCATCAGTACTTGCGGTTGACTGTAATGATAAATGCTCCCAACGTAGGCCAAAATCTAATACCAGTGGCGATATTGGTTGCCATTCAATGTAAGTATATAAAGAGTTGGATACGGTTTGGCCTACGCCGTCTAAATAACCAGGACCAGCATAAGAGGTGAAACCTTGTTCACTATAGGTTGCGACAATATTATCTTGCTCATCAAGAGCAACTATATCTAAACGCTTTGGTTGGTTTTTTACTTCGATAAGTATTTCACCTTGCCACTTATCTAAGGGTAAACTGGTAAAGTCATTGTGAGCAAATAAGTGCCCTACGCTAACTTGAACGTTATTAAGATCAAAATTGGCACTAAAGTGATTTATCCATTGGTTTTGCTGGTAATGTGAATACAGCGGGTAAGCGTAAGTGACTAAGCCATTTGAGTTTAGCTGATCTAGGTTATCAATTAATACTTGGTTATGGCTGTATGTGTACGCTGCTTTGACAGCGCCTTGTCTTTGGTTTTCAGTAATAAAATTAGTTACATCAGTAAAATTTAACCTGTTGTTAGCATTAAATAAAGTGTCGTTACCTAAATTCATCATTGCGTACATGGTGTTTGTCATATCTGCAACACTGAGTTTGTTTTGTAGTACTATTTTTTCTGATATATCCCAATCGAGCGTTGCGCTAAAACGGTGTAATTGACTTTGCTGGCCATCTTTAATATCACGTTGAAAATTTCCTGTAGGGCTTTTAAAAATTAACTGATTAAAATCATTGCTAAGTAAGGTGGCATAGTTGGCATTTACATTTTCAATACTTTGGGGAGATTTAGCATTTGTCATTGGAATAGGGGTGAAAAAACTAGTTTTATCATTGAGGTAGCGATAAGACAAATTAAGCTCAGCTTGGTTAAACTTTCCCGTTATGTTGACCTTAAACTGTCCGCCTTTATCCGCATTATAACCTGGCTCTCTCACCCCATCACTGGTGCGGTAAAAGCCTCCTAACGCGTAAAACCATTGCTTATTAATTGCGCCACTTGCTAAACCATCTATACGGGTGAATTGATAATCCAAACCTTTACTTACTTTGACGCGATTAACGGGGTCAGTTGAGCCTTTGTGGCTAACAAAATTAACAATCGCAGCAGGACCATTGAAAGTGAAAATACCACTACTACCGCCGCGAATAGTTTCAACTCCTTGTGTCATCATGTCTTGGCGGAGAAAAAAATCAGGCCAAATACCATCATAAACAATAGGAATACCGTCTTCCATTAAACTAATAAACCTAAAACCCTCGCCACCACGTAAACCACGCGGGGCAACATTGTTATTGGTTTCTCCACCAGAGCCTTCAACCCAAAATCCTGGTACTTGCTGTAATAATTCAGCCGTGTTTTTATTGAACAACTGCTGAAGATTTGTATTATCTAAGTAAGTGACAGAGTTTGATGAAGACAGTAAATTTCGGCTATGGCTGCCTTGGCCTGTGATTAATATATGCTCCCAAGCATTTATATGGTCGTTGGCTTTATTGTCAGTATAAGTCGTTAGCGGTTTAGGGGTAATCAAGATAACTTGTTTGTCTGATAATACCTGATAATTAAATTTTGTTGGTTTTAGCACTGTAGATAAGAGTACATCAAGGCTCGATTTTTGTTTAATTGCTTGGATGTTAATGAGGGCATGAGGACTATCTGTATTAGCGCGCATCACTAATTGCATGTTTGCTTGCTGAGCTATATTCAGGAGCACATTATTTAATGGCCCCGCAACGAGTTCAAAGTTGATTTTTTGTGCGAATGATGTCGGGATACTAAAAACAGAAAAAAGCAAAGCACTATTAAACAATATTGCTTTAATAGTACTTATCCAAGTGAAAATGTAGGGTAACCTTGTATATATCATCCCGACTTATATGGATGAATTACCATGAATGCACCCGTTATTGTTATTATTGTAGTTAATGGGTCTCCCGCTTAGCAATTACCACTGTATTACCATGGCGCTGCACCTCAACAGGAAAAATATAAGGCAGTGCTATTAACCAATCATCCACTTTATCGTATATCACGCTGCCGGTATAGCCTAGACTTGCTACCTGATCGTCTGGAATATGAATGGATAGATCGGAGTAACGCTTTAAATCAAAAATAACATTCGCTAAGTGGGTGTTGATATAGTTTAAACGACCATTTTGCCATGCCATATGCTCACTAACTTCAAAAGTTAAGGTGTCAGAAAAACTGCCTAGTTTATCAAGGTGTAAGGCTTGTCCGGCAACTAAAGTTGTTACTTGTGGTGATTTTGTCTGTTCATTATTGATATCAGTTTGTGCTTTTACTTCGACGACTCCTTCAAGTACCGCAACTTCCATTATTGTTTTTGATTCTCTGACATTGAATATTGTGCCTAGTGCTTGCACAGTCCGTCCTTGATTATGCACAACAAAAGGTCTTGTTTTATCTTTAGCAACGGTGAATAACGCCTCGCCAGAAAGTAAATATATATCTCGCTGTGCTGCGGAATAGTCAATAAAAACATGGGATTTAGCGGCTAAAACTATCACAGAGCCATCAGCAGCGTTTATTGTTTGGTGTTGCCCAAGCGCGGTTTGATACTCGTTAGCTCTTAGCGTACTTTCGGCATATAAAGGGGATGTTAGTGGTTTTATACCTTGGCCTGATTGAGGATAAATGAACAAAACTGCTAATACAGCACTGGCGAAACTTGCCATATATATAGTTCTTCTTAAGGTGAAAAAGGATTTTAGTTGCATTAAAAAATGTGGCTGTGCATTTTTGTTATGTATTGGTGGTGTGAATTCAGCCTTTGACTGTTCTGCAACGGGTAATTGCGCTAGCTCTTCTTCAAATAACTCAGCGGGCAATTCATCTGCTATTTGCCACATGCTTTGTAGCTGATTGTAAGTTTTTTGATGCAAGGAGCTCTGTAACAACCAAGCTTCTAGTGCTTGTTGGTTTGTTATTGAGTTATCTTCGGCAATTGTTAGCAACCACCGTGTTGCTTCATCACTTATTTTTTCACTTAGCTGCTCACTTTTTTGAGCGGTATCATTTAACTGTTTATCAATGTTTTTCATAGTTTGCTCTAGTCAATATGACTATCTATATTAGTGCGTTAATTTACAGATCTGACTTGAGTTCATCAAAGCAGTGCCTTACAGCTCTGAGTACATATTTTCGAACCATGCTTTCTGAAACTTGTAAAATAGTGGCTATTTCAGCATAAGCCATGCCTTTTAATTTATATAAAATAAATGCTTGCCGACATTTTAATGGTAGGGTTTTAATTGATTCCACCATTTTATTTAATAACTGCTGAGATTCGGTTTTTCGCTCAGGTGAGGTACTATCATCACAAAATTGGTCTTGTTCGGGCAGTTCTTGTATCGGGCTTCTGGCGTTATATCGAAGTTTATCAACCGCAAGGTTTAAAGCAATACGGTATAAGTAAGCTTTAATATAACTGTTTATTTCATCATTTTCTAAGCCAAGTAAACGTACAAAGGCTTCTTGCACAACGTCTTCAGCTTCACGTTGTTGTAAGCCTTTGGCCATCACTCGGTGAATTAATCTTTGGTGATGTTCTTGGTAAAGCGCTTTAACTTGTGCGACCCTTTTATCATCGGAAGACACTTGCTCAAGGCACTTCAATGGATCAGCCATAAAATACCTCTATTAACTCAGATTTTACCCAACAATGACTATGTTGTAAGGTAAAAACTAAGCCGTGAGTATTTTTGTGCTGAAAATAAAAAGTCATCATTTTCCTTGGTTAAAAATAGCTTGATACTTATAAAACGTATTAAGCTAGCATTTTGGGAATAAATTTTTAAAATTTATTCCCAAGTGACAAAATACTGACCGATCTTCTATTTCAGGTTAATCAATTAACCGGTTTGATACTAGCTTAATACACGGCAATTTCATCAATATATAAAGGTAACTTAGGGATTTGCGCATCAGTAGAATTTTTTGCATTGATTGCCACAACGCGAATAAACCGTTTAGTCACTTCTGGAAAGTTAATGATTAATAAAGGGCCTTTTATTTGGGTTGATGATAACACCACTAATGATTGCCAAGCCTTTCCATCATTTGAAGCAAAAACTTGTACTGACTGTGGTGGATGAAGCTGTCTATGCCTACCGGTATCAATCCCCAGTTGTACTTGGCTAAATGATGTTGGCTTATCAAAATCTATGGTCGCATCGAGATCTTCATCATAAAACACCGCAAAATCGTCAACATTGTAATATTGTTGGTATGCCATCACACCATCTAATATACGCTCCGCACCTGTTTTAGGAGGGTTAGCAAAAGTGATTTTTTTAGTGAGTGCTTTATGAGGCGCGAGATCAACACGAATATCATCAGCATACATTTCATTTATCGCTGATTCTGTGCTAAATCGAATGCTAGTTGGCTCGGTAATATTAATGGCCTCTTTATATAAAAAGGTATTGTTGCTATTTAGTTTAGGGGCGCTATCATTATCAGTATAGAAAATATTTTGCTCTGCAATATCAGCGCTTAAGGTCAGGATAAGCTTGCCAGAATCTGTTACTTTTACTTGCGCGTTGCCATTATAGGCGCTTGCACTTGGGTTAAGCCCCATGTGTTTATATCTGTCAATAATAGTAGAGACTTTTGCACTAAAGCGCAGCCAACTTTTGTTTTCAGCTTGCGTCCACAGTACTTCCGCTAAAGCGCTTAATCTAGGGAAAAGCATATATTCAGCATGCCTTGGTATCTCAATGTACTCAGTCCATAAGGCTCCTTGTGCGCCGAGAATATTACTTTGGTGCTCAGGTGCTACGCTAGCAGGAACAGGCTCATAATCATAAACCATTTTCAGTGGTAAAAAGCCATGTATAGCTTTAGGTTCGTTAATTGACCTTGACTGATAAGCATCAAAGTAAGTGTATTGATATGGGCTCATAATAACGTCATGTCCTGCCTTACTTGCGGCAACACCACCTTCAGTGCCGCGCCATGACATAATGACCGCATCTTTTGCAATGCCACCTTCAAGAATTTCATCCCAGCCAATCAAGGTTTTATCCAAACCTGTGATGATATTACTGACGCGTTTAATAAAGTAGCTTTGCACTTCCTCACCACTTTTAAGTCCTTGCACTTTCATTAACTGTTGGACAAAGTCACTCTCAAGCCATTGTTTTTTAACTACCTCATCACCACCAATGTGAATGTATTTTGAAGGAAACAGCTCAGCGACCTCTTTATATACCTTGGTTAGCATTGCGAATGTTTCTTCAGTGGGGCAAAGTGCCTGTTCAAAAATACCAAAACGCTGCTCAACCTTTACTAGTGTTTTATGACAAGAGTATTCAGGGTAAGCGGCTAAAAATGCGGTGCTGTGTCCGGGTATATCAATTTCAGGGATAATTTCTACATGTTGAGATTTTGCATAGGCGACAACTTCTTTGATCTGTGCCTGAGTGTAATAGCCACCATGGGGCTTATTGTCGAATAAAGACTGAAAGTCATAAGTATGACCGGTAACCGTTTGTTCACGATAACCGCCAACACGGGTAAGTTTAGGAAATTGCTTAATATCAATGCGCCAACCTTGATCGTCGGTTAAATGCCATTGAAAATAATTTAGTTTGTGAAATGCTAGCCAGTCGATGTAACGCTTTACAAAAGCTACATCAAAAAAATGGCGACTGACATCAAGGTGCATGCCACGGTGCTTAAATCTAGGGGCATCAATAATTTCAACACCGGGTATCAACCAGTGTGCTTTATTAATGGGCATGCGACTTTCGATTGCTGCGGGAAGTAACTGTCTCAGTGTTTGAGCCGCGTAAAAGAGACCTGCTGCACTGTTTGCCGATAATGAGATTTTATCTGCATTTGCTTTTAGCTGATAGCCTTCTGTTGGCGCATCGCTCACTAATTGTTTAAATTCAATCACATTTAAGGGAGAGTTTATTTTTTCATTTATTGAATCGGCAGCAATAAGCTTAGGGTTATAGCCTGTTACGGGCTGAATAAACTGGCTAAAGTACTGTGCCACCTTCTTTGCTTCGTTAGTGTTGTAGATAAACAGGGTGTCGCTATTCAAGGTAAATGAGCTGTTACTCCAGGTAACTTGTTGCGGTTGAGGGAAAAGAACCTTTCCTTGTGTAGCTAAAGCCGCTCCTGAAAAAAATATAATGCAACAAAAGATTATAAAGTGTGCAATAACAAGGTTGAGAAATTTCACTGACAATATCCTTACTCGAGGTATATACCCGTTCCACTTATTGATGCATGATTTAGCGGGTATTAATAAAAAACCCGCATTTATGCCTAATGGTAATAAATGCGGGGGCAAATAAATGATGCTGTTATGATGTCAATACATAGCAGCACAATGCCATCAACGTGTGTTCTTTATGCTTGCTCTGCTTGAAAAGATAAATCCACTTAACTCTTTAAGCACAGCAAAGACAAAAGGGGTCTAAAAATTCAAGGTTAATGAAGCGTTAAAAGTACGGCCAAGAATTGGGCGTGCATAGTAGTATTCAAAACCGGCTTGTTGATCGTTTATTGCACGTGGGTTACCTTCGGTTAGCCCAATTTCATCTGATAAGTTAGTGCCTTTAATATGAAGGCTTAAATCATCAGTAAAGTTGTACATTACCCCGGCATCAATCGTGGTGTAAGTTGGTAATTCGAAATCATTTTGACCATCAGAAAAACGAGCACCTAAATGATGTACTGTTAAATAAACATTACCTTGGTCAAAATAATAAGTCGGTGTCATACGTAGTTGTACTTTTGGAGTACGCTTAACTTGGTTACCTTCCCAGTGGCTAAAGTCACCTTCAAAGCCTTCCATTTTAGGGTCTTGTACTACACCGGTTAGTTCTAGTGAAATATCTTCAGTAGGTTGCCAAACTGCTTCAAACTCTACCCCGGTAGTAATGGCGTCTACCGTTTGATTAGACACTTCACCATTACTGCCAGTGAAGTTGCGCTCAGTTAAGTCTTTAAAGTCAGTATTAAATAGAGTTACAGATGTACCTAAGGTATCGCCTGAATAGCGTATACCTATTTCTGCAAAAGTCAGCTGAACTGTTTTGGCTAGCCCTTCCGATTCTCCGGCAATTGAACCTTTACTGTGCTCTAACAAACGAGGCATCTCAAAGGCATCCGCGTAACGACCAAAAATAGCAATGTCATCGCTGAAGGTATAATTAAACCCTAATGTCCAAGCAGTTTCAGAAACATCTGATTTGGTGGTAGAAAAGTCACCGGATGGCATATCAGTATAGTTATTGGCCATGATGTTATCAGTATCATTACCGTTTTCATCAAATGCACCGTCCACCTCTTGTGCAAACAGGGTGCCTGAGCCTGAGCTTTCTAAATCTAACCATTCAAAACGTAAACCACCATCAAGTCGTAAATTATCAGTTACTTGAAATTCTTCATTAAAAAATAAAGAGTGCGAGGTTGTTTTACCAAAGGCCGTTGCTTGTCCCCAGCCTGGTGCGTAACCTGTTGAACCTTTATCCGTTAATTGACCTACCACTTCATTTTGGCTATTTAATGCAACAATATCTAGGCGACGCGCGTTATCTCTAACCTCAGTTAAAAATTGTGACTCCCACTTATCAACCGGTATGTCACTGGCATCTACATCGGCATATAACCAACCAAATGTTAAACTATGGTTATCGTTTTCGTAGGTAAAACTTAATTTACTGACTAATTGCTTAGCTTCATTGCGTGCATAAAGAGGATAACTTGTGGTCACTAAACCATTGCCATTTAAATTGCTTGGGTCAGAAATGATTTCACCCGAATTAACAAATTGATAAGCGGCTTTTTCAGCGCCAGCACCAGAAAACTGATCAAGCATATTAGTAACATCAGCGTCTTGTAAGCGCATATTAGCGTCTTTTAATGTTGAGTTATCAAAGTTTAGAATAATATACATGTCGTTTTCAAACTTGGAATACTTTGCTTTAGCATTCATAAACCAGTTGTCAGATAAATCCCAATCAAAATCAAAACCTACTGTTGTAAATTTAGTATGTTGGCCATCTTCTAAATCACGGGTTAAATAACTACCATCTTGTTGAAGGTAGCCAAGCTTTTGTTGATCTTTACCTAGCAAAGTACCTGTGAGTGGATCTACGCCGGGTATTCCTTGAGGGGCACTTTGATTTTGTAGTGGAATTGGTACATAGAAAGTCGTGTGATCATTAAGGTGCTTAGCTGAGATAGTTAGCTGACCATCATCAAAGTCTCTCACTAAATTAGCTCTAATTTGTCCGCCTTGGTCGGCGGTAAACTCAGTATCACGAACCCCGTCAGATTGTCGATAAAAACCACCGACAGACATTTTCCAGTTTTCATTTATTGGTGTGCCATAAAAACCATCAAAACGTGTCATGCTATAATCAGCATGAGTAACTCTGACCGTGCCTTCGGCTTCATCACCTGGTTTACGAGTTATAAAGTTTACGAGCGCAGCTGGACCATTGGTGGTCAGTAACCCACTGGTACCGCCACGAACAGCTTCCATACGATCAATAGTAATATCTTGTCGTTGATAAAAATCAACCCATAAGCCGTCATACACAACGGGTAGGCCATCTTCTTCAACGCCAATATATCTAAAACCTTCACCACCACGTAAGCCACGTGGCGCGACATTGTTATTGGTTTCTCCGCCTGAATCTTCTACCCAAAAACCAGGGACAGATTCTAATAAGTCGGCTGTACCTAAAGGCATTTCTCTAGCAAGTTGCTCTGAATTTAATGAGGTAACTGATACTGAAGACTCTAAAATAGTTTGGCCGCGTCCTGCTGATCCCGTTACAACAATGCGCTCTAAATCCACTAATGATCTTTTTTCTTCTTTCTTAGTGGTTGTTTGTTCTGCCATTACTTGTGGAGCAATGAATAATGCTGCCAATGTTGCATAATATATTGCACTTTTTTTACTTTTTATGTTCATTGATATTCTCTCTCAATTCATGTTCATTAATTATTTTTTTTGTTAACCAGTAGATCGAAGTGCCTGAAGGCATATAATTTTGGTTACATGTTAAAAACGAATTAAGGAGAGTTTTTGGGAATTAAAAGATAATTTAATTTTTTTAAATCATTAATAATCATTTATAAAAAGTTAGGCAGCTGATTATTTCAAGCCAATTCTAGGTTTAAAATAACACATAGGTAAGGTTGGACTCTGTACTTTTAGTTGATGATAAAAAATAACTAGCCCCTTGAAAAAAGAGCCTAGCTATTTATGGTTTGATTATCTTTATATTTCAGTTTAGTCTAACTTTTTCTGGTATTTAGGATGTAAAGATAGGTAGTCGCACCATGTGCTGAAATTCATATGGGTAAATCGAACATCAGTTGCTGAATACCATTTTGATGATAGTCTGGGGGGCAAGCGGAAATAAATTTTATGGCCATCAATAGCAACATAACAAACTAAATTTTCTATGGTTTGGTTAGTAATTTGAATCTCAGCTAAATTTTGGACATTACGATTATGTTTCACCAGGATTTTAGGTGCAGCATGAAGGGTTATGTTTACAGCTAATAGCATGAAAAACACAAAAACTTTAATTTTCATCGAGCAAACTCACTATAGTACAAGGGTTATATTTAAGATTAATTTCAATTATTTTCAAGTTTAGCATTGAAAGCGAAAACAGGTGTCTCCATAACTTACTTACACGCAAAAAAGCACGTTGTAATTAATATATCTGCTCTTCAATTAGCGCGAGTATACATTACACAATTATAAAAAATGAGTCTTTATATTCAAGCAAGTATGAATAGAAGCACCAAAGAAAGAGAATAAATCATGGCGAATATCGTTCCAATTAGAAAAGAACAGCATCAAAATTTGAAACTTGCTAAAGCGCGTGATTTATCACACGTGTCAGGGCAACACATTATCCCATTAACGGCTGCTGAGTTTGCTCAAGCATCAGCAAGTTTCCCTATTGTATTCGTTAAAAACCCAGATTCAGAGCGTTATCGCAGTGTTGCAATGTTAGGTTTAGAAGCCGGCGAAAACTTGTTTTATCAAGATGACAAGTGGACAGCTGTTTCAATGCCGCAAAGTATTGCAATGGTACCTTTCTCTTTAGGTATAGATCCAGATAAAGAAAACACCTTAACTGCTTGTGTTGATTTAGATAGTGAGTTTGTTGGTGAAGAAAAAGACTTACCTTTGTTTGAAAATGACGGTAAAGAATCAGAAGTGTTGGTTAATGTGCAACAAGCATTAGGTCGTTTATATGACAATGAAAGAATGACTGAAAAATTCATTAAAGAATTGGAAGACAATGATTTATTGCAAGAACTTGAGTTAAATATTGCCTTAAGCACTGGAGAAAAGAAAAAGTTAGTAGGTATTTGCACTATTAATGAAGAAAAAGTGAAAGAATTGTCTGATGATAAAGTGCTTGATTTCCATAAGCGAGGCTTATTTGTTCCTATTTATTCAATGTTGGGCTCTTTAAGTCAAATGAATCGTTTAGCGCAATTACGTAACCAAGTATCAGAAAATAAAGTAACAGGCGTACAGATTACTCCGGTTGTTGATAAAGCGGCAAATGAGAGTTAATCTTTAAAACTATACAATGGTAAAAAAGGAGCTTTTGCTCCTTTTTTCGTTTTAAAGAAAAATAAAAGTAACTGTTTATTTCGGTGTACGCTTTCTTGTGCTAATTTAATCATATTCATGACTCTATAGTTGAAATATAATGACTGAAAAAGATAAGCTCTCCAAGGAAGTAGAAGAGCAGATACAAAGTTTAGCAAGTGATGTTTATATTCAAATAGAAGAAAAACTAACTCAGCTTATAAGCACAGTTACGCCAAAAAAACAGATTGAAAAAATCAACATAGAGCAAGACCCTGATTACATAGCCTTACAGAGTAATTATCAAACTAGCCAAAATGAATTAGTTGAAAAAAGTAAAAACCTCTCCGAAAAAAACCATCAATTAGAGCAAAATATCAGTACGTTAAAATCGCAGTTAGACGATGAACGAAGTAAACAAGCCAAGAGTGATGCCACATTAAAAGCATATGATACTGATTCAACGGAAAAACTTGCTCAGTTAGCACAAGAAAGCACCAATATTAAGCAGCAGCTAGCAGATGAAATAGATAAGCACGAAGCTTGTGAACAAAACTTTCAAGTTGAACTGACGCAAAATAATATTAACTTTACTGAAACAATTGAGCGCTTAGAGCATGAAATTACTCAGTTGAAATCGGCATTAACGCAAGAAAAGGAAAAGTTATCTAGCGAGCAGGATAGTTTAAAAACAGAGCTGAATGAGAAATCGGTAAACTCAAATCAAACCATTGAAAAACTAGAGCGAGAGCTTTCTGTACAAAAAGCTCAATTACACCAAGAACAAACTCAATCTAACGAGTATAAACAAAAATCACAGAGCCAAGTAGCGTCGAATGAAAAAGAGCTATTGAAGCAGCAACAAGAAATTAAAACGCTAAAAGAAAATGCTATGTCATTATCAGAGCAAGAGCAGCGTTTAACCGAGCGTTTAAATTCTGCTGAACAACTACGCAATAGTAGTGATAACAAGTTCAAAAAAGCAGAAACAAGCTGGAACGAAACAAATGTGTTACAAAGCAGTAATTTGATAGAGCAAAAAAATCAAATTAAAGAACTAACGAAACAATTAAGTACCTCAGTAAGTGATTTAGAACACTGTCAAGTGCAACATCAACAGCAAACAGCCAGCGTCAAGCAAGTGTCAGAGCAAAAAACATCTCAACTTAACGAGCAACTACAAAAATCTAAAGTATCGATTGAGCAACAACAAAAAGTAATTGCTGAGCAACAAGCACAATTAGTGGGTTTGGATGAAAAAAATAAACTAAAAATCGAAGAAATACAAAACTTTAAAGAATTAATAAAGCAATTAAATAACGAACAGTCACAAATAAAACAAGAGCAATTAGCAGACAAAAAAGAAACAGAAATACAGTACAAACAACAGCAGCAAGCGCAAGAACTATCACAACAGAAAATTAGTGAACTCGAAGGTAAAAATCAAGAGTTAGCAAACCAATTGATAACAGAGCAAGCGGATATCAATCTATATCAAAAAGAAGTGTCTTCATTACAATCTCAGGTGACGTTAGCTCAGCAAGGACAAGAAAATATCCTTAACCGCTTTAATGCTACTCGTGAAAAACAAGAAAAAGATAATGATCAAGTAAGAGAAACGATTAAATACTTACGTGATGAAAATAGCGATATGATCACCCAAAATAATAGTCAGAAAGAAGGCTTCATTGAACAAATTAGTGAATTAGAACACAAGCTAACAGAGTATCGATTAAAATTTGAATATGCACAAAAGCAGCTAACTCAAAATAGTTAACGTGAAGCTATTGCGATACAGTTAGTTTACAATAGCTGAATATTAATATTTCAATGAGAAAAATAATTTGGCTATTCACCTTCCTTATGCAAAGTTAAGTCATTGGCAACAAATTGCTTTTGCTAGTGCCTTATTAGAGCGCATGTTACCTAATTATCAAATGTTTAGTGAAAACAGCCAGTTTGGTAATTATACCTTGTTACGCAATCAGCTTGATTTAATATGGCAGTGGTTAGATAAAAACAATAAAATCAAAATTAACATTAATGCCCAGTTAAATAAATTAGAAGAACAAACGCCAGATCCCGAAGCCTTTGACTCTTTTGGTGTTTTTCCTGCTCTTGATGTGTGTATGGCTATAATGTCTTTATGGCAATTAATGCAGACTAATGGCACTGATAAAGACCATGAAGACATCAAAAGTATCAGCCGTTTATCGCAAAATAGTGTTAATTACTATGTCGAGTTATTAGTTATTGAGGAGAGCGGAGAAGATGTTCAAGCTGAGAACATCGACGAGCATCCGTTAATCGCTTGGGAAAACGAGACACAAAATGAGTTATTTGATTTTTTAAAAACGGCTTCAGAAACTAAACGCTCTTGTCAGTTAGCAAAAGAACTAGTGTTGTCAGAAGGATTATCTAACCTTGGCATAGCAATAGAGTAATACCACCAATATTCAATTGCTATTAGTGGCTTTAGCCTGTGTATTGAAATAAACGATAAGCCACTTGCCCAGCGACTTTCTCTTTTAGTAGTTGCCAGTTATTCGGTAGCGGTTGGTTGCTCTGTACTTCCATTTCAACATAAATCAATGCTTGATCAGCTAACCAATCATTATTTAATAATTCAGCGGTTTGTGTAACTAAGCCCTCTCGAAAAGGAGGGTCGATAAAGACTAAATCATAGTGTTGCTTGGCTGATGACTGAAGAAAGTCTAACGAATTAGTATTAGTTATAATGATATTATCGGCGTTAAGGAGTTTTTTATTTTCTTGTAACTGCTTTGCTGCAGCCTTATTTAGTTCTATTAAGGTAACTTGCGCCGCGCCGCGAGATAATGCTTCAAAGCCTAAACTGCCAGCGCCAGCGAAGCAATCTAAGCAGTTTGCATCATGTATATAAGGCATTAGCCAGTTAAATACCGTTTCTTTTACTCTGTCTGTGGTGGGCCGTAAACCTTCGGCCATTAATACAGGTAATTTTCTTCCTCGATGCTTACCTGCAATAATACGAATACTGCCTATTGCCGCTTTTTTGCTATGTTGTTTTTTACCTTGACTCATATCACTGACAGCTATGCTATTAAATGCTAATATAGCGTCGATTTTATCTATATACTCATGATACTTCAAGATGCGAGTCTCAGGAATCCCCAAAGGGCTGGTTTAGAAACGCTTTATGCTGCGTTATTGATTTCAACAAGGGAGCAACCATTCTCTTCAATCAATGCCTTGCTTATAGACGTTTCTAATTTCAGCTGAATTCTGCATCTTGATATAACATGGGTATCTTTGGTATCAATACCAATCAAATAACGTAATTTACCTATATCGAATAGCAAAAGGTCTAAAAAAGTGTCGAAGAAGAAAAAAGGTATGTTTTCCTGGTTAGGTTTTGGCCAGGATAAGAAAGAGCAAGCTACACAAGAGAGCTCTCAAGCTGTTGAAGAAATTGCGGCAGAAGCTGAGTCAATTGCTGAAACTGAGCAGAGCGAAATGCTTGATGATGTCGTAGCTGTTGAAGAGCCGATCATAGCGCCAGAGGTTGAACAAGAGATAGAAGCTCAAGAGATAGAACCAGAACTATCTACACCTGCAGACGAACCTGAAGCACTAGAAGCGCCTATCGTTGACTCTATTGAGACAGAAGAACATGAGGAGCAAGCGCCACCCGAAGTTAATAAACCGGAAAAGGCCGTTAAGCTTGGTTTCTTTGCTCGTTTAAAGCAAGGCTTATCTAAAACTCGGAAAAATTTAGGTGGTGGTTTATTTGATTTGTTTCGTGGAAAACAAATTGATAATGATCTTTTTGAAGAGCTGGAAACTCATTTGTTACTGGCGGATGTTGGTGTTGAAACAACCACGAAAATTATAGATTCACTCACTAAAAGTGCAAGTCGTAAGCAGTTAAAAGATGCAGAAGCCTTATATGAACTATTAAAGGCAGAGCTGAAAAAAATCATTGAAAATGTTAGCCAGCCACTAGAGATACCAGAAAGTGATGGGCCTTTTGTTATGCTCATGGTGGGGGTTAATGGTGTTGGTAAAACCACCACTATTGGTAAACTAGCAAAGCAATTTCAAGCAGAAGGGAAATCAGTAATGCTAGCCGCTGGCGATACCTTTAGAGCTGCTGCGGTAGAGCAATTGCAAGTATGGGGTGAACGTAACGATATACCTGTTATTGCTCAGCATACCGGTGCTGATAGTGCCTCGGTGATTTTTGATGCGATAAGTGCCGCGAAAGCACGCAAAATAGATATATTAATAGCTGATACCGCAGGGCGTTTACAGAACAAAGCACATTTGATGGAAGAGTTGAAAAAAGTTGTCCGAGTAATGAAAAAACTTGACGTCGATGCTCCCCATGAAGTGATGTTAACCCTTGATGCGGGTACTGGCCAAAATGCGTTAAGCCAAACTAAGTTATTTGATGAAGCAGTTGGTTTAACCGGTTTAACCTTAACTAAGCTTGATGGCACTGCCAAAGGTGGTGTTGTTTTTGCTGTTGCTGATAAACACAGTATTCCTATTCGTTATCTAGGGGTTGGTGAAGGTATTGATGATTTGCGTCCGTTTAATAGTGATGATTTTATTGATGCTTTGTTTACCAAAGAGTAATAGACTGCAAGCAAAGATTACTAAATAAAATAATAATTATGATCAGCTTTGAAAATGTTAATAAAACTTACCCCGGTGGTTTTCTCGCCTTAAAACAAGTGAATTTCACCCTTAAAGCGGGTGAAATGGCATTTTTAACTGGTCATTCAGGTGCAGGTAAAAGTACCTTGTTAAAGCTTATATCTATGATGGAAAAGCCAAGTTCAGGTAGTATTTTAGTGAATAATACTGAACTAGCGAAAATAAAATATAAGCAAATTCCTTATGTACGTCGTGGTATAGGGATGATATTTCAAAGTCACAATTTGCTAAAAGATCGCACCGTTTTTGATAATGTTGCTTTACCGCTAATCATTGAAGGGGTTAGCCATAAAGAAATTAAAAAGCGTGTTGAAACTGCTTTAGATAAAGTACACCTCAGCGCTAAGCTAAAATGTTTTCCATATATGCTTTCAGGTGGGGAACAACAAAGAGTGGGTATTGCTCGTGCTATTGTTAACAAACCTCCCATCTTACTTGCTGATGAGCCAACTGGAAATCTAGATCCCAAACTGTCCTTAGACATTATTAGCTTATTTGAAGAATTTAATGCCGCAGGCGTTACTGTGCTCATTGCTACCCATGATTTAGGCTTAATTGCTCGCATGAGATATCGCACGCTAACATTGAAAGAAGGCACCATGATTAATGATGGCATCATTGAGGGATTAAGTGCCTACGCTACAACATCATCAAGTATCTCGGTGCAAGGAGTTAGGGGTGAGTAATTCGCATTCTAGTCAGTTAAGTGGGCGTCATAGCTTGTTAAGGCGGTTATTAACTTTACCCATTAGGCACCTACAACAAGCTATAGGTAGCTTAGGTGATTTATGGCGAACACCGTTTACTTCCGTTATGACAGTTTTTGTTTTAGGAATTAGTTTAGCTTTACCTGCCACCCTTCACTTGTTTGTTAAAAACGCTCAACAGGTAAGCGAACAGTGGGACAGTGCTTCGCAAATAACCTTATACTTGAAATTATCCGTTAATGACAAAAGCGCTAAGAACTTAGTAAAACGACTTAAGTTATACCCAGAAGTGAGTGACGTACATTATATTTCAGCAGAGCAAGCCCTCAAAGAGTTTAAAATACTCTCAGGTTTTGGTCAGTCACTTGAATATTTAACAAATAATCCTTTGCCTGCTACCATATTAGTTACGCCAACAAAGCGTGCTAGTCAGGCGGATGCGGCTAATGAACTGTTAGCAAAATTAACGCAAGAACGAGAAGTTGATCAAGGTAAACTCGATTTAGAATGGCTTACACGTTTAGAGGCTATGGCGCAGTTAGTTAAAAATATCGTTAGTGGTGTTGCGTTGCTGCTTTGTGTCTCGGTGGTACTTATTGTTGGTAATACGATACGACTAGCTATTTTAAGTCAGCAAGATGCAATTGCAATTATGAAATTGGTTGGCGCAACCGATAGTTTTATTCAACGACCATTTCTTTATAGTGGCGTTTGGTACGGTATTTTTGGTGGTTTACTCTCTTGGTTAGCGGTGACTTTATTGGCACAATACTTAACAGGTGCTATTAGTAAACTTACTGATCTATATCAAAGTGACTTTCAATTACAGGGGTTAGCATTTAGTGAAGCCTTAATGCTTATTGGTTTTGCTGTATTGCTCGGTTTAGTCGGTAGCTACATTTCGGTACGTAAACATATAAGAGCGATAGAACCTAACGCAGACTAAATTTCTCTCTTGTTATGACAATAAAAAATGCTGCGTTAACAAATATTAACAAATATTTCACTAAATAAATGAAAGATCATCTTGTTTTGCCCTTTCTATTAAGATAATGTTTGTCGGCACTTGGCGCTCCTTGTATTGTGTAGGTAGTTAAAACACCCATTTTATGTTAAAATAAAGAGCGAAAAACAAGTAAAAAGTTTAAGAGAAGAGGTTTTATATATGAGTAATAGAATGCAACTTACTTTACCAAAAAGTGGTAGTATTGAAGCGTACATGCAATCATCGTATAGCATCCCGATGCTAACGGCTGAGGAAGAGCAGAATCTTGCTACTCGCCTCTATAATGAGAATGACTTACAAGCTGCACAGCAGCTGATCATGTCGCATTTACGTTTTGTTATTCATATTGCCAAAGGCTATTCCGGTTATGGGTTAGCACAAGCTGACTTAGTGCAAGAAGGCAATGTCGGTTTAATGAAAGCCGTTAAACGCTTTAACCCTGAAGTGGGTGTACGTTTGGTTTCATTTGCAGTGCATTGGATCAAAGCAGAAATACATGAATATGTATTGAAAAACTGGCGTATTGTAAAAGTTGCTACTACTAAAGCACAACGTAAATTGTTTTTTAATCTACGTAAGAATAAAAAACGTTTGGGTTGGTTTAGTAATGATGAAGTGAATACTGTTGCGGAAACGTTAGGTGTTAGTACTAAAGACGTTTTGGAAATGGAAAATCGCATGAGCAGTCACGATCAAGCTTTTGAGCTTTCTTCTGATGATGACGATAATGCGAGTGCAGGTAACTTTTCACCAGCGCAGTACTTAGAAGATAAACAATCAGACCTAGCGATTGAAGTTGAAAACTCTAACTGGAAAAGTCATGCTAATAATCGTTTATCTACGGCACTAGTTGCGCTAGATGATCGCAGTCAGGATATTATTAAAACACGTTGGTTGAACGAAGATAAAACAACGCTGCAAGAGTTGGCCAATAAATACCAAATTTCAGCTGAACGTGTTCGACAATTAGAAAAAAATGCTTTAAACAAGCTGAAAAATACTATGGTGTTATAGCGCAAATGTAACACAGTATTTTAAAAACCGACTTAGGTCGGTTTTTTTGTGCCTGTTATTTGTTTGTTCTAATGCCGCTCTTGTCGTTCTAAGTGGTGACTTCTTTATACGTGACTGTATAACATGTTGTTTTTGTGGTTGATTATGTGTTTGTATGATTTTTCTACCTTAAGTGCAAATTTTTGTTACACTAACCGCTCAAAAATCATACTTAAAGAATTATGTTCGGCCTCTTAAAGTATAACTAGGATATATGGGGACCTTGAATGGAAACAGGGGGAAAGAAGCAGGTATATGCGTCTCAAGAGCAACCTAAATTAAAGCCATTGCAGCAAAAGTTGCAATTAGTGAATGCGCAACTTGAGCAAGAAATAGCTAAACGTGAAGTATTAAAGCAAAAGCACCGTGTGGAGCTAGACGTTTTGGTAGCTGAACGGACGCAAGAGTTACAAGCTGCAAATTTAAATTTACGCATGCAGATGGCTGAAAGACGTAAAGCTGAGCAACAGCTTTATTTCGAAGCGCATCATGATGCACTAACCAAATTACCTAATCGTGCTTTGTTTTCAGACCGGCTTAGCTACGCTATACGGCATCTTAAACGTCACCCGGAACAACGGTTTTCTGTTCTTTTTATCGATCTTGATCGATTTAAAATTATCAATGATACCTTGGGGCACCATGTGGGGGATTTATTTCTTGTTGAGATTGCTAAGCGTTTACGTGCATGTGTAAGAGACAATGATGTTTTAGCCCGCTTGGGCGGTGATGAGTTTGTTGTTTTATTAGATGCGCAGAAGTCAGACGATACTGAAGAAGTTGCTAGTCGGATTATTAGCGCAATAGAAATGCCCTATGTTATTGAAAACAACACTTTGTATTCAAACGCAAGTATCGGAATTACAGAGTGTAGTAATCATTATAAAAATGCGGATGAAATTCTACGTGATGCTGACGCTGCTATGTATCAAGCAAAGAGTTTAGGGCGAGGTCGTTATGTGTTTTTTGATGAAAGCATGCGTGAAAAACTCATCGCAACAATGACACTTGAGCAAGAATTACGAATAGCGATCGAAAAACAACAGTTTACTCTTTATTATCAAAAAATATCTGATTTAAGTAGTTCGGTAACGATTGGTTTTGAAGCTTTATTACGCTGGAATCATCCAAGTAAAGGTTTATTAACACCAAGTGAATTTTTACATCTTGCTGAAGAAACTGGCATTATCTTAGCGATTGAAAACTGGGTTATTGAAGAGGTTTCTCGACAGCTATTGTTATGGAATGATGATATTGAGTATCAGCATGCTTTTATTGCCATAAACCTTTCTGGTAGACATTTAACTCAAGCTAATCAATTGAGTAAACTAATAGCCTTAATTAATCAACAAGCATTTGAGCCGCAAAGGTTAATCTTAGAGTTCAATGAATCAGCGTTTTCTCAGCATGCTGAAATTGCATTAAAAGGTTTAGGTAAATTAAAGCAGCTAGGTGTGAAATTAGCGTTAGATGACTACGCTTCAGGTGTGTCTTCTGTTAATTTTTTGCATAGTTATCCGTTTGAGTTTATCAAATTAGACCGGGCTTTTATTAGTACTTTAAAACACAATGATAAAAACCTTTCACTGGTAAAAGCTTTACGCTATCTCGGTGAACAGTTTGGTTATCGCTTGGTGGCCGAAGGTATTGAAAGTGAAGATGTCATGAAAAAACTTCATTCGGTAGGGTGTGATTTTGGGCAAGGTTATTATATAAGTAGACCTGAAAAATTATTGGAAAATCCTGTAAATAAGCAGGGTAAGAGCTACGCTTAAATTTTTCTTTCAGTAAACCTTGAATTTTAAACTTTGTCTTAGCGCATTATTTTACTAATGAGTGCATGCTTTTACTCGTTTACTGACTTCATTTGAGTATATAATAGGGGTAATTAGATGATAGGAGTTTGTTATGGGTGGTATCAGTATTTGGCAATTGTTAATTATTGCCGTTATTGTGGTTTTATTGTTTGGCACTAAGAAGTTACGCAATTTAGGCGGTGATTTAGGCTCTGCGGTAAAAGGTTTTAAAAATGCGATAGGTGATGACAAAGGTTCAGCTGACAAAGATACAGCTAATAAAGTAGAAAAAGACTCAGATACGTTAGCGGATAATAGTACTACAACACAAGAAGCTAATAAATCCAAAGAAAGTCAAAAAGAAAACAGTCAGGCATAATTAATGTTTGATATTGGTTTTTGGGAATTAACGTTGATTGGTATTATGGGTTTAGTAGTACTTGGCCCTGAGCGTCTACCTGTAGCGATTCGAACTATTAAAGGTTGGATCACGGGTGTGCGTAAGTTTAGTGATTCGGTAAAATCTGAACTGACAGAAGAGCTAAGAATTCATGAACTACATGCCAACCTTAAAAAAGCTGAGCAGGCAGATATGACTAACTTAAGCCCTGAAATCGCAGAATCGGTTAAGTCATTAAAAGAAGCTGCTGCAATGGTCAATGAACCATTTAAAAAAGTTGACAAAAACGCGATGGATTCATTTATTTCAACCTCATTAGCGAGTCAATCGACTACAATAGAGACCTCTAATAGTGAATCGGAAAATAATATACAAACAAGTAACATTCAAAGTGTTGATGAGTTACCAGATTCACCTCAAGAAAGCATGCAGAATACTGTGAGCGAAGTTAAACAAGACAAATGAATTCACCGGTAGAAAATTCAAAACCTTCAGAGTCATTAGCTCCAGAGCCTTTAGTATCAGCGAAGGGTGTGACGCTTTTTGATCATTTACTTGAACTTAGAACGCGTTTATTGCACGCAGTGTTAGGTGTTCTGTTAGTGTTTTGTTGCTTAGCCTATTTTGCACAAGATATTTATCAATACTTAGCACAACCTTTGTTGCAAACTATGCCCGCGGGCTCACAAATGATCGCAACGGATGTCGCATCTCCATTTTTTGCTCCTTTTAAACTCACCATTGTATTATCCATATTTCTTGCTATGCCTTATATTTTATATCAAATCTGGTCATTTGTTGCGCCGGGTTTATATCGTAATGAAAAACGATTAGTTGCACCACTAATGTTAGGGTCTACTTTTTTGTTTTATAGTGGAATTGCTTTTGCTTACTTTATTGTTTTTCCTGTTGTTTTTGCTTTTTTTACTTCGGTTGCACCAGAAGGAGTAGTGATTGCTACCGATATTAGTAGTTATTTAGATTTTGTTTTGAAGTTGTTCTTTGCTTTTGGTGCCGCGTTTGAAATTCCTGTTGCGATTATCTTGTTGTGCTGGACAGGTGTGACTAGTCCTAATGACTTAAGAAAAAAACGTCCTTATATGGCTGTAGGTGCCTTTGTCATTGGCATGTTATTAACACCACCTGATATTATTTCGCAATCTATGTTAGCAATTCCTATGCTATTGTTGTTTGAAATTGGCATTATAATCGCCTCGATATACCATAAAGAAGATGAAGAAGAGGAAACTGTGTCGTGAAAAATGCTATTTTACTATTATCGATTGTATTTATTTATCTAACATCGTCAGTTAGTTACGCCAACAATAATTATGAACTGCGATTGAAGTTAAACCATTGCTCTTCTATTGAAAGTGATAATCGGCGTTTGGTCTGTTTTGATAAATTAGTTCAACCCAGTGCTAAGCAATCCATTGTAGCTGTCACTGCTGCCGTGCCGTCTATAGACGATAGCAAAACCGTGGAACAAAAAAAAGTTGATGACTTTGCTAAAGAGGATTTGAAAAAAACTAAAGAAGAGCAAGGCCCTAGCAGTATTTTTGCCACTGTAACTAAGGTTAATAAATCACTAAAAGGTCAATGGATTATTTATTTTGAAAATGGCCAAAAGTGGCAGCAGACAAATACAGCTAGAATTAAATTGAAAATAGGCAATAAAGTTCGCCTAGAAAAAGGTGCTTTGGGGGCTGTTTATTTGTATAGAGAAAATAGCCATCGTAGTATTAAAGTTAAGCGGCTTAAATAATTGCTATATTTATAATGCTGATTGATATAGGTGTTAATTTAACTAATAAGCGTTTTGATAAAGATCGAGACGACCTTATTCATCGTGCAAAAAATCAAGGTGTTGAGCAACTCTTGATTACGGGTACCAGTGTATACGAAAGTCAGCAAGCTTTAGCCTTATGCCAACATTATCAGCAACAATTTCCCAATACCCTATTCACTACTGCAGGTGTTCACCCTCACGATGCTGATGGCGTTAGTGATGATTATTTAGCACAATTAATGCAGTTGGCAAAACAACCTCAAGTTAAAGCGATAGGTGAGTGTGGCTTAGACTTTAATCGTAATTTTTCTGCACCAGAACAACAGTTAATAGTATTTAAAGAACAAATTAACTTAGCGGCAGAGCTGAATATGCCGTTATTCCTACATCAACGTGATGCTTTCTCTACTTGGTTCGCGGAATTAAAGCCTTTTATTAATCGAATACCTGCTATGGTTGCGCATTGTTTTACTGGTAATAAAAAAGAATTAGAGCAGTGCATAGCGGCTAACATGTACATTGGAATTACGGGTTGGCTCTGTGATGAGCGTAGAGGGAAAGAACTCCAAGAAATTGTTAAACTAATCCCGTTAAATCGTTTATTACTAGAAACTGATGCACCTTATTTGACTCCTCGAACGATTAGGCCTCGCCCTAAAAGTAGCCGTAATGAGCCAAGCTATTTACCTTATATAGTTCAACAAATAGCTGATATAACAAGTATTGACCCTGATGAAATAGCTTGTCAAACTAGTATCAATGCCCGTAAAGTTTTTAACTTATAAAGAAACCAACCGTGACTGACTTACCCTCTCAATGTAATGAACTTTTTTTTCAAGGATTAGCGATAAGCTTTGCTATTGGTCTGATGGTAATGGCCGTTGTAACTTTTATCTTTTATCGAAAACATTCACTTGAAAAATCTTCTCTAAATGAGCAGTTAATCAAAGCTAAACAAGATATTTTAGCAGCAAAAAAATCTTATCAGGTACTGTTAGAGCAACAACAAGAAAGCCAGGACTTATTGGAAGATAGAGTACAAGAACGGACTTTAGAATTGCATATTACCTTGCAAGAGTTAGAAGAAGCGAATAGTGAACTAGAGAAAAAAAATACTTTAGATGAATTAACGGGATTATTTAACCGTCGATTTTACGATCAGAAAATCCTTGCCGAATATCGGCGTAGTAAACGTAACAGAACGCCATTAAGTTTGATAATTATTGATATTGATCATTTTAAAGAGGTCAATGATAACTATGGACATTTAGCGGGTGATCAATGTTTAGTTTGGATTAGTAATCATCTCAAGCAAAGCTTAAAGCGCAGTAGTGACATGGCTTTCCGCTATGGTGGAGAAGAGTTTTGCTTAATACTACCGGATACCGATACAAAAGGGGCGATGGCTTTGGTTGAAGCCTTAAGAAAGAATATTGAACAACAAGTATGCGCTCATAACGATACTCAAATATCGCTGACAATCAGTAGCGGTATTTGCACCTATATACAGCAAGATGATGTGCAACCCGAACAACTATTCAGTAGAGCTGATAAAGCGTTGTATGAGGCAAAACATAACGGACGCAATCAGGCTCAAGTCTATCAAGATAGTATTGAATAATCAGTTTCAGTTTCCAGGAAAAAACTATGAATAATAATATGAACCAGCCATTTTTTGGTCAATTTCCAGCACGTCGAATGCGCCGTATGCGCAAAGATGATTTTACCCGTCGACTGATGGCAGAAAACCAATTAACGGTAAATGACCTCATCTATCCGGTATTTGTTTTAGAGGGGGAAAATCAATGTGAAGAAATTTCTTCAATGCCAGGAATAGAGCGAAAAAGTATTGATTTACTGTTAGAGGAAGCCCAAGAGTTAGTTGATTTAGGTATTCCTGCAATTGCCATATTCCCAGTAACCCCGAGTGATAAAAAATCTTTAATGGCTGAAGAGGCATATAACGCTGAAGGTTTAGCTCAGCGTACAGTACGAGCATTAAAAGCAAAGTTTCCTCAGTTAGCTGTTATCACCGATGTAGCGCTTGACCCGTTCACCACCCATGGTCAAGATGGTATTTTAAGTGAGAGTGATGATAATAAAACCGGTGCGACTGGTTATGTGTTAAATGATATCACTACAGAAATATTAGTTAAGCAAGCAATCTCACATGCGCAAGCGGGTGCTGATATTGTTGCACCATCGGATATGATGGATGGTCGTGTTGGTGCTATTCGCCAAGGATTAGAAGCACAGGGTTTTGTTAATACCAAAATCTTAGCGTATTCCGCTAAATATGCTTCTCATTACTACGGACCATTTCGTGATGCTGTAGGCTCAGCCGGTAACTTAAAAGGCGGAGATAAGCATACTTATCAAATGGACCCAGCGAATAGTAATGAAGCTCTACATGAAATAGCACAAGATATTAGTGAAGGTGCAGATATGATAATGGTTAAGCCCGGAATGCCATACTTAGATATAGTACGCCGTGCTAAAGATACCTTTCAAGTACCCACCTATGCTTATCAAGTAAGTGGCGAATATGCCATGCATATGGCAGCAATTCAAAATGGCTGGTTAGCTGAAAAGCCATGTGTGATGGAAGGTTTATTGGCCTTTAAGCGTGCAGGTGCGGATGGTATATTAACGTATTTTGCTAAACAAGTTGCCAGATGGTTGAAAGAAGATAAATAGTAAAGCGTCGAGCTGTAAGTTACGAGTTTCGCGGAGGAAGCATCTCATAGAGTAATCCTTCGCGAAGTGCGCCAGTAGACAGTGTTAGCTCGGTAATTTTAAAAACATTAAATAACGCAATTAAAATACTTAAGCCACTTGCTAGCACTGGTGTTCTATCGGCTCTTAGCCCTGATAATACAATGTTATCAATGGTTTTACAGCGAATAAGTGATTGTTTTATCTCTTGTAAAAAAACAGGAGTAATCACAATAGGTTGTTGCCTGTCGTGAAGGATTTCGGCCAACGCTTGCATAGAGCCAGAGCTACCTAAAACAGATTGCCAGCCTAAATTGATAAAATTTTCAGAAATAGGTGTAACTATTTTACTCGCTGCGGATATCGCGGTAGAAAAATTTTCCTCTGTTAATAAATTATCGGTAAAAAACCTTTCTTTAAAACTCACACACCCTAAATTTAAACTGATAGTGTGCTTCGAGTCAAAGCCTTGACCAATAATTAATTCAGTACTCGCACCACCAATATCAATAACGAAACGTTTTTTATTTAAATTATCTTGGCAGGTATGGGCAACGCCACTGTAGATTGTTTTAGCTTCTTGTTCGCCACTAAGCAGGGTGATTTTTTTCGGTAGAATTTTATTTGCCGGTGTTAAAAAATCATCACGATTAATCGCTATTCTTAAGGCCGCGGTAGCGACAATGCGAATATTACTTACTGGAATACTAACGAGGTGTCGAGAAAACAGGGTTAAACAATCAAGTCCACGATTTATAGCATCATGACTTAATTCATTGTTATTATTTAAACCGGCAGCCAAGCGCACTTTTTGTTTCACTTTGGCTACAACCTTATTTTGGTTGTTAACTTGTTGGGTGATTAGTAAATGAAAGCTGTTGGAGCCTAAATCAACCACAGCAAAATGCGAATTTGTATATTCTGCATTTTGCTGTGATGTTTTCTTTTGAATGAACATTTAAAGCAGTTAGGACTAACGGCGTGGACGAGTGCTATTGCCACCACTTGGCTTAAAGTTACCGCGATTACCTTGTCGGTTACCACCACGATTACCGCCAGGCTTATGGCGACGTTGACGTGGTTTTGGTCTAGGCAAGTCATCAAGCAAGGCTTCATGCAAATACTTTGTTACTGGCAATGCGTGTTCAATGTATTCTTCAATAGCAGGTAAGTTAAATACATATTGTTCACAAGCTAAGCTAATAGCATGCCCAGTTGCACCAGCGCGACCGGTACGACCAATACGGTGAACATAATCTTCACAATCATCTGGCAAATCATAGTTAAAAACATGAGTAACCGATGGAATATGTAAGCCACGAGCAGCAACATCAGTAGCCACTAATATATCCAAAGTACCGTCGGTAAATTGCTCTAGTATTTTTAAACGTTTCTTTTGTGGAACATCACCGGTCAATAAACCAGCTCTTAATTTATCAGCAACAAGGTGATCGAAAAGCTTTTCACAAACGTGCTTAGTGTTGGCAAAAATAATTGCTTTTTCAGGCCAATCTTCTTCTATTAATGTTTGTAATAACGCCATTTTATCTTCATTAGAAGGATAAAATAATTCTTCACTAATACGAGTGTTTGTTTTTTGTTCGGGTGCAATTTCTACACTGGTTGGATCATTCATATGCTCGAAAGCAAGTTCTTTAACCCTAAATGATAATGTTGCTGAGAACAGCATGCTTAGACGCTGTTTAGCAGGAGGCATTTTATTAAACATATAACGAATATCTTTAATAAAGCCTAAATCAAACATTCTGTCGGCTTCATCAAGTACAATAACTTCAATATTACTTAAGTTATAAATGCCTTGCTTTAAATAGTCCAATAATCGACCACAGGTACCAATTAAAATATCGACACCTTGCTCTAACTCTAAACGCTGACTTTCATAACCTTCGCCGCCATAGACAATACCAAGACGTAGTCCAGTACTTTTTGACATCTCGATAGCATCACGATGAATTTGAATAGCAAGTTCACGTGTTGGAGCCATAATCAATGCTCGGGGTTGGTTATGCGTCGGCGCTTCAACTTGCAGCAAACGATGAAAAGTCGCTGCTAAAAAGGCTATGGTTTTACCTTCACCTGTTTGCGCTTGGCCTGCAATATCAGTACCTCGAAGCAGTATAGGTAAAGATTCTTCCTGAATGGACGTACAATGTTGGAAGCCCATGGCTTCTAATCCGGTTACTACTTGTGGAGCAAGATTTAAGTCAGCGAATTTTGTTTCTGTTAAGTGTGTTTTTTTCATGGCGCTAGCTTAACACCATAGTTATACCAATTGAAGCAATGAATTGATCATTCAGCGAGAATTAAAAGGTACATACCCAAGTGCATTCAAAGTGCAGGTTTTAGTTGGAATTAGAAACGTTTTTAGGCAAGGCATTGATTGAAGAGAATGGTTACTCCCTTGTCGAAATCAATAACGAAGCATAAAGCGTTTCTAAACCAACCCTACGGGGATAACTGAGCAAACCATCTACTTCGTAGCATCCTTTTTTAAGGGAGCAACCATTAATAAAAAGATGCGCCTTGTATATGGCTCGAACAATTGTCCTAAAACCCGCTTTTTGAGTTCACTTGGGTATAAACCTTTTAAACTCGCCCGTGGGAGCTTGTCAGGAAAGTGATAACGTCACAAATTTATTTGATATAGAGTGACTATATACGCACAAATTTTGCTTGTTCTAACTTCCCTGACATAGCTCTGAATTGAATCATTCATTATTTAATTGGTATTAATTAATAACTAACTTTAGCGGCGTTAAGTGAATATAAAAGAAAACAAACTTGAAAAATAGGCAACATAGCCTCATAAAGGTATAATATTAAAATTAAATGATAGTGGCATAGCAGCCATAACGAACGGAGAATAAAATGAGCGATAAAATTATTCAGCTAACTGATGATAGTTTCGAAGCAGATGTGTTGAAAGCATCGGGTTTAGTATTGGTTGATTTTTGGGCTGAATGGTGTGGTCCTTGTAAAATGATAGCGCCAGTTCTTAATGATATTGCGGAAGAATATGATGGTAAGGTTACGATTGGTAAATTAAATATCGATCAAAACTCAGATACGCCACCTAAATATGGTGTACGTGGTATTCCAACCTTGTTGTTATTTAAAGACGGTGAAATTGCCGATACTAAAGTTGGCGCTTTATCAAAAACACAATTAAAAGAATTTTTAGATAAAAACCTTTAATTAATTAATTAATTGTTGAAAATTTTAAAAACCTGAACTTATTTCAGGTTTTTTTATGCTTGCTATAAAATATTTGCTTACATTTTAACTAGTGACTTTACCTCGTTCACTTTTAATGCTAGATTTAGTTCCTGAGTATAAAATAACATTTCAATCTCCCTATTCTATTATCTTTTTGCTACTTTATGAGCTCTTTATTAGATAAGAAAATTATAAACACACATTTAAAATAAACTGTCATCGGCAATCGCCAGGACATAACCACTTAAAATAGTTTAAGAAACCCCCTATGAATCTTACCGAACTGAAAGAAAAATCCATTAATGAATTGGTTGAACTAGCTGAAACTATGAAGCTAGAAAACCTTGCTAGAACACGCAAACAAGACATAATATTTGCCATTTTAAAGAAGCATGCCGAAAACGATAATGATATCTTTGGTGGTGGCGTTCTAGAAATTTTACAAGATGGTTTTGGCTTTTTACGCTCAGCCGACTCTTCCTATTTAGCTGGCCCAGATGATATTTATGTTTCACCAAGCCAAATTCGTCGTTTTAGTATGCGTACTGGTGACACTATTCAAGGGAAAATTCGCTCACCTAAAAAAGGCGAGCGTTATTTTGCCTTACTAAAAGTTACTGAAGTTAACTTTGACCGTCCTGAGAATACACGTAATAAAATTTTATTTGAAAACCTAACGCCAATTCATCCAACGGATCGAATGACCATGGAACGTGGTAACGGTTCGACCGAAGACATTACAGCACGTGTTATTGATTTAGCGTCACCAATTGGTAAAGGTCAACGTGGTTTAATCGTTGCACCACCAAAAGCGGGTAAAACGCTCTTATTGCAGAACATTGCACAAAGTATTGCCCATAATTATCCTGATGCAGAATTGATGGTGTTATTAATTGATGAGCGTCCGGAAGAAGTCACAGAGATGCAGCGCCTAGTAAAAGGTGAAGTTATCGCATCAACATTCGATGAACCAGCAAGTCGTCACGTACAGGTGGCGGAAATGGTGATTGAGAAAGCTAAACGTTTAGTCGAGCATAAAAAAGACGTTGTTATTTTGCTTGATTCAATTACACGTTTAGCTCGTGCCTACAACACAGTTATTCCTTCGTCAGGTAAAATTCTATCTGGTGGTGTTGATGCTAATGCATTACACCGTCCTAAGCGTTTCTTTGGAGCTGCACGTAATATTGAAGAAGGTGGTAGCTTAACTATTATCGCCACAGCTTTAGTCGAAACGGGCTCTAAAATGGATGAAGTTATCTACGAAGAATTTAAAGGTACAGGTAATATGGAATTACACCTGTCTCGTAAAATTTCAGAAAAACGCGTATTCCCAGCGATTAACATTAATCGTAGTGGTACACGTCGTGAAGAATTGATTACTAAAGCGGATGAATTACAAAAAATGTGGATCTTACGCAAAATCGTTCATGAAATGGATGAAATAGGTTCTATTGAATTTCTTATTGATAAACTAGCAATGTCTAAAACCAATAATGAATTTTTCGACTCAATGAAACGTAAGTAATCTATTACTGTTGATAGAAAACCAGTCTTATAGGCTGGTTTTTTTGTTTTTAAAACGCTTTGCAAAAATTAATGGCATCCATGAAATATAACGATTTAAGAGATTTTATTAGTCAGCTTGAAAAGATAGGGCAATTAAAACGCATTTCCGCACCTATTTCTACTCACTTAGCAATGACTGAAATTAGCGATCGTACCTTGCGCGCAAAAGGCCCTGCATTATTATTTGAGAACGCTGTAGACGAAAATGGTCAGCCTCATAAGATGCCAGTACTCACTAATCTATTTGGCACGCCCGATAGAGTAGCGCTTGCTATGGGGCAAGAAAACTTTGGTGCTTTACGTGATGTCGGTAAATTATTGGCTATGTTAAAAGAGCCAGAGCCACCAACAGGGTTTCGCGATGCTTTAGGTAAAATACCTGTTTATAAGCAAGTGCTCAATATGCCTGTTAAAGTAATTAAAAAACCACTTTGTCAGCAAATTGTATTAAGTGGTGATGATGTTGATTTATCTAAATTGCCAATTCAAACCTGTTGGCCCGGTGATGTGGCACCATTAATTACCTGGGGCTTAACTATCACTAAAGGCCCTCATAAAGAGCGTCAAAATTTAGGTATTTATCGTCAGCAGGTACTCTCTAAAAATAAAGTCATTATGCGCTGGCTCTCTCACCGTGGTGGCGCCTTAGATTTTCAAGAGTTTAAGAAGACTAATCCTGGTGAAAAATATCCAGTTTCTGTTGCTTTAGGGGCTGATCCAGCCACTATTTTAGGTGCAGTAACACCTGTACCAGATACCTTATCAGAGTATGCGTTTGCCGGGTTATTACGTGGTTCTAAAACTGAGGTGACTAAATCAATCAGCAATGACTTACAAGTACCAGCGACCGCAGAAATTATTTTAGAAGGTTACTTAGATCCAGAAGAAACAGCGCCAGAAGGCCCTTATGGTGATCATACCGGTTATTATAATGAAGTTGATGACTTTCCTGTCTTTACCGTTACCCATATTACTATGCGCAAAGATGCTATTTACCATAGTACTTACACAGGAAGGCCGCCGGATGAGCCTGCTATTTTAGGGGTGGCATTAAATGAAGTGTTTGTTCCTATTTTACAAAAGCAATTTCCTGAAATTCAAGACTTCTATTTACCGCCAGAAGGATGCTCTTATCGTTTAGCTATTGTTACCATTAAGAAACAATATGCCGGTCATGCTAAACGGGTAATGATGGGGGTTTGGTCTTTTTTACGGCAGTTTATGTACACTAAATTTGTTATTGTTTGCGATGATGATGTTGATGCTCGAAACTGGGAAGATGTGATTTGGGCAATGACTACGCGTATGGATCCAAGTCGAGATACGGTGTTAATTGAAAATACCCCAATAGATTATTTAGATTTTGCCTCGCCAGTTTCCGGTTTAGGCTCTAAAATGGGATTAGACGCGACAAATAAATGGCCTGGTGAAACAGACAGAGAATGGGGCGTTCCCATTGAAATGACCGATGAAATAAAACAACACATAGATGATATTTGGGACGATTTAGCCATCATTCCGAAAGAGAATAATTAAATTAAAGAGATATATTAATGAAAACAATTAGCTGTCAAATAGTGTCATTAACTTCACTTACGGCTCATGTCTTTAAAGTACTTTTAAAGCCTACTGAAAAAGTAGACTTTATTGCTGGGCAGTATTTAAACTTTGTAATGAGTGATGAAGATAAACGACCATTCTCCATTGCTAGCTCGCCTAATAGTGATTTGATTGAATTGCAAATAGGCGCTTTTGTTGCTGACAGTTATCCCATGCAGGTGATAGAACGCATCAAATCGGCCCAAGCTGAAGATAAGCCGGTCACTATTGAGATAGCTGCAGGTAAAGCTCATTTACGTACCGAGAGTGAACGACCATTGTTATTGTTAGCAGGTGGTACCGGCTTTTCTTATATCAAGTCAATGTTTGAGTACCTAGCTGAACAAAATTCGCAACGCCATATTATGGTGTATTGGGGGTTGCGTGAGATAGCTGCCGCCTATGAACTTGAAGAAACTGCTGCGATAATTGCTAAATTACCCCACGCGAATTTTATTCCCGTTATTGAAAACGTAGAAGAAAATAGTGATGAAAATGCTAGCGAATCATGGCAAGGAAAAACAGGCTTAGTCCATCAAGCCGTTATGCATGATATTATTAGCCTTGAGCCTTATGATATTTATCTTGCTGGGCGTTTTGAAATGGTTGGCGCTATACGTAGTGACTTTGTTGAACATGGTGCATTATTAGAGCATATGTATGCAGATGCCTTCGCTTTTATTTAAATAGTTATTACTTCACTGGTTTTGAAAAGCAATGGATTATAGAATTACCGATAACAAAGATGAGATGGATATTGATGCCATCCATGATTATCTTTCAAGCTCTTACTGGGCTGAAGGCGTACCTAAATCTGTGGTGACTAAAGCTATTGAAAACTCACTTTGTTTTGCTGTTTTAGCTGTTGACACGAACAGTGAAGAAAAACAAGTGGGTTTTGCCCGTTTGATTACCGACTCTGCTACGTTTGCTTATTTGGCTGATGTTTATATTCTAGATGAGCATAGAGGGAAAGGGCTAAGTAAGCAGATGATGCAAGAAATAATTGATCATCCACAGTTGCAAGGCTTGCGCCGAATGATGTTAGCAACTCGAGATGCTCATGGACTATATGAGCAATATGGGTTTACAGCACTTACTGATCAAAAAATGTTTATGCAGTTGTGGACGCCTGATGTATATTCATAGAGGTCTTATACCCATGCTACTTGAAGATGCATGGGTAAATACCAAATGAAATAATTAATTAGTCAATTCAGAACGTCAATTGGTATTAACTCAACTGTAAGTTTTGCACCTTAACCCACACTTCATTTGCGGCTTGGTGCTGACCTTCTTCTGTCAGTGCTTTAGCGAAAGCTTGTAAGTCTTGCTTATCGTATTGTTGCCCCTCAAGTTTAACCAAACTGCCAAAGGCCCTTTCTGCCATTGACCATTGTTCACTCATTAGCGCTAAATGCCCTAAACAACTTAGCCATTGAGGACTCTGGCTATTATTATGAAGATGTTTTTGAACTAAGGCTATTAACGGCTCACTTTCTTTAATAGGTAGTGAACGTAAATGTTTAAGAAAGCTAACATTGGGCTGGTTCTTCAGCATAGGAGTTATAAGCTTTGTTAATGGCTCAGTGATGTTTTGCTCTGCTAGTACCTGGCAATAAGCAAATAAAACTGTTTCACGTTGTTTGATTTTACGGCCAATTGACTTCCAATAAGCTTGTAAGCTTGCTTGGTCTTGTTGACGAATAATATCGGTAAAGGCGCCATAATAGGCTTTTGCTTCCCATGCTTGCACAGTTTCATCAGTAATCGTTTTTTCTTTACGGGTAATACTTAAATAATCTACCGCTGACTCAAAGCGCTTTTCAATTAAACATAAGTCAACTTCTAGCGCTAATAATCTAGCATCGTGACCAATTAGCTTATGGTTCTCATCAATTAATAAGCGTGCTTTATCATATGCATCGCTTGAGTCTTGATTCATTAACAGTTTTACTTTAACAATAATACTGGCTACATCGTCAGCTTTCGCTTTGACACTCTCTTGTTCTAATAAATCTAAATAGTGGTTGGTATTGCTATTAAGTTGCTGCTTAGCTGAGGCTGCAGCAGCAAGTAAATAAGCACTTTGTTGGCGTTTGGCTGGCTCGGCACTTTTAGCAAATAGTTGCTCAGCGCCTTGATAATCTTCGAGCATATAGGCAGCAAGGCCTTTGTTGAAATTGGCAATGCCGCGTCTTCTGCTTGCAAAAGCTAGCGTACTCCATGCTTTGAAGCTTATCTTTAAGCTGCCCCGTAGTACTTTGTAAAGGATAAAAGCACAGATAGAGAATATAGTTAATATTATCATTGCTGACAATATTGTTAGCTCGATAATGGTTTCACCCATTGCAATTAGGATGTAGCCTTTTTCATCAATTAATAGAGGACTAAGGGCTAAAACTGCAAAGAATAATACAATGATGACTATAAAACGAATCATATGCTGTCCTCACCCTTAGGCTGATCATCCTGGCTTTTGGGTAAAGGAGATGATTTTTCAGGTTCAGTTTTTGCTGCTTCAGGCTGTTTGTCTTGAGGCGTATCTTCAGCTTTTACTGCTTCAGGCTGTTTGTTTTGTGGTGTTTTTTTAACACCACTAACTGCTTTTTTAGGTGAAAATTGTAGTTTAGTCGTCTTGTTCTTCAGTGCTGTTCTAATGGCTGTTAAAGACTTCAATTCACTTGGATAATCATAATTAACGCGCAGTGTTTGCAACTTAGTTAATGATTGTTGAAAAGCTTGATTAGTTGGGTCTTTCAGATCAAAGAACTCAGTAATCCATTGCTGAATGTCGATTAAGCTTTTTTGGTAAATATCATCTTTACGCTCACTAGCTGCCCATAAAGCCAATTGAATTTTTAAGTTTAAATTCTGTTTTAAATGCTGCTGTTGCTCAGGTGATATAAGTGGCTTGATCAGGCCTGTTCTTTGACGTACACGAACAAAATCATCAATAAACTTCTGCCATGTTTTAGCCAAATTAGATTGCCAATCGCTAAGATCATTCGATAATTCATTACTAGTGTTTTTATCTGTTATTGCACCGACATCCACCATGGCCAAAGGCAGTATTGCTACTTGTGAGTTCATTGCCATCAGTGTTAAAACAGCCTCATCAGTTTGCAAGGTAGGCATAAGTTCAAGCGACTTGATATCCTGATAAACTAATTCACGAACCGGTAAAAAAGTGGGGTCGTTTAGATCGGCTAAGCGAGCATCTGCATTTTTAAGTAAACTAATTGACGCTGTGGTGTCGTGTTCTAACCATAAGGTTCTTGCCGCAATACGGATAAGGTATTCAGCTTCATGCAATAACCAATCACTAGGTTGGCGCTGTTTAATAGTACGCTCAAGTTGACTAACAGTAGTATTAAGTGCTGATATTTTTGCTTGGTTACTATTATTAACTTTGGATGTTACTTGTTGCAGTTGACTAGTAAAGGCTTTTTGTTGCTCACTCATTACCTGCTTTATTTGGGCTTGGTATTGGTTGAATGTAGCAGTATTTTTACTATCAATCTGTTCAGAGAGCTTTATTGTGAGTAATTGGCTTTGTTGTAGCTGCCAAAAATAGTGAATAACAGTGATAAATATAGCAACAAATATAGCAACAATTGCTAATTTAGACACCTTTTGGGGACTACTATTAGCAGGCTTTTTTTCCGCATTAGTGACCGGCGTTTTGCTGGCTGATTTTTTTGTTGGCTCAGGCGCTTTGCTGGCTGATTTTTTTGCTGGCTCAGGTGCTTTGCTGTCTGATTTTTTTGCTGTCTCAGGTGCTTTGCTGTCTGATTTTTTTGCTGTCTCAGTGTCTAATGGCGTATTTTTATCAGTCATTTGTCATTCCATTATTGAATTTTAGTAACTATTCAACTAACGCTAGCAAGCGAGTCATTCCGGCAATTTTTTAATCCGAAAATTTAGTTATTCACATGCAATACTTCGATTAAGATTGCACGAAGACAACGAATGTTGAATAGATACGAATTTTATTGCTCAAGCTTATTCTCAACGAATGCTTGTAGCGTAGTGCTAATTGCTTGTTCATTAGCGCCGTCACTTTGTATTACATTAGCTAAACCAAGCTGATTAGCATGGTTGGCAATACGCTTACTTGCTACTAGCCAAATACAATTATTTCGCCAGTGTTTAATTATGTTATTTTCTACAGCTATGTTAGTGGCTTGTGTTAATTCTATAAGCTTATCTAATAGTGCGTTACTGGTAACGACAATACAATTAATTTGTTGTTGATACCATTGCTTCCCTATATCTTTAGGAAATGTTCGCCATATCCTTTGATAACTTTCAAGATATTGTACTCTTGCGCCACGTTTGGTTAACTCTATTGCTAGGTGTTCTCTGCCACCATTACCGCGTACTATGGTGATACTTTTATTTGATATACTTTCACTAAGTAAATTTAACGCTAACACACCTTCGCTATTTTCTTGAGCAGGACAATATATATTTTCTAGCGATAATGCTTGCAGCGCTGCTTTTGTCGCTTTACCTACGGCAATAATATGCTGATATTGCCAGTGTGTCGCTGCGACGTTAGTATGGGCAAACTCAACAGCGGCAACACTAACAAAAATTATAATGTTTGCCGTTGTCAGCAATTTATTACTTTGCTCATGATCAGCTAACGGCTGATAGTCGAATAACGGCTGGCTAACGCAAGCGATACCTTGTTTGTTAAGTAACAAAGCTAATGCTTGCGCTTTTTTTGATGGCCGCGCTACTAAAACATTAAGTGGATTTTCGCTATTGGTTATCGGCATTGGCTGTGGCATAAACCTGTTGTAAAATTTTATCAGCACCTCGGCTAAGTAATTCTTGTGCTAAGGTATTACCTAATGCTTCACCTTGCTCAACAGGGCCAGTAATTTCACTTTCAATTATTTCACTGCCATCTACCGCGCCAACTAAGCCACGTAGGTGAACATCTTTACCATCAGCAGATATAACACTATAACTAGCAATTGGTACCTGACAGCCGCCTTCTAATGCTTTGTTCATCGCGCGTTCTGTTAATACACGGGTACGAGTAGTATTACATTCAAGCGGGGCTAATAAGGATTTAATGGTATCGTCATTAATACGACATTCAATACCAACAGCGCCTTGGCCATTAGCAGGTAACATTTCTTCTGGTTCAATAGTTTGCGCGATACGTTCGTTCATTTTCAAACGAATTAAACCAGCAGCAGCTAAAATAATCGCGTCGTATTGTCCTTCATCTAATTTTCTTAAACGGGTGTTTACATTGCCGCGTAAGTCTCGAATATCAAGATCAGGTCGTTTAGCTTTTAATTGGCATTGGCGACGTAAGCTTGAGGTACCAACAATAGCACCTTGAGGTAAATCGCTAAGACTAGCATAAGTATTTGAAACAAAAGCATCGCGGGGATCTTCGCGCGGGCAAATCACCTCTAAATCCAAACCGGGAGGGAAGTCTACGGGTAAATCTTTCATTGAATGCACAGCAATATCAGCGCGATCTTCAAGCATGGCAACTTCAAGCTCTTTAACAAAAAGACCCTTACCGCCTATTTTTGCCAATGGGGTATCTAACCAGATATCGCCCTTGGTGGTCATTGGCACAAGTACAACATTAATGTCTTGATGAAAGTGCTCTAATTGTGCTTTTACGTATTCTGCTTGCCATAATGCTAGGGCGCTTTCACGTGTTGCTATTCGTACTGTAGTCATAGGTCTTGTTCTCAAAAGTTTATGCTATTGTGCTATTAGGGTTATTTCAGTCTCGGCCTGTTTACTTACCGCGGCAGATAAAAATTGCCAAAATTCACCACCGCCACGCTTATCTGTCCAAATATCATCGGAAAATGAAAAATGGTGGCCATTAAATTTGGTCGCTACCCATATTTCATGTAAGGGCGCTTGCTTATTTATGATGATTTTAGTGCTGTTTTTAAATGTTAGCGTTAATAAGCCACCAACGCCTTCATAATCTATATCAACACCACATTCTTCAATCGCCTCTTCAACGGCAAGTAATAGATCTTCAGCAATTAAATTGTATTGGCTATCGTTCATTGGCTTTCTTTAGTTGTTTGGGGGATCGGCATGTGAGTATAATACCAATCAACCGAGATAAATATAACAACTAAGTTAAGTTCAAAGCTTGATTTAGATAACTTTCATGGCAAAAATTAGTAATCATGCATTCAATTAAACCTTTTTCTTTCTTGTTCACCTGCTTTTTAATGAGCGTGCTTCTCTCTGCGTGTGGCTCTAAAGGAGATTTATATCAAGTTGTTGAGCCAGAATCAGAGCAAAGTACTACGGTAAAAGAGCCTCAGGAAAAAAATAAAGATACTAATAAGAAGTCGACATAATGTTAGTGAATTTCTCTAAAATGCACGGCCTAGGTAACGACTTTTTAGTGCTAGATAATGTAACGCAAAATGTTTTCTTATCTAATGAACAAATCGCTAAATTGGCAGATAGAAATTTTGGCGTGGGTTTTGACCAATTATTAATTGTTGAGCCGCCCTACGATCCAGAGTTAGATTTTCACTATCGAATTTTTAATGCTGATGGTAGCGAGGTCAACCAATGTGGCAATGGCGCTCGTTGTTTTGCACGTTTTGTCCGTATGAAAGGTTTATGCAATAAAAATAAGATAAAAGTCACCACGGCTTCAGGCAAAATGACTTTGTTTATAGAACGAGATGGTAATATTTCGGTAACCATGCCGGTACCACAGTTTGAGCCAGATAAAATTCCTTTTACCGCCCAAAAAGCCGAAGGGACGTATATTTTACGCAGTGAATCAGAGACGGTACTTTGTGGTGCTGTATCGTTGGGTAATCCTCACTGTGTGGTAACCGTTGATAATGTACTTGAGGCGCCTGTTGCGCGTTTAGGTAAAGAATTATCATTACATGAGCGTTTTCCTGAACATGCCAATGTGGGCTTTATGGAAATTGTCGCACCAAACCAAATTAAATTACGTGTTTATGAACGCGGTGCGGCTGAAACGTTGGCTTGTGGCAGTGGTGCTTGTGCCGCTGTGGTTATTGGTCAAATGCAAAAAAAATTAAACCGTCAAGTAACTGTTGAGTTACCTGGCGGCAAATTAAGAATTTATTGGAAAGGCCCAGGGCACCCAGTAAAAATGTCTGGTCCTGCAGTGCATGTGTTTGATGGCCAACTATCCGTATAACCATCCGCTTTATTGCTGTTTTAACTAACATCATTGTCGAAAACGCTCCTTTATATTCATAAACTCAGCGCTTTCTTCTAGAATTTAAAAAATTTCTGCAAGCTCGATAATAAAAATGTGAAGACTAATTTATGAAAAATGAACAAACGATGAAAAATATTGATGAACTACCGTTAACTGATGAGTTAGTTAGTGCTTACTTGCAAGATAATCCCGAGTTCTTTAACCGTAATAATGAATTGATGACCGGGTTGCGATTGACGGATAATCAACGAGGTACTGTGTCTTTAGTTGAAAGGCAACAGCAGCAGTTAAGACAGAAAGTACATAGTTTAGAAGATGAAATTACCCAGCTGATGTCAGTTGCTAGTCATAATGAAAGTTTATTTGCACTTTATAGTGACTTGTATTTACGATTATTAGACTGCAAATCAGCGAGTGAGTTACTTGATTGCTTAACGCAAACGACTACAGAATTACTCTCCTTATCTGCTTTTAAATTGTACTTAGTTAACACTGTTGATATTGCACATGACAGTTTGTCAAAGAATGACTGCCAAGGCGTGATGCAAAACCGTTTATCAAACAGTGATTATTACTTTGGCCGTTTACAGCAAAGTGAGCAGCAACTGATATTTTCCCATAACTGCACGGGATCAGTGGTATTAGTAAAGCTAGTACACGATGAATGCGATTTAGGATTTTTAGCGATTAGCAGTGATGATGCACACCATTTTGATCCGCGTATGGATACCTTATTGCTAAGTCAATTTAAGCGTTTAGTGGCTAAGTTGTTAAAGCAACACTTAGCGATTTAATCATGCAATTTTACCGTCGATTAACCCAAATCAAAGCAATTAGCTTTGATTTAGATGACACCTTATATAGTAATAAACCGGTAATGCAGGGCATCGAGAAAAAAATGGTCGCCTATTTTTCTCAATTGACTATTTTAAAGCATTCTTTAAATAATTGTATGTCCGATCATAGCAAGCTGTTGGATGGGCACTTTTGGTCTCACTTTCGCCGTCAAGCCATTTTAAAGCAACCAGATGTAGCCCATGATGTGGTGCAAGCGCGTTTGGTTAGTTATCAATTAGGCTTTAAATCGCTTGGTTTGGCTGAAAATGTTGCAAGGCAACAGGCACAAGCGGCAGTAGATTACTTCATTGAGTTGCGTAGCGACTTTACCGTACCTGAACAGAGTACAAAATTACTTGCCAATTTAAGTGAAAATTACGCCTTAATTGCTATCAGTAATGGCAATGTCGATACTAAGGCATTAGGTATTTCACAATACTTTCAGCATATATATCATGCCGGTTGGCAAACTAATGGCAGCTTGCTTAAACAAAAACCGGCCAGTGATATGTTCGCTTTAGCTTGCCAACAATTAGCAATTAAACCGTCTGAGTTACTGCATGTCGGTGACTGTGGTTATGCCGATATTCAAGGGGCATTATTAGCGGGCTGTCAGGCAGCTTGGCTACCTTGTTACTATGTTGGTAAACCTATTAAGGTGCTTCCTCATATTGAGTTGAATGAACTCAGCCTGCTTGAGCAGTTATTACCAAGTTAAAAAGCGTCGTTAAAAGTAGTACATATTCAGCTTGCTGTATATAAAGCCAGTGCTATACTGGCAAGGTTTTAATCACTATACCCGTTCAACTCTAGTTCAATAAGGTTTTCCGCGATGGATGTTTCAGAATTACTCGACTCTTTAAATGACAAGCAACGTGAGGTTGTTGGTGCTCCGCAACAAAATATGTTGGTGTTAGCGGGCGCTGGCTCAGGAAAAACACGGGTATTAGTGCAACGCATTGCATGGTTAATGCAAGTTGAGCAAGCCGCTTCTCATTCTATTTTAGCGGTAACCTTTACCAACAAAGCTGCCGCCGAAATGCGTGCCAGAGTTGAACAAGTTACTAGTGGCAACACACACGGTATGTGGATTGGCACTTTTCATGGCTTGGCGCATCGTCTATTGCGTATGCATTTTCAAGAAGCAAAACTGCCACAAGCCTTTCAAGTACTTGATAGCGATGATCAGTTACGTCTAATAAAGCGTATTGTTCGTTCATTAGAGTTAGATGAAAAGAAATGGCCAGCCAAGCAGTTTGTTTGGTATATCAATGGCAAAAAAGATGAAGGTTTGCGTCCACAACACATTGATGCGCAGTTTGATCCGAGCGAAGAACTGTTCGTTAAAGTATATAAAGCGTATCAAGATACCTGTGATCGAGCGGGTTTAGTCGATTTTGCCGAACTGCTACTACGTGCCCATGAGCTTTGGCTCAATAACCCTGAACTATTGGCGCATTACCAACAACGCTTTAGCCATATTTTGGTGGATGAATTTCAAGATACCAATGCTATTCAATATGCATGGCTAACCATGCTAGGCAAAGCACGCGCTAAAGTGATGATTGTCGGGGACGATGATCAATCTATTTATGGCTGGCGTGGTGCAAAAATTGAAAATATAGAGCGCTTTACCAGTGAATATGATGATGCGAAAACAATTCGATTAGAGCAAAACTACCGTTCAACGGCGAACATTTTAAATGCAGCCAATCAGTTGATAAGCAACAATAACAACCGACTTGGTAAAGAATTATGGACTGATGATAAAGACGGAGAAAAAATTTCAATTTACACCGCCTTTAATGAAATAGACGAAGCGCGCTTTATTGCAGGTCGTATTAAGCAATGGCGTGATGACGGTGGCAAACTCGATGAAGTAGCTATTTTATATCGCTCTAATGCACAATCACGCTTAATGGAAGAAGCCTTATTACAAGGACAACTACCGTATCGCATTTATGGTGGCCAACGTTTCTTTGAACGACAAGAAATTAAAGACGCATTAGCCTATTTACGTATTATCAATAATCGTGATGATGATGCGGCGTTTGAACGTATTATTAATACCCCAACCCGTGGTATCGGTAATCAAACCGTAGCATTAGTACGTGATGCTGCGAGAAGTTTACAAGTGACTTTATGGCAAGCTTGTCAGCAATTGCTAAATACCCAACAATTAAAAGGTCGCAGCGCTAAAACTATTGCTACTTTTATTAGTTTAGTGAATCAATTAGAAGATGATTCAACCGATTTAGACTTAGATCAACAAGCTAATTTTGTTATTCAGCACTCTGGCTTAAAAGCCATGTATCAAGCTGAAAAAGGTGAACGTGCCGAACAACGCATTGAAAATTTAAATGAGCTAGTAACTGCTTGTCAAACCTTTGTAAGTGAGCCTTTATCAAATCAAGACGAGATAGCAGAGCTAACACCATTGACTGCTTTTTTAACTCACGCGGCATTAGAGTCGGGTGAATCACAGGCCGACGAGTTTGAAGCGGCTGTGCAGTTAATGACCATGCATTCCGCGAAAGGCTTAGAATTTCCCTTGGTCTTTATTGCCGGCCTTGAAGAGGGAATGTTTCCAAGTCAGCAGTCAGTAGAAGAAATAGGTCGTTTAGAAGAAGAAAGACGATTATGTTATGTCGGCATGACAAGAGCGATGAGTAAGCTATACTTGTTACATGCAGAAAGCCGGCGTATATATGGTCAAGAAAAAATGCATAAAGCTAGCCGTTTTTTGCGAGAGTTACCGGAAAACTGTGTTGAAGAAATTCGTATGCAAAGCCAAGTCTCTAGGCCCAAAAGTGTCGGTAAATTCTCAAATACTTTTACCTTAGAAACGTTTGCTAATACAGGTTTTAAATTAGGCCAGCAAGTTGCGCACGCTAAGTTTGGTGAAGGCGTGGTGTTGAATTATGAAGGCAGTGGTGCACAGTCAAGAATTCAGGTGAATTTTGAAGAGGTTGGCAGCAAGTGGTTGGTGGTTGAATACGCTAATCTACAAGCAGTGTAAGTATATATTATATAAAAGGTAAGTGATTATGGCTCAACGGTTATTAGTAATAGAAGACAGCAAACCTATTGCCACAGTTATCAAACAAATAGGGCAATCACTTAATTACGAAGTAGTTTTAGCGACCACATTAGCGCAAGTTGAAGAAATTCTGTCGGTGGATGCTGACTTTTTTGCGGCGACAGTCGATTATGCTTTACCTGATGCTTTAGACGGTGAAGCAATAGCTTGTGTGTTATCTCACGGTATTCCGAGTGTGGTAATGACAGGGAAAATGGATGATGCCACAAGGCAAAAAATTCTGGCTCAACCTGTTATTGATTATATTCCTAAAGAAAATAGCCAAGCTTTTTTGTATTTAAAACGCGTACTAAGCTGGCAACAAACGAATAGTCATAACGCCATTTTAGTGGTTGATGACTCATCTTCAGCGCGTAATCATATTGTTGAGCTATTAAAACGTCGTAACTTCACTGTTTATACCGCCAATAATGGCGTACAGGCATTAGAAAAATTAAAGCAACACAAAAATGTAAAAATGGTTATTACTGACTTAGAAATGCCTGAAATGGATGGCATAGAGTTAACGAATGAGATTCGTAAAAAGTATTCTCGTGAGCTTTTAGCGGTTATTGGTATTTCAGGTGCAAGTAATGGTATTCATTCAGCGCGATTTATTAAAAATGGTGCCGATGATTTTTTACGTAAACCCTTTTGTCCCGAAGAGTTCTATTGTCGTATTACGCAAAACATTGAAAGCTTAAATAATATTGCACAAATTCAACATGCAGCAAATACTGATTATTTAACCGAACTTGCTAACCGCCGGTCATTTTTTAATAATGCCGAGCAACGTATAGCCGAATACACCAAACGCAATATTCATTATTGTTTAGCTGTGCTTGATATTGATTACTTTAAAAAAGTAAATGATAACTATGGTCATGATGCGGGTGATCAAGTATTAAAAGTGTTGGCACTTTATATGCGCAAGCACTTTGGTGCGGGGTTAACTGCTCGTCTAGGGGGAGAAGAGTTCTCCGTTTTGTTGCATGGTTTAGATACAGATCAATTGTATAATAAAATAGAAGATTTTCGTCGTGACATTAGTGTGTCCACTATGACCTCAGGTGATAGTCAAATATCTATCACAATTAGTATAGGTGTAGTTTTTGACAGCAGGGAAGAGCTTTCAAAGCAAATGAATGAAGCCGATAATGCACTTTATTTGGCTAAAGATAATGGCCGTAACCAGGTAGTGATTTCTGGCAGCGATGAGCATTAATCATTACATGACTATGCAGTTTACTCAGGTAACAGCTATAACCGTCATCTTCGAGGTGCTTTTGCCTACAGGACGTAGGTACTTGGCTTTGGTCTGGAACTACAACGCTGAATCGAAGATCTCGCTATTTATGACTAAGATTCCTGCTTAAAACACTACGGGAATGACGAATATGAGTAATGTACATAGGCAAGGATCATTATTTACTAATGGGCTAGCAGTACTAACAACTATGGCTAGCTTAGTTAAATAACATACACTAATATTTTAAAATTAACTGCATGTATAAATTATTTTATAAATAAATTGAACTAAGTTGGAAAACACCCCTCTTACTCATTAGTAATGTTTTCCCTTAGTTTTTCATGTTTTTATGCATCTATTTTTATAGATGCATTTTTTTGTCTAAATTTTGATAAATTAAATCAGTCTCAAACTGTTTACTTAGAGGCTCAGAGTATTTTCAATTTAATCAATGAAATTATTTTAGATTCAAAATTATAATGAAGATAAGTACCATAATAAGAAAATTGTCTATCAATTTAGTTGTTAATGATAAACGGCACTAGTAATACGTAGCTAATTTTAATAGAATCAGCATGCTGAAAAGCACGCTCTCGTGGTGAAGTGGATATCACGTGGACCTCCGGAGTCTAAGTCGCAGGTTCGATTCCTGCCGAGAGCGCCAATTACACTTTAGCAAAAACCAATAAAGTACCAATTCATCAATAAATCTAAACATCATAAGCATTTCAAGGTCATTAACGTTCAATAACAACCTTAACTTTAAGTAGTACAGTATTTAGTGCCAGAACAATATGCTCTATGGGTACTATATATTATGGTTAGATTACTCTCCTCCTTAGTAACATGTAAGTTAAGCAGGTCAATTTAAGCCATAGTAGCATTGATAAATTGCTTAATTGCGACACGATAAAGAATAGGCTTTTTTCTTACATAAACTCCAAGCCAATTAATCATGGTACTTGTCAAAGAGAAGAACTATTTATTGAATGTAAATATGGCTTCACTCATTTAGAGCATACTTTTCAATAACAAAAAAACAATTACAATTTTTTTCCTATGACAAAAGTAAAATCTATTTTAGAATCTATTTATTATTATCTTTTTTTGATTTAAAGGTTTTTTAAATGAACCGTATTCCAACATTTTTATTTATCATTACTTCTTTAATTTTACTGCCAGCTAAATCCACTGAAGATTTTTATGAATTAGCACTAAAGTCATTCCAACAAAAAGATATTAGTACGACAGAAATCCATTTGAAAAATGCCTTAAAAGATAACCCGAAAAATTTACCCGCTAAACTTTTACTAGCTGAGGTGTATATAGAAAAAAAATCGCCACACTTAGCAGAGCAAGAATTAAATGATGCTTTATTAAAAGGCGCTGATTTCAATTTAGTGGTTGAACTATTGGCTAAAAGTCTATTATTTCAAGGCAAGTATGAGGATGTCATTCAACTCGATGATGCTAAAGATCTTAATCAAAGAAATAAAATTAGCTTTGAACTGGTAAAAGCTAAAGCGCTAATAGCTAATGATGAAAGCGATAAGGCTGAAGCGCTTTATCAATCAATAATTAAGTTAATGCCAAAACATATAAAAGCTAATCTTGGTTTAGCAAGTATGTATCTTGATTTGAATTCATTAACTCAAGCGCAAGGTATTATCAACAAGGTTGAAGGTTATACAAAAATGGATAATGAAGTTTTGTTAGTGAAAGGACGTTGGTTGCTAATGTCCGGAAACTTCACTCAAGCATTGGCATTATTTGAAAAAGCTAATGTTGCAGACCCTAGCAATGTAAAAACATTAAAATTTATAGCTAATACTCACATAGGATTAAAAGAATATTCAAAAGCTGAAATACTTATTGAAGAAATTTTAATTTTGTCACCTAAAGATCCTTATATTCAATTTTTGAAAGGTGCCATATTACGTGACTTAGATAAAATCGTTTTATCTGAACAAGTATTAATGCAATTAAGCACACAGTTAGCTTCAATTGATAGCGAGTTTATGGATAACCAACCTCAGCTTCAATTAATCGATGGAATGACTAGTTATGCACAAAAAAAATGGGAGCAAGCGAGAAAAAAATTAAAAAATTACCTTGGCAATGAGCCTAATGATATTAGTGCAGCGATCTTACTGGCCGATGTTTATCTAAAACAAGACCAAGGAAAAGAGGCTTTAACCTTATTAAGTAATTACGAAGAACAATTAATGATTAATAAAGATTATGCAATTATTCTTGCGGGTTTATATATTCAATTTCATAAAAAATTTAAAGCACAACCTTACTTAGAAAGACTTAATCAACAATACCCTAATGATGCTGGTATTTTAATCTTAACTGCAAAAGTACTATCGGAGTTAGAGAAAGACTTTGAAGCGCTTAATTTACTTAAAGAGGCCAAGGTATCAAAAGATGCATTATATTTACAAACATTGGCTGCTATCTCTTTAAGGCTTGGAAAATTAGACGAAAGCGAAACATATATATTATCGATAATCGAGCTAGAACCTGAAAACATTAAATATCAATTATTATATGCTCAGTTACTTATGCAACAAAATAATATTGATCAAGCGACTAACATCATAACTAGATTGTATTCTAAGAACTCAGAGAATGTTGAAGTAAAATTTAATTATGCAATATTACAAGATTTACTAAGGAAAAAAGAAATTGCCAGAAAAGTACTTCGTCAGCTTGTCATTGATAATAACGAACATACAGATGCATGGTTAAAACTGGCTGAACTAGAGTATGAATTAGGTGACGTAAAATCAGCGATTAATATATACGTTCGGCAGAGGAAAAATAGCCAAGTAGAAAGAAGTGCAACATACAAACTTGCGGAACTTTATTTTAGTGAGAATGATTTTGAAAAAAGCCTAAATCTGATCAGTAATTACATTTTTAGAAATCGATTAGATGATTATGCCAGAGAAATAAAAGTAAAAAACTTAATAGCCTTAAACCGTACTGAGGATGCTAAATTACAGCTTTCGCAATTGTTCGGTTTTTGGTATAACGATGCAAATAAACTTTTACGCTTAAGTCGTTTACAATTTCGTATAAAAGACTTTGACGGAGCTGAAAAATCACTCGCTATGGCGCTTGAATTATCGCCGGAAAATTTACCTGTTTTAATAGAAACGATAAAGCAGCAAGTGAAGCAAAACAAATTTACAGAAGCGGATAACGTTATTAAATCGGCTGAAATGGCTGGTTTTAAGAATAATATTTATTTATTGATTTTAAAAGGGGATGTTGCTCGGGGGAAAAATAACCTAGGTGCAGCTTACTCATTATATGCAAAGGCATTAAAGAAAGATGAAAATAATGTCATCGCTTTAATCAAGTTAGCGCAAATAAGTCATAGTGGTAAGTTGTTAAAGCAATTTATTCTGTATTTAACTTCGTTGGTAAACCAAAATCCTAACTCTACTCTTAAACGAAAAATATTAGCTGAACATTTATTAACGCATGAATACTGGGATGAATCACAATTTCAATACCAGTTATTATTAACTAATCCCTTACCTGTAGATCAGCGGGCAATAGCGTTAAATAATTTAGCAACAATTCATATAAAAAAGAAAGATTATAAATTAGCGGTAACACAAGCTAAACAAGCGATAGAGATTACCAATACTATACCAGCATTTTATGATACTGCTGGATGGGCGTTAACTCTATTGGGAGATGTTACGGAAGGTTTATCCTACTTGAGGCAGGCTTATAGTATGTCGTCATCCAGCATTGAGGTGCAATACCACCTCGCTTATGCTTTGGCTCAATTAGGCAGAAAAGAAGAAGCGATTGAATACTTGGAGTTTATAGTAATTGCACCTGATGAAATTACAGAGGTTAAGTTAGCCAAGCAGTTACTATTGGAATTAAATAAATAACATGACTATGCAGTTTACTCAGGTAACAGCTGTAACCGCCATCTTCGAGGTGTATTAATCGAAGAGCTTGCAATTTATGACTAAGATTCACGTTTAAAACACTACGGGAATGACGAACCTGAGCACTGTACATAGGCAAGATAAATAATGTTATCTCATTAAACTAGCAGTAATAAAAAAGCCGCACTAATTGCGGCTTGTTTAAACTTTATGTAGATTTCTTTCTGTTTAACAGCAAGCCAAATAATGCGGAACCAAATACCAGTAGGGTGGTAGGTTCAGGAACTTGGTTAATTGTGACTTTATAATCTTCAACTTCACCTTGATGGTAATAACCAGTAGCTTCAAAAATGTTCGCGTCCCTAGCGTCATGAGTTAGAGAATTCTCACAGATTATACGAGCACGCATCCAAGTGTCACCAATTACAGCATTAAGGGGGATATCAACTAAAACTTTAATCACCGCTTGAGTTACATCACTGTTTTTTATAGAATTATGGTTACCACCATTAACTAACGGATCATTATTCCAGCTACCGTTACCGTCTTGGCTTTGAACAGTATTGCCAGCCTCAAAAGTATCAGCTACTTTATACCACTTTTCATCAACAATGACTTCAGATTCATCAAATGTACCATTCCCGTTCCAGTCATTCCACGCTTTTAATTGATCAAATTCGTGATTGCCTTCATCAGAACGTGTAACAATAAATTTAAACTCAACATGTTGTCCTTGTTGAAATTCTTCATTTGTACCAAATTTTGTAAGTGGAATACCAAGTTCATCTACTATGCGCCAACTAACGCCATTATCACCCTTATCTACTTCGTTTTGGCTAGTCTCTGCATTCCAGCCTGAATTTTTACTCGCGATATCAGTTGAACCAGAGGCACCTTGTAAAGCTACAGCTTGCTTTAAAAATTCTTTGTTACCGGGACCTTTCGGTATATTGCTATCGTAATCGGGGTTATCAATTTTTACTTTTGCTTTACCAAGTTGTTGCCAGTTATTAGTGTCATGACAAGCTTGGCCATAGCCTTTAGCATCACCGTAGTCGTAGCTGCCAGTTGCACAGCTTATAACTGAACTAGCGAATGAGATATTACTAAAACACAAAAGTGTTGCAATAATCGTCAAATATTTATTAAAACTAAAACGCATTATTAAAACCTCTTAGCAGTTTGAAGCTGCAATTTAATAGTATAATTTTGATACGCTCGATGTTAAGCACGAATCGCGCCACCTTGTGTTTTTATTATTTATCCCTTATATAACAATTACTTTTGCCTTTTGTTTTTTAGGCAAACATTCACTCAGGGTAAGTTGTAAAATAACCCGACAGTTTTTATGGGGTAGATAATCATCATCCGATAAATTTTTATCTTATTTAAAGGTGGCATTGACAAGAGTGTTTACGTTAGTTAATCATGCGAAATTATTATTTAGTTCGGTATCAATCAAGCCTTTGTCTTTTACTAATCTTGTGGGCTACCTTCGTAGTGAATATATCATGCATTGATGTTAATAAATATGGGTTGTCGGCATATTTTGGAGTTGACTAAGCCTTTGACTTTTAGGCTTGTGCTACATTGATAGATAAGTAGAATTAGCATCATCGCAAAAGCGGCTTTCAGGCCTGAACAATTGTAACATTGAGTTAAAGTTAATATTTTAAAATGCCAGAGAAAATATGAGCTACCGCACATGAATTTTAAATTTACTATCTATTTTTTTATTCAAATATCAGTAAAACCAGTTCCTTTGTTATAAGTGCACAATAATATTGTACTTTATTGAAAAAACTGCCTAAAGTAGTAAGAATATGGAACATTTTAATAGTTATATTGTGATGAAAATACGCTTACCTTCTTTTTTTCTAACGATGCTTGCCAAATTTTTATGGCTTAAGCTTACCAGTGTTTTTTTACTGTTGAGTATCAGTGTTTTTGCACAAAGTATGTCTAATGAAAGCTACCAAGTTACCCAAATCGATGTCGAACCTTATATTAAGGTGATTAAACGAACAGGTAAGGTAAATTTTAGGCATACCGTAAACTTATCGTTTAAAACAGCTGGCTTTTTAACGAAATTAAACGTTGATGAAGGAGATACTTTTGAGGATAAACAGCTTTTAGCAACATTAGATACTTCAGAATTGAAAGCGAATAAAAATGCGACTTATGCTTTATTATTGCAAGCAAAACGCAATGTCAACCGAATTCAAACATTACTAGCAAAAAAGCTAAGTTCACAACGTGAACTTGATGATGCGCTTACTGCGGTTGAAACAACTAGAGCAACATATCGAGTTGCTTTTTATAATTTAGGGAAAGCGCAAGTATTTGCGCCTTTCTCTGGTGTTGTTGTTCAACGCAATACTGAATTAGGTGAATTACAATCTCCCGGTAAAATTGCCCTACAAGTAGCAGCCTTAGATAATAACTTAATTGTGAGTGCGGCGCTAACTAGCGAAGAAATAGGCTTTGTTAGATTAAACCAAAAAGTACAAGTACATATAGCGCGGTTTGGTTTAATTGAAGGCGTGATAAGTAAAATTCCAGCCATATCAAATAGTCGCAGTCACTTGTTCACTATTGAAGTATTATTACCAGAAACGAGTTTTACTCGGCCGCTAATTGTTGGTCAGTTAGCGCAAATTTTAATTAATACACAGAGTCATGATTTTGTGTATCGTTTGCCAATAGAAGCGCTAAATGCAGTTAATGATCAAGGCCAAGCATTAATTATGCTTGAAAAAAATGGTAAACCTTCCAAACAAGCTTTTGCTATATATAAAATAGATAACGATTACCTCTATTTGCAAGCTAGCCCAAGTGATTTATCTTTACAAGTGATCACCCAAGGATGGAATAAGTTACTGCTTATTTCTACCGAGAAATAAGCGTAATGAAATTACCTAGTTTAGCAATCAAAAATGCACAATTTACCATTACCATAGTCACCTTATTGGTGCTGGTAGGTATAGTGTCGTATTTTAATATGCCCCGCAGTGAAGACCCGCAGTTTGACTTGCCTATTACAGTTGTTGAAGTTATTTATCCAGGGGCTTCACCGGGTGATATAGAAACGCTAGTGGTTGATGTACTTGAAGCCGAAATTGGCGAAATTGCTAATATCAAAAAAATTGAATCAGAAGTGCGTAATGGCGCAGCAAGAATAACGGTTACATTTATCTATGGCACTGATGCTGAAGCGTCATTTAATAAAATCAAACGAGCTATTGCCACGGTAAAGCCTGATCTACCACTTGGAATTCAACAGTTATTAGCACTAAAAGCGACACCAAGTAGTGTCGCTATAATGCAACTTGCGTTGTGGAGTGATCCTGTTGATTATAAGGCCATGGAATTTCATGCTAAGCAGCTAGAAAAACGTTTAGAAACCATTACCCAAATAAGGAAAGCTGACGTTTGGGGCTATCCGCAACAAGTGGTTGCTGTCGATTTAAAGCTAGATTTATTACAGCATTATGGCATATCAGTAACGGATATTAATCATGTATTACAAGGGCGAGCTGTTAATATTACGCCAGGATTTGTTGATGCCAACACCCGAAGATTTAATGTTAAAGCGAGTGGTAATTTTCAAGATGTTGAGGTATTAGCTGAAACTGTAATTTCATCCGATGAAAATTTTGTTTTACGATTAAAAGACATTGCCACCATTGAGTTTGCGGATAGAGAACCTAGTTATTTGGCTTATTATGATAACCGCCCGGTCATCTTTATTACCGCAGAGCAAAGAGCAGGTACCAATATATTTTCGTTAACGCAGCAAATAAATGCAGAAATCAATAAATTCAAGCAAGACTTACCAGCACAAATAAAATTGTCTGTAATCTTTCAACAGGCAGACAGTGTTGAAGTTCGTGTTGATGGTTTTTTTGAAAATTTAGCTCAAGGTCTGGTGCTAGTTGGTTTGTTAGCATTATTATTTTTAGGTTTTCGTGGAGCTATTGTCGTTATTGCCGCTATTCCTCTCTCTTTTTTAATTGCTATTGGTTGGCTTGACTTTACTGGTTTTGGCTTGCAGCAGATGTCGATTGTTGGATTAATTATAGCATTAGGTCTTCTAGTAGACGATGTCATTGTGGTCACTGAAAGTATTCATCGAGAAAAACGCTTCTGTTCTAATTTAAAAGATGCAGCAAAAAAAGGAACTAGTCGAGTCGCTTGGGCCAGTGTCAGTGGAACTGTCACCACTATGCTAGCATTTCTCCCAATGTTAATGCTTTCTAGTAGCACGGGTGATTTTATTCGCTCAATGCCTGTAACCGTAGTGTTAGTGTTACTCGCATCGCTTTTGATTTCACTAACGCTAACGCCTTTAATCGCAAGTCGATTCTTCACACTGAAACCGTCTAAATTTAAAACTTTACAACACTATATTAATGCCTTTGCTGAAGGAATGTATCAAAGGTTTTTACAAAAAATATTACGCTTTCGTTTTATCGTTATTGCTGTCGCTTTATTGTGTTTATTAGCTATGTTGTCGTTATTTAGTGAGGTAGGGGTAAGTTTATTTCCTCGCGCTGAAAAACCAATGATCATGATTGATGTAGAAACGCCAGTGAACTCTTCTTTAGCTTATACTGATGAAGTAATGCAACAGGTGGTATCAAAAGTTGAAAGTTACCCATTAGTAGCTAAAGTCGCGTTAAATGTGGGTAATTCAAATCCTCGTATTTATTATAATGAAATACCTAAACGTGGCAGGGTAACTTTTGGACAAATATTGGTGGTATTAGAAGAGTATGATGCTGCTAAGGTTGCTGAGTTAGTTAGAACAATGCGAGCCGAGTTTGTTTTATGGCCGCAAGCAAATATAAACATAAAGGAATTTACTCAAGGGCCAGTCACCGATCAGCCAATTTCTATTCGATTAATGAGTGAGTCTCTTGACGATTTAGAGGCAGTAGCTAATGCTTTAGCTGCTGAAATGGCTTCAACAACCGGGATTATTAATATTGATAACCCTATAGGTATGGCTAATACTGAGTTAGCGCTAGGAATTGATTATGAGCAAGCAGGCTTAAGCAATATAGATATCAATACCCTAGATAATACTTTAAAAACAGTACTCTCAGGGACTAATGTTGGTGTTTTCAATGATAAAAATGGTGAAGATTATCCTATTGTTGTTCGTCGTAAACAGCCGAGTATTGATGGTCTAGCCGATATTTATATAAGTAATCGGCAAGGCGAAAATATTCCGTTAAAACAATTAACCACGATGAGTCTACAAAAAGGTCAAACCGACTTTTTTCATTATCAAAAATTGCGTATGGCAAAAGTATCGGCTGATGTTGCCAAGGGTTATTCTGTTAATGAATTAACCACACAAATGGTGAGTTTTTTAGAACAATATAACTTACCACAAGGCATGTATTACACGCTGGGTGGAGAGGAAGAATCGAGACAAGAATCTTTTTCTGGTTTAGCAAAAATTATGATTATTACCGCCTTTGGCATTTTTGGCGTGCTAGTGTTGCAGTTTAAATCTTTCTTACAGCCAATGATTATTTTTACTTCAATTCCTTTTGCGATGGCAGGTTCAGTTCTAGGCTTATATTTTACTAATTTATCCTTTTCTATGATGGCATTTATTGGCTTGATTAGCTTGTTCGGTATCGTGGTTAATAACGCCATTATTTTAATTGACACCACTAATAGAAATATTATTGGTGGCTTTGATACAACTGAGGCTATATTAAATGCTAGTGTGACAAGGTTTACGCCAATACTTTTAACCACATTAACGACTATCGTGGGTTTATTGCCGCTTACATTGCTCGGTGGCGATTTATGGCAGCCTTTGGGTGTGGTACTTATCTCTGGGTTATGTGTTTCAGCACTATCTAGCTTTTTACTCGTACCGATATTGACTGAGATTTTTACTCATAATGAGCAAGCACATACTTCCATTAGAAATAAAGCGTTGGAGTAGCACTTGTTTAATCGTTAGGTAAGTTCATTCGAAGTAAAGCGGAAATTATTTTATTTCTTGCTTATGTACTTGGCTCAGTAGTTCATTAATAACGTCATCGAAGTCTTTTGTCGAAGATCCATTGTCTTTTAGAAACTGGATCACCGACTAATACACCACGGGGATGACGAACAAAGGTTTGCTGCACTTGCGGATAAAATGTTACTAGTAGATGGTTGAGGCGCAGCCGCTGATTTGCTAATAAGTGGCATCTATGCCACGTCAGCCTAAAACACCGCAGGAATTACATTCTTTTCCAAGAATAAACTTTGAAGATGATGAGGTTGAAAGTACTTAGGGTAATTGTCCCTGTTCATCATCTTTCTTGAAGTAATCTGTTATCCTCATATAAGACTTTCTTGCTAAATGAGGGATAAGTAATCTTAGTGGCATCCTAATCAGGTGGCCTCGCCAGTATAAGCAAAATTCAGCAACAGACATTTTCCAATCACGACAACTTCTGTGATTCGGTTTGAAAATGTTTTGGAAGCAAAAATCTAATAATTTAGTATGCACGTTTGTTTTATTTTGATAGTTGAGCTGGGTGATACATGCTTCATTAATTGGAGTCTTAAAAACTAGCTTTGTATAGCGTAGAGATAACCAGGCATACTTGGCTAAACCTAACTGATTTGCTCTAGCGACTAGCTCGTTAATAAATTGAGGATTACTTTGGCTAAAATGTCTAATTAGCATATCTAAGTCTGACAAATCACGTAAGCCATTATGAAACTCACTTTCAGTAAATAAATGCACGGTACTATGAATGACCATATCAACACTACTGAGAATGTAACTTTCATTAATATAACTGTGTGATAATTTTTCTCTTGATAAAAAACTTGCGTTAAATGAATTTTTATTTGTTAAGGGTAGAATATTATGATGAAGGTCAAGCGTTGTTTGTCTACTAATATGTTTTAACGGTGGAATTTCATGCATCCATTGGCGATAATATTTTTCATCATAATTGTCAATTTTGGATTTTAACCAACCGGCTGCAAATAGCGCCTCTTCAGAAGAGGATATTTCACTTTTAAGCACCAACACGTCGATGTCAGACATTAGCCTGCCATAGGTAATGGGTAAATTGGCGATTGCATAAGCACACCCTTTAATGAAGGTGGGTTTAATATCTTTAGAAAATAATGATGTCGATATTTCAAAAGCTTCTCTGATTGCTCCTCTTCTTTGTCGCTCAGCCACTTTATAAATAGCAATGTAATGCCATAAAAGAGAGTCAGGTACAAATGAAAGCTTGTCGCTACAACTTAGTAAATAATATAGTCGACCAAGTAGTTTTGCTGAACGTGCTTGTTTAGTCAATAAATCCCATTGTTTATTGTTGAGTGTCTGAACAATTTTAATATCGGTAAATACATCGGCTAATATATTATTCATTCTTGTGTTAACTCATCAAACATGGCTATCGCTTGGTCGAAATCACTATATTCGAAAGAATAACAGTCAACTTGCTCCATGATGTTTGCGGTAGCATCAAAGCCTTCTTTACCTAAAACATGGTAATTAAAGCTATTATCCGCCAGTTCAATAAAAGCACTACCTTTAGACTTTTTGGTGAGCGTAGCTTCAGAATCGGCCTTATATTTAGGAAAAATTACAAAGGTAGGAGAACAGGGTTCATTGATTCTTCTAACACTATCTTTTGGGGGCTTTATTAGTGATACTGTTCCTTTATGAGTATCATAAGCTGGTTTGCTCATTATTGCGTTTGGAATAAAATTGTTGATGATCTCAATAGATTCATTTTTCAAACTGATTGGCCGGGCGACAGGATAAATAAGGTTATCTTTTAATGACACCATAGCAATCTCGTCAGAAAGTAATCGCCAACCATTATAAGCTAATGCTGCACACAGTGTACTTTTGCCAGATCCTGGAGGAGCAGGTAAAATGACGGCTTTACCATTTTTTTCTAACACGGCAGAATGAAACATTAAATAATGATGTGCATGGTTAGCAATACACCAGTTCATGCCCCATTCTAACATAGCAAAAGCATTATCAACTGGTAAGGGTTTGAAGGGCATTTTATCGTTAATAGTTATGCATACCTGAGGTTTTAACCAACGACGAAAAGATGTTGGTCGATCAATTTTTATTTCAAAATCGGTAAAAGTGTAACTTGTTTCATTATTATTTTCTGTAATGAAGTCTTCATATAACCTATGAATGTCATCAAGTACAAAGCGAAGAGAGCTGGATATTCTAAAAGTAAACTCGCCAATTTTTAATTGAACACAATTGTTTGAAGCGCCTAAAGGTATATCATTCATCGCTAAAGTTTCTGTATCACTTCATCAAGTATCTTTAATTGTATCAGACTCTCAGTAACAATATGATAATTATCTAGGTCGACATTCTCTGCTTGAGCTAAATTAGCAATTTCACTAGAAGTACAAGATTGTTGGAGGCTTTGTTTTGATATTAATAATTGAATGAGTGGCATTGCATAAAATGCAAGCTGATAGCTATGTGAAGTAAATTCATCAAAAATCACCAAGGAGTTATCAGAAAAAGACCGATATAAAATCGGCCTGTTAAGGTAATAGCTATATTGCTCATTTACCATAAAAATCAAATAGTTCCGTAACTTTCTTCTGTTTCATATTGGTGATAACTTGACGCTAGCTTAATTGCTAAAGTTTCGGCAAGGGTATAAACTGGTTTCGGCTTATTACCACCAGAATCTTCTGTTTTAAACTGATGTAGGGCAGCTGCATAGGCCGCTTGAACTTCAGCCCATGTAGAAAAGTAAAGCTCTCCACTGCTTGAATCACGCACATCAAAAACAGCAGTAATACCACCGGGATGTAATGTATTTAAATAAGAAGCATATGCAAAATTACAGGCAGTGGCTACCATATGTCTATTAAGACCTACGAGTGTTTTCCAAGTAACACCACCACCAGTGTTAATTACATTTATAAGAGATACAGAGAATCCGTCATCATCTGACTCAATTTCGTCCACTCCAAACAATTGCTCAAACGTATTTTCTTTTGTTGGAGAGGTAAATGGCCAGGTATGATTCTTCCAATAACCAGGACTCAGGCCTCCAAAGTTACATGTCTCATCGTGAGTTGATAAGTTACCCGATAACATGCCAGAAATAGTGCATTGTTCTATTGCCCACACAGGCTTAGATGCTAAAGAAGACAAAATAGGTGCAGCGACAACTGCTTTTGTTAAAAAACTACGTCTTGAATTAGTTGAGGAGGAGTGAGTTTCAGGTGAAATTTCACCTTGTTCCTTTTGGGTCTTATTTTGCTCTGTCATTTCCGTTAGTCCTCATTTTACAACTGCACTGTCAGTTATTTTTACAAACAGTTGCCAATATATCAATATCTGAACAATAATGCACTATTTGTGCCCACTTTGTTTTAACGAATAAGAATAGAGGCTTACCTTACAATAAGCTTATTGAAAATGTAAAAGTGTAAATAATTCCTACATGGGTCGAATTATTTTCCAGAGATAAGTACAATAGTTGATAATAACAAAAATCATTGTGTTTTTTACTGGCTACTCAAAAAAACTTGAACACAGCTAGCTAGATACAATGCAAATAGGATAAGTATTAATGGCATTAGCTGGCATCTCGGGATATTTATTAGCGACCTGCGCTTATTTAGTGTTTATTTTATTGTTACTTGCCGCGCGCAATAATACATTATCAGGAAAATTAGTGTTGTTAGGAGGCTTACTAATATTGGTCTCCTCGGCTACTGCCGCGTTACAAATAGATCAGGCTTTTTCATTACAATGGGTTTTGTTAATGGAAACCTTTAAATTGGCTATTTGGTCATTACTAATCTTGTCTACCCAAGCCAATGTGAGTTCTATTCAAGCCGCTTTAAGTCATCCACAAATAAAAAAGTACTTGCTTACTTGGCTATTATTGTCTTTAGTTTGTTGGGTAGGAGCTTTATTTTTATCGGAAGGGACTAAATATCTATTTTCATTGTTTTTATTGTTAAATTTGTGGTTGATGGTATTACTTGAGCAGCTTTATCGTAACGCCGATGTGAAAGTTAAATGGGCTTTATGGTCGTTAATTATTGCCTTGGGGACAAGTACCGTTTTTGATTTTGTCTTGTTTGCACAAGCGGCAATGGTAAATAAACTAGATTTTAGCTATTGGTATGCTAGAGGGTTTATAACGGCTATCGGTATGCCGTTAATTCTAGTAAGTACACGGCGTATAAAAAACTGGTCGGTTAATGTTTTTGTTTCTCGAGATGTGGTTTTTTATAGCTCAATGTTACTTATTTCAGGCCTTTATTTATTACTGCTAGCTTTAGCTGGCTATGTTATTAATTATTATGGCGGTGCTTGGGGGAGTGTTATCAGTATCGCTTTTCTCCTGCTCGGTGGTACTGTACTAGCAGCATTACTAATAACAGAAAAGATCCGAAGTGAGGTGAAGGTTTTCATTAGTAAGCATTTTTTTGCAAATAAGTATGACTATCGTATCGAGTGGTTAAAATCTATTGACCAGTTAAGTGGTACAGGTAATGAGAGCTATTACCAAACTGCAACTGAAATTATTTGCTCTTCTTTAAATGTAAGGCATGGGGCTTTAATTTTTAAAGAATCACAAGGTAGTTATAATTGTGTATACCAGTTAGATTTAGTAATAGAAAAACGATTGTTACATCACTTATTAGCTGCGGATAAGTTTTGCCAACAGCAAGGGTGGATTATTGATGTTCGAGAGTATGCTAATGTAGAAAACAGCTACCCTGAATTACAACTTGATGTTGAATATTGCCGTACACAACAAATAGATATTATCATTCCTATTTTCAAGAATAAGGCTGTTAATGGCTTCTTTTTGTTGTCATTACCGAGTGGTCGTAGTTTTCTTAATTGGGAAGACAGAGATTTGTTATTTGCCGTGTCCAAGCAGCTTAGTAACTATATGTCATTGAATGAAGCAAATGATAGTTTAGCTGAATCTAAGCAGTTTGAAGCTTTTCATCGTATGTCGGCATTTTTAGTCCATGACTTGAAAAATATTCAAGCACAATTGGGACTAATTAATGCGAATGCTAAGCGACATCGAGATAACCCTGAATTTATCAGTGATGTTTTTGAAACAATAGATTCAGCCACGCAAAAGCTTGATAAGGTGTTAAAGCAGTTACGTAATAAGCAAGCTGCTGAATCAGCCAAAAAGCGCATTAGTGTTAATAGCTTGATAGAGCAAGTAGCGCTACAGCGTAATATGATGATGCCTCAGGTTATACTTGAGGTATCAGCAGAAATTGAAATTCTTATTGATCAAGAAACCTTCTATTCTGTACTCAACCATTTAGTACAGAATGCCCAAGAAGCGACTAAAAATGATGGTTGGGTTAAAATCCGAGCAGAACTCATCGCTGATAGTTTACATATAGCCGTGCTTGATAATGGCTGTGGTATGTCGAGTGATTTTATTGTTAATCGCTTATTTAAGCCTTTTGATACCACTAAAGGCAATGCAGGTATGGGAATAGGCGTTTATGAAGCTAAGCAATTTATTGAAAATTCTGGTGGTACTATGCAAGTGACTAGCTTTGAAGATGAAGGTAGTATTTTTCATTTAATTATTCCGTGTGAATAAATAAAATATTTAAATTATTAAAGGATGTGGCCTAGTTATGGAAAAGTTATTAATTGTTGATGACGATTTAGGTGTGCAAAAACAATTGAAGTGGAGCTTGTCTGATTATGATGTGGCATTAGCCGATACGAGAGAAAGTGCTATAGCAGCTGTTAGACGTTTTGAGCCGAAAGTAGTTACTTTAGATTTAGGATTGCCACCAGATGCAACGAATGCCACCGAAGGGTTAGCGGCATTAAAAGAAATTCTTGCAATTGCTCCTCATACAAAAGTTATTGTTATTACCGGTAATGATGATCGCTCTAATGCACTTAAAGCAATAGAGATGGGCGCTTATGATTTTTATCAGAAACCAGTAGATGCTGATGTTATCAATGTGATAGTGTCTCGCGCTTTTAGTTTAGCTAATATCGAAACAGATAATCGCTCCATGAAGGCTGTTGTAGGCTCGGATACAGGTATTATTGGTAGTAGCGAAAGTATTGACCGCTTACGGGTGATGGTACAGCGTATTGCACCTACAGAGATTACCGCTTTACTATTAGGAGAAAGTGGTACAGGTAAAGAAGTGACCGCAAAAGCTATACATCAGGTGAGTAACCGTAAAGATAAACCTTTTATCGCTATTAACTGTGCCTCCATTCCTGAAAATTTATTAGAAAGCGAACTCTTTGGTTTTGAAAAAGGAGCTTTCTCGGGGGCTCACAAAACGACTTTAGGTAAAGTCGAATGTGCTCAAGGAGGCACTTTATTTCTCGATGAAATAGGGGATATGCCGTTTAATTTGCAGGCTAAATTATTACGGTTTTTACAAGAAAAAGTGATAGAGCGTTTAGGGGGGCGAAAAGAAATTCCTGTTGATGTACGTGTTGTTTGCGCGACTAATCAAAATCTTGAAGAAATGGTGGCAAATAAAGAATTTAGAGAAGATTTATTTTATCGCATTACTGAAATAACGCTTAATATTCCTCCATTACGAGATAGAGATGAAGATGTACTGATTTTAGCTAATTTCTTTTTACAACAATACGCTATTGAATATAAGCGTAATGTTAAATCCTTCTCAGATGATGGCATACAGGCGATAATAAATCATCGTTGGCCAGGTAATATTCGAGAATTACAAAATAAAGTAAAATCATCAGTGATTATGACTACTGGTACACAAGTAACTGCATTCGACTTAGGTTTTTTTGATCAAATAGATGGCTCTGGGTATGCGCTGTCGTTAAACTTGCGTACTGTGCGAGAAGAGGCTGAAACTATCGCCATACAAAAAGCGTATGCTTTAACCGAAGGTAATATGTCGAAAACAGCAGAATTACTTGGTGTGACAAGGCCGACCTTGTATTCATTGATAGAAAAATATGGTATTCGTATTAATATTTAACATGCTACGCCCTTCGTTTAGGGAAAAGTGCTATATGTATTGTAGGGGGTAATTTATTGCCCCTTTGTTGGGCTAAGCAATACGGATATAGCTTACTAGACATATTACCCTTGAAGCCTGAGTCATCTACGTAGTCATGATAATTAACCCTCTGTTTTAATGTTAACTTGTTCTTGAGCATATTGACGACTTTTTTGCTTAAGTAATTTATCTATATACCGCGCCATTTTAATTTTTTGTTTAATGCTACTCTCTAACATTTCTTCAACTTCTCGTAGCACTTCTTTAATATTTTCAACATTTTCACTAGAATTCACCACTAATGGTGTTGTAGGTTGGCTGCTATCTTCATTATTTGGTAATGTGTGTGAACCTAACGATCCAGTTAACTCTATTGACATTTCTTCTGCCACATCATTAATTGCATCAACGTCAAACGAAGTAAGCTCTTCTAAAAAACCAAAAAGTAACAAGCGATCAACAAATATATTGATTTTTCGTGGAATACCTAAGGTTTTTTGATGAATCAAATCAAAAGCATCGTCAGAAAATAAGGACTCTTTTTCACAACCTGCTTGATGTAGGCGGTGATTAATGTAATTTTTTACTTCTTCTGCGGATAATGGTTTTAAATGAGCAGAAGCGATAATGCGTTGTCTAAATTGCTCCATATTTGGGGCTTGAATGATATCTTTTAATTCTTCCTGTCCTAATAAAAAACTCTGAATTAGTGGTTTGTCATCTAGCTGAAAGTTGGAAAGCATTCGTAACTCTTCAACCGTTTCTGCGGGTAAATTTTGTGCCTCATCGACGAGTAATAATGCTCTTTTACCTTGTTTGTTTAGCTGTATTAAAAAGGTTTCAATACTACGTAATACCTCAGCTTTGCCATTACCTTTGAGCGGGATTTTAAATTCAGCAGCAACTAATTCAAGAAGTTCTTCAGGGGATAGCTTCGTTGTCACTAGTTGAGCAGCAACAATATTTTCATCAGCTATGGTAGATAATAAATTACGAGCAATGGTGGTTTTTCCTGTGCCAATAGGTCCGGTAATCACAATAAAACCTTCACCTTGGTCTAAACCATATTGCAAATAAGACAAGGCGCGTTGATGATGACTAGTAGCAAAAAAAAACCGCGGATCAGGGCTTAATTGGAAAGGGCGCTCGGTGAAACCGTAGTAACTTTCGTACATGTTAAAAATCTTTTTTTATATTGATTGTTGCCCGTACTTCTTTATAGCCAAACTGGTCATTGGTTGAACTACGATTTACATGTTTTAAAGTAAAATTAGAAGATAAGGATGAGGCGAACTGTAGACTATAGCGGGCAAAAATAGTTCTATAGTAATCTTCTTGACGGCTTCCTTCTGGGTTCTTTTTGTCATAAATGGAGTTACGAAAATTTGTCCCTAAAGACATATTAGTTCGTACGCCGGTCTTTCTGGTAACAGTCAGGCCAATATTAACGGTATCATTTACGATATTAGTTTCTAAGTTTTCTTGTTCATTGGTCGAAATGTTGAAACTAAAGGATGTTCTAGAGAGGTTAAGCTTTGATGACCAAGCAAGATTCCGATTTAAAAAATATTCATTACTCTCAACCAGTTCAAGGTCGCCAGAATCACCTTCTTGATAATTATTTCGGTCAAAAACGTTTAGTGATTCTTGGTAGTTAATATTGTTAATTAGTCGTCTAGTTTTATGTGTAAATTTGAAATTGTATGATTTACCAAAAAAACGTTGACTGTAATCTGCTGCCAAAGAGGTTCTAGAAGAAGGCTGCCAATTCACAGAGGCAGCAATATGGTTATCTCTGTCAGTTTCGTTATACGAAAGATCGACGGTCAAACGAGGAGAGGCTAACCACCTTACACCTGCGCCCCATGATGCGTTGGAAGGCGAGTCTTGTGTTATGCTAGTACCTTTTACCTCTTCATCATAAAATCGAATAAAAGGTCTTAAATTCCATGGTGTTACCGTACCAATGAGCGCATTAACTGAATAGTTTTCTCCGTAGCTATCAATGTTATCATCAAGCTCTTGTGTTCTTTTATAGTAATTCCCACCGACTTGCCAATACAACTGACTTGCATTTTCACCACTTTTACTACTAAGGCGTGCAGTATAACCATCACTTTCACCGATGTGATCCTCGGTTCTATTTGTACTATATATGAAAGAGGATATAACAGAGTAGCTACTATTGCCAAAATTATAATTTAAACCAGTAGAGTAGTTTTGTGTTTCAACGGTATCACCTGATATAGGATCAGCTAAGCTATTATCGGCATTGTTTTTGCTGACGTTTGCAATGTTAGCCCTAGCAATAAGCGTTGGACCCCCGGTCCAAGTATTATAAGATCCATTAGCAGAAAGACTTCGATAATCAGCATTTAACTGACTATTATGGCTATATACAGAATAACGTTTTGTGCCTGAAAAATTCAAGTTTGCAGCACTTGATTTATAGGTAGCACGTAAAGCGGCAATAGCTTGAGTAATATTAGTCGATTCAGGCTCTGAAACGCTTAGTTCAATATTGTCAGAAAAAGTTTCATCTAACGATAAACTGGGCTTAAACTCCCAGTCTCCAGCCAATGTAGTGGAAGGTAAACAGACTAAGGACAATATTACCGCAATTTTCGTGATGCTGTTTTTACTTCTACTTTTTACCGTAGCCATAGCTGTAATAGCCATATCCATCCCTTTGTGATCTTATCGTTTTATTCATAACGAAACCAATAGCTATATCTTCATTTAGCTGTGACACTGCCCTTTTTATGTCTTCAATTTTAGTTTTAGACTCTTCAACAACAACAATAGCTTGACCAACTAAGCTAGAAAGAACAGGAGTCTCAGTAACGCCTAGTATTGGAGGGCAGTCCAAAATCACCATGCGATCAGGGTAACGTTTAGCAAGATCTTTAGCCAAATGCTCCATTCTTTCACTCGCTAATAATTCATTGGTTAAATAATGTGGTTTCCCTGCAGGTATAATTTTTAAATTAGCGATACTAGTCGGGTAAATTATCTCTGAAAGAGAAGATACATCACCAAGTAAATATTCTAATAAGCCTTCTTTTTTTTCAAAGCCTAATTCACGATGTAAGCTAGGTCTGAGCACATCAGCATCGATTAAAAGCACAGTTTTATCTTGTTCTAAGGCAATGCTTAAAGCAAGGTTGATAGATATAAATGTTTTGCCTTCATTTGCTTTTGAGCTGGTAACCATAACTAAGTTACTATGATGTAGTGTTTTTGCCGTAGCACCAAAAGCGTTGTTTAATAACTTTCTTTTTATATGCCGAAACTCTTCTTGGATATGATGAGCGCTATCTGGATTATCAATAAAGCCCCGTTCACTTAATCTAGCTTCATTAAGGAGAATTTTATTTTGGGTAACTAGTTTTCCTTGAATATTAGTATCACTTTTCTGTTTTAAGTTATCAACAGAGTTATTAGTTTTTGATGGTTTTATAGCTGTTTTTGTTTCTACGGTATCATGCTTTGCAGCTTTCTGTTTAGCCAACGCCTTTTCAATAGTATTCACGGCTTAAAATATCCTTTTTAGTGGAGCTTGGATAGCGTCAGGAAATAAAAAATAACTGACAAACATCATTAGAATAACCAGTAACAATAAATTTGAACCAATAAAAATGAGTGTTTTTTTCCTATGCCATTTTTGCAAGCCTAAATTTTGATTAGCCGAAATGACACCAAATACAGGTACTCCGGTGGCCTTAGATAATTGTGAAGTTGAAGTAGCAACAGGACTCAATAGACTTAACAACAGCGACAAACCTACACCGACAGCGACGCCAAAAAATGCAACAATACCAAAGAAAATAAATCGTTTAGGACCTGAGGGTCTAGATGGAGCTCTGGGGGCATCAATAACTCTAAATTGTATTTTATCTGTTGTTTCATTTGCTACCTGAGCAAATTGCGCTGTATCTTTACGAGTGATTAAAGTGTTATATTTACCTTTAGTCATGCCATAATCACGGTTTAAGGCCGTAAGTTCTGCTTCAATTTCAGGTATAAGATGAATTTTAGCTTCTAATTCAGTGACTACCTTCTGATAGTTGCTAGCCCTGACTGTTAATGAAGCAATTGAACTTTCTAATTGATGGACTTGAATTTGAACATCTTGAATAACCGGGTTTTTACTCAATAATTTAAAATCTTTGTTGTTTTCAGTTTTTAAGGCCAGATATTTTTCAATTTCACTGCTACGTTGTTTAGTAAGATCTTCAAGCCTGTCTGTAAGCAATATAACTTCTGGATGTTTATCGGTATAGCGTAATTTCAATCGGTCTAGTTGCATTTCTAAGTTATTGATACGACTATCAAAAGTTGTTTTAATTGAACTGTCGCTTTTTATTTTATCATCTCCATATGAGCCCTGTGAGCTGTTTTGTTCTAATTGCTTCTGTGCAGAAGCTAACTTAGTTTTATTCTCTAAAATTTCTAAATTAATTGCTTTTAATTGCTCTTTGCTTCGGTTTAATTTTGCATAGTAACCGCCTTTTTGAGGTAAAATACCACTATATTTTTGCTTGTAAGCAGTAAGCTTAGCCTCTGAAGTAGTTAATCTATTTTCATATTCTTTAATTTGTGTATCTAGAAATTTTTGGGCACTATCAGAATCACTGCGTGTTTCACCTAACGTATTTTCAATAAAAACGGTTAATACTGATTGGACTATATTTTTAGCCATTTCAGGGTTTTTATCTACAATGGAAATAGTGTAAATATTTTGTCGGCCGCCGCTAGATACTTTAACCCTCTTTTTTAAACTGTTAAGCATACCTTCATAAGATGATGTATTAGTCGCTTGCACATCTAAGTCTGCCATGCGGGCAATTTTTTCTAAATTTGGACGGCTTAGCAATGTTCTTAACATTAAACGAATTTGCGTATTCGGATTGGTTTCAACGGTTAAACCACGTAATAATGGGCGTAGTAATGATTGAGTATCAACATATACTTTTGCTTGAGATTTATACACATTAGGCATGGCTGAAACGTAATACCAACCTAGGGGGCAGATAAGCCACGTAGATATAAGAATATATCTACGCTTTATCCAAATTCCTTTTAGATAATCAATTATCTCATTGAGTATGTCTTGCATTCTAAACTATAACCTTTATTAATCTGTATCATGTATAAGGGGGGAGTTTATTACCCCTTTTGTCTTTAGTTAAGAGTATAAAAGTAACGACTTTTGAAGTGTCATATTCTCGTGATTTTTTTTCGTAACTAATAACTCGCTACTGATAATTGTAAACTAAAACCAAGCTTCAGGAACAATAATAATATCGCCAGGCAACATATCTACATTGGCATTTATGTCTCCATCTTTTAGTAATTCATCAATATGTATCTCATACTGAATCTGCTTACCATCTTCTATTCTAACTATAATAGCATTGTTACCGTCAGCAAAATTGGTTAAACCACCCACTTGAATCATGACATCGAGTAAAGTCATATTTTGCTTGTATCTAATTGCTTGTGGATTGCTGGCTTCACCAATAATGCGTATTTGTTCACTATAAGGACCAACGTAGCCACCTACAGTTACGGTAACTATAGGATCGCGAATATAAGTTGCCAAAATTTCTTCAATTGAACGAGCCAGTTCTGTTGGTGTTTGACCTGTGACAGGAATATCTTCTACTAATGAGGTAGTAATCATACCATCAGGACGAACAGAGAATGAACCCGACACTTCAGGGTTGCGCCAGACAAAAATATTCAGCGAATCACCAGCACCAATCAAATACCGGTATGAATTGATGTCAGTAGTGTTAGAAGGGTGTAATGTGGCAGAAGGTAAAGGCTTAGCATTTGAACTACAAGCCGAAATAAATTGCGCTATTAATAGCACAACAATTATTTTAAGTGATCCGGTAAAACGTTTATCCATGGTTAATACCTTTTTTAGACGTCAAAATTATGAGTAAATCAATTATATTTTCTCGAATAATTATTGTATGGTATTTTTTTCTTTGATGCACACATTTTAACTAACGTAAAATTAACGTTAACTTTACGTTTAATTTTGTTAAAATATTTTTTCGCTTATAATAGTGGTATTGTTTAGAGATAATCTTCCATTATTACAACTATTTATTAATGTTTTATTTGTATTTTCAAGGGAACCTAGTTAATAATGTCTAGCCCAAAATTTAGAGACCTATCAATAGGTAGTAAATCGTTAATTATAATTGAATTAATGCTTCTTATTGGCGCACTACCACTGACACTGTATTTAAATAATTTAATTTCTTTTATTAACATCAACCCAATATCGGATAATTATTTATTCATTTATTCGATTGTTTTCGCTTTATTAAATCAATTAACATCTTTGTCATTAGGTTTATATAATTCTAAATTAAGGGTGAATTTTCGCGGTGTTATTCGTCGGTTACTTATGTGTGTAGCAGTTGCTTTTTTTCTGTTAACCATAATAAACCCTTTCTACGGTCAACATATATTGCCCATTGAAATTTTAGCTTTTGCTTCGCTTGTTAGTTTAATTTTGATTGCTATTTTTCGTTATTTTACTTTTCAAGTAGACTTTTTCGGTTATAACAAACGTGTGATTTTGGTGCTTGGCGCAGGCGAGCGAGCATCTATAATTGAAAGAAGAATGCGAAGAGATGTCGATCGACAAAATTTTTCAGTGCACGGTTATATTATTATGGATGGTGATTCAGAAGAGGGTATCAAAGAAGAAACTCGTATAACGCTTGAAAGTTCCTTGGTTAATTATGCTTCAGAACACTACATAGATGAAATTGTTGTTGCGAGTGATGAACGACGTAATAATTTACCCGTAGATGAACTATTTGCCTGTAAAATTCGTGGTATTGAAATCACTGAAATTTTAGACTTTATTGAACGCGAAACGGGACAGATAGCGGTAAACCTTATTTATCCTAGTTGGGTGATATATTCAAATGGTTTCGCTTCGGTTAACTATTTACGCAATACCTTAGATTGGTTTTTTAATGCTGTTATGGCTATCGTACTTTTTATTGTTACATGGCCAGTTATGTTAATAACTATCCTTATGATGAAATTGGATGAGGGCTTACGCGCGCCAGTTTTTTATCGACAAGAACGGGTTGGTATTGATGGAGAGCCTTTTAGTATCATTAAATTTAGAAGCATGCGCCTAGATGCAGAAAAACTTGGTGCACAAATGGCGTGCGAAAATGACTCTAGAATAACTAGAACAGGTAATTTTCTACGTAAATATCGTATCGATGAATTGCCACAAATGTATAATGTAATACGTGGTGAAATGGGGTTTGTTGGTCCTAGACCAGAGCGTCCAGAATTTGTGCAACAATTAATTAAAAGTATTCCTTATTACAATGAACGTCACAATGTTAAACCAGGCTTAACTGGTTGGGCGCAGCTTAAGTACCCTTACGGTGCAACAGAAGCTGATTCATTAGAAAAATTGAAATATGATTTGTATTATATTAAACACCGTAGCTTTTTATTAGACTTATTAATTTTAATTAGAACCGTTGAAATAGTATTGTTTGGTAAGGGAAGGTGATGTTTGATAACGTAGGTTTGATTGTAGGGCGTTATTCATTGCGACAAGAACATTATTTATGAACCAAATAACAAATGCCATGACTGTTGATGTTGAAGATTACTTTCATGTAGCTGCTTTTGAAAAAAATATAGAAACAACTAACTGGTCAAACTTAGAGCTGCGTGTTGAAACAAACACCTATCGTTTACTCGAGTTATTTTCTCAATATAAAGTAAAGAGTACTTTCTTTACCTTGGGATGGGTAGCAGAACGTTGTCCAAATTTAATTAAAGCCATTGTTGAGCAAGGACATGAGTTGGCTAGTCATAGCTATGCTCATAAGCGAGCCTTCACTCAAACTCAACAAGAATTTCGTGATGATTTAACTAAAAGTAAGCACATACTAGAAGATGTCTCAGGACAAGCTATTATCGGTTATCGAGCGCCCAGTTTTTCCATCAATGATAATAATACTTGGGTCTATGATATTTTAATCGAGCTTGGATTTGAATATAGTTCAAGTACATACCCGATAGAGCATGACCTATACGGTGTTCCTAATTGGCCCCGCTTTAAATATATACGCCCGGAAATCATTGACGGTAAAACCATTATTGAAATTCCGGTGCCTACATTCCGAAAAGGTGATAAAAATATCGGTATAGGCGGTGGTGGTTATTTTCGCCTTTATCCTTATTGGTTATCAAAAAATCGTATTGATGCTTATTTAAAAGCCGAACAGCAACCCTATAGCTTTTATTTTCACCCGTGGGAAATAGACCCGAAGCAACCGAAGATTTCAGGGGCTGCTATAAAGTCTAAACTTCGGCATTACTTGAATTTATCGCGTATGGAAGGCAAAGTAGTACGTTTATTAGAGGATTACCAGTGGGACACGATGAAAAGTGTTTATTTGAATAAATAGTAAAGTAAACTCGTCATTCTAGGAGAATACACCCGTCATTCCTGCAGTGTCTTGGCTGGAATCTAGTGTATGGTTACATGGATCCTCGACAAGAGACTCCGAGGATGACGTCAAAATCCGTAATGAGACTGACGTCAATATTGCGTTAATGAGGATGGCGTAGTGTAGATAAGCACTGTTGTTATTCCAGGAGGATACACCCGTCATTCCAGCGGTGTCTTGGCTGGAATCTAGTGTATGGTTGCATGGGTCCTCGACAAGAGACCTCGAGGATGACGTAAAAACCACGAAGGTGACGTAGAATAAATTAATTACAATAAGAGAATGGACACTTGATAGATAACTACGCAATTAAAAAACTTACACCAATCATGTTTAGCCAATGGGATAAGTATGTAAAAACTCATCAGCAAGCGAGCTTTTTCCATCTTAGTGGCTGGCAGACGGTTATAGAAAAAAGTTTTAATCATCCATGTTATTTTTTATATGCAGAGAAAGATGGAAGTATTTGTGGTGTTTTACCCTTAGTTGAAGTTAAAAGTAGTTTATTTGGTCATGCACTTATTTCTACTCCTTTTTGCGTTTATGGTGGGGCAATTGCTGACACGGTAGAGATTGTTCGTCAATTAGAACAAGAAGCCTGTCAGATAGCTGAGCGGCTACAAGTTGATCATTTAGAGTTACGTTATAAAGAAGTACAAGATTCATCTTTATTATTAAAACAAGCTCACAGCACTTTTGGCGTTGAAATAGTCGAAGGTAGCGACAAAATTCTGGCAAGTATTAAGAAAAAGCAACGTGCGGTTATTCGCCATTCGTTGAAAAATGAGCTTAATAGTTCTATTAGCTCCAATAAAAACGATTTCAATGATTTTTATCAATTACTATCTACTAGTTATCGTAACCTAGGCACCCCAATTTTCACAAAGCGTTACTTTGAGAACTTAATGACTGTTTTTGCTGATGATAGTGATGTCGCTGTTATTCGTGATAAAAATAATCAACCGTCTTCAGCAGTACTTAACTTTTATTTCAATGAGCAGGTTTTACCTTATTATGGTGGTGGTAATGATAGTGCTAGAGGCTTGAAAAGCGCTGATTTTATGTATTATCAAGTGATGTGTCACGCACAGGGAAAAGGTAAAAAGTGGTTTGATTTTGGTCGTAGCAAAAATGATAGTGGCCCATATAAATATAAGAAAAACTGGGGGATGGAGCCAAAATCACTTTATTACTATTATTACTTAGTAAAAGCTGAAGAGTTACCAAACTTAAGTCCTAATAATCCAAAATATAAATTTTTTATTGCCATGTGGCAAAAACTACCATTGAAGTTAAGTCAGTTTATGGGGCCATTCTTATCTAAGTATTTGGGGTGATTATGATGAATGTATGTGCTGCACAGATGGATTCCGGGCTAAGAAACTACCCGAATGACGAGGCGACTGTATCGTCTATGAATGTTCAACAACGGTTGTCCTCAGGTGAACGCCCTTCCTTGAGGGAGCACCTCTCGTCCTCCTCTAGGGTTCACCCCACGTCATCCTCGAGTGTTCTTATCGAGGATCCAAATTATGTCTAATAGTATTCCAAAAGAGCCACTATTATTTCTTTGCCATCGTATTCCTTTTCCACCAAATAAAGGTGACAAAATTCGTTCATTCAATATATTGAAAAAGCTAAATGAACACTTTGATGTTCACTTAGGTTATTTTATTGACGATCCTTTCGACTTACAATATACGGATAAATTAACGCAATATTGTGTTAGCCAATTTTTTTTAGAACAAAAAAAATTAATTGCTAAGCTAAAAGGTTTAACAGCATTATTAACAGCTAAACCTATCACTTTGCCATACTATTATGATGGAAAAATGCAAAAGTGGGTTGATAGCATTATGGAACAACATGACATTCAGCGGATTTTTGTGTTTTCCTCTTCTATGGCTCAATATTGTCAAACGACTAAATTTAATCAAGCTCTAAAGGTTATTGATTTTGTAGATGTTGACTCTGATAAATGGAGACAATATGCGCAAAAGAGCTCTGGAATTAATAAATGGATATACCAGCGAGAATATAAATATCTTGCTCATTATGAGGATATTATCTGCCAGCTTTTTGATTACAGTTTGTTTGTTTCTCCACAAGAAGCAGCCTTATTTGCAGGTAGGCAGGATATAACTCAACAGGGTAAAGTTTTAGGACTCTTAAATGGTGTAGACCTAGATTTTTTTGATAGCAGTAAAAAATTTGAAATAGAGCCTATACCAGAAGATGAATCATTCATCTCTTTTACCGGTGCTATGGATTATTGGGCCAATGTTGAAGCCGTTGAATGGTTTGTTAGTAATATTTGGCCATTGATAAGTTCTGCCCATCCTAATCTTAAATTTTATGTGGTTGGTGGTAATCCAAGTAAAAGTATTCTTGCTTTAAATAAACAAAATGGTGTTGTGGTAACTGGACGAGTGAGTGATGTTCGACCCTATATTGAACAAGCAAAATGTGTGGTGGCACCTATGCAAATTGCCAGGGGTATTCAAAATAAAGTACTCGAGGCTATGGCTCTTTCAAAGCCAGTGGTTATGACATCATTGGCTGCTGAAGGAATATCCCTTCCAGAGACTCAAAAGAAACATGTTACTAATGATGCCGCAATTTTTGCTGAACACGTTAACGAGTTACTAAATGATTTAGATTTATGTATTAAAATAGGTGATGAGAATAGGCGTTGGCTGGATGCTAATTTTCGCTGGGATGATGTTTTAGTGCCACTACCAATACTGTTACAGGGTTGATATTTATGTTGAGGATTGACAGGGCACATGTGTTTTTTAGTACACTTCTACTTATATGGTTTATTGTATACTTTCAAGCACTAGCCGATATGGTTGGTGTTTGGTTAGGCTCAGAAACCTACAGTTATTGTTTCTTAATTTTACCCATCAGTCTTTACCTTATTTATGAGAAGCACGAACAGCTCACTCTTATTTCAATAAAACCTAATTACTGGCTATTAATGCCTTTATTACTCGGTCAGGTTGTTTTCCTGCTATCCGATCTTGCGGGCATAGGTTTACTAACTCATTTATCCGCTTATGGCAGCTTGATTTGCATTATTGGTATCGTTTATGGTGTAAATATTCTCAAATTTTTGATGTTTCCACTAGGTTACTTAATTTTAAGTGTTCCTATGGGAGAAGAGTTAATACCTGTTTTACAAAATGTCACGGCAGATATTAGCGTATGGTTTGTTGAGGTTGTTGGTATCCCTGTATATAGAGAAGGATTATACATATACATTCCGAATGGGACCTTTGAGGTAGCAGAAGCGTGTTCAGGTATACGCTTCTTAATTTCTATGATTGCCATAGGTACTCTCTATGCTTATCTTTATTATCATAGTCTTTGGCGGAGATTAGTTTTTGTAGGGTTAAGTTTAGTTATTCCTATTATTGCTAACGGTATTCGTGCTTTTGGTATTATTTATGTTGGTCATAAAACGGATATGGAGCACGCGGTAGGTGCAGATCACTTAGTTTATGGCTGGTTCTTTTTTTCAATTGTACTGGTTTTATTGATGGCAATAGGTAAGTTTTGGCGTGAAGACTTACACGACGATAATAAGAATCTTGAATTACCTAAGTCAGCACCTTTTAAACCTTCGGTACTTTCTTCCGTAATGTTATTACTTATAACCTTATCCACCTTAGCGTTTAAACCTTTATATGAAAGTTTAGTTGTCGGTCAAAACCAGGAATCTAGCCCAAAAAATAATCTTTTTACATTTATAAAATCAAATGCGAATGATGACTTTGTGGTAAGTTTCAATCCTAGTTTTGATAAAGCAGATAAACAATATCAAGTAGAGTTACTTCGCAATAGTACTCAGCTTGAAGTTTATCTAGCGCAGTTTGATGTAGACAATAAAGAAAGTGAGCTAATTAATTGGGCTAATAAAATTTATGATATTGATAAACTGTCTATTATTAAGAAACAAAATATTATCTTAGAAAGTACCAATGGTGATATAAATGCCACCTTACTGAGGTTGGTAGCATTAAATGGCGTTAAACAAAATTTAATTTATTGGTACGAAATGAGTGATGCCAGAACAAGTGATAAATTAACCGTTAAAAAGACACAATTGTTAAATAAACTATCAGGTGGTTCTGGCGGTGGGAGTGTTGTCATATTGTCAATCGACGATAAAAGAAGCTCTATAGAGCAGATAAAAGAACTCGCTGAGTTACTGCCATGGTTATAAAATCTTCTAAAAATATAGTTTGCCATCTTATATATCGATTTGATATTGGTGGCTTAGAGCGAGTGATGGTTAATTGCATTAATGCGATGCAAGATGACAACTATGAGCATGTAGTGATTGCTTTAACTGAGGTTGGTGATTTTTCAAAGCACTTAAACCCCAGTGTAAAAACCTATCAACTAAATAAAAAAGCAGGTAAAGACTTATCCAGCCATTGGCGTTTATTTCAGTTGTTAAGGCAAATAAAACCAGATATTTTACATACTTATAATTTGGCTGCGATTGAATATCACCCCATAGCAAAACTAGCGGGCGTTAAAGGTCATATTCATGCAGAACATGGACGTGAAATAAGTGATCCACAAGGCTTAAATAAAAAGCACAATTTTTTACGCAAATTAATGGCACCATTTATTCACTATTTTGTACCTGTTTCAAGTGATTTAAATGAATGGTTAGCGGATGTTGTTGGCATTAAACACAATAAGATTAAATTGATCCGTAACGGCATAAATACCAAGAAATTTTCGGGTACAGAGCCTACAACATTAGATTCCGGCCTAAGTGACAACCGGAATGACGATGGTTGTGATAATCGGAATGACGAGCAGGGTGATAGCCCCTCCCAGGATGTTCCCCACCGTCATTCCCGAGGTGTTTTAATCGGGAATCCAGAGCTTAAAGCAGTAGATTCCGGCCTAAGTGATAACCGGAATGACGATGGTTGTGACCACCGGAATGACGAGCAGGGCGATAGCCCCTCCCAGGATGTTCCCCACCGTCATTCCCGAGGTGTTCTAGTCGGGAATCCAGAGCTTAAAGCAGTAGATTCCGGCCTAAGTGACAACCGGAATGACAATAGGTGTGACCACCAAAATGACGAGCAGGGCGATAACCAAAATAACGAACGTTGTGTTCGCTTTATTCATATAGCGCGCTTTAATCCAGTAAAAGACCAACAAAGCTTAATTCAAGCTTTCGCCACATTAGTTAATGACAATAATTATTCATCAAAGCAGTTAAGCTTAACGCTTGTTGGTGATGGTGAACTTACTAGCGAACTAAAGCAGTTGGTTAGTGATAAACAACTTAATGACTTTGTAATATTTACTGGCGCAAGAAATGACATACCAGAACTATTATCACAAGCCGACATATTTGTTTTGTCTTCTATTGCCGAAGGTATTCCCATGACGGTACTAGAAGCTATGGCAACTAGTTTACCGATAATTTCCACTGATGTTGGTGGTTTATCCGAGTTGGTTGAAAATGGGCAGACCGGTTTATTGGTGGAAAAGCAGAATGTAAAAGCACTGGCTAATGCCATGAATATTTATATAAAAAACCCTCAGATAATCGAAAAACATGGGGCATTAGGGCATCAATTTATCGAGAGAAATTTTTCTGAGGCCACCATGGTACGTGAATATTTGAATCTTTATAATAAATCATTAGGGCAAAATTAATGTGCGGAATTAGTGGTATTTTCAGTTTTGATGAAAGTGTCGAGATTGATAAAGATTTGCTGAGGTCAATGAATAACATTCAAGCACATCGTGGCCCCAACGATCAGGGTTATCATATTGGTAAAGGTGTTGGCCTAGGGCATCGTCGTTTATCCATTATTGATTTAGCCAGTGGCCATCAACCTATTTATAATGAAGATGGTACCGTTAGTGTGGTGTTTAATGGTGAAATCTTTAATCACCATGAAATTGAAAAAGAATTGAAGGACAAGGGGCATGTCTTTAAAACAACAAGTGATACCGAAACTATTGTACATGCTTGGGAAGAGTGGGGCATAGATTGTGTTCATCACTTTCGTGGCATGTTTGCTTTTATTATCTGGGATGACAATAAAAAAGAGCTATTTGTTGTCAGAGATCGCCTAGGCATAAAGCCACTTCATTATAGTTTATTAACTGACGGATCGGTAATTTTTGGCTCAGAGTTAAAAGTACTTCGCCAACATCCGCTTTGCTCAAATGAAATAAGCCCTGAAGCCATTGAAGACTATCTTACCTTTGGTTATGTGCCCGATCCTAAAACAATATTTACTAATACTTATAAATTAGAAGCAGGACATTATCTCCATTTAAAACAAGGTAAAGTACCGACAAAATTAACGTCGAAGCAATATTGGGATTTACCTTGGCAAGCATCTGAAACGTTATCAACTCAAAAAATAGAAAGTGAACTTATTGAGCGCCTTAAAGAGGCTGTAAATATTCGTATGGAAGCGGAAGTACCCTTAGGCTCATTTTTATCTGGTGGTGTTGACTCAGGTGCTATTGTTGCCATGATGTCTCAACTGCAAGATAAAGCGGTAACAACATGTTCTATTGGTTTTGATGTACCTGAGTTTAATGAAATTGATTTCGCTCAACTCGTTGCCGACAGATATAAAACAAACCATAAGGTTGAAACAGTTGATCATGAAGATTTTGATTTAATAGATAAATTAATTGATATATATGATGAGCCTTATGCCGATAGCTCTGCATTACCAACCTATAGAGTATGCGAGCTTGCACGTAAACATGTAACCGTTGCTTTATCTGGCGATGGTGGTGATGAGCTATTCGCTGGTTATCGTCGCTACCGCTTTCATATGGCTGAACAAGCGGTAAGAGATAAAATACCAACAGCGATAAGAAAACCGATATTTGGTTTATTAGGTAAGTTATACCCTAAACTAGACTGGGCACCACAATTTTTACGCGCAAAAACCACCTTTCAATCTCTTGCTATGACAAGTAGTGAAGCGTATTTAAATAGTATGAGTAAACTCAGAACAGATGAAAGGCAAAATTTATACACCGCTACATTCAAACAACAACTAAACGGTTATAGCGCCAATAAAGTTTTTGAGAAAATTTTGGTCGGTAAAAGCTTTGTCGACCCATTAAAAGAAATACAGTACCTAGACTATAAAACCTGGGTAACAGGCGATATTAACACTAAGGTTGACAGAGCTAGCATGGCACACGGTTTAGAGGTAAGAGTACCAATTTTAGATCATCAATTTATAGAGTGGGCATTTAAAGTGCCATCAAAGCTAAATTTAATCGGAAGTGAAGGTAAGGCTAAATTCAAAAAACAATTAGAGCCCCATGTTCCCCATGATAACTTGTATCGCAAAAAAATGGGCTTTAGTATTCCGTTAGCACAATGGCTTCGTGGCCCGTTAAAAGAAAAAATGACCAAACTGCTAACGTCACCAGCATTTACCAAAACAAATATATTTCAAGCTGAACAAATAAGTAAAGTAATTGATGAACATGTCACAGGAAAAAACGATCATTCAGCATCTTTATGGACATTAATGATGCTAGGGCAGTTTATTGAGCGAGAAGCCCAAAAATGAACATAAACATAATAACAATATCTAGCCTTTATCCTAATAATAAAGATCCCAAGCATGGCATTTTTGTAGAAACACGTCTGCGCCATTTAATTAAAGATTTTCCTGAAGTTAAACCAACCGTGATAGCGCCAGTTCCTTGGTTCCCTTTTTCTTCCAAACGATTTGGTGAATATGCTAAACATGCAGGTGTGGTTGAGCAAGAAACTCGCAACGGCATTGAAGTACATCATCCCAAGTATTTAGTGATCCCCAAAGTTGGTATGTACTTAACGCCATTATTTATGAGTTGGGCTATTTCAAGAACACTTAAAAAATTAAGCGCAATTTCAGAAGAGCAAGATCCTCGATCAGACACTTCGAGGATGACGGAAGGTGAAACTTCGAGAATGACGGAAGGTGAAACTTCGAGGATGACGGAAGGTGAAACTTCGAGAATGACGGAAGGTGAAATTTCGAGAATGACGGAAGATGAAACTTCGAAGATGACGGAAGGTGAAATTTCGAGGATGACGGAAGATGAAACTTCGAAGATGACGGAAGGAGATTCCCGTCATTCCAGTAGCCCCAACACTCGTCATTCCAGTAGTGACTTAGGCTGGAATCCAAAATCACTACTATCGTCATTCCAGCAGTTTCTTGGCCGGAATCCAAAATCACTATTCACGTCATTCCAGCAGTTTCTTGGCTGGAATCCAAAGCCACTCCCTTTCGACTTAATCGACGGTCACTACTTCTACCCCGACGGTGTAGCCATCGCCAAAGTTTCTGAAAAATTCAATATCCCTTTCACCTGCACCGCTCGTGGCACTGACATTAATTTAATACCGCAATATCCCAAAGCGTTAAAAATGATAAAAGAAGTGTTCCAACAGGCATCTCATATGATGACTGTTTGTCAGGCACTTAAAGATGAAATGAGAACCTTGGGTGCAGACAAAAATAAAATCACCACATTAAGAAATGGTGTTGATCTTGATTTATTCTCACCGTCTAACGAAGGTGAACAACAAGCACTAAAAGATGAGCTTGGCATTACAAATAAACTAGTTATGTCTGTTGGCTGGTTAATAGAACGAAAAGGTCACTATTTAGTGATTGATGCTATTCAAAATATTAATAACACTACCTTAGCTATTGCGGGTAATGGGCCAGATTTAAGTCAGCTTAAAACTCAAGTAAAAGTACAGGGTTTGGAAAACAGAGTTAAGTTTTTAGGTGCACTTTCTCAGCCAGAGCTGAATAAATGGTTTAAAGCCGCAGATGTTACTGTGTTAGCATCAAGCAGAGAAGGTTGGGCGAATGTACTACTCGAGTCAATGGCATCTGGAACGCCTGTCGTTGCAACTAAAGTATGGGGTACACCTGAGGTGGTTACAACAGAGCATGCCGGGATATTAGTTGAGAGAACGGTTGAATCCATAGGTCAAGGGATAGAAACACTAATGGCGAATGCACCACAACGAGCTGCCACAAGAAGGTATGCTGAAGAATTTGATTGGCAGTCTACTTCCCAAGGGCAATATGAAATTTTTAAAAGGATTCATATAGAATGAAAATAATTGATTCAAATAGCCGATTTAGTAAGTATTTAAAACCCCAACTGCAAAGACTTTTTTATAGAAAAAAAACAAAATGTCGTTTGCTAGTATTGGGTGCTCAAAGATCAGGGACAACAATGCTAACTAGATTGTTTGATGATTTATTTACCTGTTCAGTTTATGGGGAATATTCTATTCTTTCAAACCAAGACCAGTTTAGATTAAGGTTAAATCCAATTGATGATGTGATCAGTCAACTCAATCGAAATAGAGCCCCATTAGTTATTATGAAACCGTTAGTCGAAAGTCAGAATGCTACTGCACTTCTTAGCCGTATTCCAAATTCTAAAGCCCTTTGGGTTTATCGAAGTCCTATTGATTCAGTTGCTTCCAGTATAAAAAAATTTGGTGAGGGTGAGGGGGCTATAAATAAAATAAGACCTTTATTTGATTCAAGCTTTTCTAAAAACTTATGGACAGGATGGCTTACTGAGAATGTAACTGAAGATACTAAAGAAATATGCAGTAGATTTTGGCACCAAGATATGAATCCTGTAGATGCAGGTTTACTATTCTGGTATATACGAAACATTTTTTTTTTCCAGCAAAGTTTAGAAAACAACTCCAAATGTATTGTATTGGATTATGATGATTTATTATTAAACCCTAAAAGAGAAATTGGACGAATTAAAACTTTTATCAATATGCCAACTTTAAAAATTAATTGTAATAAAATTACCAAGCAAAATGGTAATGTTAATTTGGAGTTCAATAATGAAATCTATAAACTCTGCGATGATTTATATTTAAAATTGAGAGCTTTAAATAAATGAAAATACTTTACCATCACCGCATTGCCTCGAAAGATGGCCAATATGTTCACGTTGAGGAAATAATAAAAGCATTTCGTAAACTTGGTCATGAAGTGGTTATCGTAGCACCTAATATTGCAGAAAGTTCAGAGTTTGGTAGTAATGGGGGATGGGTTGACGTATTAAAAGCAAGCTTACCTAAATGGATTTATGAAGTTTTAGAGTTTTCGTATAGTTTTTACGACTTTTTCAAACTTGTAATCGCCATCATAAAGCATAAACCAGATTGTATTTATGAGCGTTGTAACATTTTTTTACCATCAGGTATTTGGGCTAAAAAAATATTCAATTTACCTTTGCAATTAGAAGTTAATGCTCCGCTATATCAAGAACGTAAAAAATATGGAGGAATTTCTTTAGATTGGTTGGCAAAGTGGTCGGAAAAGTACGCTTGGCTAAATGCAGATAAAGTATTACCAGTAACGCATGTCATGGCGCAATATGTAATTGAAAGCGGAGTGGCTGAAGAGAAAATTACGGTTATACCTAACGGTGTCGATACGGATATATTCACACCTAGAAATATTAATAATCGAGCTAGCAAGTACAAAGGGAAATTAGTAGTGGGGTTTGTTGGGTTTTGTCGAGAGTGGCATAGGCTTGATGAGGTTATGGCTTTACTCGCTAAATACGATAGGTCGGATATATATTTTCTAGTGATTGGAGATGGCCCCGTTATAGATGCACTTAAGAATCAAGCTGCACTATTAGGATTTGAAGACCGATTTGAATCGACAGGGTTGATTAAAAGAGAAGAAATGCCTAACTGGCTAGATCAGATAGATATTGCATTACAACCAGCAGTTACTCCATGGGCTTCGCCATTGAAAATGATCGAATATTTTGCCAAAGGAATCGCAACTGTAGCGGTTGATTCTACAAATATTCGAGAGTTAATCGACGACAATATTAATGGATTATTATTTTCTGATGGCAATATGGCTGAAATGTTATTAAAAATTGATGTGTTGGTTAACGATAAAGCACTGATGAAGTTAGTACAAAAAGAGTCATTTTTAACGCTTAATAATAAACAACTTTATTGGCTTAGTAATGCTGAAAAAATAATTGAGCAATATAAAATTGAAACTAAAACGAAAAATTAAATTATGGGCATGTTATGAATGACAAAAATGTATGTTTTTTATTAGGTGTAATGCCAAGGAGTGGGACTAATTATTTGGCTAACCTTATCAATTGCCATAATAATGTGGCAATGCCTGGCCCTATTTGGGAAGATTTTTTTATTAGTAATTCAAATAAATTATCAAGTTTCATATCGTCATCATTTAGAAGTTGGAATCCTTCATGGGATAAAGAAAGAAAAATTATAAATAAGCGGTTATTTTTATCATGTTTAGGTAGTGGCTTATTGGAATACTTGAATACGCAAAGAGCAAATCAAGATGATGATAAGTTATTACTAACTAAAACACCTACAGTTAGAAACTTAAAGAACTATTTTGATGTGTTTCCTAACAACAAGTTGATAATTCTGGTTAGAGATGGTCGAAGTTTAATTGCTTCAGGAGAGAAATCATTTGCTTGGGATTTTGAAAAAGCGTGTAAAGATTGGGCTCGTGGGATAAACACGATTAATCAATTTATGCGCGATAATGCAAAGTTATCAAATCAAATTCTGCTGGTGAAATATGAAGATATATATACAGATACTCATAAAGAAATAAGTAGAATTTTGAATTTTTTAGAGCTTGAGCATTCTGAATATAACTGGGAAGAAGCTAATGAAATGGGGGTGTCAGGTTCCTCAGAGGCTGTTGACTCAGATGGTCATGTGTCTTGGACAAGTAAAGTGATTAAAAGCGAATCGTTTAATCCATTGGAAAGGTTTAATAATTGGCCGCAAGCTAAAAAAAATAGATTTTCTTGGTTAGCTGGTAATGCAGCTAGAAGTTTAGATTATGATATTCAGGAGCTTGAATTATCACCTCTGGAAAAAGGGAAGCAAGTTTTATTGGATGTAACATGGCCTTTACGGGTTTTACCAAAGGCACTATATCATTTGTTAATAAATAAAAAATTCATTTTAAAGCCTCATTAGATAAGATATTAAAATGAATAAAGAATTTTCAATTTATCTGGATTTAGTTAGGTTTGTTGCGGCTATGTTAGTAGTAGTCGCTCATTCATATGGGCAAAGTATTACAGGAGGGGTTTTATGGCAACTATCCCCTTTTGGAAAAACAGCTGTTATTATTTTTTTTGTTTTATCTGGGTATGTTATTGCTTTTGTAACAGATACTAGAGAAAAGAATATATACAGTTACGGCATTTCTCGAGTTTCGCGAATTTATTCTGTTGTGGTTCCTGCAGTATGTTTTACATATGTTTGTAATTATTTAGGGGGGGAATTTGTTCATATTGAATTTATTGAGCCTTGGTATCATTATGATGCTAGTTTAATAAATTACGCATTGTCTATCCCTTTACTTCAAAATATTTGGCAATTGGGGTTAAACCCACCGAATAATGGCTCTATGTGGTCATTAACGTATGAGTTAGTTTATTATATTTTATTCGCTGTTTTTTATTTTGTACCAAATAAATGCTTTAAAATTCTATTGTTTATATTAGTTTCGTGCGTTGCAGGCCCTGCCATTATTTCGCTATTCCCTATTTGGTTAGCGGGTTACTTTTTATATAAAATGCATAGCAGGTTAGATCTTAAGAGAGAAAATTTTTCATTTTTATATTTGGTTATATGGATTGCATCTATTGCCGCTATGGTTATTGGTGGGCCTGAATTAGTTAAGAATTATCAAATAAGCAACGGCTTTTTAAATAGTCGGATTATCGCTGATTATTATGAAGCAATCTGTTTTTCAGTTCATTTATTTGTTACACCGACCGTTATTCAACCAATTAAAAGGTATTTTATTAAATATCAAAAAGTTATAGTAACCCTAGGCTCTTTAACATTCGTTCTTTATTTATTTCATATGCCCTACGTGAGGCTAATGTCTGTATTAAGCCCCTTTTCTGATAAATCGTCAGTTTTTAATGTAATTTTGGTGTATGCGGGCGTGCTTCTTTTGGCGTATATTGGTACTTTTTGGTGTGATAAATTAAAAGTATTAATGAAAAGTTATTGCCAAGCATTAGTACCATTAAGATATAAAAAATAGAGCGCAGTAAAAATGAAATTTTTAAAAAAGTTATTTTTTTGGTCTAGTTTTTTGGGAATGATTTTAGGGGGAAGTGTTTTATTTTTAGCTCACTTTGTTTTTGAAGATGAATTTTTAGAACTTAATTTGTTAATTAATAAATATGCTGATATTAACAAATCTCAAAATGTAGGGCTTCATAAACTAGCATTAATAGCCATTCAAAAAGCGACATTTTTTCTTCCTTCAAATGATTATGTAGACTTTAATAGAAGTGATGACCAAGTTGGGGTTGGGGAATATTCACGTGATTTTAATGGGGTATTGCTTTATGAAAAAACAGTTAAAAATACTAAAGAATTAATTCGCGCAATAAATCGCTCTGAACCAGGAACTGAAATTATTGTGGCCCCGGGTGTTTACAAACTAAAAGGGAAGAAAATAAACATGTCGTCTCATGGTTTATTAAATACGCCAATTGTATTAAAAGCGGAGAAAATGGGCGATGTTATTTTTGAAATGTACACTCAGTCAGGTTTTAATATTTCAGGTTCATTTTGGCGAATTGAAAATATAATATTTAAAGGAGTAAAGGGAGATAAGTGGGTAGAGCATGCAATTCATCTGCGCGGAAAAGTAAGTAATATTCATATAATCAATAATCAATTTATAAACTTTAATGCGCATATTAAATCTAACGGTAAAAAGAAAGGAAAAAGAAAAAAGAAAGGAATTACATATTTCCCTAATAATATTACAATTGAGCACAACAACTTTTTTAATGAATGGAAGCGTAATACTAAGTCACCTGTAACCCCTATTGATGTTGTAGGAGGGAAAGATTGGCTTATCAAAAATAATTTTATTGCAGACTTTGGAAAAAGTGGAAGAAAAGGAGGCGGCGTTACATACGGTGCGTTTTTAAAAGGCGGCGGAGAAAATGGTGTATTTGACGGTAATTTAGTTGCGTGTGAATGGAAAATTAAGCATACATCGAACAAAGACACTCGGATCGGTTTATCTTTTGGCGGAGGGGGAACAGGAAAGCAATATTGTAGTAGTAAAGACTGTAAAACTGAATTTAATCAAGGGATTATGCGTAACAATACCATTATTAATTGTTTGAATGATGTAGGGGTATATATTAATAAATCAAGTAATATTCAGATATTTAATAACGTTATTAGAAATAGTTTAGGGGTGGATGTACGCTACCCAACTAGTAACGCGTTAATATTTAATAACTTAATTGAAGGGCGCATTAAAGCAAGAGATAATGCGACAATTGACCAGTATGATAATTTTAAAAAGCTCTAACCAATGAGTACAATTTTTTATGTAGTCAATATTTTATTGGCGTTATATTTATGCAAATTTTTTTCAGATAAAGAGAAAAAAGATCAGAAAGATAAGGACAAAAAACAAAAATGAGAGATTTATTTTTAGTTTTACTTTTCCCTATTTTTTTATATTACACGTTTAGAACGCCTATTATTGCATTATATCTTTGGTTTTGGACTTCAATGTATCCAATGACTAATTGGCTGTATGGTTTTGGATTGTCGCTTCGTTTAAATTTGGTTTTTTCTTTGATAACTATTTTTGGCTATATTTTTACGATAAAAGATAAGCCTCTATTCAAGCCCGTTGGCTTATTTGTGTTGGTTATAGTTTTTTGGGCACATAGTGTGTTGGGGGTGTCTATTTATGGAAACACGTCTTATCAATGGAATACTTTTAATGAATTCTCAAAAATAATAATATTTTTTATATTTTGTACTTTAATGGTTAGAAAGCAAGAGCATTTTGAAGCATTATTAATGTTTTTGTGTTTAGGTTTAGGCTATTTAGGGTTGATGGAAGGCCTGAAATATATAGTAACGGCAGGCTCTCATAATGTTATAGGGATAAAAGGGCCGCTTGGAGATAACAATAAAGTAGCCCTTGCTTTAAATATGATGATTCCGCTGATGCTATATCTATTTAAAAGCGCCAAGCATATTAGAATTAAGCAATTGTATTTGGCGGTTATCGTAGGAAGTGTTTTTGCTGTTCTAGGAACAGACTCTAGAGGAGGTTTTTTAGCGCTGGCATTTATGACAATTTATTACTGGTGGTCAACTGGCAGAAATTTTTCAGTGTTGTTTTTAATAGGCTTAATAGCGGTTCCTGCTTTTTTCTTTTTACCGGCAGAGTGGTTTCAGCGCATGGACACAATGAATAGTGCTGAATCGGATAGCTCTTTTGTTAACAGGGTTACATTTTGGAAGATTAATTTGCTGGTAGCTTTTGATTACCCTTTAACAGGCATTGGATTTGATACATCTGCTTTTCCTGTGATCTGGAAAGGTTATACAAATAGCCTAAGCAGTATTTATATGTTTGTTGATACCCCCCCGCCTAATAAAGGCTTTGTAGCACATAGCATTTATTTTGAAGTTTTAGGCAATCAAGGCCTGTTGGGTTTTTTATTGTTTATATCAATTCTTCTGACAGCATTAAATAATATAAAGACGATGATTAAACAATACGGAAAAAAAGCGTGGGAAAGTAAATTATTACAAGCAGTTAAGGTTTCATTGTTAACTTATTGCGTAGGCGGAGCTGCATTAAATGCCGCATATTTTGAATTATTCTATTTATTAATTGCTTTTGTAATTTGTTTTAAAATTAAACTGATTGCTAACGATACAGTAAAAAATAAATTTAAACAGTTTTAACAGGGTAAAACTAATTGTCTGATTCATTTTTTTCCCAAGTGTTGAAAGGTACTTTTTGGGTAACATTATTTCGATGGGTGTCTGTAGGTTTAGGTACGCTTTCTACTGTTATTTTAGCAAGATTATTATTACCCGACGATTTTGGCCTGGTTGCAACAGCAGCAATTGTAACGGGGTTTTTTGAGGTTTTCTCACGGCTAGGCACAGAGCAGTACTTAATTCATAAGCAGAAGCTTACGGATGAAGAAATCAACACTGCTTGGACAATTCAATTAATCTCCAAACTAATAATTGCGATATTAATTTTTTTATCATCTTATTATGTACCCGTCATATTTAATGAGCCCAGATTGGGTGACATCATTAAAGTATTAGCTATTATTCCAATTTTCATGGCTTTTAATAATGTAGGATTAATTTTACTTAAAAAAGAAATGAAATTTAAGCAGTTAATGCTTTTTCGAGGCATTATAAAAATTCTTGTTTTTGCTGTTACCGTAATAGTGGCGTTTACTTTGAAAAGTTATTGGGCGTTTATTGTTGGAAATGTTTTAAATTATTTATTAACTGCTGTTGGGAGTTATTATGTTTCTAATTACCGGCCGAAATTTTGTTTAACAAAGATCAGTTCACAATTTTCATTTTCTATATGGACTTTACTAAAAGGTATTGTTAACTATGTTAATAGCAGAATGGATCAGTTATTAGTGACAAAATACCTGAATGTATCCCAGTTAGGTGAACTAACTTTGGGCAAAAAAATTAGCAGCTTACCAGGCGGCTTGGTGCTTGGCCCCTTAATGGATGTTTTATTTCCAGGTATAGCAAAGTCTCTTGATAATCCGCAAGAATTTGCAAGTAGAGTACAGAAATTACTATTTATTATTATTTTTATTACGCTGCCATTAACATCGGTAATTATATTGTTGGCAGAGCCAATTGTGTCTTTATTTTTGGGTGATACCGTTAAGTGGGTAGGTGTTGTTGAAATATTACCTTTGTTAGCGCCTATATTGATTACAAGTTCGTTAGCAGGGAAGCTGTTTGACACCTTTACACTCTTAGGCAAAGTTAAATTTCTTTTTGTTTATGAGCTAATAACGGCTGCAGTATCTATTGGGGCTTTATTTTGGGTGTTTAATATATATGAAAGTTTGAGTAGCCTTATTTATACAAAGGTTTTCATCGGTTTTTGTAATGCTGCAGTTTTATTGTTCTTTTTAAGAAAATTAATAGATATTCGCTTAAGTAATTTGGTGGCTAATATATTACCGATTTTACTATTAAATGTAATATTTACAGTTTATGTATTTAACATCATTCAGCAGCAGTACTTGATATTTTTACCCGATATACTTCATATTCTGATTTTTGGTGTTGTTTATTCTTTTTTCTACGCGCTATCTATTTTTATACTGTGCTTAGGGCTTAAAAAATATAGTCGAGAGTACCAGTATTTATGGGACATAATAATGCTTATCAAAACAAAGAAAACACCATAGTAATCATATGTATAATGCTTTGTTCAAGTTAGCCTCTGTAGAGCAACGCAGGATGAATTGGATTAATTTCTGAAAGGTCAATCCTCTTATCGTTTAGCAACAGCCCTTTATATTTACCTAATTGATTAGGCGGAATATACCCTGCTATTTGTTCAAGCTCGTGTAGTCGCACACCTTGAAGCGCCAAATACATCAAATAGCTATGTCGGATACAATTCAGATCAATTAGCTGAGCATTCTCTATCATTGCGTCTCTAGCTGATATTTGAATAGTGTTGGATAGTTCATCAAACTTAATTTCTTTTCCTGCGGTTGTTGTCAATAACGTTTGTTCATCATTGTCGACAGACAGAAGCTTTAACAATTGTTGCAATGTTATTGGCATAACAAGAGAACGTTGAAAGCGCCCCGTTAAATGAATCAACCCTGCATCAATATCAAGTTGATCCATGTTAAGTTTCAACAACTCTTCAGGTGTAACACCACTATAAATTAACATTAGCGCAATTTCGCTCTCACCCGATACGTGTGCCAATAAAATACGGCTTTGCTGCTCATCAAGATAGATTTGACTCTCCGTCAAATTTGCTTGAACAGATAAAGCTTTCGTTTCCATTTCATGCGAAAGTAGCTGACGTTCTTCAATGCTAGTTGAAGACGATTCTATTAAGTTGCTTTGTGGCTGAACCACATTATAAGTTGTAGCAACAGGTGTGCGTTTAATTGCGATCAATTTAAAAATAAGAAGTGCAAAAACAGCGCTTAACAAGGCGACAATAAAAGCGATACCTGAATTAAGCCAATAATTGGGTCCTATTGGGTAATCTGGCGTAGCGGGATGTTCTAAGATATCTATTCTTGGTGTGAAGGGCTGGTTAACCGAGATATCTAATAAAATTTTATTTTGTTTTTGTTTGTTTTGCTCTAGGTTTTGTAGATCTAAGGTCATACTTTTGTATCGAGCTAATTGAGTTGAAAACGTTTGAATATCAACCTTCAAGGACTGCCGTTGATTTAGTAATTCAACTATTTTCAATTTAGCTTTGCTCAATTGCATGGTTGTTTCATGTTTGTATGAAATAGTACCCTCTTTAAGTTGTGTCTGAAGTGTTGCTTCGAGGTCAGTTAATCGTTTTGATTTTTCGACAATTACAGGATCTTTTTGTATGTATTTTTGCGTGTATTTGCGACTTAACACTTCAAATTCATTACGCAGCGCTTGAATCAATAGTTGTGTTTTTCTTATTAACGCTTTTGTATCAGAATTACTAACCTCTATTCCATCACGAATAGCCTTATTAATAGCGGCTAACTGTGCTATTAATTCTGTTTGAGTTATTTCAGTTTCGCTAAGTTGTTTGGAAACCGTGTTCATTTTAGTGAATACTCTATTCTTGCTTTGCTCTAAGAAAACGATGTCATTAGCTTCCCTAAATTGCTGAAGTTGTATGCGTTGTTGCTGAATTAGTGTTTCAAGTTCAGCAAGCTTTTTTTCGGCTAACTTCTGATCTTTTCCTGAAGATTGACTCTGTTGGTTTTCGAATGTTTTCAAATAAAGTGAGAGCCAGGTATTTATAATAACGACAAGGTTGTCACCGGCTTTATCTACAGCATAGAGGTATACAAGTCGCTCATTGGCATCTACTTTATTATCAAGCATCGTAGATAATTTTTCAGCGGTTAACGTAATCCCGTGTGTATCAAGTGATTCTTGAAGTAACAACAAGTTAGATTGACTCGTCAAACTATACTCACTAACAGACAAATCACGTTTTATCGTCGCTTGTTGATCAGCATTTATCGCTTCAGGGTAAACAAATCTTAATAACGCACTACTCTGGTATACGGGAGATTGTAGCCAGACAGATGAAAAACCAATTAAAAGTACGACAATAAAAGTAACAACAGATACCTTTATTCGTTGGTTGTAATCGAAAACAGCCTGTTGCTGATGACGAATTTCAGACGATAATGTTGAATAGGGTGATACGTCGATTTCAGGAGTAACTGCCATATTTAGTGTGTAAACGCTATAAGATTGTTTTTGACAGTATACACATAAATTCTTGCTGTTTAACCTTACAAAGTCAATTGTTTAATGGGCACCATATTGTAGTTCGTTTTGATGAGTCGTCATTCCACGACGGACTCGACTCGTTAGGATCTTTTTTGTATGCAGGTTGATCTTTTAATTATTATTCCTAATTTTACCAATGATAAACTGACTAACTGAAAATTTGGATAATAAATTGATAATTGTGATGGTTAAAATCAGCGTGGCAAAAAATAATGCAATAATTTTTATGATTGGATTGTCAATATTATTAACAAGGTAAGGAGTAATATAATATTGAACTTGCCAATGCACTAAATAAATACCAAATGCGTAGTTACTTATAATATTAATTAATTTAATTTTCGGCGCGTTTTGTGCCCAAATGATGACATTAATAACTACCATAAGTGTTAAGGGGAATATGTCTAATCTTCTCGAATTAGCTTTAATTACATCAGGATCAAAATTTACATAAATAAGTAAAACAGATAAGAAAAGACCTACTAAAAAGTACCACTTATAATTTGTAGCTTTCATAACAAATGCAGAGTAATACCTACCAATGTAAAGTGCGATAGCAAAATAACCAAGCCATGCAGTAAAAGGAATTTTTAGATGATGTATGTTTTGTTTAAAAAAAGATATTTCAGAATTTAATAAAGATAAATGAATTAACATGATTAGAAGACTGATAGGTAAAAAATAACGAAGTTTAAATTTATATTTTATAACTAGATAATGTAGGATATAAAATTGCATAATTACTAGAATAAACCAACCCTCATATCTGCCTGACCATTTATATAAAATGCTTGGTATTGAAGATAAATCAAATTGAAAATTTGCACGTATAGCGTAATCAATAACACCAAAAAATAAAAAAGGTGTAAAAATCCATTTTAAACGATTTTTCCAAAAATTTTGTGGTAATGAATCACTATATTTATTAGCAAGTATAATTTCAGATAAAAGAATGAAAGACGGTGTTGCAAAACAAAGCAACTCTTGTATTATTCTATAGAATTGATTTGCTGGGAAGCCATCAAATTTTTCAATTTGAGTTGTACAATGTAATAAAATAATACTGAGACAAGCTATAACACGTAAATAATTCCATTCTTTAATCACTTTAAATATTACCCTTTATTATCTTTATTTAAATTTTTAATAAGCCATTAGACCTGAATAATTAGCTAAATATTGCTCTGTAGTTTAGAAAATTTTATAAATGCTCTACTAGTATAATTCTAGTGTTCAACTAATCTTGAGGCCAGTATCTTTCTCTAATTCATTTAGTGTGGTGAGTCACTAACCTGGTATAACTAACTGAAATTAATATTTTTTATAGAGAAACCCTAATACAGTTGGGTTTATTTTTAAGTAATGCCACACCCAATATACATTAACAACATTCAATAAAACCATTGAACTACTCGTTGCAATAGAGGCTCCTAAAGCGCCATATATAGGTATCAATAAGCTGTTTAGGAGAACATTTAATAAAACACTAAATAATAAGCTATTAGCCGCTTTTTTAGCATGTTTAGTCATCATTAATAACAACGCGACAGAACCCGTTAATGCATTACCTAACTGCCCTAATGATAAAATGGTTAATAAGTTTGTACCTCGAGTAAACTCTTCGCCAAATAATAATAACACCCAATAACCAGCAAACGAAAAGACTAAAAAACACGGAAAAGCTAGTACTAATGCAGCTAACGCCGCTTTGCTGGCATTATTTTGTAATTGTGCAAAATCTGCTTTAGCATAAAGTGCTGAAATATTAGGGCCAAAGACTGCATTTACTGCAGTAAGTGCAAAGGCAACTAAAGTGGCAATACGGGTAGTGATCCGGTAAATTCCAATATCGGCATCAGACACAAAAAAACCTAACATTAAAACATCAATATTACTGTTAATAACAGAAATTCCTGCCAATAATGCAAACGGCAATGCTGGTTTCCAGCCCGATAATAACTGTGTTTTGTTAAACGAGGTACCGCCATAACTGCGTGTATTTTTATTCCATAAATACCTAAGGACCAATAATGCAATAGCTGCTGCAATGACATTTGCGCTAATTACCCATGAGGCAGCTATATTATTTGAACTGAAAATTGAAAGGGAAAATGCAATGCATAAAAAGCTTAACGGTCGTAGTAATTTATCAGGATAAAGTGCCGTTATCACCTTTTGAATACCTTGAAAAAAGGCAATATACAGTCGAGTTAATGCCGATAATATAAAAACGATAAGTGCGATAAAAATAGTTATATATTTGTCGTATGTAAATGTTACTGGTAGAAAAGTTAATGCAATAGACGTAATAGTAGCAATAACAAAAGAAAATAGTATAACTTTACTTTGCGCCCCCAGTGCATGAGTTTTAATGTTTGGAAACTGTTTATGCACATGAAATCTGGCGACTTCCCTTACTGAAAATTTGTCTTGTCCAAGCAAGCTAATAATTGTGAATATTCCTGCCAAAGCCATTGCATAAGAATAGACACCATAGTTTTCAGCTCCCATTATTCGGCCAAGAATAACTGCAGTCAAAAAACCTAAGCCTGCCTCGATAATATTCAACCCTAAAGAGCCAAAAAATGCTTTAGCCAACCTTCCTTTTAGTATATTCATTTAAGTTTATAATTTTATATTCATATTCAACATTGATGTAAGGCTCAGTTAATTATAGAGCTTTGCCAGTTAATGTATTTACAGTAGTTCGTATTCCGTAAGGCTGTTTAAAAATCAAATGAAAACCTATCAAAATCTTCCTTGTAAATATGCTTTACTTTATCTTTTAATTCAGCATTATAAAATTGCTCTTTAGTTGGAAAATTACCTATTTTAGTCTTCTCCTTCATTAATTCCACATTACTTATTTCACCGGTAAACGATAATTCAACATTTTTAGGATTCGAACCATATTTTTGAGCTTGATTAGGTGCTTTTTGATGGATAGTATTTTCTATATTTAGCTGCGAATTTACTTCTAATAAACCTTTATTAATGTTTTTCAAATTAATAATCTTGTCCATTTTAACATCAGACAATATAAAGTTTTGTCGCCTCCAATGCCTGTTCACGGAATCATTATCATGTTCTATAAGGTAATCTAGAAATTGACTAAAGCTAATTTCACTAGGTTCATCTTTTCCTTCTTTCACACTAGAAATAACTTCCTGCACCCAAGGTTTGTATAAATCATCACCACAAAACTTATCAACATATGCACTCACGATTCTACTATATGGTTCTCTAGCTATAACGAACTTAAAGTAATGCTCATCAGCCTGTACTTCTGACAGCAATTTTTTTGTTGAATAGCGATAACAATCAATAAAAAATCGAATGTATTTTTCATCACTTAAAATTATTGAAGTATCATGTAAACCAAAAAATTTTGTATACCAGTGCGCCACAAAAAACAAACCGTAATGTTTAATTGCGACAGGTAAATTATGAAACGTTTTTTCTAATTCTAACGTACCTAAAAACCAACTTTTTAATAAAGTTCCACCACATTTGCAGTTGGTATACAAAATAAATTTATTATTTTTATTTATTAAGGGAATAGGTTCAATTTTTTCCATATTTTTTTTGTCTCTTATATAGATTTACATACTATTTTTTCAAACTGTGTCAGATGCTTATTAACAGTATAATGTTGTATTATGTTTTCTTTCGCTGAAATGCGCATCTTCTGAGATAATTCACTATTACCTAATAACTGCTGCATCCGCTCGGTTAACTGTTTTACATTACCTGTTTCAGTTAAAAATCCTGTTTCACCGTCAATGATTATTTCAGCGGTACCAAAAGGGCAATCGGTCGCTACTGCAGGTAGTCCTAATGCTTGCGCCTCTAATAACGCATTACTCATGCCCTCGTGATCACTAGATAGACTAAAGATTGTTGCGGCTTTAAGCCATGCATATGGGTTTTTAACAAATCCGGGCATAATAACTGATTCAGATAAACCTAAGGAGGCAATTTTCTGTTCAAGCTGCTCACGTAAACTACCGTCTCCTAAAATAATAAGTAACGCATCTGTCGACTTAGGTAATTGCGCAAATGCAGCTAACATAAGGTCAAAACGCTTTTGCTTTTCTAAACGGCCAACAGAAATAATAATTGGAGTTTTTTGTAATAAGGCTTGCTGCACTTGTTCAGGTAGTTCAACCTGCTCATTCGCTCGAGCTTCTAATGCTTGGACATTTACAGCATTATGAAGCGTGGTAATTTTATTTTTCGTAAAAGGGTATTTTTGCTCAAATACTTTAGCTAAATCTGTTGCCACAGAAATAAATCCATCGGCTTTTTTGTAGCTTAGCTCTGCCCACTTACCATACAAACCAAGCTCTTGTTTTGTCGGATCGTTAGCAATTCTGGCTAACCATTTAGGTTTATGCTTTGTCCATCGTAAGGTTTCAGCCGTAAATATATTAGGTACTGACCAAGCACTTATAATAACGTCTGGTTTAATATCATCTATCCAACATTTAAAACGGTAAGCCGCTTTAAGATTATCCCATGGCTTGAATTTACCTAAAATAGTAACTTGTACATCATCAGGTATATCGTAAACACGATCCGGCCGATAAAAAGCAGCACTCAATTCAAAGTTTTCTCGTGGTAGTGATGTTAAAGCATTGGCAACAAAGCGTTCTGCGCCACCCGTGCCTAAACTACCAACAATAAACATAACTTTAACTTTATTTTTTTTACTATTAACTAGGTTCATTGTTGTTTACTTATTAATTGCTCGGTTAATTCGACGTATTTTTGTGCCATTTTATTTAAGTCGAGATGATTTATGGCATATTCCCTTGCCGAGCTAGACAAGGCTAATAATGAAGATGGCTCTTTAATAATTTCCGTTATTTTTGTTACAAATTCATGAACATTATCTTTTTCGCAGGTATACCCTGAAACACCATTTATTACTAATTCTGGTAATGAAGATGCGTTACTTGAAATAACAGGTGTACCACAAGCAATGGCTTCCATTGCCGCTCTTGGTAGCCCTTCAAGCCGAGTAGGTAAAATCAATAAATCGGCCTTTCTATAAGCGTCTTTAACTCCTTCAAGATCTAATCTGCCTATGCAGGTTGCATTTACATGCTCTATTCCGTTTAATTGATTTCGATCTTCGGTATAACTTAATTGCACTTTTTCACCTAGAGCATCCAAAATTTCAGGCAGTAAATCGGTTCCTTTTCTTTTAGACAAGTTACCTACGTATAATATTTTTAACGGTAAAGTTGTTGGCTGTTGTTCAACATTTGTAGAAGGCGAAAAAAAATCAATATCTACAGCATTCATAATGACAACAGGCTTAGCCCAGTTAAAAACCGAATAAATTCCGTCAGCGGTATTCTGGCTTAAGGCGATAGTCGCATCTGATTTTTTATAACTACTTTTCAACCAATGTGAAAGAATAAATCGATGAAATAATGATTGCGAAAATGATTTATAAGGTGTGTATTCTTTATCTAAAACAAATAGTCGCTCAACCGTTATTAACGGTATACCTTGTTTTTTAAAAGCAAAAGCGTTCCAGCTATTACCAATAATACAATCTGTATTCTCAGGAGCTTTATTTTTGGATAATAACCAAGGTACATATTGATACTTATGTGAAAAACCTTCTGCTATTGCGGTATGACCGTGTTTTTCTAAGGCTAAGGCGAGCTGTTTGATTGAAACATCACTACCACTATTCCCTATAGTGTAAGGTAACCAAAATTTCACTACTAATTCCCTATTTTTTGCTGAATTAATGCCGATTGAAATTGTTGTACTACATTAGCCACTAAAAAATTATCATAGGCAAATTGTTTAGCTTTTTCGGTTATTTGATCAATAAGCTTTCGATCTGAAAAAAGCACAACCTTCAATTGCTCATTTAAACTATTCACATTTCCAGGCTCACATAACCAACCCGTTTCATTAGGAATAACGGCATCAATTATACCGCCGCTATTAGATCCAATTACCGGACAACCTGCTAACATGGCTTCTACAAATGTTAACCCTTGAGCTTCAACTTGTCCATTTGCTGCTTTTTTAGAGGGGCCAACAAATACATCACAAGCGGAAAAATAATGATAGACGTCTTGATTTTCTACCCAACCTAAAAAATCTACATATTCTTCTATCCTTAGCTTTTTGGCTAAGACATGAAATATTTCTTTTTCGTGACCTTCACCAATGATGATTAAACGTACATGTTTATCGTTTTTGCGTAGTAGGAGGGTTGCTTGAATGGCTTCTCTTACGCCCTTTTCTTCCGATAAACGGCCAACAAAGAGTATTAATTTCTCATTAGGATCTTTTTGTAAAAATGAGCGTAATTCGTCAGTTTTATTTTTATTTAACTTGGGTAGCGGCAATATCCCTGTAGGTAAACGTATAAAAGGCGTATTAGTGTTTGGTGCTAATGCTTTCGTTACTTTTTCTGTTGCACTGCTATTAACGGTAACTAATGAAGAGTTATTAATAGCAAACTTCTTCAGTTTACGAAATAAAGGAGAATTTAACGCAAACACATCGCCCCCATGTACCGTTGCCACATGTTTGGTTTGCGTTATTTTACACGCTAATGCACCTACAAAGCCCTGAGGTAATAACCAATGAGAATTAACAATATCAGGCTTCCAAAAGATAATTTCTTTTATTGTGGAAAGTAATTCACAAAACACTAATGCGGGCAGCTTTAATTTATTAATAGGGTTTTTACTTAAATTACCCAGCGCGCCCCCTTGATAACAAACCGTTTGTGCGGTGTCGGGGATGAAATATCTAAAACGTTTTATTAATACGCCATCCAATTCGTCGTTAGTTTTTGCTCCTTTATAATGAGGCGCTATTACCTTCACGCGATGACCTTGTTTAACAAGCTCTTTAGCAAAATTATGCACAAAAGGCGTTGTGCTATCACCTGGCCACCTAGGGTAATTTGACGTTAAAATTAAAATTTTCATTACTTTTCATGCCTGTGTAAATCAATCACTATCATTTCAAAATTGGCAGAAAACGTCATTCCAGTAGTGTTTTAGGCTGACGTCACATGGAAGTGACTTATTCGTGAATGCAGGGCGCACACTCTCCTGAATTCAAACTAAAAGACAATGGATCTTCGACAAAACACCTCGAAGATGACGTATCAATGGATCTTCGACAAAACATCTCGAAGATGACGTATCAACGGATCTTCGACAAAACACTTCGAAAATGACGTATCATTGGATCTTCGAAGGTGGCTTTATCAATGAGCTCTTGAGTAAAATTCATGAGCACGTTATTTTTTGTTATCAATTTGTGACGCTTGTTGTAATTCAATTCGTCTTACTTTTTCTAATGTTTGTTCAATTAAATGGCGATTGAAGTTAATGAGATCGGCGACTAAAGCAATTAAGAAAGAAATAAAGCCTAATATAGTGAACGTGCCACCCAAAATTAACGATTGTATATGACCAGAGCCATCGCCACTAAAATAAAAGTATAAGAAGCGTATGATCGGAATAATACCAATGATAGATAGTGTGGCGCCAATAAAGAAGAATACCCTTAACGGCTGATACATTGCATACATACGAATAATAGTGGTCAGTTGACGCTCTATAAATTTAGGAATGCTGCTAAATAAACGTGATTCGCGCGTTTTTTCATTTGTACCTACAGGTACTGAGGCAACAGCCATATGCTTTTTACCTGCCTGTATTAATACTTCTATTGTATAACTAAACGGGGAAACAATATTAAGTTGCAATAGCGCCTCTCGGCTATAAGCCCGAAAACCACTTACTGCGTCGGGTACTTGTACGCCAGAGAGTTGCTTAACCACAAAACTCCCGACTTTTTGTAATAGTTTTTTAAATTTTGAAAAGTGCGCGATTTTACTGGTTTTTCTATCGCCAACAACAACATCAGCTTTTCCATCTAAAATTGGCTGTATTAGCTTTGGAATATCCCAACCGGCGTATTGATTATCGCCGTCAGTATTAACCACAATGTCAGCGCCCAAATGTAAACACTCATTAATACCGGTGCGGAACGTACGCGCTAAACCACGATTATTTTTATTGATAATAATATGGTCAACACCTAGTTCTTTTGCCACTTCGATGGTTTTATCTGTTGAACCATCGTCAATAATCATTATTTCAACAATATCAATACCTTTTATATCTCTTGGTATGTCGTGATATGTTGCCGGTAGTGTTTCTTCTTCGTTGTAACAAGGTATTTGCACTATTAATTTCATTTTAAATCTCTATTGTTATCTTTTTTTTCGATAATAGCTTTTAACTCATCGCAGCCTGCTTTTTTATTCAAGCGATACTCTTTATTAAAGAGGTTGATTTTTTCGTTAGTAAGCTGATTTAGCTGATTATTAATTTTATCTGAATAGTGATATTCATTATCATCTTTTATTTCAGGCCTAAAGTGATAACCGCTAAAAAATGCAATATTCAAGTTATAAACAAGTGTAAAAATAGTGGCCACTGATAATACAATAACAGACAACGTTGATATTTTTATTTTTGATGTGAAGACCATATAAATAAAAATAGAAATGCCAATTAAAAAGGCCGGCCATATTTCTGCTATGTATCGATGTGCAATAGTCACATACGTTAATTGGAATAGTGCACCAATTGAAAAAGCGAAAGCAATTAATATTAAGAAATATCGTAATCGTTTTTCTACCTTCAAAGCTTTAAATGTCGTTAACAATAAAATGGTAAATGGTGCAAGCCATAACAGTATAATAGGTATTAAAGGTAATTCTTTACGGCCATAACCTGTTTGAAAAATTGTCATTAATTTATCATGCAAGTTCCAACCGCCAATGGTATAAACAATTGAATTAGGGATTATTCTTAACATGGTTGAAAATTCAGATTTAGGGACAAAATTACAGGCTCTTAACGAGTAACCTTCACCGACTAAATAGTAACCGTAATGTCCAGGAAGCCCCATAAAGGCGAAAACATTACCGAACCTCATATAATTAATAATCAGAATGCTAATACCAAAAATAAATAAAATTATCAGAGTAGGCCATTGGTTAACAAATGTTTTTAATATATTGCTAATAGTTTTATTGGTATTATTTTTAAGTTGGTGATTGGAATTAACCAAAAACAATACCATCGTTGTAATATACATGGCTAAAGCCAAAGGCATTCTCGCATGAATACATAAGCCTGAAAGAATGGCATAGGGGATCAAGCTATGTGATTTTTTGATAAAAAAATCATCTCTAATTAGCAACGCAACATAAATATTCGCTAAGCATAATGATGCTGCATATGGTTCATGATAAATATTGGCTACTTGCAGAATGACGAAGCTCCCAGAACAAAACCATATAACAATACTGATAAGCCCTAATATTACTAACGAAGCCTTTTGCTTGTTAAATTTTGTATTGCTTTTATATTTTAACAAGATAATCGCTTGAAGGTATGAAGTTCCGACAATAGTAAATAACCAGACAGAAAATGAAGATATAGCAGTTGTGTGTAAATCAACAAAAGGATGAAATATAAATCTTGTTACCGTAGGTAATATTCCATAATACATATAAGCTTTTTCATTGACATATTGTCCTTCTCGTCCTATAGCATGGGCAGGTACATCAAGCCTACCATCGATTAATGATAGAAAAAATTCATTATAAGCGCTCCATAGCCAAGTTGGTTTAAAGAAATTAAACGTAAAATCAGTGGCGAAACCAGCATAAAGCAATATAGGCACTACAAAAAATAGTAGGTATTCTTTTGTGGATATTAAGGTTGAATTATTCATATTAGATTGCAAGTACTGTGATATAACATTACTTTCCCTTTATTAAATTACGA